>Ga0194120_10008085_pt1 | contig 14076 bp, 6 predicted proteins | sample TA2MahCa65mmetaG_FD_148642 | JGI IMG/M metagenome (GOLD analysis project Ga0194120, IMG submission 148642) | Freshwater microbial communities from Lake Tanganyika, Tanzania - TA2015019 Mahale Deep Cast 65m | ecosystem: Environmental > Aquatic > Freshwater > Lake | place: Tanzania: Lake... | reverse complement strand
AGACCCCACCCCGGGGGCACCCCCCGCTTTTCAATCTGGTTCCATCCGCGCACCCCTTACACTTGGATTTGGACAAGGGGAGGGCATGAGCTACATCTTCGAGCTCGACCCGGATAACCCGCTCGCGCCCCTGCAGGCGGTCTGTTGTACCTACCCCATCGCGCTGGGGCCGCGCCCCTCACTCAAGGGGTTAATCTTCATCGAGAGCGGGGAGTCTTCGCCTGAGACCGCACGCTTGACCACCACTCGGGGCAGCGATACGGTCGCGGATAGGGAAAATGTTGTTTGAAGATCCTATGCGTCCAGAAGAGCAAACGGCTGAGTTGGTCGAAATTCCCCGAGATGATGAACCGGCTCGCTTACAGTCGCTAAGTCGGCTAAGTTGATCCGGTGTCTCGCAGAAAATCGCAAGTAAACATCTAAGAGTGTCCATGGCTGAACTGACCCGCGAGAGTTCGTCGGCTGGGCTAGAAGAATCGGCTGCGCTCAAGCGGCATGAGGGTTGGGAAGAGTATCGACTCTGGAATATGGCCCTCGGAGACCATTTTTTCTCAGGCCATTTCGCCAATCAGCCGGTTTACATAGATATCGACGATGCGACCCGCAAGGCCTTAGTTGCACGCGTTGTTGGCAAAGGTGATCCGGTTGCACATCTTATAGCCTCGATTAGAGCCACGTTGGCTGAAGATTCCTGGAATCCGTACAGCGCACATCTCGACAATGAGCGACGGTGGACGAAGTCAGGGCGCGAGGGTTGTCCGCCGTTCTTAGGACTCCTTGCATTCTTTTCTCTTGTAGCCGAGCAAATGGTAGCGAGCCAGGACTTTGCCCCACACAACTACTACGGCCGACTATTCAAAATGCTCGGCTATGCAGAGCACTTAGCTGAGTCTTTTCAAAGAGGGTATCGCGAAGCAGCCTCAAAGCTTTGGACCTCTCTAAACCAATGGATTGCAGAAGGCGCGGGCGCTAGAGGATATCCGACCGCGCGAGCGCTTGATCACCGCAAGTACGTCAGCATAGCGATATCCCAGGCGCTCGTAAGGCAGCACGATCGGTTGCTGCTGCGGCGAATCTTTGCAGAGTTGGGTCTCGAGCCTCGGCAGCGAATCCAGGTGCCGGAGATGAAGAGTATCTTGCTGAGTTGGGTCAGCTCACGTCACGGCACCTCGTCCCTTGCGCGACTGCTTCGGCGAGGCCCCGACGTGCAGGCGCGCGTCGCTGATATTGCCACGTCCGAGCTTGAAGCCTGGGATGGACGCCTGGCCGAGGGAGAGCGAATTGCGCAAGCTAGGCTGTTCCTTGCGGCGGATCTTCGACAGCACCCTCTTCCCGAGATTGATCTCTATCTAGCGGTAACCCCTTCGACTGCTCGCGCAGGGGTTGGCTACCAGCTTCGCAATCCCGGGCCAGTTGCCAGGGAAGCGTTTGCCAAGACCGATGGCCGAGTGAGACTCGAAATGATTGAGAACCTCGGCTTCTTAGCGCTTGAGCCATGGGCAGAAATTCGAGTCGGTGACGCTCTGCTTGCTCGACTCGAATTTGAGCCTCCCGAGCGAGGCGGTACTCCGTTTGTTAGGACCGGCCAAGCAATAGCAGTGCTGAGCTTTCGAGTAAGCGAACGAATCTATCGTGAGGTTACTCAGCCTTCATTGCTCGACCAGTTGCTGGTTCTTGCACACGAGAGTGTGGCGCCCGCGGTGAACAAGCACCTAGAACTGTGCGCTCGGGCTGGCTATCAAGTAGCGAGATCTAGTGAGCTCAAGAATCTTCCGGACGCGTGGGTCGCGTTTGTGAACGTCCAGATTGCGCAGCGAATTGAAGCCAAGGGGCTAGAAGCGCTGACGCCGATAAGCGATCGTCAATTGCTGCTATCGGGAGGCATCTCGCTTGGGCGAGATACATGGCACGCAGAAGGGGTTCCGGAAGTATTGATTGCCGCCCAATCAAATCAGAAATTTGACGTCGAGTTGCATCAAAGCCTCCCACTCGGCGAGGTAGTTGAGCCTTTGAAGTTGGGCTCATTCGAAGGCGCTGCAGCAATAACGCTGCAAGGCAACAAGTTGCCCGATGGCGACTACGATTTGGTGGTCAATGCGCGCAAGGGCAAATCCGTTGAAATCATCGAGCACGTTGGACTAAGGCTCCGTTGCAGCGACAACGCCCTCGCGCCCCAATTCGTGCTCGACGGAGGCCTCCTTGCCCACACATATCAATTGGGAGATTCATCCGGGCCACTGTCGGCGGCCTTTTTTAGCCGCGACAATTCGCCGTCAAGAGATGAGCTTATCCAAGGCTGTGTTGTTGGGAAGTCGGTTCGCGAATGGCCTACAACGATGGCCGAATCCATTCCGGAGCGGCCAGGCGCGCACGGCGTGTCCGCCAACGAAGAGGCGGTAGATAGGCCAAGCCTCACATCGACTGCCAATCGCGACATTGGAAGCTGTGTTGGACGCGGATACCACGTATTTCAGTATCCGCCCCTTCCACCCGACGCGCCACGCGGCCAACTAGTGCAGGCGAGATGTGGGGATTGCTACGTCGAAGTTTGGAGTCGCGTGGGGGGAACACGCACCAAGGGCAGGCAACCGTATGTGGATCGCAATCGGGAATACGATGTGGGGAAAGTTCGGTCAGTCGTAGCTTCACTTCAAAGCTCAAGGCCTGAGACAGCATCCAGCGCGGTATTGTTCGATGCGCTGAACTATCTTCGGGGCGGTTCCGTTGAGAGAGTGGCCGCCCTATTGGCGCCGATTGATGATTCTCCATGGGCCGTAACGAACTTTCTGCATCACCTATCCGCGCTTGGTCATGCGGAGATCCACTTCGATGCAGCAACAGCCAAGATTAAGTCTTGGCAAATGTCCCCGCCCGCGCTGGTGAAAATCTCAAAGGGCTTCTACGTTCTTTCCGGATGGAGATCTGGCGCGCTCGCCCGCGCCTTGGAACTCGCGGCCGGCATGCATTCAGGGAAGTGCGTACAGGGCATAACAGGTCTAATTCCCACGATTGACTTGAGAGCGGATGATTCGTGCGTGGAAAGCATTTGCCTGGAGGTCCTCGAGAAGACGGCCATCGAGATTGCCATCGTCACGAATTTTGCTGCCCGATTGCTAAACTGCGTGCCTGCCCTTTCTGAACTCACTGGGCGCCTACCAAAGGGGCGTCCGCCGTCACGTGAACTGGAACGGTTCGATTTCGACACCGCACAGTGGGGCTTGGTCGAGGAATTGGATCGTCCGGGAGCCTACCGGTCACGCTCAAGAGGCAGTTCCTACTACTATGTTGCGCCTGGCGCGGTTGCGCGCAAAGAGGGACTTGTTGCCAACGTGCGGACGGTGAAGTACTTGGCGGCGCGAGACGTTGGTCGCTCGTTGCTTGGTTACTCGCACAACGAAAATAGGATCATCGTTCCGTTTGGATGCCAGTTACCAGATTTGTTCGAGCGCGCAGCCGTGATGTGCAGCGGGAGAGTTCCTGGACATGAGCAGGGCTACGTCGTGTATCGAGATGTGCCGCAGCAGATTGCGCAACATATTTGGTCGCGACTCGTAAACTAGGTGATTGCATGACCAAGAATCCAAATCCCATAACTGTTCACAATCATATTCGGGACGCGTACCTGCGCTACTTTGATAGCGCTTTCTGGATTCGGAACGAGAAGGTTATGGAGGAAAGGAGGGCGCTCTTTCAGGAAGAAGGCGCAATTTCGAGGGAGCCGATCTTGGAGACGCTCATGCCATATCCGGAGGGGCCGTCTATCGAGGAAGCCTGCGCCAAGGTCGGCCTGAGCAGCCATATCGCTGATGAGCTAGGGCGACTTATATTTAAGAGCGATCGGCGCTTTCGTCTAAGAGAGCATCAGGCCGAGTCGCTGCATATTGCACTAAGCCACGAGGGGGGTGGTGTTCGCAATCCCGTTGTCACTTCAGGTACGGGATCGGGAAAGACGGAATGCTTTCTGCTGCCCATTTTCGCGCGTCTACTTGCTGAGTCAGAAAATTGGGCGAAACCCATTGCAGTTGCTCGATGGTGGTCAAGCGATAAAACCCCAACCTCAAGGTGGTCCCCTATGTGCCCTGCGGACCTAAGTCAGAGGCAGAGCGCAGTGCGGTCGATCTTGTTGTACCCGACAAACGCACTGGTTGAGGACCAGGTCTCGCGGCTTCGGAGAGCGATCTTTGCGTCGAATCAGCGAGACGGGCACCCACGCTTCTTCTTCGGTCGCTATACCGGGGCCACGCTTGGGGGCCAGGAATTACCAAAGAAGCTGGGTGAGCAACGTGTGCAGGAGGTGGCACGCGAGATTCGCGAAATCGAACGAGAGTTCGATGGGCTTCCAGTTGGCGATGAGGACTTGCGCGCGCAATTCTCCGATCCTCGCGCAGGCGAGATGCTTACGCGCTGGGATATGGTCGCGACCCCACCGGATGTACTCGTCACGAACTTCTCAATGCTCAACGTAATGCTCATGAGGGACGTTGAAGAGCCTCTCTTCGCCGCAACCGCAGCGTGGCTCAAGGCTAGCGAGCGGCACGCGTTGACGCTAGTTGTAGACGAGCTGCATACATATCGTGGCACCCAAGGGAGCGAGGTTGCGCTGACCGTCCGTAACCTGCTGCGGCGTCTTGGCATAGCCCCCGACTCGCCGCAGTTGCGGTGCATTGGCACGAGCGCCTCACTTGACGGTTCCGGCGGCCTTCAGTACCTGGAGGAATTCTTTGGTGTCTCCAGGAAGGCTTTTAAGATCATCCCAGGCAGGACACTGCAACCTGCCGGCGAGGCGAGGATCACAAAGTCCCAGCTAGAGCGCTTGTCGGTTGATCTTGCAGGCGATCGTCGCGACAAAACTCTTCGCGAGTCTGGCCCATTGCGTTTGGACGACGCGCTCGCCGGCGCGTCGATCCGTGACGAAAGAGGTATTCGACCAACCCCCATCAGCAAGCTGGCAACTGCTCTGACGGTCGACGGAACGGGCAATGGGGAAATGATAGAGCCGATCCTCGATGCAATTGCGCATCGTCCAAATGATTCGAGCAAGGCAAGATTCCGAGCGCACCTATTCTTCAGGGCAATTCGGGGACTGTGGGCATGCACGAATCCGGATTGCTCTGTCGTGCCAGCGAAGTATAGGGACGAATCGCGGAAGATCGGGAAGCTTTTCCGCGGGCCCAAGGAAATTTGCGACTGCGGGGGTCGTGTCTTGGAGTTGCTGTATTGCTATCAATGTGGCGAGCCATTCTTCGGAGGGTTTTCTGACTCGACGGAGGGGGCGCAACTCAGTTGGTACCTGAATGCAGGTCCGACTGCCATTCCCGCGCGTGAGTCCGACGTAGTCTTTCGGCGAAGGTACGGCGACTATATGTGGTACTGGCCGGGTGGAGTTCGACGAGACACTACTTGGGAGCACAAGGTTCCGAGTGGAGGAACTGCACAGTTCTCATTTGCTGGGGCGCATTACGACCCCTGGCTAGGACTCCTTGCGAAAGCCTTAGGGAGGCATAAGCCTACGGGTACGATGTTGCTTGTGGGTGCGCCGGATGATAAGAGCATACGGATCCCGGCACTACCCGAGCGATGCCCACACTGCGATAGCCAGAACTTCAATAGAGCTGCGCTATTCTTTAACGGCGTTGTGCGCACGCCGATCCGGGCGCACACGATGGGTACTGCGATCTCGACCCAGGTACTTGCAGATCGAGTTGTCGATATATTGGGAACGGAGCAGGCAGCAGCGAAAACAATTGTTTTCACGGACAGTCGGGACGACGCTGCAAGTACGGCCGCAGGTCTTGAGCTAAACCACTTCCGTGACCTGTTGCGCCAACTCATACAGCTTGAGGCCCGGCGCGCTCTAGGACCGGGTCCATTAGCCTTAGCTAGGACATTACTAGCTGGGAAAACTTTGGCGCCCCTTGATCTGCGTGCAGTAGAAGATCTGAAAACTGGTCACCCTGACCTTTGGGCAGCCCTTAGGTTCGAAGCGAGAGGCAACGCGGAGCAGAACGACAAGGAGTTGATCTCGAAACACGAGGCTTTGGAAGCCGAGACCAAGGGCAAGATTCGTTGGGGAGCGCTTGTAAGAGGCATAGAGGACCGGCTGGTGAGCCTTGGAGTAAATCCCGCCGGCCCGCAAAAGTCTCTGTCCGTCTATCAGAACTCGCAGCCCTGGTGGAGGCTATACAGCGCGCCTGCCGCAGAGTGGACTACGCTGCCGCTGCAAGAAGCGACGGCTGGTCGCGACGAGCGAAGACGTTTTTCGGCGAATTGGATAACGAGTTCGATATTCGACCGAGCTGGAAGAGATCTCGAATCCCTTGGGATAGGAGTGGTTTCGGTCGTGGAGCGAGTGGCTGAGCACTTGCCTTTGCCTAAGGAAGTGGCCCTGCCTTTTCTCAAGACATGCCTTCGCATCCTTGGTTTGGCGGGTCGCTACGACGACCCAACTGGGTTCGAGGCGCGCAATTCGAATGCCCCGAATGCGTTGAAGCTCTACATAGGAGCCGTCTCTGCGAAGCACGGACTTTCCTCACAGGAACTGCTGGAAAGCGTCCGTCGGGCACTTAGTGATGCGAGCATTATCGATTCTTTTTGGGAGCTCCAGACTAGTCAGACCGCTGGGTCGCCACTAGTTCTTGATACCACTGGCGAATACTTGTGGGCATGTCGCCGATGTGCGCGCATGCACATGCATGAGTCTGCCGGGGTTTGCTCAAACCACTTTTGCCTGTCTTCCGACTTTGCCCGACTTCCGAGAAAGGAAGAGGAGGACTTCTATGGCTGGCTGTCGAGGCAGGTACCGCGTCGCTTGCGGACAGAGGAACTGACTGGACAAACCAAACCTCTTTCCGAGCAGCGCAGACGTCAGCGGTACTTTAAGGAAGCACTCAGAAGACCACCGGATGAAAGCGCTCTAACGCATGCACTGGACGTTCTAAGTGTTACAACGACCATGGAAGTTGGCGTCGACATCGGCACCCTTCAGTCGGTCGTCCTAGGCAACATGGCGCCCCAACGATTCAACTATCAGCAGCGCGTAGGGCGTGCCGGCCGAGCAGGTCAGCCATTTTCGTACGCTTTTACACTCTGCCGAGATCGAACGCACGACGACTACTACTTCAATTTCCCGGAGCGCATGACCGGAGACGCGCCTCCTCAGCCATACCTCGATCTTCGCCAAGTCCAGATCATTCAAAGAGTGGCGAGTGGGGAATTGCTTAGAAGAGCTTTTCGCGCGCTTCCTGAAACAAGCCGTCCAAAGAGGACAGCCAGAAGTACCCACGGAGCGTTCGGGAAAACGGAGGAATGGTCTTCGCAGTATGCAGAAGGCGTGTCGAAGTGGTTGAAAGAGTCACCGCAAGTGCGCGACGTGGTCGACGGCCTGGTTTGCTATGCGCCGATCAAGGTCGACGAGGTAGGCGCCATCGAGAAATATCTTCGGGATGAACTGGCAAATGCTGTAAACCGCGTGGTTGTCGACCCACGCCATACGCAGGTTGAGCTCAGCGAGCGCTTGGCGACTGCAGGCCTACTTCCAATGTATGGATTCCCCACCAGAGTGCGGGCCCTGTATTTTGCGCAACCAAGAAACATCACGGAGGACGGCGAATGCCAGGTAAGCGACAGGCCTCTTGAAATGGCCGTATCAAACTTTGCACCGGGAAGCGAGATCCTGAAGGACAAGCAGATATACCCGTGCTACGGCTTTGCGGCCTGGGAGTTCAAAGGTGGTCGGGCGGTGCCGATCGATCCAATGGGAGAGCCACGAAAACTCATCAAGTGCGGAGACTGTGGCGCTTCTGAAATAGCGACGGGCATGGAACCGAAGAACTGCCCACTCTGCAAAGGCATTCGAAGCGAGCTAACCCTTTATGAGCCGCTCGGCTTCAGAACAATGTACCCCAGTCCTCCCATTGACTTCAATGATCAGCCAGAGCGCGGCCCTATTCTTCCTCCGCCGCAACTCGGCATCCTTGGATTCAGGAAGGCCCCCGAGACTGTCGACGGGCTTCTGATGCTCTGTGCGAGGCAGACCCCTGTAGTGTCGATGAATGACAACAATGGGCATCTGTTCCCTCTCTTCAGAGAGAGCGATGGCAGCGTGATCGTTCCGGAGCCAACACTCTTTTCTCCCAAGATTCACGCGAACGCAGCCAAATTGGTCGCCAGACCCGACGCTCCGCCTCATGAGAGAGCGGCTATAGGCTGCGTCAAAGTAACGGATACGCTCGTCTTCTTCGTTCAGAGCGACTCAATACCCGGTCCTGACGGCGTAGTTGACACATATGCACTACCTGCGGGGCGGGCCGCAATTTCGTCTTTTGCAGAAATCTTCCGGCGTGCTGCAACTGCATACCTGGACGTGGCGCAGGCAGAAATACAGGTGGGGCTTCAGCCCTTTGTTGTCGGAGGGTCTCGAACGCAGCAAATATTCCTTGCGGACGCGCTGGAGAACGGTGCGGGCTACGCCAGCCGCCTCGGTAATGCATCAACCATTAGAGAAATTCTCGGGGACGTCGTCACTACGCTTCGTCCCAAGTTCGAGGCTAGAGCCCATCGAGCTCAATGCGACACTTCTTGTCCGGATTGCCTGCGCTCATACGACAACAGACAGGCACATGCCCTACTGGACTGGCGTCTGGCCCTCGACCTGGCAGAGGCCGCGGCCGGACTTCGTCCAGATGAGTCGCGCTGGCTGGCTATTGGAGACCGTGCTGCGGACGCCTTCGTGGTGGCTTTCTCGGCTGCGTTTACGCTGAAAAGACGGGCGTTTGGCTCGCTAAGTTCGGTAGCGTCCCAGGACGAATCCAGGGCTGTGATCTTCGGGCACCCTCTTTGGCGAAAGGAGCAGCCGTTCTGGACCAAGCTGCAAGTGCAGGCTATGCAGGCAGCGCAGCGTGATCTTGGCGCGGACGCGAAGATCGAGTTTATCGACCTTCACGCCCATAGGCGCAGGCCCTACAAAACATTCCTTTGGCTAGCCGGACGGAGCAGCTAGCGCCAGATGATCCACCTCAGTGGGGCAGACGACACGGCCGAAGGGCGTGTCGCAACCAACCTGAAGGAAGCGCTGCTAGAGGTATGGCCGGACTTGGGCGATGCCGAGGATGATGTGGTCCATATCGCTGCAAACTCAAAGCTTTATGGCTACGAAGTGGGGGATTTGGACGTCCTTCTGTGTGCTGCATTCACGCGGCCGCGCCTGTTCAGCCCAATACGTCCCGTAACTACTGCACCGTCGGGGCGCGGGCAACGACGAGAGATTCTAGTCCGGAGCTTCATAGCAACCGTTGAGGTAAAGAGCCACGATCAACGCGGAATCCGATTCGAGGGACCCAAGGCGCTCGTGCGATACACGCGCGGCGCGACCACAGGTTGGCACGATGCGTCCGCTCAAAGCCTCAAACAGGCACACAGCATGCGCGCGTATCTTCAGGATTCCGGCGTGGGCGGTGGATATGTTGCAAATCTAGTTCTCTTCGATAGCCTAGAAGAGGCAGACCTTCCAAGGAGGCCGCACAATTTCCTGGCAGGGAGAATCCATGGACGGCAGCTTCTAACGGCACTCTGCGAAGTAGAAAAGCCCTGGTGGCCTGAGGGTGCGGCTGCGGCGGTGCTTTCTTGCGGGAAGAGCGGGATTGCAGAGCGTGTCTTGACATTGCCAATATTTCGAGCGCTCGAGCCATCGCCGCTTGACAGACGCCGCATGGACCGAATAGCAAAGCGCAGAGACTTGAATCCGGCATGGTATGCCGAGTTGGGGCAAAAGCAGTTGATCCTCCGTGGCCGTGGCGGGACCGGCAAGACTGTTGCCTTGCTTCAACTTGCGAACTATCAATTTGAGAAGAACGGCGCACGAACGCTAATCCTTACGTACAACCTTGCTCTAGCAGCCGACATGCGCCGCATCATGGCGCTCGTGCGAATACCCACCACTATTGAGGATGGCGGGGTGCGCGTCGAGAGCGTTATGGCCTATGTAGGACGGCTGCTGCGCTTGTTTGGAGTGGTGCTGGAGGATAGTGATTTTCTGAGCGACTATCCCCGGATGTGCAAGGACCTCGCGGATGGGTTTCGCCGCGGCCACTTCTCTTCGAGAGAGATCGCCGAGCTTCTCGAGGAAGACGCAGAGCGATGCTCCTACGACCTAGTAATGGTCGATGAGGCACAGGACTGGCCAGCCGATGAGATCACCATTCTGAGAGGGTGCTACTCAGCCAACAGATTCGTTGTTGCTGATGGCATTGACCAGTTGGTGCGCGGCGCGCGAGCTGCATGGACAGCAGGAGTCCCTGCGTCGGAGCAAAAGACGTGGACTTTGGATACATGCCTAAGGCTCAAGAGCAATCTCGCGCATTTCGCGAACTCGCTTGCTGTTGAACTGCAACTGGATGGTTGGCGCGTGCAGCCGCACGATCAGGTTCGGGGCGGCCGCGTAATTGTTGTTGACAAGGATTTGGGGGATTGGGGCGATCTGCATCTAAAACTCCTGCAGGAGAACAAGGCGGCAGGAAATGAGCCTATCGATATGCTCTACTGCGTTCCGCCTTCACTTGCGATCTCGCGCGGGGAGTTTGCGGCTAGCGCGGCCGCACAGTGGCTCAAGAGCGCCGGAGTTGAATGTTGGGATGGTGTTAGGCAGGAGGTGCGTCGAGACGTGCCCCGAAGTGTTTCGGAAGCACGCATAGTTCAATATGAATCGTGCCGCGGACTCGAGGGCTGGACGGTGTTCTGTCTAGGATTCGACGAGTTCTTTGAGAATCGCCTTCGCATTGCCGCCACCGAGTATTCGGCTGAGATGCAGAGCACCATCAGTCTCGAACACTATAGTCAACATGAGGCGGCGCGGTGGGCAATGATCCCCATGACCCGCGCGATGGACACGTTGGTCATTCAACTGGGCCAGAACCAGAGCCTCCTCAAACAAGCGCTGAAGCGTGCAAGCAAGAGGATTCCGGACGTCGTGCAATGGACTGCATGATGCTTAGTTGTTGCGACGGTGATCTGCGATGAAGTTTGTAGATTTGTTCGCTGGCATCGGCGGGTTTCACGTAGCGCTAACGGCAATCGGCCATGATTGCGTGTTCGCGTGCGAAGCAGAAAAGGAGTTGCAGGACGTATACCTTCGCAACTTCCCGCGAATGAAGGGCCGAATACTTGGCGATATCCGGGAAGCCAAGCGCAAGGTGCCTCCACATGACATCCTCTGCGCAGGCTTTCCCTGCCAGCCGTTCTCAAAATCAGGCGCCCAGAAGGGATTCGGCGATCGAACTCGAGGCACTTTGTTTCATGAAGTATTGGAAATACTGGAGCATCGAAGACCTAAGTTCGTTCTCTTGGAGAACGTCGGGAACTTTGAAAGACACGACAGTGGCAGAACCTGGCAGATCGTAAGAGGCTCTCTGGAGGAACTCGGATACTACGTAAAGGGCACCGAGCACGTGACTAGTGGAGGGCATGGCCTAGTCTCGCCTCATCATCTGGGGTTTCCACATACGCGTGAGCGCTTCTTTATTGTCGCTAGCCTAGGAGAGTTGCCCGCCGACCCGTTTCCGATGAGAAAGGCAGTGACGACGAGTCTGCGGGACATCGAGTTACCGCGTAGGTCTCTCTCGCGAGAGGCAGGGAAGGAAACGCGCCTGCTTCCACATTACGTTGAGTGCATAGAGCATTGGAACGAGTTCTTGGCGCGGATCCCACTTTCCCAGCACTTGCCATCATTTCCGATTTGGGGTGATGAGATAGGGGCTCTCTATCCGTATGTGAAGCGCACCCCACACTCGTACTCCGCTTCCGAGTTGAGAAGGATGCTTCACCTAAGTGGTGCAGTAGTAACGAAGAAAGGCGACATCATTGCAAGCCTGCCGAGCTACGCGCGGGAGCGGGAGCGCCGCTTTCCAGATTGGAAGGTTGCATTTATCAGGCAGAACCGTGAATGGTTTGAAAGGATCGCCCCATATGCGAGCAATCAATGGGTAGCGAAGCTGCGAACGTTTCCTCCTTCTCTTAGAAAGCTGGAATGGAACTGTCAGGGCGAGGAAAGAGATCTTTGGCGATGCGTTCTTCAATTTCGTCCGTCTGGACTCCGTGCAAAACGGTATTCCGCTTCGCCAGCACTCGTTGCGATGACCACTAGCCAGATACCTATCCTTGGGCCGCAGAAGAGATTCATCTGTAGAGTCGAGGGCCTGCGGTTACAGGGTTTCCCCGACGCCCATCATCTTCCGAGTACTCACCAGCGGGCTTTCCGGGCTCTTGGCAATGCCGTGCACGTAGAAGTTGTCAAAGCCATTGCGAGACGTGCATTTGGCCATGAAACACACAGGTAATAGTGTGAACGTAGTAGCCCTCGCGCTGCACAATTTGTCGATTCTCCCGCTCCCTGGTCCCGGTTTGACGGCGCACAATGCAGCTTATGTCGCCCCACGAGCCGCTATTGGTAAAACGGCCAACTCTGAACTAACATTCCATCTGGACCACTCGATGGGGGCCGATCAATTTGGGATACCTAGTTGCACACTGGCGGGGAGAGCTCTCACTGGCCAAATCAGCTCTGTTAAACGGAGTTCTGCTCTACGTTACTTTGATAATTGTTGTTGTAGGTCTTCCCGATGTGACGGGAATTCAGGCGCTTGGATTTGTTGGCATGGCCGTGTTCGCGGCTTGGTACATCTGGGCCATGGTTGGGATAGTTCGCTGTTCAATAAAGGCCGTTTCGTCTGGCGATTCATCGAAGATCAGGCGGACCTTTGGTGTCCTGACATTGATTGGATGCGCTGCCGTTTTGGTGTTTACCGTTAAAGACCTCTACATGATTGTTCCTCGCTAGTTCCGCTTTTTGGTTTTTCAGTCCTTCCAGTAATCCAGCCTCGGCGTCGGGCAGCAGATCGGCGACGGCGGCGACGTCGTAGCCCAGCGCCTCGGCCATATGCATGGCCACGCCCAGGTCGATGCCAGTCACGGCACCGCCAGGAGCGAAGCGAAGCTGCCCGGCAATTCGCAGCAGCACGTCCCAAGCCTGCCAGCCGGCTTCGGTCAGGGACTCGTGGCTCCGGTAGGGGCAGGCGTTGCCGCAGGAGAGGCCGCTTTCCCGGCAGCCGCGGCAGTATCCGGGCCCGTTGTCAAAGCCATTGCGAGACGTGCATTTGGCCATGAAACACACAGGTAATAGTGTGAACGTAGTAGCCCTCGCGCTGCACAATTTGTCGATTCTCCCGCTCCCTAGTCCCGGTTTGACGGCGCAAAATGCAGCTTATGTTGCCCCACGAGCTGCTATGGGTAAAGAGCGCGGCCGCTGGCCCTGTTTCAGGCGACCTGATCCCTCGAGGGCCAGAACGGCTCTGCAAGGGCGCTGAGGGTCGCGCACGGCCTTGGCTCCTGCGGCGGGGGGGGGCAGTGAGCGTCGAAGGGCGGCAACTCGGCTCGCTTCAAGGGGTTAATCCTCATCGAGAGCGGGGAGTCTTCGCTAAACAGCGCACGCTTGACCGCCACTCGGGGCGGAGATACCGTCGCAGATAGGGGAAAAGGTGGTTTGAAAATCCTATACGCCGTTATCTCCTCGAACCTGTTTGTCTACTTCCCGAACTTCTCAAGGATTGTGTTTGGTTCTCGAGCGTAAACGTCAGCGATGATTAAGCAGGCTCGAAAATTGGGTTTGTAACCTCAGTGACGAAGGTTTGACACAAGCCGATCAATAATATAGGTGGAGTCAATAAAGCAGATTATCGGAGAAAGACAAACTCTCGATGAATAAGACATATGTCATTAATGATGAGGTAAAAGCCTACCAGGACGCGGTGGCATCCTTGGGGGAAAATCCAAACCTGTTTACTCTCATAAGTGCAATTAAATCAGCATTTGACGCCAATGTTGCCTTGAGCAATGTTGTCGATCTGGTGGGACAACAACCAGCAGAACGCTTCAGCCTCGGCGATATGAATTTCATTATGCATCTATCGATAAATTACAAATTGCCAGAGCGTCTTAAACTAGAATCACTTTCAAAAATCTCATCGTTAGCGGCAATCAGCGAAGTACTCTGGCAACTGTTAGAACCTTGGAATCTTGAAGAGATCT
>Ga0194120_10008084_pt1 | contig 14077 bp, 14 predicted proteins | sample TA2MahCa65mmetaG_FD_148642 | JGI IMG/M metagenome (GOLD analysis project Ga0194120, IMG submission 148642) | Freshwater microbial communities from Lake Tanganyika, Tanzania - TA2015019 Mahale Deep Cast 65m | ecosystem: Environmental > Aquatic > Freshwater > Lake | place: Tanzania: Lake... | reverse complement strand
CCGGCGCGGCGGAAGTTCAAGGCCTATCCCATCGGCTACTTCCACATCGATATCGCCGAGGTCCGGACCCAAGCCGGGAAGCTCTATCTATTCGTCGCCTACGGTCCGGGGCTGCACATGTTGCGGGAAGACACTTCGCCGGTGAAGGCGCGGGTCAAATCGATGTCGGAGTCTCTCCCGGGCCTCGTCTTCATCGCTTGCGAGAACACGCAAACCAACATGTCCAAGGCCGAAGGCAAGAACATCGTCCTGGTCAAGGAAGCCAAGATGACGCCCACGGGCGTCGCACACCTCATGGAACTCCAGGACAAAGGCTTTCGCTACATCAGGCCGTGAGCGCGGCATAGGAAGCGCCCCTCCCCGCCTCGTCATTAGGTCCATCGATAAGCCCTTCATCGATCTTGGGGACGAGGCGAAGCAAACACGGACCTGCGGGTGAATGAGCCGAAGACTCGGTCAACTGATCGGCGCGGTCGGCTCGTTGACGCGATCGGGAAGCTTCTTGATCCGGAGGCACGTTAGCTGCTCCTAAAAAGTCAGAACGGCATCGGATGTTCGGGGCAACGAAAACCAATTTGAGGTCCAAGCCTATGCGGACCTTGTACGAATTACGAATGCGCTGGGGTCGCTTTGTCCAACGTAATATTTAATTTGTAATTACAGTTCGTTATAACCTTTTTCTAATTTTTTAGATTAAAGAATATTGGCGCCGCGCGCGACGTGATCTTTGTCCGCCAGCTATCCGGCCTTGGGCATTGCCGTGACGCGCCGTGCCTGCAATATAGGTTGCGTCTCAACAGGAGCCCTCATGCCGACCAATCGCCAATGGCGCCTTGCCGCCCGCCCCAAGGGCCAGCCCAAACCCTCCGACTTCAAATGGGTCGAGGATCCCGCGCCTCAAGCAGGACCTGGGCAGGTCTTGCTCAAGACGCTCTGGCTCTCGCTCGATCCCTACATGCGCGGGCGCATGAACGAAGGAAAGAGCTACGCGGCCGCCGCGAATATCGGCGATGTCATGGTCGGCGGCACGGTCTCGCAAGTCGTCCAATCCAACGTCCCTGCCCTCAAAGTCGGTCAGATCGTCAGCGCTTTCGCTGGCTGGCAAGACTTTCAACTCTCGAGCGGCCAGGGCCTGATGCCGCTCGATCCCAAGGAATTGCCGATCACGACGGCGCTCGGTGTCTGCGGCATGCCGGGAGTGACGGCCTATGTCGGTCTCCTCGACATCGGCAAGCCCAAGCCCGGCGAGACGGTCGTCGTCTCGGCCGCTTCGGGCGCGGTCGGCGCGGCGGTTGGGCAAATCGCCAAGATCAAGGGTTGCCGCGCGGTCGGCATCGCCGGCGGCAAGGACAAATGCGACTGGGTGGTTAAGGAAGCCGGCTTCGATGCCTGCGTCGACTACAAGGCGGGCGACGTGTTCCAGCAGCTCAAGGATGCTTGCCCCAAAGGTATCGACGTCTATTTCGACAATGTCGGCGGCGACATTCTGGAAGTCTGCCTGCGCCTCCTCAACACTTTTGCGCGCATTCCGCTCTGCGGCATGATCTCGCGCTACAACGACGATGGCTCCGCGCCGGGTTACAAGAACTTGCTCTCTCTCCTGGCCAACCGCGCCCTCATTCAAGGCTTCATCGTCTCGGATCATTTGAACCGCTGGCCCGAGGCGATCAAGGATCTCCGCACCTGGGTCAAGGACGGCCGCATGAAGTACCGCGAGACGATCTCGAACGGCCTCGAGAGCGCACCCGATGCCTTCATCGGCCTCCTGCGCGGTCGGAACTTTGGCAAGCAATTGGTGAAAGTCGCCGACCCGACCTGATCAGCCGGGCCTATCGAGGACCTCGGTCGCGAGCGCGACGCGGCGCAGGATCGCCGGGTCGACCGCTTTCGACAGCGCGTCATGCGCCTCCTGCCATAGGGGAAGCGCCGTCTGCAGACAGCGGACGCCCTTCTCGGTCAGCCACACTGCGCGTCGGCGCTGATCGCGCTCGACCATGGCGATTTCGACCAGGCCAACGGCCTCGAGCGTTCGTAGATTGCGCGACAGCGTCGAGGCCTCGAGCCCGGTTCGGTCGGCAAGCGCCCCCAGGCTGTCGTCCGCGGTCGAGGCGATTTCGGCGATCAAGCCGAATTGCGCAGTGTTGAGCCCCGCCTTCGCCAAAGCACGGTCGAGAAAGCGCGAAATGCGCCTAGCGGCGGCCCGGCTGTTCCAGCCGGTGCAGCGCTCGACGGCCTTGCGGGCCTCGGTCCGGAGCGAAATCCTGGGTTGCCTCATCGGTGCCATTATTGTATGTATATACATTATTTGTATCTACAAGAAAATAGCGAGTCATGAACACCGTCGCTCACTATGTCTACGGCCTCGCGAAGCCTTCGGATGTCGCTCCTCTCTCGGGCCGCGAGATCCTGGCCCACGGCACCTCGACCCTTCTGGTCCTGGGCGCGGTCAAATGACCAAGCGACGCGCGCGCATCGCCCTCAAGCGCGTCTACGACCCGCCGGCTGCGTCCGACGGCAAGCGCGTCCTGGTCGATCGGCTTTGGCCGCGCGGGATCTCCAAGGACGAGGCCAAGGTCGATCTTTGGCTCAAGGCTATCGCGCCGAGCGACGCGTTGCGGCGCAAGATCCATGCCGACCCGGCCGCATGGTCGGATTTCGTCGAGGCTTATGCGCGAGAGCTTTCGCAGGCTCCTGCTTCAGCCGCGGTCGAGGAACTCCGGAAACTCGTTGCCGCCGGACCGCTCATCTTGCTCTTCGCCTCGAAGAACGTCGAGCGCAACAATGCGACCGCGCTCAGGGACTGGCTCCAGGGCTGAACTCAACTCTTGCATTCGATGCGCGTACCTTCGCGCTTGAGCAGGGCTTCGACGAAGTCCGGGAGCCAGGGCGCGGAAGTATGGGTCTTCTGATCGGCATTGACCCAGACCACTTCGCCGGTCGCATGGAGTTCGTCGCCGCCCTTGGGATGGATTTCGAGCAGGAACGTCGCGGAGGAACGACCGAGCTTCGCCGCGCGCACGCAGACGTCGATCTCGGCGTCGTAGCGGATCGGGCGCTTGTATTCGACGACCGTCCTGACCGTGTGCGTATCCATGCCGCGCTTGACCATCGAACCGTAGTCGAAGGGCAACCAGCGCATATATTCGGTGATCGCCGTGTCGTAGAAGGTCAGGTAATGCGCGTTGAAGACGATGCCTTGGCCGTCGATTTCCGAATAGCGCACGCGAAAGGGGAAGGCGAAGACGAAGTCCGATCGGGCCATGACGGTCTCTCAGATGGCTTGGGCAGGATCAACGGCGGCGGCGCGCGAGCAGGAACTCGCGGCCGAGCTTGACGCTCGGACGGCCGTTGTATTCGACGATGTCGGCGGTGGCGTAGGTTTCGCCCCAGCTGTCCGGAAGGTATGAGCCGGTGCCGATGACATCGACCGGCGCCGCGACCGAGGCCATGACCTTGCATTTCGACGGGCTGAAGCCCGACGAGGCGACGACCTTGACCTTGTGAAAGCCGGCATCGTTGAGCTTGTCGCGCATCAGATAGATCGCGGCCGCCGAGACGCCCGTGCCGACCAGCCATCGCAGCTCCGCCTCGTTGCGATATTGGCGAATGGCGTTGGGCACGTGGCGCTCGAGCACCTGGTACGACATCTGCGGGTCGAGGCCTTCGAGGAAGCGCCCGCCATGGGTATCGAGGCGAATCGAGAGCCGCCCAGACTCCGCAAGTTCCGGAAAAGCGCGGCAGACTTCGAGCGTGTCGGTGACCTCGCGGCCGTAATAATCGACCAGCACCGTCATCGGCGCGTCGGGATATGTGTCGTGATACATGTCCGCCGCGCGCAAGGTCGAGCCGGCATAGCCGATCAGCGCATGCGGCATGGTGCCGAGCCCGGCCGGATTGCCGAAATAGCGGGCGGTGGCATCCGTCGCGTTGCCGATGAAGCCGACGGCGTCGACGTCGCGCTTGGCGGCCGCCGAGCCGACCGACGCGGCATAGGCCATCATCTCGGCCATGCCCTCGCCCGCACAGTGGCGCGCATCCATGGCAAGGAACGCGACCTTGGGCAGATCGCAGCACATGGCATAGGCGTTATAGGCCGCGACGCAAGGCGGCCCGAGCTTCTGAAGATATAGGGTCTCGAGATCGACCAGGTGATACATCGAGCCCGACAGATAGAGGAGTGGCTCGCCCGCGCCGACCCAGGCGCCCTCGTCGAAACAGAGCTGAACGTCGAAGCGTGTGCCGCGCGACTTCGCCACCGTCTCGATCCATTCGACCATCAGCTTGGGCGTGAAGATCACCGGGCGGCGCATGAAGATCGCGTAAGTGACCTGCGTATCGCCGTGGCGCGCGACGATGTCCTTGGTCTTCTTGAAATAGGCGTCGGTCCAATCGGCGATGGTCGTTTCGACGGCCGGATCGCCGGGATTGCGCGGAACCTTGATCGGCTCGACCATCGCTTAGCCCACTTGCGCGACGGCCTGATGGCGCCGAGCGCGCTGCTGCTTGAGCATTTCGGCGATCAGGAAAGCGATCTCGAGGCTCTGGCTAGCATTGAGCCGCGGATCGCAATGCGTGTGATAGCGATCGGCGAGGCGCGTATCGTCGATCGCCTGGGCGCCGCCGATGCATTCGGTCACGTCCTGGCCGGTCATTTCGACATGGATGCCGCCGGCATGCGTGCCTTCCGCCTGATGGACCGCGAAAAAGCGCCGCGCTTCGCCAAGGATGCGTTCGAAAGGCCGCGTCTTGTAGCCGGTCGAGGACTTGATGGTGTTGCCATGCATCGGATCGCAAGACCAGACGACGGAGCGCCCTTCCCGCTTCACCGCGCGGATGAGCGGCGGCAGCTTTTCCAGGACCTTGTCGACGCCCATGCGGCAGATCAGCGTGAGGCGCCCCGGCTCGTTGGCCGGATTGAGGATGTCGATCAGGCGGAGAAGCCCCGCGGGATCGAGCGACGGACCGCATTTTAACCCGATCGGATTGGCGACGCCCCGGCAAAATTCGACATGCGCGCCCTCGGGATTGCGCGTCCTGTCGCCGATCCAGATCATATGCGCGGAACAATCGTACCACTCGCCGCCGCGAGTCGAATCCCCCCGCGTCAGCGCTTCCTCGAAGCCGAGATGCAACGCCTCATGCGAGGTGAAGAAATCGGTCTGACGCATCTCGGGCACGGTCTCCGAGGTCACGCCGCAGGCGGCCATGAAATCAAGCGCTTCCTCGATCCGATCGGCGACGTCGCGGTAGCGATCGCCGGCCTTCGTGCGCGTGACGAAGTCGAGCATCCAGCCATTGACGCGGTGCAGGTCGGCATAGCCGCCTTGGGCGAAGGCGCGGAGCAAATTGAGCGTCGCCGCCGCCTGGCTATAGGCCTGGATCAGGCGCTGGGGATCGGGATCGCGCGCTTCGGCGGTGAACTCGATGCCGTTGATGTTGTCGCCCCGGTAACTTGGCAGATCGACGCCGTCGATGACTTCGTTGGACGCACTCCGTGGCTTGGCGAATTGCCCTGCCATGCGCCCGACCTTCACGATCGGCAGTTTGGCCGCGAAAGTCAGCGTCACCGCCATCTGCAAGAGCACACGGAAGGTGTCGCGGATGTTGTTCGGATGGAACTCCGCGAAGCTCTCGGCGCAATCCCCGCCCTGCAGCAGGAAAGCCTTGCCCTCGGCGGCATGGGCGAGCGCCGCCTTGAGACGCCGCGCTTCGCCCGCGAAGACCAGCGGCGGATAGGTCCTCAGTTTCGCCTCGACCGCGGCCAGCGCCTCGGGCTGGCGATAGACGGGGACCTGATCGATCGGTTTCGCGCGCCACGAGTCCGGCGTCCAAGATTTCACGACTGCCACCAACACAAAAGTTATCCACAGGGAGCCAAGGCTATACGATGAAATCGGCCAAAAAGCCAGCCATCGGCCGCCGCGGTCGCGTTATCATCCACGCATGCCGAGCGAAGAGGAAGACCGCGACGACGTGCTCGACGCCAATCTGGCCTTCTATCGGGCTTTCGCGGCACGCGATCTCGCCGCCATGATCGAAGCCTGGACGACGGCGGATTTCGCGACTTGCATCCATCCCGGCTGGCCGGAGCCGATCCTCGGACGCGACGAAGTCTTGAAATCCTGGCGCGCGATCTTGTCGAACCCCGGCAATCCGCAGATCCAGTGCAAGGCCGAAGTCGCGATCCTATTGGGCGATGCCGCGGTCGTCTTGTGCGAGGAGCATCTCGAGACCGGCGTCCTGCTCGCGACCAATGTCTTTCGACGCGAGGACGGGCGTTGGCGTCTGACGCATCATCAGTCGGGCCCGACGGCCCGCGAAACCGATCTACAGCCCGCGCCCGAACCCTCGCCGGCCAACGATCCGGCCGAGACGCCGCCAAAGAACAAGCTGCATTGACGCGGCGCTACTCCGCCGCCTTGGCCGCGGGCGGGACCCATTTGTCGCGCATGGTGACGAATTCCTCGGCCGCCGAAGGATGAATGGCGACGGTCGCATCGAATTGCGCCTTGGTCGCGCCGCAAATCAAGCCAATGGCGACGCCTTGGATGATCTCGGGCGCATCCGCGCCCACCATATGCGCGCCCAGGACCTTGTCGGTCTTGGCATCGACCACGAGCTTCATCATGGTCTTTTCGTCGCGCCCGGTGAGCGTGTGCTTCATCGGACGGAACGTCGCCTTGTAGATGTCGATATCGCCGAAGCGTTCGCGCGCGGCCTCTTCCGACAGACCCACCGTGCCGACCGGCGGGTGCGAGAACACCGCGCTCGGCACATTGGCATAGTCGAGCTTGCGGGGCCGCTTGCCGTAGAGCGTATCGGCAAAGGCACGACCTTCATTGATCGCGATCGGCGTCAGGTTCATGCGGTTGGTCACGTCTCCGATTGCGTAGACGCTTGGCGCACCGCTGCGCGACCATTCGTCGACCTTGACCGCGCCCTCGCCGTCGATGGCGACGCCTGCTGCTTCGAGCCCGAGGCCTGCCGTGTTGGGTTTGCGTCCCGTCGCCATCATGACGCAATCGGCCTCGATTTCGCCGCCCGACGTCAAAGCCAGAGCGAGCGCGCCGCCGCGCTTTTCGATCCGAACGACGTCTGTCTTGAGACGAAGATCGATGCCGGCCGTCCTCAGTTGACCGGCCAGCGTGTCGCGAATGTCGCGGTCAAAGCCGCGCAGGATCTGCTCGCCGCGATAGAGCTGCGTCACGTCCGCGCCGACGCCGTTGAAGATGCCGGCGAATTCGACGGCAATGTAGCCGCCGCCGACCATGACCACGCGCCGCGGCAAGGTCGGGAGATGGAAGGCCTCGTTCGAGGTGATGGCAAGATCGGCACCCGGAATATTCGGCTTCACGGGCCTCGCTCCGGTCGCGAGCAGGATTGTCTCGGCGGTGATCCGCTTGCCGGCCAACTCGATGGTATGGGGATCGACGACGACGGCCCGCGCTTCGTGAAGCGCGACACCGGCGTTCTTGAGCATTCGAATGTAGATGCCGTTGAGGCGATCGATTTCCTTGTCCTTATTGGCGATCAGCGTCGCCCAGTCGAAGCGCGCGGGGCCAAGAGTCCAACCATAGGCAGCCGCATCTTCGAAATCATCGGCATAGTGCGCGGCGTAGGTCAGGAGCTTCTTCGGCACGCAGCCGCGTATGACGCAGGTGCCGCCGACGCGGTCGTCCTCGGCAATGCCGGCCTTGGCGCCGTGCGCCGCCGCGCGTCGCGAGGCCGCGACGCCGCCCGAACCGGCGCCGATCACGAAGAGGTCATAGTCGTAGCGTCGGCTCATCGATCGACTCCGCCCATGCAGACATATTTGATTTCGAGATAGGCCTCGATGCCGTATTTCGAACCCTCCCTACCTTGGCCCGATTCCTTCATGCCGCCGAAAGGCGCGACCTCGGTCGAGATCAAACCGGTATTCGCCCCGACCATGCCGTATTCCAGCCCCTCCGAGACGCGCCAGACACGCCCGATATCGCGGGCGTAGAAATAGGCGGCCAAGCCGAACTCCGTGTCATTCGCCATGTCGATCGCGTCGCGCTCGGTGCGAAAACGAAAGAGCGGCGCGACGGGTCCGAAAGTCTCCTCGCGCGCGACCTTCATCTGCGTGGTCACGTCGGCGAGCACGGTCGGCTCGTAGTAAGTCCGGCCGAGCGCATGCCGCTTACCGCCGGTCAGGACCTTGGCCCCCTTGGCGAGGGCATCGGCAACATGCTCCTCGACCTTGGCAAGCGCCGCTTGATCGATCAGCGGGCCCTGCTGCGTTTCGCCCGCGAGGCCATCACCGATCTTGAGCTTGGCCGCCGCAGCCGAGAGCTTCGACGCAAAGGCGTCATAGACCCGATCCTGTACCAGAAAACGATTGGCACAGACGCAGGTCTGGCCGGTATTGTGGTATTTCGAAATCATTGCGCCTTCGACGGCCGCATCGATATCGGCATCGTCGAAGACGATGAAAGGCGCGTTGCCGCCGAGCTCAAGCGAGACCTTCTTCATCTGCCGCGCCGATTGCTCCATGAGGATCTTGCCGACCGCGGTCGAACCGGTGAAGGAAATCTTGCGCACGATCGGGTTCGAGGTAAGTTCGCCGCCGATCCGAGGCGCTGCCTCGCCATCGCCGGTGACGACGTTGAACACGCCTCTCGGCACCCCGGCGCGCTGGGCCAATTCGGCGAGGGCGAGCGCCGAGAGCGGCGTCTGTTCCGCCGGCTTGACGACCATGGTGCAGCCCGCGGCAAGCGCGGGCCCGACCTTGCGCGTGATCATGGCGGAGGGGAAGTTCCAAGGCGTGATCGCGCCGCAGACGCCGACCGGCTCCTTGACCACGACGATGCGTTTGTCCGCCTGATGCGGCGGAATCGTATCGCCGTAGATGCGCTTACCCTCTTCGGCGAACCACTCGAGGAAAGACCCGGCATAGGCGATCTCGCCCATCGCTTCGACCATGGGCTTACCCTGCTCGGCGACCATGAGGGTCGCTAGGTCCTTTTGGTTCGCGAGCATCAATTCGAACCATTTGCGCAGAACGCCCGCGCGTTCCTTGGCGGTCTTGGCGCGCCAGGCGGGCAAGGCGCGTGCCGCCCCCTCGATCGCTCGACGCGTCTCCGCCGCCCCCATGTTGGGCACGCTGGCAATGGTCGCGCCAGTCGCGGGATTGTCGACGGCGAAAGTGGATTTGCCGTCCGCATCGACCCAAGCGCCGTCGATGAAAGCCTGTTTGCGGAGCAAGGCCCCGTCACTGAGCTGCATGCCTGCCTCGTCTTTGATTGTCGGGGCCGATGATAGCGGTCGGCCGTCGCGGTGTTAACCGCCAGTCGCCGGCGCCGGGCGCAGCCGCGCGACAATCCGATCGTCGATCGGCCAATGGAGCGCGACCGCGACGAGGCCGAGCGCCACGCCCGCCCACCACACCGCGTCATAGGCGCCGGTCGCGTCGAACAAATAGCCGGCCAGCCAGACGCCGACGAAGGATCCGACTTGGTGGCTGAAAAAGACGAAGCCGAACAAGGTCGCCATATAGCGCGGGCCGAATATTTGAGCGATCAAGCCGGAAGTGAGCGGTACCGTCGAAAGCCAGAGCAGCCCGATGGCACAGGAGAACAGGACCACGGTCGTGGGCGAAATCGGCACCATAATGAATGCGACGAAGACCAGCGACCGAGCGCCGTAAATGCCGGCCAGAAGATAGGGTTTCGATCGCGTCTGGCCGAGAACGCCAGCGCTGTAGGTACCGATGATGTTGAACAAACCGATGATCGCGAGCGCGACCGCGCCCCATTCCGGTCCGACGCCCTTGTCGACCAGATAAGCCGGCAGATGGACGCCCAGGAAAGTCACGTGAAAGCCGCAAACAAAAAACCCGATCAACAACAAGCGATATCCGCCATGGGCGCTGGCCTCGGCGATGGCTTCGCGCAAAGTCTGTTCCGCGGCCACGGCGCCCGGCGCGGCCTTGGACACAGGCCCTGGCAGAACGAAGGCGAGCGGGATCATGAACAAAGCCAGCGCCGCCAAGACCAAGAGTGCTTGGTGCCAGCCAAGGCTCGAGAGGAGCGCCTGACCGAGCGGCACCAGCAAGAGCTGTCCTGACGAGCCGCCGGCCGAGGCGATGCCCAGCGCGATCATGCGCCGCTCGGGCGGGAAGCTCTGACCGACCGCGCCCAGCACGACACCGAAACTCGTGCCGGCGAGCGCCATGCCATTGATGAAACCGACTCCCACGGTAAAAGACACCGGATCGGACGCCTCCGCCATGATCCAGATGCCGAGGGCGTAGAGTACGCCGCAGACCACGACCACCCGACGCGTGCCGAAGCGATCGGCAGCATGCCGGCGATCGGCTGGAACGCGCCCCACATCAGGTTTTGGAGCGCAATGCCGAAAGAAAAAATCTCCCGCCCCCAACCGAGATCCGCGGTCATGGGTTTGAGATAGAGGCCGAAACTCGACCGAAGCCCGATCGACAAGAGGCAAACCACCGTACCGGCGGCGAGCAAGATAGCGGGCGTGCGCCAAGCGTTGTTCATGGTCCGAGCCTAGGCGAAATTCGGGGCGCGCTCCATGGCGGCATACTGCAGGGTAGCCATACGAAGGCTTGTATCGATTGTCGCCAAGAGTCTACGCGGCCGAGTTCGGCCGCCAGCCGAGCGCCCTGAAGATCAGCGGCGCGAAGACCGCGATCAAGGCAATACGCAAGAGGTGGAGCGTCGAGACGAAGGCGACGTCGATGCCGAGGGCGAGCGCGATCAAGGTCATCTCGGCAAGCCCGCCCGGCGCCATGACCAGAAGCGTCGGCGCGCGGTCCATGCCGAGCAGAATTTCGATCAAGCCGGTCGCGACCACGGTCAGGAGCAGAAGGGCCACAGCCCAGCCGGTCGCCGCCACGAATGTTCTCCCAACGGCACGAAGATCGAGGCCGGCGAAACGCGCACCGACAGAGGTGCCGATGGCGACCTGGGCGAGCGCGACGATTTCCGACGGCGGGCGGGATTGCGTCAGCCCCGTGAAATGCGCGATCGCCGAAAGGATCATCGGGCCGAGCAATTGCGCCGCCGGCATCTTGGCCTTGCGGCCGAGCCACCAGCCGATCAGGCCGCAACCGGTCAGGACGATCACGTCCCGCGCATCGAGCGCGGCCTGGAGCGGCGCGACACCGCCCTCCGGCGGCACATAGCCCATGAAAAAACGGAAATAGAGCGGGATGGTCATCACGACGATCAGCACGCGCGTCGCGTGGCAGAGCGAGACATGGCGCGCGTCGGCGCCCATGCTTTCTCCGACCATGGTCATTTCGCCAAGCCCGCCCGGCGTCGAGGCGAAAAACGCCGTGATCCGATCGAGCTTGCCGACATGATGGAAGTAGAGAAAGCCGAGCGTCGTCGCGACCGCAACATAGGTCGCAAGCGCCGCGAAGGCCGCGAGCCAACCGCGCAGATGATCGACGATCTCGGGCGTGAAGGCGCTGCCTAGCAGCACGCCCAGCACCGTCACCAGGAGGTTGCGGAACTGCTTCGGCATGGTAATGCCGCCGCCCAGCAACGCGACCGCCGTCGTCGCGGCCATGGCGCCCAGCATCCAGGGCAGCGGCAATCTTGCCCAAGCGAAAATCCAGCCGCCGAGGCCGCCGATGACGAGCGAAAGACCGGTCTTGAAGACGAGCGAGGACGACACTAGGCGCAATAGAACCCGCCGCGGCCCTAGCCACAAGTCAATTTAGACGCGGTGCTTAAGATCTAAGGGCGCGGCGCTCGCGTATTGCGCGGGCCTTCGCTGACCGCAACGCGGCTTGCCGGGCCGATCGAACCGTCGCTATGCGCGACGAACATGTCGCTGATCTCGGGCGCCTCGTTGATGGCGGCGGCAAGCACGGTCACGGGCAAACTCCGCTCCGGTTTCGGCAAGATGAAGCCATAGGTCGGATAGGGCTTGCCGAATTCGTTGGCCGGTCCATACCAAACGCGGACCAGGCTCCAATCGTTCTTGGGCGAAATGTCTTCGACGCCGACTTGCGTCGTCACTTTGCCTTTGCCTGCGCCGCTCGGCGCCCAATTCGCATGATCGATTTCGATCCGGCGCGGGCCGACGACGCTCGAGACCACCGCGACATGGCCATAGCGCAGACGATCGGTCTTCTTGAAGACCAGGATCGCACCTTCCTTCGGCGTCTTGCCGCGATTGAAGTGCCCGGCCGCGGCATCCCACCAGCGCCACGCGTCGCCGGCGAGTGCGAAATCGGTCGTCTTTTTTACGTATTGCACGCAATTGAGATAGTCGGCCGAACGAGCCGGCGCCGCTTTCGTCTGAGCCTTGGTCTTAGCCGCAGTCGGAGAACCGCTGGTCTTCGGATTGGCGGCAGTCGGCAAAGCGATCGCGAGGGCCGCAAGACCGGCCAAAACCCAACGTCCCAAAGTCATGAAGCCCCCGTTTCCTGGCTCTGGAATTCACGAGATGTTGCCGTGTGTTACACGAGCGCGCCGACGCCTGCAACCTGAATTTCCGCTTTGAAATTGTTGGCATTTCCGGTGGCGGAGGCCGTCATTCTTGCAGAGCATGTCCACATCGCCGAGGGTTGCGACGAACGACCGGCGCCGATACTCTTCGCCTCTCCCCGAAGAGGTTGGCTCATGCGATTTCGCGACGGTTTTATCGGCTCCATTGGCAAGACGCCCCTGATCAAGTTGCGCAAGGCATCGGCCGAGACCGGTTGTACCATCCTCGGCAAGGCGGAGTTCATGAACCCCGGCGGATCGGTCAAGGATCGTGCCGCCTTGTTCATCATCGAGGATGCCGAGAAGCGCGGTTTGCTGCGCCCAGGCGGCACCATCGTCGAAGGCACCGCCGGCAATACGGGCATCGGTATCGCCCTGGTCGCCAATACGCGCGGCTACAAATCCGTCATCGTCATTCCGAACACGCAAAGCCAAGAGAAGAAGGACATGCTCCGGCTTTGCGGCGCCGAACTTCGCGAAGTCCCGGCGGTACCCTACAAGGACCCCAACAACTACGTGAAATTGTCGGGGCGCTTGGCCGAGGAACTCAACGCGTCCCTGCCCAACGGCGCGGTCTGGGCCAATCAATTCGACAACATCGCCAACCGCGAGGCGCATATCCAAACGACCGGTCCCGAGATCTGGGCCGACACCGACGGCAAGGTCGATGGCTTCGTTTCGGCGGTCGGCACCGGCGGTACGCTCGCCGGCACGGCGATCTACCTCAAGCAGAAAAATGCCAAGATCCGCATCGCGCTCGCCGATCCGATGGGCGCGGCGCTCTATAGCTATTACAAGACCGGCGAACTCAAATCCGAGGGTTCGTCGATCACGGAAGGCATCGGCCAAGGCCGCATCACTAAGAACATCGAAGGCGCACCCGTAGACGAGGCCTTTCAAATTCCCGATAGCGAGGCACTGCCCATTGTCTTCGATCTCCTCCAGCACGAAGGCCTCTGTCTCGGTGGCTCCTCCGGGATCAATGTCGCGGGCGCGATCCGCCTGGCCAAGCAATTGGGCTCCGGCCACACGATCGTGACGCTGCTCTGCGATTACGGCACGCGCTATCAAAGCAAGCTGTTCAATCCGACCTTCCTGAAGGAAAAAGGCCTACCGGTTCCGGCCTGGCTCGAGGGGGCGTCGAAGTGACGGAGTTCTTGTTTCGCGACGACGCCTACCTCCAAAGCTGCGAGGCGATCGTGACCGCTGTTGCGGGCAACGGCGTCGAACTCGACCGAACCGTTTTCTATCCCATGGGCGGCGGTCAGCCGGGCGATGTCGGCCGTCTGATCTTGTCGGATGGCAGCGCCATCACGGTCGTCGACGCGACCAAAGGCGGCGCAGGTGTCGTCCACGTGCTCGCGCCCGCCGCCGCGTCGCCGGCCGTCGGCACCAAGGTTCGGGCCGAGATCGACTGGGCGCGGCGTCATCGCTTAATGCGCATGCACACTTGCCTGCATCTGTTGTCGGCGGTCCTGCCCTATGCGGTGACCGGCGGCAGCGTCGGCGACGGCAAAGGACGTCTCGATTTCGACATTCCCGAAGCGACCCTCGACAAGGACGCGATCACGGCCAAACTCAACGAGCTT
>Ga0194120_10008082_pt1 | contig 14080 bp, 11 predicted proteins | sample TA2MahCa65mmetaG_FD_148642 | JGI IMG/M metagenome (GOLD analysis project Ga0194120, IMG submission 148642) | Freshwater microbial communities from Lake Tanganyika, Tanzania - TA2015019 Mahale Deep Cast 65m | ecosystem: Environmental > Aquatic > Freshwater > Lake | place: Tanzania: Lake... | reverse complement strand
GCTACGCTCCGCGCGCCTCAATGCGCGCGACAACTCAAACCATAAAGGGCCGCTCGGCCCTTTTCTCGAAACCAGACCGGTACACTTTTACGCCGCCATCATGCACATTTTGTCCCCGCCATTGACACCCGGCGGTGCCGAGGGAGGAGAAGCCTGGAGACGACAATGGACATTGGGACGACGGCGCCAGACAGGATGCAGGGCCAAGGCAGCCTTGGCTACCAATGTATCGCCTGCGCAACCCCGATTCATGCCCCCGACAGAGGCGTGGTGGCGGACACCACCTGCCCTTCCTGCGGCTTCGCCTATCGCATCGGCCCCGCCTACATCCAGTATGACGCCGACGAGCTGCTGTTCAGCGAGCACAAGAAGGATTTCCTTCTCTACAAGGTTCTCTCCAACAACGCGTACATCGCTTATCAGACCGAGCGGGAAGGCTCGCTCTCACTTGCGGGGCGGCCCGATGTCGAGGCCTTTCGCAGCTACATCCAGAGCGCTTTGCCATCGGGTCGGGTGCTCGACGTAGGGTGTGGCGTGCTGCCCCTGCCTGGCTATCTCGATTTCGAGAATCGGGCGAACTACGAGCTTTACGGTCTCGACCCGATTGGGGAGACCGAGTTCGTGGGATCCAGGGTTGTCGGTTGCTCCGAGTATCTGCCCTTTCCCGATGAGAGCTTCGATGCGCTAATATTCGCCACTAGTCTTGACCATGTCTGCTCGCTCGAAAAGACCGCGCGCGAAGTTGTGCGTGTGCTCAAGGACGGGGGCAAATTGTTTATCTGGATGGGCGACCAGAGCGAGACGCTGGTTCAGAAGACGATCGCGAAGCTGAAGACCATCGCTCGCAATGTCCTGCGCGGCTATCGGACCGACAAGTTCATCGTCTACCCGAACCTCACCGTCTTCTACGTGCCCGACGGCGCGATCGACGCCTTCCATTCCTATCCGGAAATGCCCCGGAACGTGGTCCGGCTGATGCGAGGCGCAGGCTTATCGCACGAAAACATGCAATACGATCACCGAAATCAGGTGTTCCTGCGGTTCGCCAAGGCTTCCAGGTCTGCAAATGGCTGAGCGCGGTTCCTGCTTGATAGACTGTCCCCGCCATGTCAGCCACATCCGGTGGACGGCGCCTTGGCAATCCCCGTTGTCGAGGATTCACTGAGACAGCATGAACCGGAACAGGTCTCAGGCAGCCTTTTGGTCTGAACAGCGAATGATAGGCGGCCGAAAGGGAAGCGAATGCGACTCGCCTGGTGGAAGAATATTCTCTGGAATCTATTGGTGGGATGCTTCCTGCCGGCGTTTCTTCTTTGTGCAATCATTCCATCGCGACGGCGGCGGCACTTTGTTTGGGGAGGCTCGCCTCTCATAAGCAACAAATACTGGTCAAATGCCATGCGCAAGGCTGGCTACGACAGCTTCACCTACATGCTCGGCTACTATCCGATCAATGAACGATCCGATTTCGACCGCTATTTCGAGGACAACGTTCCACGGGCCTTGCCGAGACCGCTCCGGGTAGGCCTAGGCGCATGTCTGGCGCTGATCCATGTGCTTCGCACCGCCCGGGTGGTGCACATCTCATTCGATGGCTTCGCGCTGGGAAGTACGCTGTTCTGGCGCGTCGAGGGCCGGCTGCTGAAGCTCGCCGGCGTGAAGATCATCGCCATGCCTTATGGCGGCGATTTCTACGCCTATTCCACGCTGATCGACACGTCGCTTCGCTACGGCCTGCTCGCATCCTACCCCCGGCTCGCTCTCGCGGAAAAGCGCATTGCCAGCGGCGTCCGGTTCTGGAGCCGGCATGCCGATGCTGTGGTCGCCGGTATGATGGTCGACGGTCTCGGCCGCTGGGACGTGACGCTCAACCAGTTCTTCTGCATCGACACCGATGCCTGGGCGGCACGAGTGGACCATTCAGACAAGGATGGCTCCAACGGCCCCGTCCGTGTGCTGCACACCCCCAACCACCGCGGCTTCAAGGGAACCGAGTTCCTGGTCGATGCGGTGGAAAGGCTGAAGGGCGAGGGACTGCAGGTCGAACTGGTGCTGCTCGAGGGTGTGCCCAACGCGCATGTCAAGCAGGTCATGGCGGAGGTGGATATCCTGGCCGAGCAGTTCCTGGCCACCGGCTATGCCTTCAGCGCCATCGAAGGAATGGCGTGCGGTCTGCCCGTCATGGCCAACCTGGAGCATGAAGCCTACACGCGCGTGTTCCGGCGCTACGGCTTTCTCGACGAATGTCCGATCCTTTCCACAACTCCCGAGAGCCTGGCCGACAACTTGCGGACGCTGGTGACGAATCCGGCGCTGCGTGCCGTGCTCGGGAAGGCAGGGCGCGCCTATGCGGAGAAATACCATTCCGACACGATGGCGCAGTATATGTTCGGCGCCATTTACGAGAAGATACTGGACGGCAGGGACGTCGACCTCATCAATCTCTTCCACCCGCTGAAGTCCAGCTATAACCGGGCCTCGCCGAGAGTCGACCACCCGTTAGTGGACAGCAAGCTTCCCGCCGAAAGGCCAGAAACGTGCTGAAGCGCTTGGGGCGGGACGTAGCGATTTACGGCAGTGCAGACTTCGTCTTCAAGCTGCTCCAGTTTCTCGCCGTCCCGCTCTATTCGCACCGGCTGAGCGTTTCCGATTTCGGCCTGCTCTCCCTCGTGACCGTTTCGACGACCCTCGTCGGCATCCTGGCCAACCTCGGCATCGGCTACGCGCTCTACCGCTTCTACTATGACGCGGACATCTCGGACGCACGCCGACCGGTGCTGGTGACCACAGGCCTCGTGCAACTGCTGGCGGTCGGCTCGCTCGTCCTGACGCTCCTCGGCTTCGGTCTATTCCAGTCGCGCGACTATTTTCGCGCCGAGTATCAGCTTCCCTGGAGCTTCATGCTCGTCGGGCTGCTGACAATACTTCCCGACCAGGTAGCGCAATATTCGCTGGACATATCGCGCCTCCAACTGGCCCCGTGGAGATTCTGCGCGATTGCGATGATCAAGAACGTGCTGGGTCTGGTCATCGGCCTCTGGCTGCTGTTCGGGCGGGACTTGGGCGTGCTGGGCCTGTTGCTCGGCAACCTGGCTGCGGCGCTATTGGCGGTTCCCCTCGGCCTGTGGCTGATCCGGCGCGACCTGACCCGGGAGGTCGACCGCGCGTTCCTGATGATGCTGCTGCGCTTCGGCAGTCCGTTCGTGCTGACGGCTGCGGCCTATTGGATGTTCGCTTCGGTGGACCGCTGGCTGCTGGCGTGGATGAGCGACACGGTCCAGGTCGGGCTGTTCAGTATCGCCCTTAAATTTGCCTCGGTCATGACGCTGCTCATCACGGCTTTCCATCAGGCGTGGGTTCCCATCGCTATGCGGATGGCGCGCGACGAACCGGAATATCGCACTCACTTCGGCGCAATCTTCGGTCTTTGGCTTTTCCTGCTCAGCCTGATCGCCTTGGGCCTGGCGCTTTTCGCGCACGAGGCAATGATGCTGCTCACGCCCGAATCCTACTGGCCCGCCGCAACGGCACTTGCTCTCACTGGCTGCGCGCTGGCTCTGTCCGGAACGACCCAGATTACGACGCTCGGGATGACGCTCGAGAAGCGAACGGGGCTCATTGCGATAGGCGCCTGGCTCACGGCATGCCTTAACATACTGCTCAATGTGATGCTGATCCCGCGCTATGGGGCGATCGGCTCGGTTATCGCGACGCTTGTCTCTTATGCGTTTTTGACGACCTATTTCCTTTTCTGGAGTCAGCGTCTGCATCCGATCGATCTTCCGCAGGGCCGACTGATTTACGGATTGAGCGTTCTGGCGACCGCCACCGCCGTGTCATTCCTTGATCTGGGCGAGCCGTTCAGCCCCGTTGCAGTTGCACTTAAGGCGTGCATCCTGATTGCCGCAGTCCTAGGCGCGGTACCGGCAGGCCTGATCGATCCGAATCTACTCCGTCAGATCGCCCCTCGAACCCGGAAAGTCGCCTCGTGAAGAAAGTTCTCGTTACCGGCGCCGGTGGCTTGCTCGGCGCACATCTCGTGCCGGTCTTGCAGCGGGAGGGCATGGAGGTCATTGTCGCCAGTCGCGATCTTCTCGATCTATCGCGTCCGCTCGATTCCTCCAGTCTTCCCGCTGAAGTGGATGCGGTGATCTACCTTGCGCAATCCAGCCGGTTTCGCGAATTCCCCGATGCGGCGGAAGACATTTTCCAGGTCAACACGGCGCAAGCGCTTGCGCTGCTCGATTATGCCCGAGCCGCCGGCGCCACCAATTTCGTCTACGCCTCGACCGGCGGCGTATATGCGCCGTCGGACGAGCCGCTCAACGAATCTTCAACCCTGCAGAGCCCGATGGCATTTTACCCCGCGTCAAAGCGGGCGGCGGAAATCCTGATCGAAGCGTTCGCGTCTTTCATGAACATCGTCGTCCTGCGCTATTTCTTCATCTATGGGCGCGGCCAGAAGCGGGAAATGCTGATCCCCAGGCTTGTCGATAATGTGCTCAACGGCCGCGCCGTTACGCTCCAGGGAGAAGAGGGCCTACGGCTGAATCCGGTCCACGCAATGGATGCCGCTTGCGCGACCGCCGCTGCGGTTGGGCTGGACCGCAGCGCCATTGTCAATGTGGCCGGGCCGGAGACACTCTCCATTCGTGCAATGTGCGAAATCATCGGCAGCAAGCTCGGGCGCGCGCCCGTATTCGAGGTTCAGCCGGACCAGAAACCGGGCCACTTCATTGCCGATACGGAACGCATGTCCGCACTGCTCGGCGCTCCCAGCCGCTGCTTCGAGGACGGCATCGTGGAGCTGCTGCCGAACTGATGGCGGAGACCCCAGAACAGCCAAGGGCCCGCGGTGACAGGCGGCACATGCTCGTCTTCGACACCGCATACACGTACAAAATCATGATCGAACGTAAGGTGGCGGTGATTGTCACGGGGCGTGATCTTGGCGGCTATTTCGACCATATATGGACTTGTCACCCGGTAGCATCCCTGCTTGAGGCGGAGGATTCGCCGGAGCGGTTCGGCCGTCCGGTCGTGCATGAGCTGGCGCCGGGCCACACCGTGATCGAGGGCCGCATCGGGCGCTACCGCTGGCTTGCCTGGTGCCCGCCGCTTAACTTCCTGCTCGCGCAGATCGATCTGATAGACCTGCTGCTCAGAGTCGTGGACGAGCAGAAGATCCGCATCGTGCGGGCGGAAGACCCGCACTACAACGGTATCCTCGCCTGGCTAGTCTCACGGCTTCGCAAGTTGCCGCTGATGATCGGCGTCTGGGGCAATCCGGGGGCAGTGCGCAGGGTGACCGGCGTGCCACTCACTCCGCGACTCTTCCGCAGGGTCCGAGTGGAGGAGATCGTCGAGCGCTTCGTGCTTCGCAGGGCCGATCGTGTGATGGCCCAGAACGAGGACAATCGGGGCTTCGTCGTTGCCGCCGGCGTTCCGCATGACCGGACCACGATATTCCGCATCGGCAATGTCCTTCACGAGAGCCATTTCACCGCGCCGACAGCGCGGGGCGACGGCAGGATGGAGCTGGCTGCGCTGGGAGTTGCGGACCAGGACACGATCCTTACGATCTCCCGGCTCCAGGAGCTGAAGCTCGTGCATCACGTCATCCTCGCCGTAAAGCGGCTGAAGGATCGCGGGCGGCGCGTGACCGCGCTTTTCGTTGGCGAAGGGCCGTTTCGCGCCGAAATGGAGACGCTTGCCGCGAGCCTGGGGGTCAGCGACCAGATCCTGTTCTGCGGCAACCGGGAGCAGCCATGGCTGGCGCGCGTAATCCCCGTCGTGTCGGCCGTCGTGTCCCCGCTCACCGGCCGGGCGCTCGGCGAGGCGGCGCTGGGTGGAGCGCCGGTCGTCGCCTATGACATAGACTGGCATTCGGAACTGATCGAAACCGGCGAGACGGGCGAGCTCGTTCCCTATCTCGATCATGACGCCATGGCTGACGCCATCGAGCGGCTGCTGAACGACCCCGAAACTGCCCGCCGCATGGGCTGCGAACTGCGCGGCCGCGCGATGAACATGCTCGACCCGGCCGCCGCCGATCGCGCGCAGATTGCAGCCTATCAAGCGCTGCTTGCCGACAGCGTAGAATGAAGCTTCTGTTCGTCATCAAGTCGCTCAGCCTTTCCGGGGGCGGTGCGGAGCGCGTGCTTGCGGAAGTCACCGCCGGCCTAGCACAATGTGGGCACGAGGTGACGGTAGTCAGCTTCGATGCGCCCGAAGCATGCGATTTCTATGCGTTCGGATCGTCCATTCGACGTGTGCGGATGGGGATCGGCAGTAGCGAGCAGCGTAGCGGAATCGGGGCTACCTGGCGCCGCATTCGCAGCCTGCGAAAGCTGGTCCGGCACGAACGGCCCGATGTTGCCGTGGCCTTCATGCATAGCGCCTACATACCTCTCGCATTCGCCCTGGGGGGTACCCGGATTCCCGCTGTGGGAAGCGAGCATATCGTCTACCGCCATTATCGGGAACGGCCCGCCGAACGTGCCCTGCTTCGAATCATCCCGCCGTTGCTGTACTCGATCACGGCCATTTCCGAGGAGATACGTCTTGGCTTCCCGCGCGCGATCCGCAAGAAAATGCGGGTCATTCCAAATCCGGTGCAGGTTGATCCGGCTGCCCTTGCCGACGTGCGCGGCGGACCGGAAAAGAGAATTCTGAACGTCGGCAGGCTCGAAGAGCAAAAGGACCAGGCCACGCTCATCGCCGCTTTTTCCGAGGCGGCGGCGCGTTTCCCCCAATGGCGGCTGAGAATCGTCGGCGAGGGCGTCCTTCGCCCGGTGCTCGAGGCGCAGATTGCTTCGCTCGGCCTGAAGGACAGGGTCGAACTTCCCGGATCCACCGCCGAGATCGGTGCCGAATATGCCGCCGCCCAGATCTTCGCCATATCCTCCACCTATGAAAGTTTCGGCCTGGCGACGGCCGAGGCGATGGCGCATGGATTGCCGGTCATCGGTTTCGCCGACTGCCAAGGCACGAATGAGCTGATTGCTAATGGCGAAAACGGCCTGCTGGTGGAGGGGCCTGACCGCATTGCGGCGCTGGCGAAGGGACTGGCGCGCTTGATGGGATCGGAAGAAGATCGTGTGCGCATGGCAAGTGCAGCTCCGGCTCGGCTCGTTCCCTTCGCGCGCGAGAGGATCATCGGCCAATGGGAAGACCTGCTTCGGGCGGCGGCGACCGGAATACCGGCATTGTATTGACCCATTCGAGATGTGGCGGGTCAGCCATAAGCGGCTCGCCACTAACATTATTCCCAGCTAAGGGGTCCAGCATGTCGGTCGATGCAATTCGGGCGCAAAGGGAGATAGCGCGCAACGTCGCCATTCACGATCGGATCGCACGCAAGTACGACGCGCGTCACGGGGAGATTTTCAACGACATCGAGCAAACCCGTCTTGCCGCCATATTGGCAAAGGCGCGCGATCTAGTGGAGACCGGCGGCCCGTCGCCGCTGGCGCTCGACTTCGGCTGCGGTTCCGGGAACCTGAGCCGGCACCTGCTGGCGCTCGACTTGACCGTCACCGCTGCCGACGTATCACAGGGCTTCCTCGATCTCGTTCGTGCGCGCTATCCAACTCCGCGCCTGCAAACCCATTTGATGTCGAACGGCGATGCCGGCTCATTACCGGATGAGAGCTTCGACTTGATCGCCACCTATTCGGTGCTCCACCACATTCCCGACTATCTGGCTGCCTGCGGCGAACTGGCACGCCTCTGCAAGAAGGGGGGCGTGGTCCTGATCGATCATGAGGCAACCGAAGAACATTGGAACGCCGATCCAGTCTATCGCAGCTTCCAGCAGGCAGCGCTTCGCCTCGACTGGCATAAATATCTGACCCCTTCCAATTATGTTCACCGAATCAAGCGCTTCTTCAATCCGAGACATTCAAACGAAGGCGACATTCACGTCTGGCCGGACGACCATATTGAATGGAGCAAGATAAAGCAGCTGATGGGCCAGGCGGGGCTCGATGCCGTGATCGAAGAAGATTATCTGCTCTACCGCAAGCTCTACTGCCCGCAAGTCTACGAACAATATCTCGGCCGCTGCACCGACACCAAGGTCATGGCCTTTCGAAAGCGCCGGGATTGAAGGACATGAGGCTAGCGCGACGATCCGTGCTGGCTGGTGCGGCTGCGCTGGTGGCCGGGCGAAGTAGCGGTCAGACAAGGGCCACGTTCCGGCCCGAGGACTTCGGGGCGAGGGGAGACGGGCGCAGCAACGACACCGCGGCCTTCGCGGCGATGTCTGCGCGGGTCAACGCGATGGCGGGCAGCGAAATCATCCTTCGGCCAGTGACCTACCTGGTCAGCCAGCAGCAACGAAACAGGCTTCCAAATGCGCCCTACGCTTTTGAGCCGCAGCCCATCATGGAATTCACCGGCTGTTCCGAAGCACTTGTGATCCGCGGCAACGGGGCCCGCCTTCACTGCGCCCCCGGATTGCGCTCAGTATAATCGCCGCTTCCTGCAAATGTGCTCGCACCATCTGGTTGAGCCTGTGGCCTGCGCGCCGGCGTCCGGCTGGGAGAAGGGTCAGGTCGAGAACCAGGTTGGTCTTGTTCGCGAGCGCTTCTTCACGCCGCGCCTGCGGTTCAAGACCTTCGACGAGTTGAACGCGTGGTTGATGGATAAATGCATCGCCTACGCCAAGGCGCATGCGCATCCGGAATGCGCCGAGAAAACCGTCTGGGAGGTCTTCGAGGAAGAGCGGCCGAACCTCATTCCCTATCGCGGCCGCTTCGACGGATTCCACGCCCTGCCGGCCTCGGTGTCGAAGACCTGCCTGGTCCGCTTCGACAACAACAAATACTCGGTGAACGCCGGCGCTGTCGGACGCCCGGTCGAGATCCACGCCTATGCCGATCGCATCGTCATCCGCCAGGATGGGCGCGTCGTCGCCGAACATGCGCGCTGCTTCGGACGTGGCGAGACGATCTACGACCCATGGCACTATGTGCCGGTTCTGGCCAGAAAGCCGGGTGCGCTGAGGAATGGCGCGCCATTCAAGGACTGGGTGTTGCCCGGGGCGCTCGAGCGCGTGCGCCGCAAACTTGCTGGGTCCGATGATGGCGATCGTCAAATGGTCGCCATCCTCGCCGCGGTGCTCACCGACGGATTGCCCGCCGCGGACGCCGCCTGCGCTGAAGCGCTCGAAAACGGCGTCCATTCCGCCGACGTCATCCTCAACATCGTCGTCCTCGGTCGCCAGCGGGTGCGAAATCTTCTGATCCTACTGTTGGAGTATCTTCGAGAGAGGAAACCGGACGTCGTCTTCTCCGCTGAGGACCATTTGAACACGCTCGTCCTGATTGCGCTGATTCTTTCGGGATCGCACGCAAGAATGAGCGGGTCTTCACGCGTGACGCCGTATGACACCTACTCGAACAAATGGTTCTCCAAACGTTGGCTTCTCAAGCAAGTCGCGCGTTCGGTCATGTGGCGCGCGGATGCGTTGACCTGCGTCTCGAAGGACATGGTGGAGCAATATCGCAAGGTATTCCGCAATCCGCCGCATCAAGCCGTTTACAATATCGTCGACAGCGACTCAGCGCGACAGCGCATGGCAGAGCCTGTCGACATCGATTGGCTTGCGCGCAAAGAGCTTCCGGTGATAGTCGCGGCTGGTCAGCTCGAATACTGGAAAGGCTTCGTCGATCTCATTGAGGCGATGAAATATCTATCGGAAAAGCGCGATGCGCGGCTGATTATCTTCGGCGAAGGCTCCCTGCGTCCGAACCTCGAACAACGAGTTGCCGAACTCGGGCTGACGGACCGAGTTAGGTTACCGGGAAACGTTCCTAATCCTCTGAAATATTTTGCGCGCGCAGACGTTTTCGCCCTGTCGTCGCATGTCGAAGGTATGCCGAACGTTCTCGTCGAGGCGATGATGTGCGGATGCACGCCGGTGGCCGCAAATTGTCCGACCGGGCCACGCGAACTGCTCGCCGATGGACGCTACGGATACCTGACGCGAGTTAGCGATCCGGCCGACCTGGCGGCGGGGTTAGAGAAGGCGCTGGACCACCCCATTTCCAAAGCCATGCTTACGGAAGCCGTTGCGTCATTCAAAGAGGAGGCCGTGATCCAGCGCCATTTCGCGCTTCTCGGTCTCTCCGACCATGCGTGGGAAGAGTCTTCGAAAGGCGAACGCGTTGTCAACAACACCGGCTGAGGAACGACAAGCGCGCGTCTGCAATCCGCGTAAAAGTTCGTTCAACGATAATTCTTCGGCAGGACGTACGGTTACCCTGCTACCTTAACGGCAAGACAAGCGCCGCTAAGCACTACTTGGCCATAATGAAAGCCCCAAAGCTTCGGGAAACCAGCTGTCCTTTAAACGAGTTCCTGGATCAAGATCAAAAAGATGTGTGGAATTACCGGGATCCTAAATGCAAGCTCGCAGAGCGTTTCGCTCAGCTCTATTCAACAAATGACAGCTGCTTTGCGCCATCGCGGACCGGATGCCGGCGGAACGTTTGTAGACGAGGCCTCAGGCGTGGCGCTTGGGCACCGTCGGCTCGCTATTATCGATCTTTCGGAGCGTGGCGCACAACCGATGCATTCGGCGAATAGGCGATACGTTCTTGTGTTCAATGGCGAAATCTACAATCACCTCTCTCTCCGAAACGAGCTTGAATCGCGAGCTTCGATAGCGTGGCGTGGGACGTCGGATACAGAAACTCTGATCGAGTGTTTTGCAGTTTGGGGTGTCCAAGAAACTCTAAGAAGAGCTGTCGGCATGTTCGCGCTGGCCCTATGGGATCGGGCCGAGCGGCGTCTCACACTGGCTCGCGATCGTTTTGGCGAGAAGCCACTCTATTACGGATATGTGGGGAAAGGTAAAACGAGGGCGCTAATATTTGGATCAGAATTAAAGGCGCTTCGTTCCCATGAGGAGTTTGATAATGAAGTTGATCGACGCTCGGTGGCCTTGTTTTTGCGGTATTCTTATGTGCCCACGCCAAACTCAATCTATAAAAACATATTCAAGCTTGAACCCGGCGCAACATTAGAAGTGACGCCCGAAGGCGTTGCTATGCGGGATCATCGTATTCAAAGGTATTGGCAGTATGAGCATGTGGTGGCCCAGGGCCTCGCTCGCCCAATCCTGGATGAAGCAGAAGCCCTAGACAGCCTCGCGAGCGCGCTCTCTGAAGCTGTCGGCTTGCAACTTATAGCCGACGTTCCCATTGGCGCATTCCTTTCGGGCGGCATAGACTCTTCCCTAATAGTCGCGTTGATGCAGGAGCGATCAAGACGGCCGGTAAAGACATTTACAGTTGGCTTCGACGAAGCGGGCTTCGACGAGGCCCCACATGCACGGCAGGTGGCGCGTCATCTCGGCACGGAGCACGTTGAGCTTTACGTAACGTCGCAAGAGACCCGCGCTGTCATTCCGGATCTCCCCGCCATGTACGATGAGCCGTTTGGAGACAGTTCTCAAATTCCAACAAGCATCATTAGCTCTGTGGCGCGACGCGAAGTAACGGTTGCGCTGTCCGGGGATGCCGGTGATGAGTTATTCGGAGGTTACAACCGATACACCATTGGTCCGATGTTATCGAGCCGGCTGTTGCGCATTCCACCCGGTCTACGCGGAGTTATGGGTAGATTGGCAATGGATATGCCTGATATTGGGTGGAAGGCAGTGGCGCGCGCTGGCAGACTGGGAGGAGCTATCGCACCGTTCAAGGACAAAGCCTATAAGCTGAGAACTGAGCTTCTAAAGTTAAACGATACTGACGGTTTTTACCGATCTCTGGTTACAGAATGGTCCGCTCGAGACGTGCCCGTTCTAGCTCTGGAACAAGCCGACACGCGACAGGATGATCTTGCGATCGCATCCGCTGCTGTCGATGAACCCGCGCAGAGGATGATGTTATTTGATGGCGTCACCTATCTTCCAGACGATATTCTTGTAAAGGTCGATCGCGCCGCCATGGCGGTGGGTCTTGAGACACGAGTTCCTCTGCTCGATCACCGAGTGGCGGAGATTGCTTGGCGATTGCCTCTGTCGATGAAAATTAGGAATGGGCGTGGCAAGTGGGCGTTACGACAAATCCTTTATCGGTACGTCCCAAGCGAGCTTGTGGATCGACCCAAGTCTGGCTTCGCAGTTCCCGTGGGACGCTGGCTGCGCGGGCCATTGCGCGATTGGGCTGATGACCTCTTGTCGGAGCCTCGGCTAAAGGAGGGAGGTTACCTCGACGTCGCTGCTATTCAGCGCCTGTGGAGCGATCATCGCGCGGGCAAGCGCGATTGGACGTCGCGTCTCTGGAACGTTGTGATGCTTCAGTCGTGGCTCGATTATCAGAGAAGTGTTTGAAATTTTGCCTGAGATCGAATCAAGTCGCTTCATCTGATCGAGATATCGCCTCGGATGCGGAACACGTCAGTAGCAGCGCCTGAATGCCGGCTCGCAAAAAGTAGTCAGGTATGAAGATCATATTGTTCGCCAACACTGATTGGTATCTCTATAATTTCCGCAGGTCGCTCGCGCTTGCGGCAAAGGCGGCCGGCCATGACGTCTTGCTCGTCTCGCCCCCAGGCCCCTACGGACAGAAGCTCCTGGACCTTAGCCTACGTTGGATTGCGGCGCCAATGCAACGGCGCAGTCTCAATCCGTTGCGGGAGACTGCGCTGCTTGCCTGGCTGTGGAGGCTCGTGCGCGCAGAACAGGCGGACATCGTACACGGATTCACGATCAAGTGCGCCATCTATGGCGCGTTTGCGGCGCAGCTCGCTGGCGCGGCCCGCGTCAATTCCGTAACTGGAATGGGATATGTTTTTAGCAACGACGATATGCTCGCACGGGTCCTTCGCCCGGTTGTGCGAGGATTAATGAAGGTGACCTTGAGCGGCAGACGGGCTCGGCTCATTCTGCAGAACCAAGACGACGCCGCGTTTTTCGAGGAAGCTGGCATCGCCTTGCCGGAGCAGATCCGCCTGGTCCCTGGATCCGGCGTCGATTGTAAGCGCTTTTTACCCCCAACGGCCGCCGACCGTAATCGCACGCCGCGGGTTGTGCTAGCGGCGCGCATGCTTTGGGACAAAGGCGTGGACGAGTTTATTGATGCAGCGCGGATATTGAAGGCGCAAGGGCGCAACATTTTTTTCGTGCTGGCTGGCGAGCCTGATCCTGGGAATCCCGCGGCAATTCCAGAAACGATCCTGCGTGAATGGCACGCGGCGGGCCTTGTCCAATGGCTCGGCCATGTCGACGATATGCCGAATTTGTTCGCTGAAGCAGATATAGTCGTGTTGCCAAGCTATCGTGAAGGTCTGCCAAAGAGTCTGATTGAAGCGGCGTCGTGCGGGCGCCCGCTGATAACCACCGACGTTTCAGGATGTCGTGACGTGGTGACCGATGGCGTCGATGGGCTTCTCATCCCAGTTCGCGATTCTTCAGCTCTTGCTAACGCCATAGCGCGCCTGCAAGACGATCAGGCGCTTGCCCGTCGCCTCGGGGAGGCGGCGCGGGCCAAGGCGCTTGCCGAATACGATGAGCGCATCATCGTCGCGCAAACGCTGGCGATTTATGAGGAGCTGACGAGTCCGACGCCAAGGGTCTCTGCGATCGGGACGCCTAGCTGAGTCAGATTTGAGACATCGACACGAGCGATATCGTTCTTAACGTGAGCCATAACGTAGAATCGATTGTCGCAACTCGCAGCGTGCGCGCCGCTAAAGTCAGCGTGACGGCCCGTCCATCCGATTTGATTGAGAAGTAAGTATGAGCGCTCAGGGAGCGAGCCTGTTCCGCAAGGCCAAGGACGCATTCAAGCGGCTGCAAACCGGTCGCATTGCGATGAGGCGAAAGGCGGCGACTTGAGTGGTTATGCTAATGGCGACGTCAACTGATCTCCTGTCAATTTCTGAAGAAGTGATCGACGCGCGGCTTAGGTTGGAACCGAGCAGGCGCGCGTCAGGGTGCTAGTGTCCTGTCTCTTAAATATCGACTATTATTGGTTTGCAATTGATTTGCATGATGGAGGGCTGCGATGGCGCGGCCGATCAAGCGGCTTGAGACGGAACCAGCGGTAGCGGAAGAGTTGCGACG
>Ga0194120_10008075_pt1 | contig 14092 bp, 4 predicted proteins | sample TA2MahCa65mmetaG_FD_148642 | JGI IMG/M metagenome (GOLD analysis project Ga0194120, IMG submission 148642) | Freshwater microbial communities from Lake Tanganyika, Tanzania - TA2015019 Mahale Deep Cast 65m | ecosystem: Environmental > Aquatic > Freshwater > Lake | place: Tanzania: Lake... | reverse complement strand
GATGACCTTGAGGTTGGCATCGCAAAAGCCGTCGGTATCGTCGTCGCAGCCCTCGTCGGTGGCGCCAGAACAGTTGTTGTCCAGGTCATCGCAGGCCTCGGCGTTGCCGGGGAACGCGGTGATGGCCGTGTCGTTGCAGTCATTGCCCGCCTTGCCTGGACTGGCACCGCCGTCGGTCTTGCTGCAGGTGGTCGGCTTGCCGACGACGGTCATGGCCGCGTCGCAGTAGTCGTCGTTGTCGTCGTCGCAGCCTTCGTCGATGCCGGCGGCGCAGTTGTTGTCGGCGTTGTCGCAGATTTCGGTGGCGCCCGGCTTGATGTCTGCCTTGGCGTCGTCGCAGTCCGCGCCGTCCTTGCCGGGGCTGGGGCCGCCGTCCGCATTGCTGGGGCAAATGGTGGGCTTGCCGACGACCTTCATCGCGACGTCGCAGTAGCCGTCTTTGTCGTCGTCACAGCCCTCGTCGGTGCCATTCTTGCAGTTGTCGTCGATGCCGTTGCAGGCCTCGGTGGCACCAACGTTGATGGCCGCGCCCTCGTTGGCGATGTCGTTGCAGTCGTCGCCGGGGTCGCCGTCCTTGGCGATCTTGGTCTTGGGGCAGACCTTGCCGGTGGCGACGGCCGCTGCGTACACCTTGATGGCCGCGTCGCAGTAGTCGTCGTTGTCGTCGTCGCAGCCTTCGTCGATGCCGGCGGCGCAGTTGTTGTCGACGTCGTCGCAGACCTCGGCGGCGCCGGGGTTGACGTCCTTGCCGCCGCCGATCAGCACGTCGTTGCAGTCGCCGCCGCCCTTGGGGCAGACCGCAGGCGTGCCCGTGGTGACCATGCCGCCATCGCAGTAGTCGTCGTTGTCGTCGTCGCAATTCTCGTCCACGCCCGAGGCGCAGTTGTCGTCGATGTCGTTGCAGACCTCGGTTTTGGCAGGATTGATGTCGGTTTTTGCGTCGTCGCAGTCGTTGCCGGCCTTGCCGGGGCTGGCGCCGCCGTCGGTCTTGCTGCACGTCGTCGGCTTGCCCACCACCGTCATCTTGACGTCGCAATGGTCGTCGTTGTCGTCGTCGCAGCCCTCGTCGGTGCCGCCCGCGCAGTTGTCGTCGATGTCATTGCAGATCTCAGTCTTGGCCGGGTTGACGGCCGCTCCGCCCTTGGCTGGGTCGTCGTTGCAGTCGGTGCCGGCGGACGCGGTGTACTTGCTTGGCGTGTCGGCGGCACACAGACACTTCTTGGTGGCGCTGCCGTACGTATCGGCGTCGGCGTCGAGGAAGAAGTCCTTGCAGCCTGTCGCGTCCTGGTCGTTGGTGCTGTTGTTGCAGTTGTCGTCGCCGTTGGTGGCGCAGGTTTCCTTCTGGCCGGGGAACACCAACTTGTCGGTGTCCACGCAATCGCCGCCCGTGGTCGCGGTGAAACTGGCCAGGTCCCCCGGCTTGCAAAGGCACTTGCTGCTGCCGGCGCCGAACCCGTCCTTGTCGGCGTCAAAAAACAGGTCGGTGCAGTTCAGGGCGCCCTCGTCGTCGGTCTTGCCGTCGCACTGGTCGTCGATGCCGTTGCCGCACAGCTCCTTCTTTCCGGGGTTGACGAGGATGCCGTTCTTGGCAGGGTCGTCGTTGCAGTCGTCGCCCTTGCCGCCCACGGCCTTGGTCAGCGGGCACACGGCCGGCGACCCGACCACGGCAATGGCCGCGTCGCAGTACTTGTCGTTGTCGCTGTCGCAGCCCTCGTCCTTGCCGCCAGCGCAGTTGTTGTCGAGGTCGTCGCAGATTTCGACCGCGTTGGGGTTCAGGGCGGCACCGCCGCTCTTGGGGTCGTCGTTGCAGTCGTCGCCTTTGCCGCCCACGGCCTTGGTCAGCGGGCAGACGGCGGGGGTGCCGATCACAGCGACGCCGGCGTCGCAGAACTTGTCGGCGTCGTCGTCACAGCCCTCGTCCTTGCTGGTGTTGCAGTTGTTGTCGATGTCGTCGCAGATCTCCAGAGCCGAGGGGTTGATGGTGTTCAAGCTGTCGTTGCAGTCGTTGCCGCCCTTGGGGCAGATCTGCGGCGTGCCGACGATCGGGATCTTGGCATCGCAATACAGGTCGCTGTCCTTGTCGCAGCCTTCGTCCTTGCTGGTGTTGCAGTTGTTGTCGATGTCGTCGCAGATCTCCGCCGCAGCCGGGTTGATGGTCGGCACGGCGTCGTTGCAGTCGTCGCCCTTGCCCTGGACAGCGACGGTCTTGGGGCAAACGGCTGGCTGGCCGACCACCGCGATGGCGCCGTCGCAGTACTTGTCGCCGTCGTCGTCGCAGCCTTCGTCGGTCTTGGTGTTGCAGTTGTTGTCGATGTCGTCGCAGATCTCGACGGCCGACGGATTGATGGCGGCCTTGTCGTCGTTGCAGTCGTTGCCGCCCTTGGGGCAGATTGCGGGCACACCTACGATGGCGATCTTGCCGTCGCAATAGTCGTCGTTGTCGTCGTCGCAGCCTTCGTCCTTGCCGAGCGCGCAGTTGTTGTCGATGTCGTCGCACTGTTCGCCGGCGCCGGGGTTGATCGCTTTGCCGTTCTTGGCCGGGTCGTCGTTGCAATCGTCGCCCGGGTTGCCGTCCTTGACGATCTTGGTGTTGGGGCAGACGGCGGGCGTCCCGGCGACTTTCATTGCCGCGTCGCAGTACTTGTCGCCGTCCTTGTCGCAGCCCTCATCGACTTGCCCGTCGCAGTCGTTGTCCTTGTTGTCGCAGATTTCTTCGCTGGGCTTGTAGCCGGGGCACTCGGTGCCGGTCTTGCTGGCAAGGCACACGACCTTGGCCTTGGCGAGGGCACACTCTCCCAGGCCGCAGCCCTGGCCGACGCCGATGGCCGCGCCCGTCGGCTCCTTGTAGCTGAAGATCTCGTCGGTGGCGCCCGAACAGTTGTTGTCGATGCCGTCGCACTGCTCGCCAGCGCCCGGGTTGATCAGGCCGGCGTCCTTGTTCTTGACCGGGTCGTCGTCGCAGTCCTTGCCGCCCTTGGGGCACGACTTGGGATTGCCGACGGTGTCCATGGCCGCGGTGCAGTAGCCGTCCTTGTCGAGATCGCAGCCCTCGTCGGCGACCTTGTCGCAGTCGTCGTCGAGGTCGTTGCACTTCTCGGGCATGTCGGCCTTCTTGCTGCCATTGGGGTCGGTCGAGCACGTCGCCTCGTTGGTCTTGCCGGGCGTGCACTCGACGACCCCCGTGCCGCAGGTGCCGATGCCGTCGCAGGCCTGGCCCATGGCCATCACCTTGCCGCCCTCCTGGGTGTAGCTGAAGTCCTCGTCGCTCTGGCCGTCGCAGTCGTTGTCCTTGTAGTCGCACAACTCGGCGGCCACGTTGACCAACTTGCTGCAGGTCAGGCCCTTCTTGTCGGCGCCGCAGACCACCTTGCCGTCCTTGCACACGCCGGTACCGCAGCCGTCGCCGACCAAAAGCGACTTGCCGTCGAAGTCCTTGAAGGTGAAGTCCTCGTCGGTCTGACCGTCGCAGTCGTTGTCGAGTCCGTCGCAGGTCTCCTCTTTGCCCCCCTCATAACCCTTGACCGTGCCGTAGTTGCACAGCCACTTGCCGGCCGGGCAGGTGTGGACCACGTTGTCTTTGGTGCACACACCGGTCAACAGGCACGTCGAGTCGGCGATCGGCATCTCGTTGAGTTCGTCGGTCTGACCGTCGCAGTCGTCGTCGGCGGAGTTGCACTTCTCCTTGCTGACCTTGATGAGGGTGTCGCAGGTCAAGATGCCCTTGGTGCTGATGCCGCCTTCGCACACGACCTTGCCGCCCGCACAGGCACCGGTGCCGCAGCCCGACCCAATCTTGAGCGACTTCTTGTTCCAATCCGCGAAGTCGAAATCCTCGTCGGTCTGGCCGTCGCAGTCGTTGTCGAGGGCGTCGCAGCTCGACTCCTTCATGGCGTAGCACATCGGCGGCTTGGCCGGGTCCAGCCCCTCGCACTGGCAACTGCTGTCGCCGGCGGCGCAGGTCTTGTTCTTGTCGTACTCGGTGCCGATGACTTTGGCGTAGTCGCACCGCCACAGGCCGGCCACGCACACCGTTTCGATGTTCTTGAGGCCTGACGCGCACACGCCGACCTTCTGGCACTTGCTGTCGCTGACCAGCGTCAGGTTCTCGTCTGTCTTGCCGTTGCAGTTGTTGTCCTTGTTGTCGCAACCCTCGGCCTTGCTCTCGTCCTTCATGCCGCCCGGGTCGGTCGAGCAGATGGTCTTGGCCGGGCTGCCGCACTGGACCGTGCCCGCGCCACAGGTGCCGACGCCGTCGCACGCTTGGCCCCACAAGAGCGGCTTCTTGGTGCTCTCTTCCTCGTAGGGAAAATCCTCGTCGGTGACGGCGTCGCAGTCGTTGTCCTTGTCGTCGCAGGTCTCCTTGGCCGGCCGCCGGTCGCCGTAGCAACCGACGCAGATGCCGGTCTTGCCGTCCGCCGACGGCTTGTAGGGCGAGGTGGTCGCGCAATCCAGGTCGTCGGGCTTGAAGGTGGCGTCCTTGGCGACGAAGTGCTTGCACACCAGCGTGCCCGGCACCAACCCGCATTCGCCGTCCTTGTCGCCGCAACTGGCGTCGGTGGCGCCGGGGTTGCCCTCATCTACCACCCCGTCGCAGTCGTCGTCCTGGCCGTTGCACGACTCTGTGGCGAAAGGGTGCACGGCCTTGTCGGCGTCGTTGCAGTCGACGTCGGCGTTGTAGCCATCGCCGTCCTTGTCGTTGTTGCACGGGACGTCGCCGTCGATCGGGCACGGCCCCTTGCCGTCGCCGCACTTCTGCTTTTTGGCACCGGAGAACACGTCCGGATTGTTGGGCTCGCAGTCGCCGGCAGCGGCCGTCTGGCCATCGCCGTCCGGGTCGTCGGCCGCGCAGGCTGTGACCTTGCCGTCGCAGTTCAAGTCCCAGAGCCCCTCCTTGCCCGAGCAATCCTGCCCGGCCGGGCAACAGGGCTCTGCTGCCCCTGGATGGTATTCGGCGTGGAATGCAGCGTATTTGTACTTGCACGGTCCTGCCGGCTCGACGCCCTTGCACTTGGGGTCGATGGCCGCCGCGACCTCCTTGCAGTTGGCCACGCCGTCGCCGTCGAGGTCATCGGACTCGCACCCCTCGTCCAGTTGGCCGTCGCAGTCGTCGTCGGCGCCGTTGCCGCACACCTCGTCTTTCTTGGCGGTCGCGGTGCTGCAGACCAAGCTCTTCTTGTCGGCGGCGCACTCGACCTTGCCGCCCTTGCACACGCCTACGCCGCACTCGTCGCCCTTGGCCAACGCCTTCTTTGCGCCGTCAATGTCGATGAACTCCAGGCCTACGTCCACCTTGCCGTCGCAGTTGTTGTCGACGCCGTCGCACAGTTCAGGGGACTTGCTCGACACGTCGGGGTTCTTTTCGGGTGGTTTGCCATCCACCGTGGCACATTTCTGCTGCTCGATGCAGTCGGGGTCACCGTCCCCGTCGCTGTCGACCTTGGGTAGGTCGCTGCCGTCACAGTCCTGGTCGATGCCGTCGCCAGCGTCCAGACAGGCGTCTTCCTTGAGGAATGGGCTTGCGAGTTTGCCCTTGGGGACGTTGCCGTGGTCAGGGTCGGGCGTGGCATCGTCGAGGCAGTCGCACAGCGCGCCCTTGGTCTGGCAGTCAGGGGTGCACCGGGGCACGCCGTCGCCGTCGGCGTCGCAGTCGGGTTTGGCGCCGATGGCCACCAACCGAATGGCCCGTTCGCCTTTTTCGGTGCTGGTCACGGTACCGTTGTGGCTGGCCTGCGCTTTGCCCGCGGCGTCGAAGCCCATGATGCGCAGTTGCAAAGTGCCGGACCACGCCTGGTTTGGCTTGACCTGGACCCGGAAGGGCGCCGCGGCGAGATCGACGCTCGCGGGCAGGGTCACCTTGAGCTTGTCGTTGCCGGCACTCAGGAGCTTTTCGCCGGCCGGATGCACGAGGTCGAACTCGAGGCGAGCCACGCGCTCGGTCGTCTTGTCGGCCGTAATGACGAGGTAGAGGCTGTCGAAATCGGTGATTTCCTCACCGCAGCCAGCAGCGGCGGCGGCGAACGCCCACAAGCCGGCAGCGACACGGGTCCAGATCCGCGCGCACCAAGGTCGGGCGGCGGCAACTTTGCGGTGCGAAGGCGTCATGGGGCTGTGGCCTCTCGAACTGCGATGGGGTGCCGGCCTGGACCGGCGCTCATGCAGAGCGGCGCACAGTATAGTCGCAAAACCGCGGGTGGCGAAAGACGAGCGCGCGCGGTGGCGGCGGTGTCCCGGGGAGGGGTCTGCGGCCTGACGAGGCAAGGAGTTGGGTCTTGGCCCGCCGTGGGGTCCAGACGGCCGATCAGCCTGGGTTGAACACGAACGGCCACTGGATGACGCACACGCCGGCCTCGGGCTTGAGGAAGCGGATGCGGCGGATGGTCCGCAGCACGCAGTCGGTGACCGAACTGTTCTTCATGGTGTCGTCGACGATCTTGTCGCTGGCCACCGACCCGTCGCCCGTGATCGTCCACTGGACCGTGACCTTGCCGGCCAAATCGGGCTTGGCCATCAGTTGGGTCTCGTAGCAGGCGCGCAGGCTGGCGGCGCGGGCGCGGACGTTCTTGCTGATGTCACCTTTGTCGCAGCCGCCGGTCGATTGGCCTTGGGCGATATTGAGCTTTGCGACTTTCTTCGCGCTCTTGCGGCCGATGCCCAGGTCGGCGTTGCGCCCGGTGCCACCGCCCGTGTCGATGCTGCCCAGGCCGTGCAACCGACCGGTGCCGTCGCCGCCGCCGCCGGAACCCGTGCCCTGGAAGCCCATGCCGCCCGAGCCGTGTCCGATGACCAATTCGGACCCTTCGCCGCCCATCGCCACCGCCATTTTGCTGCTGATGGCGCCGGTGTCGCCGGCCATGATGTTGCCCAGGGCGCCGGTCATCGCCTGCGCGCCGGACAGCGCCTTGGCGATACCGATGTTCTTGACGTCGATCTTGTCGCGCATCGGGCCATCCATGCGCGGCACCTTCGACTTCTTGTTCGGGTCCTCTTTGGCGTCGCCGAACTTGCCCTCCTCGCCGCCGGCCTTCTTGCTGGTCGTGTCGTCGTCCTGGCCTTCGGGCTTGATCTCCTCCGGCTTGATCTCCTTCTCCTCGACGGCGACCTCGATGAGGCCGCGGTTCTTCTGCGCGAGTTGCTCGCGCTCGAGCATGTCCTCGTCCAGCTTGGCCACGGAGTTGACCAGCACGAAAAGGATGCCGAAAAGCGAGGCGATGGCCGCGAACGAGATTTCCAGTGCCGCATTGCGATCGCGCCCACTGGACACGATGGCGCCCGGCTGCGGGGCGGCGAAGTTGAAGTGCAGGTCCACGTCGTTTTCGAAGGACAGCACTCCGTGATCGCCGCGCGTCACTTCGATCGACCCCGAGGCCGGCTTGGCCTGACCGCCAACCGTGACCTGGCCTTGCAAGCCGGCCGGCACGTCCAGGCGATAGCGCTCGGGACCGGCGGGCACGAAGAGCGCGTGGCTCGCGAGGCCGTTTGCCGCAACTTGGAATTCGTTGCTGTCGTTTTCGCCGATGGTCACGGCGCGCTGCACGAAATACACGCGCTCGGCGACCGTCTGGCTGTTCCAGTCCAAGGCCACGCGCAGGAACCGTTGGTCCTCCTTGTATTCGTCGAACGAAGCCAGGGCGGTCAGGCCGCCGAGCAGGGCGAACACCGCGCCGAAGATGACCCACACCAGACCATTCATGTGCACGTACGTTTCGGGGATGAGCGTGCCCGAATCGGCGCAGAACGGCAGGCCGAGGGTCTTGCACGGCGTCAACGCGTAGACGTCATCGAAGGACTGCCACGCCAACAGGATCTGTGCGATGCCGATGAGCACCAGGATCCAACCCGGCTTGCGGCGGCGCATCTTGAAGATCACCGCACCCATCGCGACGCCGACCAGGGCGAGCAGCGCCGAAATCTGCCCGGTCAACAGGTGGATGCCGCCGATCGCGCGGTAGTCGAATTCCTCAATGTAGACCATGCTGAAGGCGTTGCCGAGGCCGCTCGGCTGGCTTTCGGGCGTGCCGCCGCCGATCCCGAGGTTGGGACCGAGCAGGCACAGGATGCAGCCGATGATTGCTAGAATGGCTCCGCCGCTCATGATTCTCCGCTCGCCGCCCGCGCGCTGGGCCGGGCCTGTGGGGCGCGTCGCTGGTTGCCGTGGCCGGGCGCCCGAACAGCGGGCGCACCAAACCGGCGCGCGATGCTAAAGGTCGGGGCCGAGGGCGTCAAGGCGCATCTGGCCCGGTTGGTTGCGGTCGTCCTGAGGGTGCGGGCGCCCGAGCCATGGCGCTGGACGCACGCGTTGGCCTTTCGATCTACCGCGCCCTTGCGCAGCCGCCGCCAAACGCCTACAAAGGCCGCGGAGGCGCCGTGCACCCCAACCGCTGGACCCCATGGCTGATTGCGACCCTGGTGATCGGGGCGCTTGGCGTCATGTGGTGGCTCAGCGCCATTTTTGCGCCTGTGCTCATCGGCTTGCTGCTCGCCTGGGTGTTGCTGCCGTTGAACGAACGGCTCGCACCCAAGGTCGGCAGTCGCGGTCGGTCCGCCGCCATGCTCATCGGCAGTTTCGCGCTCGGCGGCCTGGTCTTGTCGGCCGTCGCGGTGCCGATGCTTGTCCACGAGGGGCAGCATTGGGCGGCAACGGCGACCGGCGAGGGCAATGCGGCCATCGGCCGCGAGTTGGAGGCAGTGGTCCACTATGGCGCCTGGGCCGACCCGGACGCCGACGTGTGGGACGCGGCCGATCTGGCGGCGTCGGCGCACAAAGCGGGCGCCCCGGCGGCCACCGTCGCAGCGCTGCGGCTGGCCCAGCCCTCCAAGAGCAACCAGGCCATACGGCTCGCGGAGGCGATGGGCGACCGCGACGGCGATGGTCGGCTGGAGCCAGGCTACGCCAAGCGCTATCGGCAGTTGAGCCGCGACCGCAAAAGCTGGCTCGGCGGTGCCCTGCTGTGGCTGGACAAGAACGGCGTCGTCGCTGCCGTGCAGAAGGGGTCCAGCAAGCTCATGCACCGCGACCAGTTGGCGCGACTGTGGGCCGGAGGGACGCTCAGCGCCGCCGGCGACGTCGGCATGCGTCTGCTCGGCTCGGTGCGCCAGGCGGTGTCGGGAACCCTGGCGTTCGTCGTCGGGGCGCTCCTGGTGCCGCTGTACGCCTTCTTCTTCCTCATCGCGCTGCCCGGATGGCGCCGCGCCCTGCCCGACTACCTGCCGGCCGACGACCGGGAGGTATGGTTGCGGGTGCTCGGGCGAATTGGCGATGCCATCGCCGGCTTCGTGCGTGGGCGCTTGGTGGTGTGCTCGATTGTCGCCGCGCTGACCGCCATCGGCTGGATGGTCCTGGGGGTCCGCTTGGGCCTGCTGCTCGGGCTGGCCGTCGGCGCGCTGACGGTGGTGCCGCTGGCCAACGTGGTGGCCCTGGTGCCGGCGCTGGCGATCTGCCTTGTCGACGTGGCCTCGGACGTCCACGGCTGGGGATGGTTCGGCGGCGTCGTGGCGGTGTACGCGGCCGGCCAGATCGCCGAATCCGTGCTCAACCCAATCATCGTCGGCGACGCCGTCCAGTTGGACATGGTCACGATCATCGTGGCGTTCCTGGTCGGAGCGGCAGTGGCCGGCCTGGTGGGTCTGCTGCTGGCCGTGCCGGTGGCGGCGACCCTGCGCATCCTGGCCGAGGAACTCGTGCTGCCGCGGTGGAGATCCTGGGCAGCGCACCGTGTGGCCGCGCCCGTGCCCACCCAGACGGCCGACCCCGCGGGCGAGCCGCCGAAGTAGCCTGCGCCGTGTCGGGGAGGAACGATGTCGATCACCTGCGACTGGCTCGCCGCGAGCCAACTGGCGATCGTGGACAAGCTCAACGGCAGGGCGACCCTGGTCCACGTCCTCGAGACGGTGACGTCGCCGCGTTTTCCAGCCCAGGTGCCGACCTTTCACGTGGTGGCGACCTGGCGCAATGCGACCGAAATGATCGCCACGGCGCGGCTGCGGGTACGCATCGACGAGGCCGCTGGCGACCCGGGGCCGGCGCTGCTGGACGAGGAGGTGACGTTCGTGGGGCGGACCAGTCACCGGTCGATCTGCATCGTGCAGTCGCTCACTGTACTGCGGCCTGGCCTGTACCGGGTTGTGGCCAGCCGCCAGTGCAACGGCGAGCCCTGGGTCGACATGGCGACGTTTCCTTTCCACGTCGCGCCAAGCCCTGGTTCGGGGCAAACGGCGCAGGCGTAGCACTTTGGGCTTTTGGGGTGTGGCTTGCCGCGTGCGGAGCAGACGACACGTTGGTCGCCGCCGCCCCCGAAGCCGACGTTGCCGCTGACACCGCCGGGTCCGAAAAGGCTGCCGCGCGAGGCGTCGAATCGGACGCGGGCTGGCTGGCGCGGCCGATCGCTGACGAGGCCGAAGGCGCGACCTGGGAAGCCTCCGCAGGCGGCACCGATGGCGCGACCGGTAGCACGGACACCGCCAACGGCGACGCCGCGGACCAGGCCGAGATCACCGCGGACGCACAGGGCGAAGTCGGCGGTGAAGCGCCCGACCAGGCCGCAGGTGTCAACGATGCAGTCGACGCGGGTGCTGCCCTGGACGCGGACGGACCTCCAGAAAAGTTGCCAGAAGTCGCGGCCTTCGACGCGGCGGACGCTCCAGTGGACGACGCCCCTGACCAAGCCACCGTCAGCGACGACACTGCCAAGCAGACAGACACTGCGACAGGGCCGGAACTGGCGGACGCCATCGCCGGACCTTCCGAAACCGTCGATTCGGATGCGGTGGCCGCGCTCGACGACAGCGCCGCCTTCGACGTGCAAGACGACGCCAGCGGCAAGGACGCCGCGGTCTTCGACCCCAACAAGTGCCCCTACGGGCTGTCGCCCAAGACCCTGTGTCTCAAGTGGGGCGTGTGCAGCGACGGGGTCGTGCTCACCTGCATTGGCAACAGCCCGGTGTGCGACTACTCGGCTGTCGCCGGCTACGAGGAGGTCGAGAAGTCCTGCGACGGCTTGGACAACGACTGCAACCAACTGGTGGACGACGAACTGCCCCCGCCCAAGCTGCCCGGCGGCAAGGGTCTGTGCGCAGGCCAGAAGGCGCAATGCGCCGGTGCCCAGGGCTGGGTGTTGCCCAACTACGCCGGCCTGCCGGGCTACCAAACCCAGGAGACGGCCTGCGATGGACTGGACAACGACTGCGACGGCAAGACCGACGTTTTCGTCGCGGCCCCGCCGCTCTCGGCCAAGCCCGGCGTGTGCGGCCTGGCGCTGCAGGTCTGCGCCGGCAACAAGGGCTGGGTGGATCCGCCCTTGGGCTTGGTGGCCGGGTATCAGCCGTTGGAGACGCTGTGCGACGGCAAGGACAACGACTGCGATGGCCTCACCGACGAGGACCTGGGCAAGCCAAACCCGCAGGGCAGCGGCATCGGCAAACCCCAACTCGGCGTGTGCGCAGGTGCGCCCCTGCAATGCAAGGCCGGAAAATGGGTGGCGCCGGACTATGCGGCGTGGTCGGCGCTGGCCGGCGGGGGCACGCCGACCTTCGAAGAGGTCGAGGGGACCTGCGACGGCCTGGACAACGACTGCAACGGCCTGGTCGACGACGTGGCCACACCCGCGCCGCCAGCGAGCAAGACCGCGGGCGTGTGCGCCGGTCTCGTCCAGGTCTGCGCGGCTGCCAAAGGTTGGCAGGATCCGAGTTTCGCCGCGATCGCCGCCTACGACGCGGGTCCCGAGGTCGTCTGCGACGCGCAGGACAACGACTGCGACGGCAAGACCGACGAAGACGCTGCGTGCCCGCGCTGGCAGGCCGGGGGCAAAGGCAGCGGCCGGATCGCGCTGTCGCCCGATGGCGCACAACTGGCGTGGTTGTCGGCGACGGGAGTGCATGTCCACAATACGCTCACCGGCGCCCACGCCTACGACCATTTCGGCCACCGCTTCGGCGTCGAAGCCGTCGCGTTCTCGCCCGATGGCACCCGGATCGCGTCCGTTGGCAAGATCGACGCGCTGCGCGTGTACTACGCAGCCTACGGCTTGGGAAAGCCGGCGTCGTGGCCGGTGTTGTTTGCCATCGGCAAGGCGAACGACCACTACACGGCGGTCGCGTGGTCGCCCGACGGTACTGCTGTGGCCGTCGGCACCGACAAGGGCGGCGTGGCGCTGCGCGACGCGACCACGGGAGCGACCGTCGGCAGTTGGTCGGCACATAGCAAGGCCGTCCGCGCGCTGGTGGCCTACGCCAAACCGGGCGGCGGCCTGGCCTTGGTCAGCGGCGGCGACGACGGCAAGGTCCAGCACCTGGCGGCCGCGGGAACCGCCCCGCAAACCCTGGCCTCCCTGGGATCGCCGGTCCGCCACCTGCAGGGCGGCGGTCCGACCATGCGTCTGGTCGCCGTCGCCGAACAGCTCGCGCCACGGGTGTTCGACCTCGCCACGGGAACCCAGGTGGCGACCTTGGGCGGGGTGGGCAATGTCGCCGCAGCACGCATGGTCGGAACCAACGCGGCACAGGCCGTGACGACCGCTGGGCAGATCCATCAATGGGCACTGCCGGTGGGCAGCGCGACGGCGCCGCCGGTGGTCCAGGGGACACTGCTAGCGGCCGCCCCCAGCGGTTCGATCGCGGATGCGGCGGCCGATCTGGCTGGCAGCGCCACCATCGCGTACATCGGCTTCCAAGTGCGCGGTCCGGCGCGCCTGGCGTTGGCGACCCAAACGTGGTCCTGGCCGGTCGTTCGGCATGGTGGGCCGGTGTTCGACCTCGCCGCGCATCAGGGTGTGTTGTGGTCGGCCGGCCACCAGGGCGCGGTCGGCGTATGGGCGGCGGCAACCGGCAAGCCGGGAGGGCTGCATGCGCTGCACTCTGGCGACGTGCTGGCGTTGACCGTGGCCCAGCCGGCGGGCCAACCGCCGCTGCTGGTCACGGCGGCTGCGGACTACAGCGTACGGGTCTGGCAACTCGCCGACGACCCGCTGTCTGCCGTGCCGATCAACCTCAAGACCTTCGGCTTGGGCGGCCCGTGGGCGCACGATCTGGCGGTGGTGCCGGGCTCGGCGAGCCTCTGGGCAGCGGCCGGGTCGAGCGCGCACCACATCGGCCTGCTGCCCGCGGTCCTGGGCCAGAAACTGCAGGTCTACGCCGTGGGTCTGGGCGCCAGCGTGCGCAAGGTCGCGCCTTCGCCGAACGGCCAACGACTGGCAGTTGCCTTGGACGGGTCTGGCCCGGCCGCGGGCGACCACCTGCGGGTACTGGACGCGGCGACGTTGCAGATCCTCTGGCAACGCAAGGACTTGGCGGCCGACGAAGGGGCGGTTGCCTTCCGGCCGCAAGGCGACCTGCTGGCCGTGGGCGGCGGACCGGCGGCCCTGACCCTGCTGGACGCCAAGACCGGCGCAACTGCTGCCGTGCTCACCGGCCACACGGCGGCGGTGCGGTCGTTGGCGTGGTCCGCCGACGGGGCGCGTCTGCTGTCGACGGCCCAGGATGGCACGGCGCGGGTGTGGGCGATCGTCCCGGGCAAGGCGCCGCAGTCGCTGGTGTCGATGGCACGCCACTGCCCGGGCTCTTGCGTCGGTGTGGCCGTGACCGCCGGCGTTTGGGGCGACGCCGAGGGCAGCTACGCGGTCACGGCCAGTGACGACGGCGCCGTCTTGGCGTGGGACGCGCCGCTTGCGCCGTGAGCCCCGCCGGGTGCGGTGGGTGCGATGTGCGAGGTGGTGGAGGTCGGGGAGACAGGATTTGAACCTGCGACATCCTGCTCCCAAAGCAGGCGCGCTACCAGACTGCGCTACTCCCCGGTCGCGCGACCCGGCCGCTGGCCGGTCGCGGGCGGCAGTGTCGTCAATGGCGCAGCCCCTCGTCAACTCCGCGACAGCAAGCTCACCCACCCGGGGCGGCGTTGACAGCCCCGTGACACGCACCTAACGTATCGCGCCCCGGTTTTCGGGCCTGCCGCTCGTTCGCGCGCCCGCCCGACCTACCGCCCTTCCAGGAACCACCCGACATGAAAAAGGAAACCGTGTTGTTGGTCGTCATCGCGGCCGCCGTTCTGGCGTTCGCGGGCGGCCGCCTGTCCAGCAACAGCAAGGCGCCCGCCGCCGGCAGC
>Ga0194120_10008070_pt1 | contig 14095 bp, 5 predicted proteins | sample TA2MahCa65mmetaG_FD_148642 | JGI IMG/M metagenome (GOLD analysis project Ga0194120, IMG submission 148642) | Freshwater microbial communities from Lake Tanganyika, Tanzania - TA2015019 Mahale Deep Cast 65m | ecosystem: Environmental > Aquatic > Freshwater > Lake | place: Tanzania: Lake... | reverse complement strand
CGCGTCGCAACGACAGCAGCCAGAGGGCCGGCGGGCGGCGATCGCGAGGTCGCCGCCCGCCGGTCCGGCCTTCGTCCGACCCTGCGCTGCCGCCGGGCAGCTGGCGCGGACGGACGCGCGCGATCGCGCACCCACGAACGAACCGACTGCGCGGCGGCTGCGCCTCGCCGCCCGCGCCGAGGAGATTCGACCACATGGCACGCACCGCGATGGACCTGCGGGTCCGCAAGACCTTTTCGCGCATCAACCGGGTGGTCAAGGTCCCCGACCTCATCCACGTTCAGCGGCAGTCGTACGACAAGTTCCTCCAGCGCAACGTGCCGCCCCCGCAGCGCGAGAACGTCGGCCTGCAGGCGATCTTCTCGTCGGTGTTCCCGATCCAGGATTTCAACAAGACCGCGAGCCTCGAGTTCGTCAGCTACCACCTCGAGGAGCCCAAGTACGACACCGGCGAGTGCCGGGCGCGCGGCATGACCTACGCGTCGCCGATCAAGGTGCTCATCCGCCTCGTCGTGTTCGACGTCTCGGAGACCGGCGTCCAGACCGTCCGCGACATCAAGGAGCAGGAGGTCTACTTCGGCGAGATCCCGCTCATGACCGAGGCCGGCACCTTCATCATCAACGGCAGCGAGCGCGTCATCGTCAGCCAGCTGCACCGCAGCCCGGGCGTGCTGTTCGAGCACGACAAGGGCCGCACCCACGCCAGCGGCAAGAGGATCTACTCGGCGCGCGTGATCCCCTACCGCGGATCGTGGCTCGACTTCGAATTCGACCACAAGGACACCTTGTGGGTGCGCATCGATCGCCGCCGCAAGCTGTTCGTCACCGTGCTCCTGCGCGCGCTCGGCTACACCGTCGAGGAGATGCTCAACCACTACTACGACGTCGAGCGCGTCCGCCTCGATCCGCAGCCCGGCGGCGCGATCCGGCTGTGGCGATCGCTCAACTTCGACCTGCTGCAGGACCAGCGCAGCACCCGCGACGTCATCCATCCCCACAGCGGCGAGGTCCTGCTGCAAAAGAACAAGAAGTTCGTCCCGCGCGTGATCCGGCGCCTGCGCGAGGCGGGGGTGACCGAGATCGAGATGGACGAGGAGGGTCTCGAGGGCAAGGTCGTCGCCGCTGACATCGTCGACGGCGAGACCGGCGAGGTCCTCAAGGAGGCCAACGCCAAGCTCTCCAACGACGACGCCGCCCTGCTCGCGGGCCGCGGGATCCTGTCGTTCGAGATCCTGTTCATCGATCGCTTCAACTCGGGCTCCTACCTGCGCGACACCCTCGAGAAGGACCTCGACGACGTCGCCAAGCGCAAGCGCGTCGCGACCGCCGACCAGGCCATCGAGGACATCTACCACCACCTCCGCCCGGGCGACCCGCCGTCGGCCAACCAGGCGCGCAACTACTTCAACAACCTGTTCTTCAACGAGCAGCGCTATGACCTGTCCGATGTCGGCCGGATGAAGGTCGAGTACAAGTTCGCCCACCGCGACGCGCTGCAGGCGCTCAAGAAGCAGGGCCTCGTTCGGCTCGAGACGGTGTCGATGCGGCGCGACCGCAGCTTCGACCTCACCAGTCCGACCGGCGACTACAAGCAGTGGAAGCTCGAGTTCGCGCTGTACAACCTCGGCACCAAGGTCAAGTCGTTCGTGGTCAAGATCGACCCCAAGACCTTCACCGACCTCAAGAACGTCGGGCCGCAGGAGCTCGCCCAGCACCTGTCCGGCGTGTTCTCGGTCACCGATCTGGCCCGCCCCGAGGCGGTCAAGCAGGCCGAGTGGACGCTCGGCTTCTCGGTCCGCGGCCAGGACGGCAAGGTCCAGAAGGTGGCGTGGAAGATCGACGCCAAGGCGTTCGCCACCGCCGGTCAGGCCATGCCGGCCGAGCTCGCCGCCGCGCTCAACCAGGCCTGGGGTGAGGCGAGCCCCGTCACCGTCGAGGTCGAGGGCGGCTCCGAGGTCGTGGTGCGGCCGAAGACGCGCGGCAGCGAGATCAGCGTCGACGCCCACGAGATCCTGCGCGGCCGCCTCGACGTCGCCGCCGGCGTGTGGTCGCCGGAGATCCGCCTGTCGACGGGGCTGTTGCACGCGACGGTGTCGAAGCAGCGCACCGTCCTCGTCACGCCGGTCAAGGGCAACCGCCAGGTCCAGGTGCGGGTCGACGGCAACGACCAGCTGCGCGACCGGCTCGGGCTGGCGCCGGTCGCGCCGTGCTTCACGCTGACCCGCGCCGACATCCTGCGCACGATCGGCTACCTGCTCGCGCTCAAGAACCAGCGCCAGGGCTTCTCGATCGACGACATCGATCACCTCGGCAACCGCCGCGTCCGCGCCGTCGGCGAGCTGATGGAGAACCAGTGTCGGGTCGGCCTCGTGCGGATGGAGCGCGCGATCAAGGAGAAGATGAGCATCGCCCAGGACATCGAGACCTCGATGCCGCACGAGCTCATCAACGCCAAGCCGATGTCGGCGGTGGTGCGCGAGTACTTCGGCAGCTCGCAGCTGTCCCAGTTCATGGACCAGACCAATCCCCTGTCGGAGGTCACCCACAAGCGCCGTCTGTCGGCCCTCGGCCCGGGCGGGCTCACGCGCGACCGCGCCGGCTTCGAGGTCCGTGACGTCCACCCGACCCACTACGGCCGGATTTGCCCGATCGAGACGCCGGAAGGCCCGAACATCGGCCTCATCGCCTCGCTGTCGACCTACGCCCGCGTCAACGAGTACGGCTTCATCGAGACGCCCTACCGCGAGGTCATCGACGGCGTCCCGCAGGACAGCTACGAGTACTACTCGGCGCTCGAAGAGGAAGAGCGGGTCATCTGTCAGGCCAACGCCAGGCTCAACGACCAGGGTCGGATCGAGGCCGAGCTCGTCGACGTGCGCAAGTCGGGCGAGTACAAGCAGGTCCCGCCCGAAGAGGTCGAGCTGATGGACGTCAGCCCGAACCAGCTGGTGTCGGTCGCCGCGTCGCTCATCCCGTTCCTCGAGAACGACGACGCCAACCGCGCGCTGATGGGGTCGAACATGCAGCGCCAGGCGGTGCCGCTGTTGCGCACCACCGCGCCGCTCGTCGGCACCGCCCTCGAGCGCACGGTCGCCGCCGACTCCGGCGTCACCGTCGTCGCGCGCCACTCCGGCACGGTCGAGCGCGTCGACGCCAACCGCATCGTCGTCAAGCGCGACGTCGAGGCCGACGACCCCGGCGCGTCGACCGACATCTACAAGCTGGTCAAGTACACCCGCAGCAACCAGTCGACCTGCGTCAACCAGCGGCCGATCGTCCGGCGCGGGGACCACATCAAGGAAGGCGACGTCATCGCCGACGGCCCGGCGACCGACCGCGGCGAGCTCGCGCTCGGCCGCAACGTGGTGGTCGCGTTCATGCCGTGGGGCGGCTACAACTACGAAGACTCGATCCTCATCTCCGAGAAGGTCATCAAGGAGGACCTGTTCACCTCGATCCACATCGAGGAGTTCGAGTGCATCGCCCGCGACACCAAGCTCGGCAAGGAGGACATCACCCGCGACATCCCCAACGTCTCGGAAGAGTCGCTCAAGGACATCGACGTCTCGGGCATCATCCGCATCGGCGCCGAGGTCAAGACCGGCGACATCCTGGTCGGCAAGATCACGCCCAAGGGCGAGACCCAGCTGTCGCCGGAAGAGAAGCTGTTGCGCGCGATCTTTGGCGAAAAAGCCGGCGACGTCCGCGACACCAGCCTGCGCGTGCCGCCGGGCGTCGTCGGCACCGTCATCAACGCCAAGGTCTTCACGCGCAAGTCCGAGCCCAAGGACGAGCGGACCCTCGAGATCGAAGAAGACGAGAAGTCGAATTTGCTCAAGGACATGGCCGACGAGGTCCAGATCGTCGCCGGGTCGACGTTCGAGAAGGCCCGCCGCCTGTTGTTCGGGCTCAAGACGAGCAACAAGGTCGTCAACGATCAGGGCGAGGTCGTCCTGGCCAAGGGCGTCGAGCTCAGCGACGACACGCTCGCCAGCCTGCCCGACCACCTCTACGACGACGGCGATCGCTTCAAGGTCCCGGCGGCGTGGGCCGATCTGCGCGTGTCGGACAAGGAGGTCACGGCGCAGCTGACCGCGATGCTGGAGCACCTCGAGCGCACCGCCAACGAGACCCGCTTCTACTTCGAGGAGAAGATCAAGCGCTTCGTCCGCGGCGACGAGCTGCCGCCCGGCGTCATCAAGATGGTCAAGGTCTACGTCGCGATCAAGCGCAAGCTCCAGGTCGGCGACAAGATGGCCGGCCGCCACGGCAACAAGGGCGTGGTCAGCCGCATCCTCGCCGAGGAGGACATGCCGTTCTTGCCCGACGGTCGCCCGGTCGACGTCGTCCTCAACCCGCTCGGCGTGCCGAGCCGCATGAACGTCGGCCAGATCCTCGAGACCCACCTCGGCTGGGCGGCGCGCCTGCTCGGGCTCAAGCTGCGCGACGCCCTCGACGCCGGCGAGAACACCCGCGGCATGCGCGAGGCGATCAAGTTCGTCTTCCAAGACAAGGGCATCGGCGACGTCCTCGACCAGCTCGACGACGGCGATCTGCTGCGCTTCGTCGAGGACAACCAGGAGGGCATCCGCGTCGCGTCGCCGGTGTTCGACGGCGCGACCGAGGGCAACATCCGCGATCTGCTCGCCCGCGCCGGCTTCGCGTCGGGCTTCCAGACCGTGCTCTACGACGGCCGCAACGGCGAGGCCTTCGATCAGAAGGTCACGGTCGGCGTGATGTACGTCCTCAAGCTCCACCACCTGGTCGACGACAAGATCCACGCCCGCTCGATCGGCCCCTACTCGCTCGTCACCCAGCAGCCCCTCGGCGGCAAGGCCCAATTCGGTGGCCAGCGCCTGGGAGAGATGGAGGTGTGGGCGATGCAGGCCTACGGAGCCTCCTACGCGCTGCAGGAGTTCCTGACCGTCAAGTCCGACGACGTCATCGGGCGCACGCGCATGTACGAGAGCATCGTGCGCGGCGAGGGCCTGCTCGAACCCGGGCTGCCCGAGTCGTTCAACGTCCTGCTCAAGGAGCTCAAGGCGCTCGCCCTCGACGTCGAGCTGCTCGACCGCGAGGGCGCGGCGATCCCGTAGGACGCGCGTCGACCGTTCCGCACCTTACGGCGCGACCCGGGCCCGACACGGCCGCGCGCGCCCCCACCCTGCGAGGGACCCATGCGTGAAATGCTCCACTTCTTCGAGTTGCCCAAGAACCCCCTCAACATCCGCGCGGTCAAGATCGGCCTCGCCAGCCCCAAGCGCATCGCCGGCGACTGGTCGTTCGGCGAGGTCAAGAAGCCCGAGACGATCAACTACCGCACCTTCAAGCCCGAGCGCGACGGCCTGTTCTGCGCCAAGATCTTCGGCCCGGTCAAGGACTACGAGTGCAATTGCGGCAAGTACAAGCGCATGAAGCACCGCGGCGTGGTGTGCGAGAAGTGCGGCGTCGAGGTCATCCAGAGCAAGGTGCGGCGCGAGCGGCTCGCCCACATCAACCTCGCCACCCCGGTCGCCCACATCTGGTTCCTCAAGTCGCTGCCGAGCCGGATCGGCAACCTGCTCGGCATGACCCTCAAGGACCTCGAGCACGTCCTGTACTGCGCCAAGTACGTCTGCCTCGGCGCGCAGAAACTCGGCGTCAAGCCGGCGCGCAACGTGTTCTACCTGCCGCGCGAGCGCAAGCCCGAGCTGCTGGGCGAGCTCGAGAACGCCGGTGACTCGGGCGAGATCGACAAGATCTGCGCGCGCTTCACCCGCGACATCGAGCGCGGCACCCTCGTCAACGAGGAGGACTACTACGACGTCCAGAACGGCATGGTGATCGAGAAGAGCCACCTGGCCAAGACCTGGCTGCCCGAGATCGGCCCGGTCAAGCCCGGCCGCATCCTGTCGCAGGAGGAGTACGAGGCGATCCTCGACGATCACGGCGAGCTCGCGATCGACGCGGTGCCGGCGTCCGACTACCTCAAGCTCGAGATGGGCGGCGACGCGGTGCTCGAGCTGCTCAACTACCTCGATCCGGGCCGGATCCCGACCGAGAAGCCGCGCTGGCCCGGCGACGGGCTGGGGGTCGAGACCCTCGACGACCTCGCCAAGAAGCTGCGCGCCGAGGTCCAGGCCTGGGAGGAGAAGGGCGAGAACAGCACCAAGGCGATCTCGGGCGAGGCCAAGATCAAGAAGATCGGCAAGCGGCTCAAGATCGTCGAGGCGCTGCGGTCGTCGGGCAACAAGCCGCAGTGGATGGTGCTGACCACCATCCCGGTGCTGCCTCCCGACCTGCGCCCGCTCGTGCCGTTGGACGGCGGCCGCTTCGCGACCTCGGACCTCAACGACCTCTACCGCCGCGTCATCAACCGCAACAACCGGCTCAAGCGCCTGCTCGAGCTCGCCGCGCCCGAGATCATCGTGCGCAACGAGAAGCGCATGCTGCAGGAGGCGGTCGACGCGCTGTTCGACAACGGCCGGCGCGGCAAGGTCATCACCGGGCCCAACAAGCGGCCGCTCAAGTCGCTGTCCGACATGCTCAAGGGCAAGCAGGGCCGCTTCCGCCAGAACCTGCTCGGCAAGCGCGTCGACTACTCGGGCCGGTCGGTGATCGTCGTCGGCCCCGATCTGCGCCTGCACCAGTGCGGCCTGCCGAAGAAGATGGCGCTCGAGCTGTTCAAGCCGTTCGTCTACGCCAAGCTCGAGGAGCTCGGCTACGTCACGACGATCAAGAGCGCCAAGAAGCTGGTCGAGAAAGAGCAGTCGGTGGTGTGGGACATCCTCGAGGACGTCATCAAGGAGCACCCGGTCCTGCTCAACCGCGCGCCGACGCTCCACCGCCTCGGCATGCAGGCGTTCGAGCCGGTGCTCATCGAGGGCAAGGCGATCCAGCTCCACCCTCTCGTCTGCACCGCCTTCAACGCCGACTTCGACGGCGACCAGATGGCCGTCCACGTGCCGCTGTCGCTCGAGGCCCAGATCGAGGCGCGCGTGCTGATGATGTCGACCAACAACATCCTCAGCCCCGCCTACGGCAAGCCGATCATCAACCCGTCGCAGGACATCGTCCTCGGCCTGTACTACATGACGCGCGAGATCCCGTTCGCCAAGGGCGAGGACCGGAAGTTCTCGGGCCCCGGTGAGGTCCGGGCGGCCTACGACTCCGGCGAGCTCGCCCTGCACGCGCGGATCGAGTGCCGCATGCCCGAGTGGAGCGGCGGGCGCGATCCCGACGAGGGCCACCCCGACCGCCGCACCCACTACCAGACCACCTGCGGGCGGGTGCTGCTGTCGGAGTCGGTGCCGGCCGGCACGCCGTTCGCCCTGTTCAACAAGGAGCTCGGCAAGAAGGAGATCGGCGCCCTCATCGATGAGGTCTACCGCAAGTTCGGCAGCAAGAAGACGGTCCTGCTCGCCGACGCGCTGCGATCGGCCGGCTACGCCAACTCGACCCGCGCCGGCATCTCGGTCTGCCTCGACGACATGGCGATCCCGGACAAGAAGGGCCAGATCATCGAAGACGCCCAGAACGACGTCAAGGCGATCACCCACCAGTACCTCGAGGGCATCATCACCGACGGCGAGCGCTACAACCAGGTCGTCGACCGCTGGTCGAACGCCGCCGACAAAATCACCAAGGCGATGATGGACGGCATCAGCAAGCGCGCCGTCATCGACCCGGCGACCGGGCTGCCGGCGCAGGAGGAGGTCAAGGACAAGGACGGCAACGTGGTGCGCGGCAAGGACGGCAAGGCCCAGACCAAGGCCCGCGAGACCAAGAGCCTCAACCCGGTGTTCATGATGGCCGACTCGGGCGCGCGCGGCAGCCAGCAGCAGATGCGCCAGCTCGCCGGCATGCGCGGGCTGATGGCCAAGCCGTCGGGCGAGATCATCGAGACGCCGATCACCGCCAACTTCCGCGAGGGGTTGTCGGTGCTCCAGTACTTCATCTCGACCCACGGCGCGCGCAAGGGCCTCGCCGACACCGCGCTCAAGACCGCCAACTCGGGCTACCTGACGCGCCGCCTCGTCGACGTCGCCAACGACGCCGTCATCACCGAGCAGGACTGCAGCACCCTCGACGGCATCGACATGGACGCCCTCGAGGAGGGCGGCGAGATCATCCAGCCCCTCGGCGAGCGCATCCTCGGCCGCGTCGCGCTCGAGGACATCGAGAACGCCCACGGCGAGGTGGTGGTCGAGGCCGACCAGCTCATCGACGAAGAGGCGGTCGCGCGCATCGAGGCCGCCCACATCCCCAAGGTCAAGATCCGCTCGGTCCTGACCTGCCGCAGCCAGACCGGCGTGTGCGTCCTGTGCTACGGGCGCGACCTCGCCCGCGGCAAGGTCGTCAACATCGGCGAGGCGGTCGGCGTGATCGCCGCCCAGTCGATCGGCGAGCCGGGCACCCAGCTGACGATGCGGACCTTCCACGTCGGCGGCGCGGCGTCGACCAGCCGCGATCTGCCGCAGCACCGCGCCACCGTCGACGGCGTGGTCAAGTTCCGCGACCTCGCCACCGTCGATCCCGAGGACGGCAAGGGCCTCGTCGCGGTCGCGCGCGGCCACCTGCTGTTGACGCTGCCCGGCGTCCCCGACGACCGCTGCCCGTCGTTCGCCATCCAGGCCGGCGCGCGGGTCAAGGTCAAGGACGGCCAGGCGGTCAGGAAGAACGACCTCCTCGCCGAGTGGCAGAGCACCTTCACGCCGGTGCTGACCCGCTTCGGCGGCAAGGTCAAGCTCAAGGACGTCGAAGAGGGGCTGACCGTCAAGGACCAGCTCGACGAGACGACCTCGATGACCCAGAAGTTCATCATCGACAGCAAGGACCAGTCGCTGCGCCCGCGCGCCGCGATCCTCGACAAGAACGGCGAGGTGCTCACCGAGGTCAGCCTGCCGGTCGGCGCCAACCTCGTCGTCGCCGACGGCGTCGAGGTCCGCAGGGGCGACACGCTGGCCAAGATCGCGCGCGACACCGCCAAGAACAAGGACATCATCGGCGGCCTGCCGCGGGTGGCCGAGCTGTTCGAGGCGCGCAAGCCCAAGGATCACGCGGTGATGGCCGAGGTCGACGGCATCGTCGAGTTCGGCAAGATCGTCAAGGGCAAGCAGCAGATCCGGGTTGTGCCCGAGGTCGGCGGCGCGCGCGAGTACGTCATGCCCAAGGGCAAGCACGCGACCGTCGCCAACGGCGATCGGGTCCGCGCCGGCGACCCGCTGATGGACGGTCCGCTCAACCCCCACGACATCCTGCACGTGCTCGGCGTCGAGGCGCTCGCCAAGTACCTCGTCGACGAGATCCAGGAGGTCTACCGGCTGCAGGGCGTGCGCATCAACGACAAGCACATCGAGGTGGTGGTGCGCCAGATGCTGCGCTGGGTTCGCGTCACCAAGACCGGCGGGACGACCTTCATGGTCGACCAGCAGGTCCTCAAGTACAAGTTTGACGAGGAGAACGGCCGCGTCATGGGCGACGGCGGCAAGCCGGCGTCGGGCGAGCCGCTGTTGCTCGGCATCACCAAGGCCAGCCTGTCGACCGAGAGCTTCATCTCGGCGTCGTCGTTCCAGGAGACCACCAAGGTGCTGACCGAGGCGAGCCTCGCCGGGCGCCGCGATTTCCTTCACGGTCTCAAGGAGAACGTGATCATGGGGCGGCTGATCCCGGCTGGCACCGGGCTGTCGGCCTACACCACGATGGACATCGAGGTCGGCCACCCCGAGCAGCGCGGCCTCGAGAGCATCGGCTACGCCTAGGATCCGGTCGGAGGGAGCCGGCCAAATCGCTGAACCGATGGCGACAGGCTCCCAAACAGGGCACGGATGCGCAAGGACGCTCCCTCGCCCTTGAGGACAGAGGGAGGGCCGCTGGCCCGCCCGCGGCCTGTCGCCGTGGACCTGTCGCGGGACTGCGGGCCCGCGATCGGATTGACACCGGGCGCGAAAACGCCCACACTACGCGCCCCGCTGCGGCCGTCGCTGCGGCGAGTCCCCTGGAGTCCGCCCATGTCCCGCCTCTGCCCGCTCACCGGCAAGCGCCCGCTCGTCGGCAACACCGTCAGCCACTCGAACATCAAGTGCAAGATGCGCCAGCTGCCCAACCTGCAGGTCAAGCGCCTGTGGGTGCCCGAATTCGGCGGCTTCGTCCGCATCCGCGCCTCGACCCGCGCGCTGCGCAGCATCGCCAAGCTCGGCTTCGTCCAGTACTGCCAGAACAACGGCATCGCGGTCGACACGGGCGCCGAGATGGTCGTCGAGCGCGGTCCGGCGGCCTGAGCAGGCGAAAGTGAGCGACCCGCTCCGCCAGGCGCTGCGCGCCCTCGCAGCGACCCGCGATCCGGCCGACGACTACCTCGATTGGCTGCACCGCAGCCCGACCCCCTTTCACGCCGTCGCGTCGTGCGCCGCCCTGCTCGACGCGGCTGGCTTCAGCGAGCGGTCGACCGCCCGCCCGCTCAAGATCGCGCCCGGCGATCGCTTCTACGCCGTCCACCCCGATGGCAAGTCGCTCGCCGCCGTGGTCGTCGGCGAGCGCGCGCCGTCCGACACCGGCTTTGCGATCGTCGCCGCCCACACCGACAGCCCCGACTTGAGGCTGCGACCCAACCCGCTGCACCAGAGCGCCGGCACCACCCAGTTCACCACCCAATTCCACGGCGGCCTGATCCGCCGCGCGTGGCTCGACCGGCCGCTCGCGCTCGCTGGCGCGTGCTTCGAGGTCGTGCGCGACAAGGACGGCGCGCCGCGCTTCCACGACCTGACTGGCCTGCCGGTCGTCACCCGCCAGCTCGTCCACCTCGATCAGCCGCTGGCGGTCATCCCCGATCTGGCGATCCACCTCGACCGCGACAAGAACGACAAGGGCGCGATCAACCCGCACAGCCAGCTCAACGCGGTGATCGCGATCGGTGAAGGTGGCAGCGACGAGGTGGTCGCGATCCTGGCCGCGCAGGCCGGCGTCGATCTCGCCCGCATCGACGGCTTCGATCTCCACCTCGTCCCGGCCGAGCGGCCGGCGCGCGCCGGCCTCGACCGATCGCTGCTGTGCGGGCCGCGCCACGACGACCTCGCGATGGTGTGGTGCGGCGCGACCGCCCTGTGCGCGGCGGTGGCCCGCGATCCGGCGCCTCTGCGCACCCAGGTCGCCGCGTTCTTCGACGCCGAGGAGACCGGATCGACCACCGCGTCGGGCGCGTCGTCGGCGTTCCTGCGCGACCTGTTGGTGCGCGTCGCCCGTCACCACCCCAAGGCCGGCAAGGGCACCGATCCCGAGCAGGCCTTCGCCCACACGGTGTGCATCTCGGCCGACATGGCCCACGCCCTCCACCCCAATTTCGCCGATCTGCACGACAAGGCGCACGCGCCGAAGATCGGCCAGGGGCCGGTGATCAAGGTCAACAGCTCCGACCGCTATGCCACGAGCGGCGAGACCGCCGCGATGTTCGCCGGCCTGTGCGACGCCGCCGGCGTGGCGGTGCAGGACTTCGTCGTGCGCCAGGATCTCGCCTGCGGGTCGACGATCGGCCCCATCACCGCCGCCAGGCTCGCCGCCCGCGTCGTCGACGTCGGCTGCCCGATGTGGGCGATGCACTCGACCCGCGAGACCTGCGCGGCCGCCGACCTCCTCGCGATGGTCGACGTGATGCGGACGTTCTACCTCGGCGGGCGCTGAGCGCCGGGGAACCTGCCGATTCGCTGGCCTCCAAAGGCCGGCGGCGGGACCGGTCGAGCCGCAGAGCGACTTCGCGCCAGGACCGCTGGGCCAAGCGGGGGTAACAAGGTCAGCCGTCGACCGCAGGCCGACGGACTGGCCGCCCTCGTCTGTCCGCTCCACGCGGACCTGAGCCAGCCCTACCAGACGTCTTCCCGCCGCCCACCCACGTGCTGCTGCGCGACGATCGCAGTGCGTCCGTTGGTTCGATCAACCCCGCTGTGTGGGTCGGTCCGGCTCGGCGGCGGTGGTGGCCTGTGGAGCTTGTGGGAAACCTGAAGGGTTTTCCACAATTCCACAGGCGCGGCCTCGTCCTGGCCGGGACCGATCAAACCGCATGACAACTTCGCGCCAGATTCGGTGGACCAGGCTGGCGCAACAAGGTCAGCGGTCGACCGCAGGCCGACGGGCTGGCCGCCCTCGTCAGTCCGCCACCCGCGGACCTGAGCAAGCCCCGACAGGCGCCACGCTGCCGGCTGTCCACCTGCGTGCTCGGCGGCGGTGGTGGCCTGTGGAGCTTGTGGGAAACCTGAAGGGTTTTCCACAAATCCACAGGCCCCGTGCGGCAGTGGCCCTGGCGCGCGCTGGGCCCCGGGGGGTTGGCGCGCAGCACCGATCGCTGGTCCCCGGATCTCGGCGCGCGTCGCGCCCGGCGGCAACGACGGCCGGGACCGTGCTGCCTCCGGTCAGTGCGCGCCGACCCCGATCTGCCGTTTCGGGCGCACTCCTGTGTCACCGGGCTGGCCGCGGTCGCCCTTGCGTGCGGCGGTGCGCCTCACCCGCCGGGCGTCTTGTTGCTTGAACTGCTTCCGGAATCGTCGTCCGCGGACCCACTCGGTGGTGGGCCCTGGCCGAGCGCCGCCTCGATCTGCGCCACCACCGCCGGGTCGATCGGCTCGACCTGGGGCTCGAACCGGGCCACCACCGCGCCCTGGCGGTTCACCAAAAACTTGGTGAAATTCCACTTGATCTCACCGCGGAGCGCCGGATCGACCTCTTCGGTGAGGGTCTTGTAGAGGGGGCTCTTGTCGCCCTTGGCGCGGACCTTGGCGAACAATGGGAAGCTGACGCCGTAGCGCGTGGCGCAGAACGTCTTGATCTGGTCGTGGGTGCCGGGCTCCTGGCCCATGAAGTCGTTGCACGGAAAGCCGAGCACGACGAGACCTCGGTCGCGGTAGTCGAGGTAGAGCTTCTGCAGGCCCTCGTACTGCGGCGTCAGGCCGCACTTGCTCGCGACGTTGACGATGAGCAGGACCTTGCCGCGGTAGGACGACAGCGCGACCGGCGTGCCGGAGATGTCAAGGACGGTGTGATCGATCACGGGGCCTCCGGCCACGACGGCGGCGGGTGCTGTTCGCACCTCGCTCCAGCCGCAGCCGCACGTCAGCGCGGCGGTGGCGAGGGCGATGGCGGCGAGGAGAGAACGCATGGGACGATCACAGCGCGCGCGGCCGCAAGACGCAAGCGTTCGCGCCCAATGCCATGACATCGCTGCGAAAGACCGGTCGGTCACAGCGAGCCGTAGCAGGCGGTGGTGCCGATCGACACTGCAGGGTCGCCGTCGGCCGCGCGGGCGAAGCCGTGGCTGACGTCCCAGCGCAGGTGAGCGACGCGATCGAGGCGCTCGGCCAGCCAGTCGGTGACCGCTGCCGGCCAGCGGTAGCCGCGCAGCACCACCAGCAGGTCGCCGCTGTCGATGCGCTGGGCGTAGACGCAGTCGCAGCGGCGCTTCGACGCCAGCCAGATGCGCCACGCCCGGTGCAACGGCGGCGGCAGCACCCGCGCCAGCGCGAGCGGGTGGCGCGGCAGGTGGACGCTCGCCTTGATCTGGCGCACGAACGCCGGCAACGCGGTGCGGACGTCGAAGACCTGATAGGCGTTCTCCAGCTCGATGCCCGCGCCGTCGACGCGCCACGACAGGTTGCGGTCCTCGAGGTAGATCCGCACGGCGCAGTCGGCGCCATCGCGCAACGCCTGGGCGTCGAAGCCGATCGAGAAGAACGACCACGGCAGCTCGCCGCCGACCCAGCCGGCGAGGCGCAGGGGTGCCAACAGGGGCGCGATCGCCGCCGGATCGAGCCACGGCGGCGTGTGCGGGCGGCGGTAGAAGTAGAGCTCCCACGACCACGCGCGGCGATCGGCGTGCCACTTGGCTCCCCACACCGTGCGCCCGGCGCCGAGCGCCCGTTGCAGTCGATCGGTGAGCGCGGTGCCCTCGGCGAGCACGCCGGCGAGCGACCACGTCTTGCGCAGCAGCGACGCGCCGGCGAGCTGATCGGAGGCGGTCGGCCCGGCGAGATCGTAGGGCATCAGGCAAAAATCGTAGCGGACGTGGTCGCCGGTCGACTCGGCGACGTCGACCCCCGGCTCGGGCGCGGCGGGCGGCAGGTGCGGGTGGATC
>Ga0194120_10008068_pt1 | contig 14096 bp, 17 predicted proteins | sample TA2MahCa65mmetaG_FD_148642 | JGI IMG/M metagenome (GOLD analysis project Ga0194120, IMG submission 148642) | Freshwater microbial communities from Lake Tanganyika, Tanzania - TA2015019 Mahale Deep Cast 65m | ecosystem: Environmental > Aquatic > Freshwater > Lake | place: Tanzania: Lake... | reverse complement strand
ATCCAGCAATGTGATCTATTTAGACAAGCTTTGAATAAATAGATCACATATCCAGCAATGTGATCTATTTAGACAAGCTTTGAATAAATAGATCACATATCCAGCAATGTGATCTATTTAGACAAGCTTTGAATAAATAGATCACATATCCAGCAATGTGATCTATTTAGACAAGCAATAAAAAATTGAAAAATTGAAAAATTATTTATATTCTTATTATCAATTAACAAAACATGGAGAAATTTGTCTCAATAAAGAAATTAAAAGGTGAATATATTGAAGATTTGGATAGTGGTATAATGTATAGCAAATGTTTTAGAATAAAAATAAATAATTCAAGTGAGAAAGTTTGTTGCACAAGTGATGTGTCTGATCCTACTAGGCTAACTCCTTTTGAGAAACAACGAAAATGCATAACAAGCACTTCATATATTTACTAAAAAATTGATTTTATAACAATATAGCCATATTATCATATATATTATCAAAAACTATCATGACATCGTCAGAGACTTGCACCATTTGTCAAGAGGAATCTACTTTATTAATAAGAGTTAAACCATGCATGCACCATTTTCATATACAATGTATTAAAGAAATTAATGTTCCAAAATGTCCTATGTGTCGAGCAGATTTAACCGAGTTTCTTAGAGAAAATGGATTATTAAATGATATGGTAATAGAACATTCGGAACGAGAAGATTTAACAAGAGATGCTATTCGTGAATTAACTCAAGCTCCAATTAGATTATCTGATAGATTTGAACGAAGACGACCAACAACTACTACACCTTTTATACCTACTATAATTGAATTTGATCGTCCGCATCCTCATACTCATCATCGTTTTGAAGTTTCTCATGGTAGAACAGATCTTAGAGGAATTACTACACCAACAATAGTAAATTATAATACTAATCGTGTCCAACGTGATGAAGTTAGATATATGTTCAGGAATTGGTCAGCTTCAAATAAACCAATGTGGTAACCAAATAGATGAACCAATTAGAGGAATCATTTTTATCCATCCATTCTTATTTTTATGAAATCGAAGATTTCATAAAAATAAGAATCCAGACGGGCTTTGCCCGTCCGCACGCGTCTCGCGTGCGTAAATAAAAAAGTTGATTTTTATATTCTCTGATCCTGAACATAATATTATTATCAGTATTATGTCAGTATGGAATCGATTATCAAATATCAAGTCTCAATCTCAATCTAAAAAGAGGAAATCTAATGTTTTAGAAGAGGATGATAATAATGAATCTCAAAATGTTCCATTTGTTTCGGCATCAGGAACTCGAAATTATCTTATGAAAGATCCAGTTTTAGATTGGTTCGATTTATATTACAATAATAATCAACAATTTCAAAAAGAGTTAAATTCAGGAAGCAAACCTAACAAAAAGAGAAAATTAAATCCTGTTGTTTCGAATCAAGAAAATAGTATGCAAGTATTATTTGACAAAGGTAATGCATTTGAAGCCAAAATAACAGAATATTTGAATCATCATTTCAAAGATCAAGTTGTCAGTGTCAATACTGTAGGATCATCTGGGTGTAATATTGATAATCATAATAAAACTGTTGAATATATGAAGAAAGGAGTTCCTATAATATTGCAAGCAGTTCTCATAAACAATGAAAATAAAACAAGAGGAACGGCTGATATTGTTATACGATCTGATTATATGAATAAGTTAGTCAAAAGACCAGTTTTAACTGGGGGAGATGAAAATATTCGTGCCCCAAATTTGACTGGCAATTATCATTATCGGGTGATAGATATTAAATGGTCTGATATGACATTGTGTGCTAATGGTTATACTATTAGAAATGAAGGACGATTTCCATGTTATAAAGGTCAATTAGCAATTTATAATTGTATTATTGGAAAAATTCAAGGATACATTCCAAATCAAACTTATATTATGTCAAAATCTTGGAAGATTGATAGTAGACAAAATTATTCGGAAGGATATAGTTGTTTCGATTTGTTAGGAGTTATTGATTATTCTGATTTTGATGCAAAATATATTGATATGACATGTGAAGCTATCAAATGGGTCAGAGATGTAAAAATGAATGGTTCAACTTGGAATCCTTTAAGACCAATACGAGAAGAATTATATCCAAACATGTCTAATTATAGTGATGCTCCATGGACGGAAGCTAAAAAAAAATTAGCAGAAAAAATAAATGAAATAACACAAATATGGTATGTCAATGATAAGAATCGAAAATATGCCCATGAACAGAATATTATGTCGTGGAAAGATGAACGATGTACTAGTCAAACTTTGGGAATAACAGGCGATATCAAAACATCAACTATTGATGCTATATTAGATGTCAATCGAGAAAAAGAATTACAAATTATTCCTGATATCATAGAAAATAATTTGATGAATTGGCAAATTGCTTCAAATGTAGATTTTTATGTTGACTTTGAAACAGTTAGTGAATATTTATATACAAATGAAATGGATTTAAATAATTCAAAAGCCATATCAGATCTAATTTTCATGATTGGAGTCGGTTTCGTTGTTAATAATGAATGGCAGTATAAAGTTTTTATGTCCAAAGAATTGACAGTGGCTGAAGAATGTAGAATCATGAATGAGTTTACTCAATTTGTTCTTCAAAAATCTTCGGAATGTGATAAAAAGTCAGAATATTTTCCAAGATTGTTTCATTGGAGTAATGCGGAGATATCCAATTTCAATCATGCTAGTCAGAGACATTCAAATCAATGGGATGCTTGGAATAAACAAGTAATGTGGGTCGATATGTATTATGTATTTACGAATGAACCAATTACAATCAAAGGAGCATTCAACTTTAAATTGAAAAACATAGGAAAAGCATTCTACGATCTCGGATTTATCAAAACATTGTGGGACGATAGTGGACCACACGATGGGTTAGGAGCAATGATGAGTAGTATCCAATATTTTAAAGCTGATAAGAATGAAGAAACAATTCAATCCGTTATTAAATATAATGAGATTGATTGTAAAGTGATATGGGAAATAGTTGATTATCTAAGAAAGAATAATTGTAAACCAGAATTATTCAAATATGATTTGAATATTAGAAATGATTAAAAAGTTGATTTATTTATTGTATATCTATATATAATACTATAATATATACCAAAAATGTCTAAGAGAACGATCAAATATAAATATGATACTAATTTCGATGACGAATATTGGATGAATTTTCTTCAGAGAGAACTTGAGATGAAAGAAAAATTTATTCTTGGGGGAGTTAAATCAGAAGGGAGATTTAATGAAAAAGTAAAAACAATATTTGAACTTGGACAAAAATATAATTTATACATTCCAAAATTGACGGAATTACATGGAAACTGTATGTTTGAATCATTTCAATCCATAGGATTATGTAATGATTTTGAAAAGTTTCGAGTAGCATTAGCATATATCATGTATATATTCAAAGATATCAAAGATTTAATTCCCAATTCAGGGTCAACTATGAATGAATTATTTACAGTATTCAATGAAGTAGAGTTTGTAAGTCGAGACGATGATAAAAGATTATTCAAATATAATTTTGATTTAATGTGTATTGATTTGGCTACTGATACTAGTTGGACTAGACTAAACACTGAATTAGTCTTGACATTCATATCAACTATGTTCAATATAAAAATAATTATTATTCATGATAATGGATACATTCAAGAAATTAGCACATTATCTAATGACAATACAAAGACTATTTATCTAGGTCAGATACAAGAATTACATTACATTCCATTGATTCCAAAAGTAGTCGGTGATGAACAGTGTTTAATGTATACTGAAAAATTAGATTTGTTTCACAAATGGGCAAAACAAATGTGTCTTGTTACCAACAATATAGAAATTGAGGAACAAGAAAAGTTTAATGTAGATAATTCTGAGTTTGTTTCATTCGAATAATTTTGTCTATTAAAAGTAGAAATGGCTGGAGAAGAATGTCCAATATGTTTACAAATTGGAGAATTATATCCTGTATGTGAGAATGGTCATAAATTTCATATGGAATGTATTCTAAAAATAGAAAAACAAGAATGTCCGATGTGTCGTGTTGATATAAAAGACTTTTTTAGTTCTATTAAAAAAATAGAATATAGTTATTCAAAAAAAGCAGAAACATTTGATGATGATCATGTATTATTTAATGATGATGCTTTGAATTTAGTAAATGACGAGTTTGATAATTTTAACATAAGTGATGATAAAGATGAACAAATTAATAGGGAAGTTGACATACTTCCAGTTCGAAATAATATACAAGATATTCTAAGAAACAGAATAGATCGTCCATATAATTTATTGGATAATTTATTGGATAATTTGCCTAATAATAATAATAATAATCCTCCAATAAATTTACATCAAGTAAATTTACCCCCATTAAATTTGCAGAATAATAATCCTCAAGTAAATGATGCACATTTGTTCGTTGATTATGTTTATCTAGATGCTAAAGAAAGACAACAATTTGCACGAGCCGCATATGATTATCAAATTAAACCAATTCAAAATTTAGATTTCAGGGAGCGTAAAAAAGGCTCTAAAAAAGGTTGGAATTATCCGAAAAAAGGTTCTCGAAAATCTCCAAGAAATGGAAAAAAAGGATCTTTTAAAAGGAGAAAATATTGAAAATAATATCATTATATAAATATATATACTATATATTATAACTAAATAGACTTAAATGTCTAATGGCATCATAGAACAAATCAAACAAATTCATTCATCAGATAAAATTTCAAGTAAAAAACACTATGCCGTTATATTTAAATCGTATAAAAATGCTGTTTGGCAAGACAAGATATCATTTGGATATAGTAGAGTAGAAACTAAAAATTTTATGTGTTCAACCCATGCCGAAGTAGATGCTATTGATAAAATTAAACATTGGAGAAATATGCCAAAATCAGTAGATTTATTTGTCATTAGGCTATCCAAAGATGGTTGTATTGGTGAATCAAAACCATGTAAACATTGTATTTTGTTGATTAAAAAAGCCAAAATAAATATTAAATATATATATTGTTCTAATTCAAATGGAAAAATTATTAAATTGAGGATTGGTGAATATGAACCATGTATATGTTCAGGGATGAGGACATGGAAGAAAAAGTAAAAATCATTATTTTATAATATTATAACTTTTTTTCAAAACTTCGTTTTGAAAAAAAGTTGAACATATAAACTGTATAATGAATCCATATTATACAAATTCATCAACTTTAGCTTTCTCAGATGGCAACCATTTTGAGGTTTCCCCTTGTTGGAATTTCGATTGCCGCAAAACAAACCGCTATAGTAATTCTTCAATTGGGATTGTTATTTGATGCGGGAATATATTTAGAATTGTCGGTTCCATTACTCTACATCTTTATTTCGCATACTCATTGCGATCACACACAAGCCCTTCCTGAATATGTAATCAAATCAAAAACAAAACTAACTATATTTTGTCCTGAACCGAGTGTTAGATATATTGTAGATCTGATTACTTTGTATACTGACAAGGAATTTACTATTATTCCTGTGTCATTAGGCAAGAATGAATACATTCAATTGGGATCTACAAGATTTTGTGTAGAACCAATTCAATGCACTCATTCTATTGTTTCCTACGGTTATGGATTCTCTGAAATAACATCGGAAGGAACTTTTATTCCGAGATTATGTTATTTGTTAGATACTGATCATAACATATTATATGATTCGGCAATAGAGAAATATCCTCAAGTGATAATAGAATGCACATATATTCTTGAGAGTGATATTGAAAATGCGCTGAGAAATAAACATATGTCGTGGCATTTTCTCAAACCGTATGTATCAAGTCATCCTGAAACTAAATTTATATTGACTCATTTTAGTGACAAATACGGATCACCTCAAATTAAAAGATTCTTCGATAAACAAGATTTGAAAAATATAACGATGTTTACAGGAAACCACGAAAATCCGATCATCAAAACACAACATCGGATTTCTGTTTTTAGGGCATGGAATTTTGAAGTCTACAAATTAAAAAATAAATTTATATGTAAACTAGTTGAACTAGACATGCAATTTGAAGCGGGTATAACAATAGACAAACACTCGCCATATATCTTGTTGTCTGATACATCGTATGACAAGATTGCCAAACTACATACCTATTGCATCAGAGACATAAAGAATATTATTCTACACAGTTCTCATTCTGATCATATTGACAGAATATTATGCACAGAAATGGCTTCAACAACACACAGTGAAGACTTCAGGAAAAACTGGGATATAATAAATGATGAGTCTCGAATTCCTTTTGTTAAGGGAGACATTAACATTATTATTGAATTCATCAGAATTCCTGACTATCATATGATAGGATTTTGTGTTGTTGAAAGGAAACAAAAATTAAAATCAGAGTTTCGAAGACTTCCTCAGGAAAAAATAAATGAACTCGTCAGAGAAAAACCTGAAGAGGTTCTTGAGATTAGTTTTGTAAATCATTTTTGTTATGTTGTAGGATTTCCTACGATAACAGAAGATATACTCGTCAAAAACAAATACATTGTTATAGATGTTGATTCTGATGAACGAAGTAGATTTGTTCAAGAATTAGCTTCTAGATATATTGACACAATATTTATGGTGATTGTTCTTGGCGAATATAGACTCGAACACAAAGACAATATTATTATTTTATAATTTATTTTTAATGATATTATTAATGGAATATACACTCATTCCAAGTTTCATTTGGAAATAAAACTTAAATAGTGTATTACATTAAGAGATACGAAAATATAAAAATTAAAATAAATATAAATGAGTATCTCTATCAGGATTGTTCATTGTATTCCCAAATTACGAAAATAACAAGGGTATGAACACGCCCATCAAATGAAAACATTTGAATGGGTTATATTAGTCTATTAGCTCGACTTTTCTAGTAAAAATTTCTGGTCTTCTTCCAATAGTTCGATAACTGTTGAAGATATAACGAAAATTTTTAACTCCGTTTTTATTCCTGTTCTGATAACACAAAACATAAGTATTTGATGCAGTTTTAAATATATTAGATATTAATACCGCATGTAGTTTCTTATGTTGTTCGTTACCATTCTTATCAGTTCTAATAACAGAAGCATTAGTATTTTTTGCATTATTAGCTATCATTTTATCTTTCTCTTGTTTATATTCAATTTGATTCTCTAATAATTTTCCATTACTGATACATGATGTTCTAAATTCATCTAATAGCATAATCTTAAAATCCTGATTTAATCGTCTTCTTAATCCTATGTTAGGCACAGATATACAACCGTAAAAACTAGCTTCGTTTTTAAACGAAGCTAGTTCAACGCTTATTTTTCAAGAAATGATTTTGTTTATGAATAGGGTTTCTTTATTAGAACTTTTTTTGAATTTTTGAATCCAACTTAGGAATACGAATTCAATCTCATAATATTTTTTGATGAAGATAATATAAATTTTAGAGAAATATATTTCTTTTTGAATTACATCAATATTATCAATTAGATGTTTTAATCTAGTTGGATTATCGAAATCATCTAATTTATATTTTTTTCTGATGTTCTTATTTCGCCAACACATATTATGTAAATTAGAATATATTGTATCATAAATATATATGATATCTAATTTCTTATTCATCTTCATAAATTTGATCTCATTTTTATCCAAATTGAATTCTTTATCAAGACATAATCCAAAATCTGTTAAATATAATGTTCCTTTATTATCAACCAAATAATTATAATCCTGAAGATTTGAGTATCTATCAAGTGTTGAGATTATGGAATAAATTCGAAGATCTCAATAACAAGTTATACTTGTTTCCATTATTATTACATTATATAACACAAAAAGGACATACTTATGTTATCAAAGATGAGAAACCATATAAAACTTATGATAATATAACAATGAATGATATTATTGAAGCTAAAAATATATGTCATGAAGAATATGAATGTTTATTAGATAAACAACAAAAAGGTATGATATTGCAAAAAGAAAGATTCAGTTTAGAAAAGTATTATTATGCACAAATTTTTAATGTTTATTTAGAAGATATTGATTTGGGATTTATGAAGAAACACTATAATAAGATTGGTGTTTACTATAATAATAGAGATTTTATTGATTATTGGTACAATGGTTTCGAAGAGAATACTAAACATGGAAACAAATTTGATAATCAGAATAAATTTCACAGGATGAAATGTATTCAAGATGTTATATTAGAACTAGGATTTGATAATTTAGATTGTAAGGTTGAGAAAAAAGATTTTGATAAGAATATTTCTGATATGCTCAAGTTAATAAATTCCAATTTTAGGATGCTATTTGGTATGAAGAAAGCTGAGGTTGATAATTTGATTAAGATATATAAAGTAGGTGATACCAATAATAAACCCATATTAGGATTTATTAATAAGTTAATTGGTGAGTATGGATATAAAATTAAAGCTATTTGGAAAGCAAAATATAATAAAAAGACTAAAAAGATGGATTCGTCAATAATAACACATTATAAGATTAATATATTAGAAATTCTTAATAAAGAATAAAATTATACATTTTTGAGACTCTTTACTTTAATGGTAGTAAGTCCCGAATAATTTCTAATAATAGTTAACTTACTACCATTACATATAAGCCTAAACAAATCATTAAAAAAACATAATAATCTCACAATTATAAAAAATATATAAAAAGTATTATAATGAAATAATACTTATTGTTGAACTAATAATATGTGATACTCTGGGTACAAATAAGCGTTAATTAATATAACGCTATCCAATCTCCACTTCATCGCCCACAATATACTTCCCATTTTTATATATACTTTCTGTCATCTTCAACTTATCACATCCAACCACATCCCCAATAATACATTGTTTAGGATCGTATTTTAGTGTGCATGATATATTTACATTATATGCTCCTTTATACAATTCCAAATAACTGATCCATGAAAAATTAAAAATTACAAGAGTGTTATTGGTGTATAAATTATCATTCATATCGTCCCATACATATAATCCATCTCCACAAATTTTCTTCCTATCTAGTAATAATTCACCAATTCGCACTTCGATAACAATCTCTTCGATAATCAAATAAAGAAAATGATTCATATATTTTTGATTACCAACATCGAACTTATAATATATTCTGTCTATTCGATCTTGATTTGTGAAAGAGTATGTTTTAGTAATCATAATATATATCTAAGTTATTTTCTTAAGTATATTTGAGACTTTTTTGAAGATATGATCTCTAGTATCAAAAATATAGCCTTGTTTAGCATAATATTTATTCCACTTTTTATTATCTTTGATTGTGTTTTTTGCATTACATTCACTTTTTATTCCAATGGATATTTGTTTGATAAATGTATTATTATTTTTAATCAAATCATTCATGGCATACTCATTATTCTTAATCGAATCAAAAAAACGAATACATTTTTGTCTAATAATAGTTTCATCATCTAATTTGATATAATAATTATGTTGTGAATATAGATTATAATATAACTCTAATCCTTTTTTTCCATCAAACATATTATCATTTAGTCCAACAAATATTAGAGGTTTTTTTTGCTTCTTGATAAAAGAATCGATATATTTTTGATACTCTATATGATCAATATATTTCCACTTTTTGTTCCCATAATAATATCTAATAAATTCATCTCTCAAATCATCTAAATCTTTGACTACTATTTTATTGCCGAATTTCTCTTTCAATTTATTTCCCAGAGTAGTTTTTCCCGAACCACTTGCACCACAAATATGAATAATCATAATATTATCTTCTAAAATAATATTATAACATGAATATCATAATATTGCACAATCCAACTATATTCAATAAACCATCTAAGCACGAAACCATACACAATTAGATTGTAATATAATTTTAATGCTTTTCTTACATTAAGATTCGAACTCAAACATATTATATAATAACATGAATAATCTTTGATATCCTCTGCTATATCCGTCTATTACGCATGGTGATTTTTGTTCGTCACATTGTTTATTTCAATTACAGATAATAATTAGTAAGTATGTTCAATTTTTTTCTTGATTATAGTATGAGTAAACAAGAATTGATAATTCATAAAAAAGGTGTATTCGGAAAAACAATATTTAAAGTTACCAATAAACATAATATTACTTATATTGTTAAAGCGAGTAATAGATCACTTATGCATGAATTAAAAATATATCAATTAATGGAAAAATTATTGATCTCACATTTCTTTGCACAAATATATAATTGTGAAAAAAAAGGTAATAAATATATTTGTTTTTCGGAATATATTGAAGATAGTTTACATACATTCTACAAGAAGATCAAAAAATCTGACAGAAAAATATTTTGGAAAAATTTATTCAAACAACTAATATATGTTGTTTCTATTTTAGAGAAGAATCATATACAACATAATGACTTTCATCTTGGAAATTTGAGAATACATGGATGTGATGCTAATAATTTTCAAATAAAGATTATTGATTTGGAAACTATGGCTGATTACAAGAATAAAAAGGTTCCAAAAGAACTCATTAATGCTACTAAAAAAGAGAAGATTAGAATGGGCTGGGATAAAAAATTTCATGTTGGTTCGGATTTGAATCAAATATTAGGGCAAATAATTGATGAATATTCTCGTGATTTACCAAAAAGTATTGTTAATAAGTTCAAACCTTTGATTATATCAGATAAAAATAAAGAGTTTCCATTTGCTGTTATTAAGAATAACAAAATGGAAGCTCAAAAATTACTGTGAATATTGGATCTACACATATGACATACTTTGATTCTTTGACAGATTTTGCTTGAATTTTTCTTAATCGTGATTTTTCGTCTTCTTATTCTTTTAATTCAGTCGAAGCAAATTCAATACTATCTGTTGGTGGATTTTTAGGAATGGCTTCTACCAGTTCTCAATTTGGCATTAGATTTGGGGCTTAATCCAGAAGCTACACTCGAACTATAACAGATTTCAACCAATTCATTGATTGAACTTTTGGTTTCTTTGGATATTTCGATCATGGTTCTTCTCTTCTTATCTATGTGTTCAGTCATCTTGTATTTCACTATTAATTGATATATAAATTTTGAGAATATATTAGTTTTCAAATTTTTTAATCTTATATAAATTATATAATGTCTTGGTATCAACAAACAAATGCTCAACATGTAGATCCATGGTCGAGTATATCAACATCGTCTGATGGAAAATATTTATATGCAGTAACAAATACAACATTATATTTTACAAGTGATTGGATAACTTGGTCAGAACCATCATCAAACGGATCAAATGCGTGGATTTCAGTAGCTACGACTACAACTACAACACCAAATGAAATAGGAAGATATGTAATCGCGAGTGCTTCTGGTGCTTTACCATATATATCGGATAATTTCGGGGATACAATGACTCTAACATCGAATACTGATTCCATTTTGAATACAAGTGGTAATTATCAAGTAGTGGCAACATCTTATGACGGATCAAGTGGTCAATTTGTTGCATGTGACAATAGTGGTAGTAGTGGTAATGTATATACATCAGTAGATGGAAATACATGGGTCTCACAATCAGGACCAGGATCAGATAATTGGTCATCTGTATCTATTTCGAATACTAGTTCAAGTACTATAGTGGTCGTTTCTAATGTTGGTGTAGCAGGATCTATGTGGGTTGGAACATTAAGTGGAACATATTCATGGACAAATTTAAATAATATGATACCATGGGACAGCGTTTCAATATCACAAGCAGGAACAACTATTGTAGGTGCTTCAGCAGGAGGAACACTTTATATATCAAAACTTAGTGTAGCAGGGTGGTCAATTCCGACAGAAATTGTTATTAATTCTGGTTCATTGCCAAATTCAACATGGAATTCATTATCTATTTCAAGTGATGGTTATAAAATATTAGTTACTAAAGGATCGGAATCAAATTCAGGAGTATACATTTTAACTAGTAGTGATAATGGAGTGAATTATAGTTCAGATTTGGCTACAATAGCTACTGGTTTTACAACAGCGGATGGAACATTTGGAACGATGTCAGCTACAGCTCAAGCACGTGGATTTAAAATGGCGGTAGGCGATGCTCAAACTGGGGGATATATTTATACTTCCACTAACTCTGGTGTAAGTTGTTTTGTTAAAGGAACTATAATATCAATTAAAGAAAATGGTATTGAAAAAGAGATCGAAATAGAAAATATTAATCGTAAACATTTGATAAAAATAACAAATGGAAGTTTTATGAGGATAAAATCATTGATGTATAATTATGTATCATGGGAAAATTCCAAGGTTATATTTAGAAAAATACCAAAAGATTTGTTTGGTGAGAATTTACCAAATAAAGATTTATATATTTCAAAAGGTCATGGCATATTATTTAATGATGGTGATTTTGATAAATATAAAAATAGTAAATATACCAATTATAAAGTAGATATTGATAATTTGAAAAAATTGCGTGTCGATCATGTTCTAGGAAATCAAAGAATTTTTGATGTGGATGTTAGAAAAATAGCAAGTAATCATCCAAATTACAGTTTGGATGATTCAAGCAAGTGTAATGATAGTAATGTATACTTTTTTCATATCATATTGGATGATGAAGATCCAGATTCAAAACATGGAATATATGCTAATGGAATTGTATGCGAAAGTTTTAGACTTAATGATCTTCAACATCATAATCTCAATGAATGGGAAGATTTTAGAAATTAATTAATATAATCTGACAATCTGATAGAAAAGTGATAGAATTGAGGTTCAGAAACTTCATCAACTAAATCTGGTTTTGATATATCTGGTTCATAATATTCAGATTCATTTTTCTCTACATCACGATACTTTTGAACTTTTCTAGCGATATATTCGCAGAAAAAATTAGAAAATCGAACAGATTCTGTTCTTCTTGAACAACCTATTGAAATAGTTTCTAGAAGCAATTCTTTAGAATATGGCAAATTATAGTTTTTTACAATTGTCTTCACGAGATAGTTCATATGCGTGTTCTCTCTCATAAGTTCCTTCTGCAGCTTGCCAAAATCCTCCAAAACATTCTCCATGATCGTCCATTTTTGACCAATCACTACACGCCATATCGTCAAATTTTTCATGGAATTCTTCGAAACTCATTTCTTTGTTTTCTTGATACATTTTCTTATAGTTTACAAAATCGCCATACGCACATATATTAATATTACAATCGTAAAGATGATATCCATTAACTATTTCATCATGAGACATTATTATTTTCTCACTAAAAACAATATCTAATTTTTCTATTTTTTCAGTAATATCATTCAGTAGTATTGAATATGGTGAATGATATGATCTTCCACAATCCAATGACAACCAATTATAATTTTGTCTAACATAACTATGATGATATTCTGAGATTGATTTTTGCAATTCACATAATCTATTTATATCGTTAGCCAATTCTATTAGTGATTGCAACAGCCATAATGTAATTTGATTTACTTCAACTGGTTTATGATTATGTCTGTTAAACCAAAAATCTAAGGGGATAATTTTTTGGTTCTTCTTTTTTTTCACTAAAGCAAATTCATGTTTTTGATATGGAATTAATTCTAATTTTTGTTTTGGATTTAGGGATCTTTGAAGAAATAATGACAATGATATATTTGGAATAAATAATGCATAGTATCTTCTCTTATAGCGTTTGATTAGCTTGTCTTGAGAAGACATGATTAATATGATTGAATTTTAATTATGATCGTATACATATTTATTTTCAATTTTTCGAAATATTGAAAAATGAATTATATTGTATGACATATTTTATATTATTATGATTCTTAATGGATATTATAACGAAATATATTAATGAATATGAAGTCTGATAAGAAGCCAGATAAGAAGTCTGATAAGAAGTCTGATAAGAAATTCTATTATTATGGTCTAACATCTGAACAAATAATTAAATATAAAAAGAGAATTCATGTTGAGCATTGTATAAAA
>Ga0194120_10008066_pt1 | contig 14100 bp, 9 predicted proteins | sample TA2MahCa65mmetaG_FD_148642 | JGI IMG/M metagenome (GOLD analysis project Ga0194120, IMG submission 148642) | Freshwater microbial communities from Lake Tanganyika, Tanzania - TA2015019 Mahale Deep Cast 65m | ecosystem: Environmental > Aquatic > Freshwater > Lake | place: Tanzania: Lake... | reverse complement strand
GATGTATACCTTGCCTGAGGTATCGAGTTTTATGGAGGTATACTCGCCTATATCTCCATCACTGTCTACCGTTGTCGTTACCCACGAGCCGGAGGCATTGGTGGCATACTTGAGGTCTCCATTAGTAGCATCAAAATAGCTGATGCTTGCATTGCCTGATGTATCAAGTGCCAGGGAGGTATGCCTGCCAACGTCTCCAGTGCTGTCTGCGGTTGTCGTTACCCATGAGCCGGATGTATTGGTGGCATACTTGAGGTCTTCGTTGGTAATATCATAATAGCTGATGTGTATCTTGCCTGATGTATTAAGCGCTAAGGAGGTATACCAGCCTACTATTTCACCGCTATCCACGGTCGTCGTTACCCACGAACCGGAGGCATTGGTGGCATATTTAAGGTCTCTGTTGGTAACATCATAATAACTGATGTGTAACTTGCCAGATGCATCAAGCGCTATGGAGGTATCCCACCCTCCATCACTGTCCACCACAGTCGTCACCCATGAACCTGTGGCATTTGTGGCATACTTGAGGTCTCCATTCGTATCGTCGAAATAGCTGATATGTATCTTGCCTGCGTTGTCGACTACAATGGATGGATATTCGCCTACTCCATACGATGAATCCACCGTCTCATTGCGCCAGGCACTGCCGTCATAATATGCATAGTAAAGATTTTTACCGCCATAGGCAAGATGTGGATTGCCACCCGTATCAACGGCGATTGCCCTTGAATAAAAATCATGGAAATATTTTGGCGTGACGTCCACACGCTCCGTCTTCCATGTATCCGCTGAACCGTTTGTAACGGTCAAAATAAAAATAAAGCTGACAATGACTAAAAACAGGCTTGGCAAGCGTTTTGTATTAATCATAATTTTCCCCCTATTTTGGTTCAATCGAGGACGATTGAACCAGCAAAGAACCGGCAAAGAGGGTTTGGCATGACACCATGTGGTTAACAGGTCTTTCCAACCCATATACAATTTCAAAATATTAACCCATACACTATCTTCCAGTTTCCGTGTTTTTCGTGTAATTTCCGTGGTGGATTGCAGTAAAAATAGATACAGGAATCAGAATCACCATGCTGGTCAGGGTTATAATCATGCCGATGGTAAAGGATTTCGGTTCGTAAACAAACTTTACAATGTGATCGCCTTTTTCCAGGAAGACCGACCTCATGACATAGTTGGTCTTCAAAACCTTGATCTTCTTCCCATCAACATAAGCATTCCAGCCTGGATAAAACGTATCACCAAGGACGAGATATCCATCATCCGACAAAGTTGCTTTTATTGTAACTTTATTTGATGAATATTCAAGAAAAGTTGGGACTGGTTCCTGTTGTATGCTGAGATGGTCTACGTTTTTTACCAGCATGGATGGCTCTTCCAGAATTATATATTTTAAGGGGTTAAATTCACGGCTGATGATTTCTTTAAATATGGCGTCTCTTCCCTGTAAAGTTTTCGATGCATGAACGATAAATGCGCGTGGTAATGCCATTGTATTTTTTAAAAGGGTGTACTTTGGATTTTTAGATACCAGTTTAATAGCAGGGTGATATTCTATGCCCCCTCCAGGAGAGATGAAGATATATTTTAAATTGAGCAGATTGGTTAACTTTGAGATATGAGTTACCTCCATAAGAATGCGCAGGTCATCTAACGATTTACCCTCAGACAGGTTCATAAATTCACTGTATTCTTTAATGACGTTTGCTTCGTATCCCCCAACATTGGCAATGTTGTGAACCATACTATGGTTTGGACCGGCATATCCTGCAGTAGTAATACGGAATGGCTCCGGGTCGTTTTTTAACAAATCGAGCGTTTCTTCATCCCACATGTACTTTTTGGAGTCAAATGTTACGATATACTGATTTCCAAAAAACCAAAGGTCTCCCATTATTAGAGCCACTGAAACAAGAACTAAGATATGCCTTTTTGAACTTTTCTTAATCCACAAACTTACAATAAGTAAACTCAATATCGAAAGTATTATGAATTTTACAGCGCCCGTTGCAGCAACATTAAACGTCGCGCCTAAAAATTCTGGATTTTTTAAATTTTCCAGATTGGATAGTGAAGCCTTTGGATCGCCCAGTAAATAAACCTTGTTGATTATATAATGCCATTTTTCAAACCCTATTCTGAATAAAAAGAAAATCAAGAGAAACAGACTTAACGCAGAAATAATGCCTGTTACAAAACGGAGAAACGTTGATGACGTTTTTTTACTTATGATATTATTTCTCAAATATTCTGCGCCAACACCTGAGAGGACAGATAGGGAAAAGGCTACTATGAATATAAATTTTGAGTTCCCACGAAACAGGTTAAATCCGGGTATAAAATGGTAAAGAATTTTGAAAAGCGGCGTGAATTTCCCCAGCGCAAGAAGAGAAGATATTAAAGCCGTAATAAGGAAAACCTTTGTGAATTTATTTCTATAGTAAAACGAGGCAAGCGCGCAGAATATGAGGGGAAGAATTCCAACGTACAAAGACATTTCCCATAGTAAATAACGTCCCCAGTACGGTGTTTTTAGCAAATTGCCAAAAAATTCAGGAATAAATAATGTGATGAAATTTTCAGGCGGAAAAGAAAAGTGACCTACCCACTCGTATGAAAGCGTATGACGGACAGAGTGTTTAGTCAGCTCAAATGCAGGCAATAATTGAATGGCAGAAAGTAAAAATCCTGTAATATATATAATCAAAAACCCCGATATACGATACCCAGCAGATTTCCAATCCCGATGATTATTAAATTCCTGGATAATGCGTATGGTAAAGTACACAAATACAGCAATGGCAGTGTAAAAAGAATATTGAGGCTGGCCCGCTAATATATTACATGCAACTGTGACCCCACCCAGGAGCGCATATAAAAAATTATTTGTACAAATGAATATCTCTGAAAATAAAAGAATAAGGGGTAGCCACATTATTGCACAGAGAATTGTTAGGTGTCCTGCATATACGTGAAGTATTTGAGGCGCACAGAACATGAATATAAGAGCTGAAATCATACAGCTTGAGCGGGAGAGTCTGTCTGAATACAATTGCGGATTTTGGACTGCGGATTGCGGATTTAACTTTATAAATCTAAGATAGAGATAGGTAAATACTCCCGATAAGAAGACATGCAGGATGATACTGTAATTAATGGCCGTATGAATAGGTAATATAAGAAATATCAGATTGAGAGGATAAAATATGGCGGATTGCATTCCTGCAATAAAGGGTATTCCACAGCAAGCGTAAGGATTCCAGAGAGGGAGTATTCCCTTTGACAGGGTATTAAAGCCAAAATATCTCCAGCAAAAATATTGGTTGCGCATATCATTATTTTTATCTCCTAGGACATGATAATCCGCAGGAATAACAACAGTGTAGAAATATGCGAGGGAGAGAAGGAATAGAATTAGTACAGCAAGCCAATCGTTTTTTGACCAAATTTTTGCGTGCCTTGAAATTGTATTTAGAGTATAAGTTTGGTTATTATCGGAATGATTAATCATTATGTAGATTTGAGATGCAAGACATACTTCATGTTGTATTCAACGAGTAAAATATCTGACGATGTGAATATGTGAGCTTTGTTTCCAATGTCTTCTAATCTTTATTAACTTCTGGTTTTTTACAATAAGAGTTCTTGTTATAAAATATAGATACAGGAATCAGAATCACCATGCTGGTAAGGCTAATAACCATGCCGATGGTAAAGGATTTCGGTTCGTAAACAAACTTTATAATGTGATCACCTTTTCCCAGGAAGACTGATCTCATGACATAGTTGGTCTTCAAAACCTTGCTCTGCTTCCCATCAACATAAGCATTCCAGCCTGGATAAAACGTATCGCCCAGGACAAGATACCCATCGTCTAGCAGAGTTGCCTTTATTGTAACTCTATTTGGTGAGTATTCAATAATTGTCGGGCTGGGTTCTTGCTGATAATTCTCGCTGCCTATATTCCTTGTGAGACCGGATGGTTCTTCCAGAATAATGCATTTTAACGGATTAAATTCACTGCTGGCGAGTTCTTTAAATATAGCATCCCTTCCATGGATAGTTTTTGCCTCATGGGCAACAAAGGTGCGCGGTATCGCCTGTGTATTATCAAAAAGGGCATACTTCGAGTTATGAAAGACCGGTTTGATAGTCGGGTGTTCTATCCTTACATTAGCTGGAAGGAGTAAGTATTTTAAATTAAGCAGATTGGTCAGTTTTGAGATTTGCCTAACCTCCATAACAATGTTTGGTGTGTCTAAGGGTTTACCGTCCGAGAGGTTTATAAATTCACTGTATTCTTTAATGACATTTGCATCGTATCCACCAATATTCGAGATGTCGTGAGCCATGCCCTGGTTTAGCTCAAAATGACCGACGGTCGTGATGCGAGACGTCACAGGGTTGTCTTTCATGATGCTTGTCATTTCCTTGTCCCAAAAACATTGTCTGGAATCAAAGGTTACCATATAATGGTTTCCGAAAAACCAGAGGTCTCCCAATATAAGGGCAAGGGTGATGGGGATTATAATTTGCCTTTTTAGCCTGCCGTTAATCCATAAACCAATGACAAGTAAGCTTAATATCATGAGGACTATGAATTTTGCGGCATTGTTTGTGGCTATAGCAAATGTTGCACGGAGAAACCCGGGGTCTTTCAAGTCGGGCAATGTGGTGTATCGGTCACCCAGTAAATAAATTTTGTTTATGATGCCATGCCATGACCCGTAACCTGTCCTGAAGAGAAAGAAGATAATAATGAACAGGCTTATCGCAGCGATTATACCGATTGTAATATACAGAAAGGCAGACAGTTTTTTCTTTTTTGAATCAAGGTGGAAAGGATTTTTATTTACTATAGTATTTCGCAGGTATTCAAAACCAAACCCTGAAAGCACCGAAAGAGAAAAAGCCACGATAAATATAAATTTGGAGTTCCCCCGAAACATGTTAAATCCAGGGACAACAGAGTAAAGGATTTTAAAGAGGGGTGTGAACTTGCCCAGCGCCAGGATTATGGTGATTAATGCCATAATGAGAAAGGTCTTCGTGAATGTATTTCTATTATAAAATGAGGCAATTGTGCATAACATCAAGGGAAGGATACCAACATAGAGGGACATCTCCCAGAGGTAATATCGCCCCCAGTAAGGGGTTTTCAGTGAATTCCCAAAGAACTCAGGAATGAAAAGGGTGATAAAATTTTCTGGCGCAAAGGAGAACTGACCAACCCATTCGTAAGAAAGCGTTTGCCGGGTGGAATGTTTAATCATTTCGAAGGCAGGCAGTAATTGAATAGCTGTAAGCAAGATGCCTATCGTGTATATAATGAATACCCCCGATGCGTGATAACCGACATATTTCCAATCCCTGTGTTCCCGGAATTCCTGAATTATACGAATGATAAAGTATGCAACAACGGAAATGGCAGTATAAAAAAAGTATTGAGGATGACCCGCCAATATGTTAAATGCAACTGCGACTCCTCCAAAAAATGCATATAAAAAATTTCTGTTACGGATAAACAACTCTGAGAATAAAAGAATGAGGGGCAGCCATATCATCGTACACAAATTGGGAAGATGTCCCGGATAGACATGAAATATCTGTGGCGCACAAAACATAAATATAATGGATGAAACCAGACAGCTCGAACGTGAAAGTGTGTCTGAGTACAATTTCGGATTTCGGACTTCGTCGTGAGCGCTCAGTCGAACGATTTCGGGTTTCGGATTTAACTTTACAAACCGGAGATAAAGATAGGTGAATACACCCGACAAAAAAATATGCAGGATGATGCTATAATTAATGGCTACGTGAATAGGGAATATAAGATAGATCAGATTGAGCGGATAAAATATGGCGGATTGCAATCCACCAACGAAGGGTGATCCGCTATATATATATGGATTCCAGAGGGGGATGATACCTTTCGCCAGGGTATTAAAACCAAAGTATCTCCAGTAAAAGAGCTGATGCCTGGTGTCCGTGTTCTGGTCGCTCAGTACTCTCGAACCGTCAGGGATAACGACGTTATAGAAGTACGCCAGTGTAAGGAGAAATAAGGTTAGTACGGCGAACCAATCATATTTAGACCATGACTTTGTTGGTTCTGAAATTGAACTTGAGTGGAAGTATGATGTATTATCATGTAAATTGCAGGCCATTCTCTTGTGCTCTTTGTATTCCTATGGAATGGGTAATTTTCGAATACGAAGAGCAGCGTCTTCTAATACCACAATTGCACCCTCCAGCAACGGTTTTTCGATTTCCGACCATACATCCATAATCCGAACAAACAAGTTATCTGGGTGAGTATTGCGAAGTCGAACAATAATAACAGAAGGTGATAATTTACCAGAAAAAGCCAGTAAATTACTATAGTCTAGATCGTGTGTTATGATAATTTCTTGATTTCTTCTGGCATCATCCACAATTATTGTATCACTTGCTTTAGCCATCCCGATATCGCCCAAATGACGGTAACTGTGACCTTTTGTTATGAGTCGTCTGCCAAGGTTGCGTAATACATTCATGTTTAATAAAAATTTCATTTAGTAGCCACTGCTTCTAGAGGTACGACCCTTTCTTCCATAACCCAGGCGGCATAACCCAGTGCCTGATAAATATCCTCCTTCTCTAATTCAGGCCATTCTTTAAGAATATCGTCCACAGTTATTCCAGAACTAAGATAATTAAGAACAGAAGCAACGGGCATTCTCAATCCACGAATGCAGGGTTTCCCAAAACATTTTGCTGGATCCAGGGTAATCCTATTGAATTTATAATGGTGTATTTCCATACTTGTTTGTAATATGTTAAGATTTGGATAAAAGCGATAAAAATCAGTTTACTCTTTTAATAAACCATTTCAAGTAAAATATGCAAAACAAAAGAGCGCTTATCCCGATTTTTCTGTGTATTGCTGCCATTGGCTGCTATGCGACTATTGCCCAGGTGATGTTGATTCGTGAGTTCCTGAATATTTTTTATGGCAATGAGTTGTGCCTGGGTATCGTATTTGGCGCATGGTTTCTTGGCATTGCGACCGGCGCATTTGCCGGTGCAAAGATCGAGTATACCTTTAAACACGCGTTCACTGTTTTTGTGATTACGTTGATGGCTATGTGTTTTGTATTACCCGTGCAAATTGTTTTTGTGCGTGGTGTACGCGGTCTTTTGAGTGTCGGAGTTGGCGAATACATTTCTATCCTGCCATTACTGCTCACATCCATCGGACTGATCCTCCCTTTTAGCTTTATCGTCGGATTCATCTTTCCGTTCTCATCAAAGATTATATCAGGAGCTACCCGCGATGCCGCTGTGGACATTGGAGTCGTTTACATCATAGAATCCATGGGCAGTCTCTTTGGAGGGATCGTATTTTCATTTTTCCTGGTCTCAAGATTCCATTCATTTAAAATTATCACACTGCTGAATACAGGATTGTTTATCCTTTTAACCTTTTTGCTTTTCAATTTTCACAGAAAGGGACAAGTCTATTCCAGCGGAGAAGAGGATAAAAAGACAAAAATGGTTTTGGGCTTTATTTCTCTCGGTTTAGCGTCGGTTATGATTGTAGTTTGGCTTTCACCCATTCCAGACAGGGTTGAGGTATTTTCCTCAAAAATGCGGTGGAAGACATTAAATCCTCACATTGAACTGATGACCTCAGCGGACTCAAAATATCAGCATATTGATATAGGCAGACAGGCCGAACAATACAGCATTTATCTCAATGGGCAATACGCCTCCGCCTTTCCCAATGAATACGAATACGCCCAGATTGCCCATCTGGTAATGACCCAGCATCCATCGCCAAAACACGTGCTCCTGATTGGTTCGGGATTGGGCGGACTCATTTCAGAAATGATCCGGCACCCTATAGAATCGTTGGATTACGTGGAAATTGATCAACGGCTCTTGCAAATATCTGACAAGTATCTTTCCTCTTCGGATAGGCAGGCGCTTTCAGACAGACGGGTAACGATAATTCATCAGGACGGTCGTTATTACGTAAAAAATTCTCTGAAAAGACAGTACTATGACATCATTCTGGTAAATACACCCGACCCCTCAACGGCCTTCCTCAACCGTTTCTATACCTTGGAATTTTTTAGAGAGGCCCAGAAAATTTTAAAGTCCGATGGTGTTTTGATCGCTTCGGTTAGCTCGGCGGTTACCTATATCGGGAAGGAAGTCGGGAGTTATACGGGTTCTCTTTATCGTACCTTGCATGAGACCTTTCGAAATGTATTGGTGACACCGGGTCAGACCAACTCCTACTTTGCATGCAATAAAGACGGTGTCATTACCCTGAACATTGAAACGCTCATGGAACGGTATCGAAAATCTCAGGTAAAATCCGATTACTTCACCGAATATCTCTTTTATACCCTGCTTCAGCCGGAGCAGGTTAAATTCATCGAAAATCAACTGAGCCAGAGAAAGGATTTGCTTGTCAATACTGATGCAAGACCCGTTACCTATTTTTTGAACCTTGTATTATGGGATTCCCTTGCCGGTGGGCGCTCACATGGATTATTTCATGGTTTAAAAGATGTGAAATTACAATGGTTCCTCATCCCAATTGTGATTGCACTTGCAGGCAGGATAATTTATGTGAAATTCAAAATAAATCAACCTGAGTCTGTTGAAGAATTTAACCCTTATTACACCAAACAACTAAAGACTAATTGCCTCATTGCCCTGGCCACAACGGGGTTTACCGGTATTGCCCTGGAAATCGTGCTCCTCTATGCCTTCCAAAATATCTATGGCTACATCTATGAAAGAGTGGGTGTTATTGTTGCCGTATTTATGGTGGGACTTGCGGTAGGAGGATACTTTATGAATCAAATTATTAAGAAAACCCGAAATCGTTCGACTGAGCGCTCACGACGAAGTCCGAAATCAGAAATCCCAAATCACTGCTTGCCGCCAACAGACGTTGATTCCTACCTGTGGATAAATCTCCTGATGGTCTTTGAAGGGGTTGTTGTATTATTTGCCATTATTTTGCCGTTTATAATTTATGTATTATCTTTTTACTCAGTTGCAGCAGAGGTTGGGTTGACCTGTTTCATTGGTATCGCAGGGGTATTGACAGGACTGGTATTCCCTTTGGTCAATAAGATATTTATGCAAAGCAGCAAAGATATGGCAGTATCCGCAGGGATAACATACAGCGCCGATCACATCGGTGCCATTTTAGGGGCGATATTTACCGGAGTAATCCTTGTACCGCTTCTTGGTGTATTCGGAATGTGCCTGATCCTGTCCGCACTCAAGATATCGAGTTTAGTTTTGATAGCTTTTTCAGTTTTGTGTCGCAAAAGACCAAATTACCGGTGTAAAGGTACAAGTTCTTTAGCGTGAATATTGAGCTAAAACGCTTGACTTAACCAGTATAATGGTTAGAATAACCTTGTATTTAACCAGCAGGATGGTCATATATGTTAACAGACGCCAAGATATTCGAAATATTAACAAAATGGAACTTCTGGGAGAAGTCGTCCATAGATGCCGGATTTCCCCGTGAAATCACCGGAGATATTCTTGCCTATATAGACGGTACTGAGATAATCGCACTGAAAGGGGTGAGGAGATCGGGGAAATCTACCATAATGTTCCAGATGGTGAATTCCCTTCTTGCAAAAGGTGTACAATCAAAAGAGATACTTTATGTAAATTTTGAAGAACCTCTTTTTGTTGAATATAAAGGAAGAAACGTTCTTGAAAGGCTTTATAAGGTCTATAAAGAACAGGTAAATCCACGAAAATTTTCTTATCTCTTTCTGGATGAGATACAGGAAGCGCCTGCATGGGAGAAATGGGTCAGGGCAAAGACCGAACTTAAAGAGGCTAAGATAGTCATTACAGGTTCGTCTTCAAAACTCCTCAGTACGGAGTTCTCGACATTGCTTACCGGCAGAAACGTCTCGTTTACCGTATATCCATTAAGCTTCAGGGAATTTCTGCAATTTAAGGGCGTCAGGAACACCTCAGACAATGTTATCCTCGCAAAGAACAAATCCTTAATAAAGAATTTTTTGGGGGAATACATGCAGTTTGGAGGATTCCCTGAAATTGTATTAAAAGAAACGCCGGAGATGAAAGAGAAGCTCCTGAAACAATATTTTGAAGACATCCTCTATCGTGACGTTGTATGGAGATACAAAATAAGAGATATTGCCACCCTTAAAAATATTGCACTCTTGTATATGACAAACATCTCAAATCTTTCTTCTTACAATAAGATAAAGAACACCCTCGATGTGCCGCTTGATGTTGTAAGAAACTATTCCAGCTACCTGCGCGAGACTTATCTGGTAAAGGAAGTCATGAAGCATTCATTTAAGGTAAGGGAGCAGCTAAGAAATCCGAAAAAGGTTTACGCAATTGATACCGGATTGAGAAACGCCGTGTCTTACAGGTTTTCAGAAGACCTGGGAAGGATAGCGGAAAATATTGTATTTTTGACTCTATTACGGCGGGACAAAGACATTTACTATTATAAAAACCATGGGGAAGTTGATTTTCTGGTCAGAAAAGGAGTAAACGTTGAAAACCTGATGCAGGTTTGTATGACTAATATTGAAAATAATAAGGCTATCGAAAGGGAATTAAACTCAATCGAAGAGGGAATGTCGCAATTCAAAATTTCAAACGGCGTTATTATCACAGAGGACTGGGAAGAAAATATTAAATGTAAAAAAGGCAGGGTTACGGCAGTCCCTCTTTGGAAATGGTTAATTTCCTGATAAAATCAGGCAGTTGGCTACCTTTCTGCTGCGTTTCGTTAACTAAAAATAAAATCTGGAGGTTAGTATGCATTATTTACAACGGGAGCAAGAAAAAATATTCGCAGCATGTTTATTTAATCCTCAATTGCGCGTTTCGCCAAGCCAGAGAAATACCGAAGGAAATTTCCTTATTACTCAGGCACAATTTGAGAAATTCGTTGAAGACGGTGGTTAGGGATGTGTATTGCACTTATCGCCGTTGGTACGGTCCGGACGACGGGAACAACCTCATTGGTTTTCGTGTGGTGGTGTCCCCATTTGTCTCTGGTCTCTGATACCTCCGAACTCTGTAACTCTGATTTCGAACTGCAGGAATAAGGGAAAGAACCATAATTTAATGTGGAGAATAGATAAAACATGAAAAAGATAATTGCGATTATAATGATATCCATCTTGATGGGATGCCTATTTTGTTACGCTGAAAACCAAAACGATCCGATGCTGCCCTTGTTCAAAGAAACGCAGCAAGCCGCAGTATTCTATCTGGATAACGGTATGGAAGTTATTCTCGTTGAAAATCACGCCAATCCAATGATCGCTGCGGTTACTATCGTCAGGACCGGCAGCCGGAATGAAGACGAGGCCAGCAACGGGTCTGCCCATTTTCTCGAACACCTCTTGTTCAACGGCACAAAGACACGCACACAGAAACAGCTTTACGATGAGATGGATTTTTACGGCGGCTACAATAACGCCCATACCGGGCCTGATTATACCAATTACATGATCCTCATGCCGAAGGAGTATATCGCTCAGGGGATGGATATTCAGGCGGATATGATCTTCAATTCTACCCTGCCTGATGAAAAGTTTGAGAAGGAACGCGGTATCGTTATAGAAGAAATTGGAAAGGGCGCTGACCGGCCAGAACATCAGGTAAGCAATCACTTCCTGAAAGTATTTTACGCTGGCACGCCGTACGAACGCCCCGTGCTTGGGACGGTTTCCACCATCACACATCTGAAACGAGAACGTGTATGGGATTATTACAAGACCTGGTATGTGCCGAATAATATGACTTTAATGGTCATAGGTGATTTTTCAACCCAGGAAATGGTAAAATTGGTTAAAGAAAAGTATGGGACATATCCGGCAGGGCAAATACCTGAGCACCGAACCATAAAACTGAATCCGCCTGAAAGATTACGCATTATCAAGGCAAACGGTATGGGTAAATTCCCCAGAGACCGCCAATATCTAACCATGGGTTACCTGTTGCCGCCACCAGTTTCTGATGATTTTCAGTCGCTGGTATTGCTGTCCGAATTCCTAGGCGGCAGAGATAATTCTGTCCTGAAAACGTTATTCACGCAGGAACAAAACAAAGACCTTCTTATTGATATTGGTACAAGCGTAGATTTCAATAGCGACTTTTCTACATTACAAATATCCGCAGAAGTTCCCATAAATATCGATGTAGAACATGTGGTGGAACTGATTACACAAGCGGTACGGGATATGAAGAAAAACTCTGTTCCGGCAAGCGAAGTGCAATCAACGCTGATAGCCAGGGCAACGCATGAGATTTATCTGTTGGAGAGTTTACATTACTACGGCATGATGAAATCCGGTTATCTGGCGGCAGGTGGATATGCCTTCCTTCGTGATTATATGGACGGTTTGATGAAGGTAACGCCGCAATCCATACAGAATGCAGCGGCGCAATATCTAAGCGCTCAGACGCCTGTGGTCACGCTCATGTCTCCCCCGGTCGAGAAAACCGCAGGCGAAACCGCCACCCGATCACCCAACCAATACTCCATGGAAAGGCTGGAAAATGGCCTTACTGTGGTAATAAAAGAAAACCAGGATAGCAGGGTTATAGGAATACACTTGCTGGCAAAGGAACGCAGCCTGAGTGAAGGAAAAGAGAAGTGGGGTTTGACGGAGATATTGCAGAGAACGCTTTCTGAGGGAGGTACGACCGAACACCCCGATAAGGCATTCTCTCAAACATTAGAATCCATGGGCGCTGAATTGAAACTCTATGATGAACCCGGCATCCCGTTTGACGATTATTATCATACTCCACGGTTTGCTTACATGCGTTTAAAACTGGTGGACACCTTTTTTGAGCAGGGATTAAAACTCCTTGCAGAAATGGTAAGACAGCCCAATCTCTCAGAAAAGGCATACAATGAGGCAAAGAAGCAGGTCATGATACTCTCCGAAAACGACACGATGAGCACTCCCAGGGTGGCAGATAGAATATTCTACGATAATTTGTTCAAAAATAATCCCGGTTTCGGCTGGTTGTCCGGCAGGAAAGAACAACTGGAAAAGATTCAACTGGAAGACGTGAAAGCCTTTTATCGTAAGTTTTACAATCCTTCAAACCTTATTCTGGCTGTCTCCGGTAATATTCCCATTGATAAAGCCCTGGTAATGGTAAAGCAAAACTTTGGCGGTGTTTGGGGAGATGCGAACTGGCAGCCGCCCGAATTTACACCGGAATTCAAGGCGCTTGGCACCACAGTCCGAGAAAAACTGGGTAAACAGCAATCATATATCTCTGTGGCAAATACGTGTGATGTGAGTGAGGAAGATCAACCGGCTCTCTACGTAATGGAAACCATCTTTGGTGACAGACTTGCCTTCAACCTGCGTGAAAAGCAAGGTCTTGCCTACACTATCGGCGTTTCCTTCCATAAATACCGGGGTGTTCAGTGGTATCGTATCTCAATGGGCACACGACCGGAAAACATCGATCGAGCCGTTAACGGCATTCGCGATGAAATTCGCTTCATGCGTGAAGCAAAAATCGAAGAAAAAGAGGTGCAAAAGACCATAAATGTTATTTTAGGGCGTCGTGGCATGCGGCGGCTGGATCGGGTGAATCAGGCTTATTACATGAGCATGAAGGCGCTTGACGGCAAAGAAGCGGAAGCGGATGAACAAGAGGCTGAAAAGCTGAAAAAGGTTACGGTGCAGGATGTGGAACGCCTGGCCAAAAAAGTCTTCCAGAACGACAATCATTTGATTGTGATCGTGGAATAGAGAATTTTTTGCCGCGAATCTACACGAAAAGACACGAATAAAAACGTATAAGTTTTGAGCCTCAATTTTAAAAGCGACAAACTATTCCCCTCTATCAAGAGGGGGAAGGGGTGTGTTTTTATACTGTTAGGCAAATAAAATGGTCATTGCGAACGTTGTTTCGGTTCAATCGTGGACGATTGAACCAGCAGAGAACGTGTGAGTTGGAGCACTGAGCAAAGCAAAAGGGAAGTAATCTAATTTTCGTGGTAATTCATGAATATTCGTGGCCAAAACGTTTTTT
>Ga0194120_10008065_pt1 | contig 14101 bp, 12 predicted proteins | sample TA2MahCa65mmetaG_FD_148642 | JGI IMG/M metagenome (GOLD analysis project Ga0194120, IMG submission 148642) | Freshwater microbial communities from Lake Tanganyika, Tanzania - TA2015019 Mahale Deep Cast 65m | ecosystem: Environmental > Aquatic > Freshwater > Lake | place: Tanzania: Lake... | reverse complement strand
GTCGTTCAGCGCGCGCGCCACCTTCTCGACCACGTACGCCGGCATCGCGCTGTTGATCTCGCTGGCCAGATCGATGAAGCGGGTCTTGTAGTTGAGCGTGCGCATCTTCCACGCCAGGTAATGCGGGTCGAGCGGGATGCAGTGCCCGCCGATCCCCGGCCCCGGCGTGAACTTCATGAAGCCGAACGGCTTGGTGGCGGCGGCATCGATCACTTCCCACACGTCCACGCCCAGCCGGTCGCAGACGATCGCCATCTCGTTGACGAGGCCGATGTTCACCGAGCGGAACGTGTTCTCGAGCAGCTTCACCAGCTCCGCGGCCTCGGGCGACGACACCGGGACGGTGCAGTCGATGCACGTGGAGTAAAGGCGCGAGGCCATCGCGGTGCAGGCGGCGGTGATGCCGCCGACGACCTTGGGCGTGTTCTTGGTGTGCCAGGTCGGGTTGCCGGGATCGACGCGCTCGGGCGAGAAGGCGAGGAAGACGTCCTCGCCCACGGTCAGCCCCCGCCCCTCGAGCGCGGGGAGGAGCAAGTCGCGCGTCGTGCTGGGGTAGGTGGTGCTCTCAAGGATCACCAGCATCCCGGGGTGCGCCTGCCGGGCCACCGCCTCGGAGGCGGCGATCACGTACGACATATCGGGATCGCGCGTCTTGGCCAGCGGCGTCGGCACCGCGATGGAGACCGCATCCGCCTCGGCGAGGCGCGCCTCGTCCGTGGTCGCCTCAAAGCGGCCGGCCTTGACGTGCTTGGCCACCTGCGCCGCCGGCACGTCCTGGATGTGCGACTCGCCGCGCATCAGGAGGTCGCAGACGCGCTGCTGCACGTCGTAGCCGATCACGTGGAAGCCGGCCTCGCAGAGTTCCATCACGAGGGGGAGTCCCACGTAGCCAAGGCCGACCACGGCGCAGGTGGCCTGGCGGGAGTCGATCTTTGCGACGAGCTGTGTGGAAAACTGATTCATGAGGTATCCGTTACGGAGAAGATCGCCGGAACAAAAAGACCGATTTCGAGCTGCGAAACCGGTCAACCAAACTCGGCGCAGTTTAGAACCACTACGTCAGAGAAGCGTCAACAACAACTCAATAACTCAGAATCGCACGGAACGTACGAAGCACCACCAGAATATCACTCTGAAGTCTCCACGTCCGCACATACGATAGCTCAATTTCTGCGCGCTCCGGATATGAAACCCCATGCCGCCCACTCACCGCCCACGCCCCGGTGAGCCCAGGGCGCATTGAGAGGAGCAGCCGCTTCCGGGCCCCGGCATAGTGCTCGAACTCCGCCGGCACCAGCGGCCGCGGCCCGACCAGCGACATATCCCCAACCAGCACATTCCAAAGCTGCGGCACTTCGTCCAGCGACGTGCGCCGCAGCCACCGCCCCACGCGCGTCACCCGCGGGTCGCGCTCTTCGGGGATCTTGTAGTTGTTGCGCACATACTCGTCGTACAGCGCCTCGTTCTCCTCAAGGTGCTGCTCGGCGTCGTCGTACATGGTGCGCAGTTTCAGGCATCCAAAACGCCGCCCGCCCTTGGTCACGCGCGTGTGCCGGAACAGCGGCCACCCTTTGCTCTCCGCGCGAATGAGCAGGGCGCAGATGAGCATGACGGGAGCGAAGAGCGCTATTCCAACCAAGGCGCCGAGAACATCCATCGCCCGCTTGGCTGTGAGCGCCAGGCGGCTCTTCTCATAGCCGGCCAGTTGCAGCAGCGGCTGGCTCCCCGGCCAGACCACACGAGGATCTGACGCCTCGGTGAGCTCGGTGGGCATCAGCGCCCACAGCGGAATGCCGTGCGCCATCGCGACATCCGTAGCCCAGGTGGCCGCCGAGGGGCCAACGGGACCGGCTAACAGCAGCGCGTCGGCAGCGAAGGTCTCGAACTGCTGTTCGACACTCCGACGGTTCGCGTCGTTCAGCCCCTGTTCGACGTCAATGTCGAACGCATCGACGATGGCAAAACGCCCCGACTCCACGGCGGGATGGGTGAGCGCCCGGTGGATGTCCGCGCCCTGACCCAGCACGACCACGCGACTGTCCGATGCGACTCGTGGCGCAGTACCCGAAAGCCGCCGAATTGTCCGGCGCGCCGAAAGGCCCGTGGTCGTGGAGGATTCGTCGCCGATCGCCATGTGACGGATATAATAGGCTCGAATCGCGTGCAAGCACTAGGAGCGCATCACGCGTGGGTTCGAAAAAGCGTTCGGGAAAACAGCGACTGCTACCGGGTGATTGCCCAGACAGCGGCGAGCGAAGCCAGCAACTGGGCCGTGGTCGTGATGTTCGTCATCAGGTTTGAAGTCGTCTTCTCGAGATCCTTGGTTGGCACCACGACTGTGGAGCCTGCGCGGGGGGTTGGATCAAGCGTGATCACCCACAGCAAACGTCGACGAGTTTCTACCTTGCCGTTCGGCTGAATCACATAGGCAAGTTTGGCGTCGGCTTTCACGGTCGGGCCGCCGCCCGCACGAATGTAGTAGCCAAGCGGCTTGCCATTCACCACGGTCGTGGCGCTCGGAGAGTTCAGTTCGCCCTGCAGGTCCACGGTTTCCCGAATGGCTGGGACATCGATGGCATCTCCCGATTGCAAGGTGAGGTTCTCGTTTGACTTGGGGTCGCGCAACGCGCGCGCCAAGTCCACCCCCACCCGCACCCGGCTCGCATCCCGACTGGCGAAGGTTGTGCCGCTCCTCGCACGGGTGAAGAACGCACCGTCGACGCTCGCATAACGCGTGAGCCCGCCGGCTCGCCGCACGAGATCGGCAAGCGTTTCATCCTTGGTGCGCAGCGTGTAGGTGCCCGGGAACTGCACTTCACCGGTGATACTCACCTGCCGAGTCTCTTCCCAGTCAGGACGCCGGAAGATGAGCACGTTGTCATACGGCTGCAGCGGCACTTCCTCGGCGCTCTTCCTGACGGCGCCCTCGTCAAAGAGGTAGCTGCTGTCGATCGAGACCTTGATGGTCTTTGCCAGCTCACCTGGGGCGAGCACTTCGGGGCGCCGGGCGACCTCGACAGCGTCGGTGGCCACCCCCTCGGTCAACCCTCCAGCCAGCAGCACAAGGTCGCGAAGCCGCATCCCTTCACGCCACGGGTACCGACCACCGCTGCGCACCATTCCGGCAATGGCCACATACCGCGCGGGGCGGAACTCGGTGCGGGAGAAGACGGTCACCTCATCATCTTCCTGCAAGGCAATGTCGGTTGCCACCGCTCCGGTGGTGTCGCGTACCTCAGCGCGCAGCTGCACCCGCGTGGAGTCGGCGCGCAGGCGGGAAATGAGCACCGAACCCAGGTACGCGTCGGGCTTCAGGCCGCCCGCGCGGCGCAACGCCTGCGAGAGCGAAAGTCCTGTCCCGATGCTGAGCACGTCGGGCTGCCAGACGTGTCCCTTCACCACCACACGTCCACGCACCCGGTCGGGAACCTGCCGGACGTGCACCACGTCACCCGGCTCGAGAGAGATGGTGCCGATGGTCTCGAACGGAATGTCAAGCACGGCCCGGTCACGTCCGGGCGCGGTGCGTTGCGCGGGGGGGAATGATGCGCTCGATCACCACCCGCCGCGTCGAGGCTGCGGGGAGAAGGCCCCCGGCGGCGGCAATCAGATCCGAGAGTTTTTCCGTGTCGCGGAGCTCGTACGTGGCGGGGCGGATGACCTCGCCGTCAATGCGCACGTGGGGGCCGTGAACGCCAACGAAGACCACATCGCCGCTGCGCAAGCGCAGGTCACGCGAGGCGTCGCCGCGGAGGAGGTAGTCGTACACATCGAGTTGGTTCACCACCTTGCCGCCGCGCCGCAGTTCGATGCGCCGCAACGTTCCGCGGTCCGACGGACCACCCGCGGCGTACAACGCCGTGAATGCCGTGCCGGCGCTCGAGATGCGGTACGCGCCGGGCGCCACCACGTCGCCAGTGACGAACACTTGCACGGAGCGCAGTCGGGCTACGCTCACCGAAAAGTGGGTGGTGGCTGCGGCGCCACGCTTGACACCGGAGTAGACGCGGCCGAGGCGAGCGTAGAGCAGGTCTTCAAGTTGGGCGAGCGAGAGGTTCGTTACGCTCAGTTGCCCGACCTGCGGAATCACGACAAACCCCTCGCGGGACACCTGCAACGTATGCGCCAGCTCGACGTCGCCTGTGAGGATGAGCACCAGTTCGTCACCCGGGCCGAGCCGGTAGTCCGGATCGACGGGACCGTCCAAGTTCGGCAGGAACTGGCTGGTGGTGCTGCGGAAGAGGTCGAGCCCGAAGATGCGCTCACCTTCCGACGCCGCCCCGGTGGTCACCTCAGCCTTGCCGTCCACCGCCTTCTCTGCCACGGGAGACCGCGCGCCGCTGGTGAGTTCGGCCTCAGAGAGTCCCAGCGCCTGCATGGCGCTGATCACATCAGCGCCGGGCGCAACGACTCCAGCGGAAGCCGCGCCCAGATACGGGTCGAGCAGCGCCGGATCGTACCCCTGGGCGCGAAGCCGGTCCCTGATCTGCGCCTGGGTCAGGCCACTGCTGCCGATCCGCTCTCGCACCTGCGCGGCGAGGTCGGGACGGGACTGCAGAATGGCCTGCGCCTGCTGGGGCGTGACGTTCTGCGACTCAGCGGTGGCATTCGGAATGAGCAGCGCGGAGAGGCACGCAACACCGAAGACAAGAATGCGCATATCGGGAGAGGTAGCGGGAATTGATAGTGGCGGGGTAAGGTAACGCCGCCGAGCGAGATCTGCCCAGCATGGGCAACCGCCAACAGCAGCCTACGGACGGACTGTTTGTAGCACTGGAAGGGGCCGAAGTCGCTGCAAGGTACGAGGCTCCTGTTAGAATTATCGTAAGATCAATGTTTTCAATGTCTTAGCATATAATGACAGCAACTTCTCCGTGGATCAACCGGCGTGCCTGGCCGATCAATGCATGCGCCATTTCACGATGTTCTGACGCCCGCGTTACATTCTAGCCACTGCGGCGTCCAAGGGCCGTAAGCCGAGTTGCCTTGACAACTTATGGCGGAGGCCCGACATTCGGGCGCAGACGCCGAGTTGTGCGTTGCCGCTATATGGTTGCCTGCACATCCATCCGAGAGGATTTTCCTATGGTCGGCAAGAAGTGGATCAACAGTCTCTTGATACTGGCGGCGATCGCGATGCCTTCGGTTGGCATGGCCCAGCAGCCGACAAAGGAGCAGCTGTTGCTGCCGCCGCTGCCGGAGGGATGGACCCCGCGGCCGCCGGGCATCTTTGGTCAGTCGGCGCCGGGCGTGAGCACGGCCTCGCCGCTGGCCTTCGGCCCGAACTTCGGCGACGTGTTCTTCGGCGTCGGCTATCAGGGGACGACGCGCAATGACGGCGGGGATGACGGCTCCCTCTCGGGCGGCTTCGGTCTGGGCAACGCCCAGACGGCGATCGGCCTCGAGGTGGTGCTGGTCTCGGCGTCCACGGTGCGCTCCGGGCTCTTCGAGCGGACGATGATGGCGCTCAAGGCGCACAAAACGTTGCCGGGCAACGCGGGGATCGCCTTCGGCATCGAAGGGATTGAACTCAACGGCGAGAGCGGCGCGGACCCGAACTGGTTCGCGGTGGCCTCGCGCGTGGTGGCCCTGCGCGATGGCGGCAATGACGCCACGCCGTTTAGCCAGGCGACGCTGAACATCGGCGTGGGGAACGGGCGATTCTGCGCGGCCGAAGAGGTGGCGACGGACGTTTTCGGGACGAAGGACTGCAGCGCGAACGTGTTCGCGTCGGTGGGGCTGCGCGCAAACAAGTACATCGGCCTGATCGCGGACTACACGGGGCAGGACGTGAACCTGGGCGTGAGCCTGGCGCCGTTCCCGAAGTTCCCGATCGTCTTCACGCCGGCGTTGGTGGACGTGGCGGGCATGGCGAACAAGGAGATGCGGTTCACGCTGGGCGCCGGCATCGGCATGCGATTCCGCTAGGCCATCCCCTACACACCGACTACGAGAGCGAGGAACTGATTATGAAGCGCATGATGGGAACGGGGCTGGTGGCGATGCTGCTGGCCGTGACGGTGCAGGCGCAGAATAGCGGGCTGGTTGCCGCAGGATCGAACTTCAGCGGACCTGGCGGTGGCGGTGGTGGCGCCACAGGGACCGTCGGGGCGTTCCTGCCGATTGGCTTCACAAACTCCTTTATTCCGGCGAGCAACGGCATGCCTCCCGCCCGCGGAGGCGTGTCGAGTGGGTTCCTTGGTGCAACGGGTTCGGCGAATGTACGGGTTGGTAACATCACCGTGCCGGTAGACGCCGCGGCGCAGAACGCGGTTGCAAACGCTGTTGTCAGCGGAAATGTCAATGGTTTTGTGCAGTCCCTTGGGAGCGGGATGCCTCCGGCCGCCGCGCTTGCGCTCGGCAACGCGCTGAACGCCGTGGGCCAGGCAAATAGAGATTGGCTGAGCAACGGAAACAGCGCCGCACTCTATGTCGTGCTGAACAATGCGGTGCAGGCCTTCAACGCCGCCGTGAATGCTCTGCCTGCGGGGGCACCTGTGCCGCAATCGCTCATCGCCGCACGCGCTCTCCTTGGGGGGTACTACCTCGGTAGCTGATGAGGGTCCACGTGCGACAGCATGCTGAAAGCGCCGCCTTCTTCCAAGAAGGCGGCGCTGGTTTTTACCATTAACCTCGCGATCGATCAGCGCGGCAACCTGAGCCCCAACGTCGCGGCGATGACCGCCCCTTTCCCACGCGCTGCCGCCACCGTATTGGCTTGCCCCTGCAGGTCAAGCGTGAACTGATTGGCACGCCCCCATTCGCCGTGGACGCCGAGCACGGCGCCAACGCGAGTGGTGCCGTCACCGCCGTCCCCGTCGCAGGCCACGCGGCCATTGGAGTCGTTGAAGCCGTCGGTCCCGCAGCCGATGCCGACGCTCACCACGGGGCCGACAAACGCGCGGAACGACGAGCCGCCAAGCGGACGCGACATGACGTGCACGGCGAGCTCGATGGAGTTCTCCGTCACGTGCTGGTTGGGACGCAGCGGAAAGTCGCGCGTGAAACCGGCCTGCATGAAAGCGCCCTCCACCCGCCAGCGCGCCTCCCCCAACCACGGACGGTCGAGCGCCACACTCAGCCTGAACCCTTTCGCGACTTCGTTCTCGGGACGGGCGCCGGTGGTGGCCCATCCCCCGAATGCGCCTCCCAGACCTTGTGCGTGGATGACGGTGGGAGTCAGGAGCAGTGAGGCGATGATCACGCGGGCGAGCGGCGTATTCACGACGAGACTCCGTGCGCTGAGGTCGGCGGGAACGTAAACTTCCCTCGATGAATATGCGCTCCACCGCCAGCTCCCGACCACCCCGCATGGCCATCGTCGCGGAGTGGCTAACGGGCGTTGCGGGGGCGGAGATGGTGCTCAAGGAGATGCTCGCGGTCTACCCGCAGGCCGATCTCTTTGCCCTGATCGACACGCTCAACGCCGGCGAACGCGCGGCACTCGGCGCGACCGGCCGAGAAATTCGGACCACCTGGATGCAGCGGATTCCGGGGATCGGCCGACGCTACCGCCAACTCCTCCCCTTGATGCCGCTGGCCGTGCGCGGGCACGACCTGCGCGGCTACGACGTGGTGATCTCGAGCGCGCATGCGATGGCGCATCGGGTGCGCGTGCCCGCCACGGCGCGGCACCTGGTTTATTGCCACACGCCCATCCGCTACGCGTGGGACCTGCGCGAACGATACCTGGAAGAGACCGGACTCGATCGCGGATGGCGCGGGTGGGGGGCGCGCACGCTGCTGGAGCAGATTCGACGCGACGACGCCGAGGCCGGGAAGCGCCCCCACGCCTACGCCGTGAACTCACGGTACATCCAGGCGCGCGTGCGGCGGTGCTACGAACGCGAATCGAAGATTATCCACCCGCCGGTGGATACGGAGTACTTCACGCCAAGTGCAGGGAGCAGGGAGCAGAGTGGAGGAAGGGGACAGGGTGGTTTTTATGTCACGGTGTCGCGGATGGTGCCGTACAAGATGATGCCGCTGATCGCGGAGGCGTTCAGCAAGCACCTGCCTGACCGTCAGCTGGTGGTCATGGGCGACGGACCCGAGATGGCCAAGGTGCGCGCTGCATCCGGCCCCAACGTGCAACTACTCGGCGCGGCGCCGCGCGATGTGCTTCGCGATCACCTGCGCCAAGCGCGGGCGTTCGTGTTTGCCGCCGAGGAGGACTTTGGGATCCTTCCCGTGGAGGCGCAGGCGTGCGGCACGCCGGTGATTGCCTACGGGGTGGGCGGCGTGCAGGACTCCGTCGTGGATGGGGTGACCGGCGTCTTCTTTGGCGCCCAGACGGCCGAAGCAATCGCCGAGGGGGTACGGAGGCTGGAGGGCGGGTCGTTCTCCCCTAAGGCCTGCCGCGCGAACGCGGAACGGTTCTCGGTGCCACGGTTCCGGGCCGAGTTCAGGGCGTGGGTTGAGTCGACGGCGCCTGTTTCTGGCGCTGGCTAGAGCGGCATCCGTGCTGACCCGCAACGACACGATCGTGGCTGTGGCGACCGCCGCCGGGCGCGGGGCCATCGCCGTGGTGCGTCTCAGCGGACCGCAGGCGGTGACCATTGGGCGGTCTGTAGCCAATCCGTTCCCGGAAGTGGCTCGAATGGTGACACTGACCGCAGTGCGGACGCCTGGCGCTTCTGACGGCGACGTCATTGACCACGCCTTGGCGACCTGGTTCTCTGCGCCCGCGTCGTACACGGGCGAGGATGTGGTCGAGCTCGCCGTACACGGTGGGGCGCTGGTGAGCGCGCTGGTGGTCGAAGCCTGTGTGCGTGCCGGGGCCAGGCCGGCGCTCCCGGGGGAGTTCACCGAACGCGCGGTGCTGCACGGCAAGCTGGATCTCGTGCAAGCCGAGGCGGTGGCCGACCTGATTGATGCACGCACGCGCGCGGCGCACCGTGCGGCGGTGCGGCAACTCGATGGCGCGCTGTCGCACCGACTCGACGCGCTCCGCGAGTCGCTGCTGCAGGTGGATGCGCTGATCGCGTATGACATTGATTTTCCCGCCGAGGACGACGCGCCTCCCACCCGCGCCCGCGTGGTGGCGGCGTGCGACGAGGCCATCGAGCAAATCGAACGGTTGCTGGCCACGCTCCCCGCGGCGGCGCTGGGGCGCGAGGGGGCGCTGGTGGTGCTGGCCGGGCCTCCCAATGCCGGGAAGAGCGCGCTGCTCAATGCGCTGGTCGGGGAGGCGCGCGTGATCGTGAGCGACACACCGGGGACGACGCGCGATGCGGTGGAGGTGTTCGTGGACGACGCGCCGTATCCCCTGCGGCTGGTGGACACGGCGGGACTGCGCACACCGGGCGATTCCATCGAGCGGATGGGGATCGAGGTCAGCGAGCGATACCTGGCGCAGGCGCACGTGGTGCTGGTGTGCGCGGAACGCGACGAGGCACTCGATGCAGCGGCTGAGACTGTTGCCCGGCTGGGCTCGGGCGCGGTGATTCGGGTTCGGACGAAGCGAGACCTTCACGCCCTCACCACGGAGCTCACGGAGAACGGCGGGGTGGGGGTGAGCGCGGTGACGGGGGAGGGGATCGCGGAGTTGCGCGAGGCGATTCGCACGGCCCTGTGTGATCAGGTCGCGCCACCGCCGGAGGATGCACCGCTCGTGACGCGCGCCCGGCACGAAACGGCGCTACGGCGGGCCGTGCAGGAGTTGCGGGCGTTCCAGTTCTCGTGGGAGCAGGCGACGCTGCCGGCGCCTGTCGCGGCGACGCATCTCAGGGCGGCGGTGATGGCGCTGGAGTCGCTGATTGGTGCGGTAGATGTGGAGGATGTGATGGAGAGAGTTTTTCGGACGTTCTGCATAGGGAAATAGAGAGACAACAGAGAGACAACAGAAGAGGCGCGGGGTATTTCCGCGCCTCTTTGCTTTCGTTCCTCTACTGTTCGTGTGGCTTTGCCGTGCGGCGGCTACGCTGTTCTCGCCACCATCTCTTCGGGCGCCAGGCCGAGCAGTTCTTGCGCGGACATGCGCAGGCAACTGGCGATGCCGTGTTCGGTAATGGCGTCCTCAACCAAGCGCGCACCGAGGAAGTAACCGGCGCGCTCGGGGATCACGTAGCGATCCACGGTACGAGCGTCGTCGCTCATGCCGCCCGACAGCCAGCGCAAACGCAGGCCGAGCGCGGCACGGTCCAGTTCCTCGGCGACGGAGCGGAACAGCACCGGCTCCATCTCGCGCGTGCGCAGGTACTGCCGGCGCTGGAAGCCGAAGTACTCCCACGCAGCGTGACCCGGGCTTAGCAGGCGCGACGCCTGCACGGCGAGCCCTTCATTGACGAGGTGCTCGCGGAGCGCCACGTGCCGCCCGGTCTCCCAGTACGAGTAGTAGCCGCCCTGCTCGGCGATGAACTGGCGCATGGCGCTGCGGCTCTTGGACGACGTGTAGCGCACGGCGTGTGCGATCTCGTGCGAGAGCCACATGGGGAGGAGCTCGGGTTCGAGGCCGAGTCCACGCGTGGAGGGGTTGGCGACGCCCGTGAAGTGTTCGAGGCAGGCGAAGGCGATGCCCTTGCCGCCGACCACAAGCTCACCGGCGTTTGCGGCGCCGACGCCGACCATCAGCACGACGTCGATTCGTGAATCCGGTGCAAACAACGCCGCGCACTGCTCCTCGGCGGACCGCGCCAGCGCGGCGACGTCCACACGCTCGAGCATCGCGCGCAGGTCATCGCGGTCGGCGTAGACCGTTTCGCGCACCACGTCCGTGAAGTGCGGGCCGCTCGGGTCGAGGACGTAGTTGTGCCAGTACGCCTCGAGGAGGGGGCGATGCGTCTCGAAGTAGCGCTGGTAGGCCGCCACCGGATCGGTGCTTTGCAGGACCGTGAAGAAGTCCGGGACGAGATTGATGAGCATCGACGGTGGAGGCGGCGCGTCGCGGTGGCGGTTTTCGGAGGAATTCGCGACGTGCGGCAAGATAGGACCGCACGTGATTGCGAACAAGAGCACGGGTTTCCGGATCAAGACGCGCAAATGCCGATTTGGGTCACGGCGAGGGGGGACGGGAAGTGCCTTCACCACGGAGAACGGCAACTGCTTTTACCACGGAGATCACGGAGGACACGGAGAACGGCAACTGCCACTTCTTGGGGGAACTGCGAGCGCCACGCAAATGTCTGCGTGGCGCGCTGTCGTTACCCCCAGTATTTGCAGTTGCAGTTCTCCGTGTCCTCCGTGATCTCCGTGGTAAAAGCAGTTCCCCGTACCCCTACCTGGTACCGAACAGCCGATCACCAGCGTCGCCGAGCCCGGGCAGGATGTACCCGACATCATTGAGCTGGCGGTCGAGCGCGGCGGCGAAGATGGGCACATCGGGGTGCGCGCCTTCGAGCTTTGCCACGCCCTCGGGGGCGGCGACGAGGCAGAGGAACCGGATGCGCACGGCGCCGGCCTTCTTGAGCTGGGTGATGGCGTCCACGGCCGACCCACCGGTGGCGAGCATGGGATCGAGCACGAAGACATCCCGCTGGGCGAGGTCGGACGGGACCTTGAAGTAGTACTCGACGGGTTCGAGCGTGTCGTGGTCGCGGTACAGGCCGACGTGTCCCACGCGCGCCGACGGCACGAGGGCGCGAATGCCGTCCACCATCCCCAAGCCGGCGCGCAGGATGGGGACGAGCACGGGCTCGTACCCGGAGAGGCGCCGCGCCTGCAGCCGCTCGAGCGGCGTCTCGATCTCGACCGTCTCCAGCGGAAGGTCGCGCGTCGCCTCGAAGGCCATCAGCATCGCGATCTCATCCACCAACTCCTTGAACAGCTTGGTGGGCGTGGACTGGTCGCGCAGGATGGACAGCTTGTGCTGGATGAGCGGGTGCTCGATGACCGTGAGGGCCATGGCAGTCGGGGGTCAGGGTGGTGACCGTACGGCGCAAAGCTAGTATCTTCGCGGGCATGAAAGAATATCAAGCAGTCATCCTCCGCATCGCCGACCGCGCGCGGGACGACGAAGATTCGCTGACCGACCTGCTCAACGAGCGCAGCCGGGCGGGATGGGAGCCGGTGATGATGACGCAGGACAACCTGCGCATCACGGTCGTTTTCCAGCGTCAGGCCACCCAGGACGCGTCGCACTAAGGCGCCGAGGGCACGATGCAACTGACCGTTCAGGGCGCGGCCCGCGAGGTCACCGGCTCGTGCCATGTCGTGCAGGCGCACGGCAAGACCATCCTGCTGGACTGCGGCCTGTTTCAGGGGCGGCGCAGCGAGGTGCAGCGCAAGAACCTGACGCTGCCGGTGCCGGTGGAGCAGATCGACGCGATCGTCCTCTCGCACGCGCACATCGACCACTCGGGGCGCCTGCCGCTGCTCGTGCGCGAAGGCTACTCGAAGGCCATTCACGCGACTGCGGCGACCTGCGACCTCTGCGAGCCGATGCTGATGGACTCGGCGCACATCCAGGAGAAGGACGCCGAGTTCCTGGCCAAGCACAAGCGCGAGCACTTCGAGCCGCTGTACGGCATCCGCGACGCGCAGCGCACCGCCGAACTGATGGTCGCGCACCGGTACGAGGAGCCATTTGAGGCGGCCCCCGGCGTGATGATCACCTTCTTCGAAGCCGGGCACATCCTTGGCTCGGCGTCGGTGGCGATCGACATCATGCAGGGGACGCATCGCAAGCGGCTGGTCTTCTCCGGTGATATCGGGCGGTCGGGGCTGCCGATCATCCGCGACCCGAAGCCGCCACTGGAAGCGGACTGGGTGCTGATGGAATCGACGTACGGCAACCGCGATCACGGCACGGTGGAGGACGCGCGGGCGAAGCTGGCGCAGGTGGTGCGCGAAACAGCCGCACGCGGCGGGCGGGTGCTGGTGCCGGCGTTCGCGGTGGGACGGACGCAGGAGCTGGTGTACGACCTGCATCAGCTCGCCGAAGCGGGGGAGATCCCGCGCCTGCCGATCTACATTGACAGCCCGCTGGCGACCAAGGCGACGGCGGTCTTCGAGAAGAACACGGACGTCTTCGATCAGAGCGAGCGCTTCGTGCGCACGCACAACGGGCAGTCGCTCTTCCAGTTTCCGCTGCTGCGCTACACGCCGGACAAGGAAGATTCAAAGGCGCTGGCCGGCACGCCGGGGCCGATGGTGATCATCTCGGCGTCGGGGATGGCGGAGTCGGGGCGCATCGTGCACCACCTGGCGCAGGGAGCAAGCAATCCGCGCAACACGATCATGATCGTCGGCTTCCAGGCGGAGCACACGCTGGGGCGGCGCATCGTGGAGCGGCGCGAGGTGATCAAGGCGTTCGGGGAGGAGATTCCGTTGCGCGCGCAGGTGGCGGTGCTCAACGGGTACAGCGCGCACGCTGACCGCACCGAGCTTGCCGCCTGGCTGCAGGCGATCCGCGCGACGTCGCCGCGGTTGAAGGACGTCTTCCTCGTGCACGGCGAATCCGCGGCGCAGGAGGCGTTCGCCGACCAGCTCCGGGGGAAGGGGTACCGGCCGCATATCCCGGCGGCGGGGGAGAAGATCACGCTGGGGTAACGGCTTTCACCACGGAGGGCACGGAGGGCACGGAGAACTGCAACTGCTTTCACCACGGAGGACACGGAGGACACGGAGAACTGCAACTGCTTGGGTTAACTGCGCTCGCCACTCCGACGTCTGCGTGGCGTACTGTCGTTACCCCCAGTATTTGCAGTTGCAGTTCTCCGTGTCCTCCGTGGTGAAGCAGTTGCCGTTCTCCGTGTCCTCCGTGCCCTCCGTGGTAAAAGCAGTTGCCGTCCCCGTAGCGAATGCCTCACCCGACTAGATTGCCGTTCATGCAACTGCCGCTCTCGACATTCGAGCTCGCCAACGGCCTGCGGGTGACGCTCTCGGAGGATCGCTCGGCGCCGGTCGTGGCCGTGAACCTGTGGTACCACGTGGGCTCGGCGAACGAGCGCCCGGGACGCACGGGGTTCGCGCACCTCTTCGAGCACATGCTCTTCCAGGGCTCCGCGAACGTCGCCGCCAATGAGCACTTCGAGCTGATCCAGCGCGCGGGCGGCACCCTGAACGGCTCCACGTGGCTCGAGCGCACCAACTACTTCGAGACCGTGCCCTCGCACCACCTGGAGCTGGCCCTCTGGCTCGAGGCCGACCGCATGGGCGCGCT
>Ga0194120_10008062_pt1 | contig 14107 bp, 14 predicted proteins | sample TA2MahCa65mmetaG_FD_148642 | JGI IMG/M metagenome (GOLD analysis project Ga0194120, IMG submission 148642) | Freshwater microbial communities from Lake Tanganyika, Tanzania - TA2015019 Mahale Deep Cast 65m | ecosystem: Environmental > Aquatic > Freshwater > Lake | place: Tanzania: Lake... | reverse complement strand
CTGTTCTCTTGGCAGTGGTTGGGTTTCTTGCAGAACCAACCTACCGGGAGTCCGGCCCTTTGTCACTCCTGGCGATTCCTCGTCAAACGAACAGTCTCGCTCCGACGAAGTGATAACTCGACGCCAGTTCGCCATGCCAGTCGTAGATACCATCCGGGCTGTAAAAGCGATCGATACCAGCGGAGATCGGCACCTCGATCCCGGCGGGTGTCCTGACCACGGTCCCGAGGGTTCCGGAAACGCTGGAAGTTGCCCCGAACAACTGGTACCAGTCCATGGCAACCAGGAACGATGTCGACGCCGCGGCCGCCTGCTTGGCCGACTCGAAGTCCTCGAACATGTAAAACTGATTCGAGGAGGTGTTGTAGCCAACGCCGACGTTGAAGGTCGAGACGGATTGCACCCGCTTGAGGGCTTGGCTGGTCTTTGCCGGGCCAACCCCAACCGGAGCGCGCCCGCAGCCCAGCGTCACCATCACGATCGCAAGGAGGGATGCCCGTACGCCTTTGGTTGCGCGCCAGAAGCTGGCTGCGACGTGATAGTTCGGCACCTTTCATCTCCTTAACGAAAACCGATGAATCGCTTAAGCGTATCTTAGAGAAAAAAAAACATGGGAGTCAATACGTAGGGGCGAATCCGATCCGAATCGCCCGTGTGTCACGAGGCCCCGAGATGCATCCCGGCGGAGTAGCTGGGGTAGACGTCGGGTTCCGGCGCGCCTCCGCCTACCGCGGCCGGCCGGCCGCGAGGCCGCCTCGCAGCCGCTGGCGGGTCCTGAGCAGGGCGTCCACCTCGCCGGGCGGCAGCGAGCGAGCGCCGCCCAGGGCCTCGGCGGCCAGGCGGGTCTTCGCCGTGTGCTCGACTATTTCCATGTACCAGTACGCGGTGTCGAGGTCGGGGCCGCAGGTGACCGCCCCGTGGTGGGCCAGGAGGATGGCGTCGTGGTCGCGGACCAGGTGGCGCAAGCTGTTACCGACGGCCGGCGTGCCGGGCGTGGCGTAGGCGGCGGTCGCGATCTGCCCGATGGTCAGGAGGCCCTCGGTGAGGATGGGCTCGCCCAGCGACCGGCCGGCCACGGTGAAGGCGGTGGCCAGGGCCGGGTGGGCGTGCACGATCGCCTGGACGTCCGGCCGGACTTCGTAGATGACCCGGTGCATGTCGAACTCGCTCGACGGCGGGCGACTCCCGGCGACCTTCCGGCCGGACTCGTCGACCGTCACGAAATCCGCGGGTTCGAGCCAGCCCTTGCAGGTGCCCGACGGCGTGGTCAGGAAGCGGCCCCGGCCGGCGCGGGCACTGACGTTGCCGGCGTTGGCAATGACCAGCTCCCGCTCGTAGAGGAGCCGGCAGATGCGGGCGAGCTCTTTGCGAAGCTCGTATTCGGTCACGGGACGGGCTGATCGCCCACCATGTCGACGATGCCGAGGATGGCCGCGTGGATGGGAGAGCTCTCGTCGCCGGCCGCGATGCGGGCGCTGCCGCCCTCGCGGGCGACCAGTACGGTGGCGCCGACGCCTGCCTGCACCGTGTCGACCGCCAGGAAGACCTCGCCCTTCTCCCGCAGATCGTCGGTGAGGGGCTGCACCAGCAGGATCTTGCGGCCCTCGAACGCCGGGTGCTTGAGCGTGGCGTTCATCGTGCCGACGACCTTCGCAATCAGCATCAGACGTCCACCCGGTCCACGATGCCCACGATGCCGGCGTCCACGGGGGCGAAGGTGTTGGGCAGCGCATGCGCGGCCTCGCGGCCGAGGACGCAGAACGCCCGCTCCCCGACGCCGATACCGATGGAGTCGGTGGCGACCAGCGGCTGGCCGGTGGGCCGGCCCGCCTTGTCGAGGGGCTGCACCAGCATGAGCTTGATGCCCTCGAGGGCCGGATCCTTGGTGGATGCGACGAGCGTGCCGATGACCTCTGCGACGAACATGGTGCCTCAGTCGATGATGGAAACCCGGTTCAGCGGCCAGAAGCGGTACCGCACCTTGGCGAGGATGCTGCCGGCGGGCACCGGCCCGAAGAAATGGCTGTCCACGCTGATGTTTCGATTATCCCCCAGGACGTAGTAGGTGTCATCCGGCACCCGCAGCGGGGGGAGATAATAACGGGGCGGCATGAAGATGTAGCGCTCGGTGAGCGGCTGATTGTTGATCAACGTGCGGCCGCGATTGACCGCGATGGTGTCCCCCGGCAGGCCGATGATGCGCTTGACCAGGAGATCGCCGTCGAGATCCCGCAGGAGCACGATGTCGCCCCGGTTGATGCGGTCCCAGCGCGCCGAGATGCGATCGCCGATGAGGCGGTCGCCGTCCTCGAGCGTCGGCTCCATGCTCGCGCCCTCGTTGGTCACGGGCAGCGCGATCGACGGGTTGACGACGAAGAACAGGGCCATGAACACGATCGCCAGCCCGATCAGCCCGCGGGTGGACAGGAGCGGCGGCGTGACCCCGGTCTTGCCCTCGCGGGAGTGCACGGCCAGGTACATGAACATCCCGAAAGGCGCCACCATCGCGCTCGCCAGCGCCCACACCAGGGCCTGCATCCAGGACTTCCGCCGCGCCAGGGCGTCGGTCCAGACGTAGACCGTGCTGCACGCGACGATGAGCGCGAACAGGATGAAGCTGGAGGCAAACGACGCGACGGTCAGGATGCCAAATGCTAGATCGAGATCCTCGGGCAATTCCTGGAAGGCCTAGAAGACAAAGGGGAGAAGGTCGCCGTGCGGATTGGGGATGAGGACGTGCCGGCAGATCATACCTCCCGGCCGGATGCGTTCCAAGGCGGTCTCGACCGCCGCCTGCAGATCCTCGAGGCCGCCCGTGAGGGTCAGGAACGACTTGCCGCCCAGGCCCACCGGGGGCCGGATCTCGATGAGCGCCACCGGAGCGGCTTTCACGGCGGAGTCGGCCGCCAGGATGGCCGCGGCCAGGGTGAACGTCTCGATCACCGCGAAGGAGTCCAGGGTACTCTGTGCGGTGAGGGCCTCCAGGGCCGGCAGGACCGTCGGGTGGGCATGGGCGAGCAGCAACTCGTCGAGGAGCGAATCGCCGCAGGCCGCGACGCCCGCCCGGTGGGCCTCCTCCACGCTGGCCACGTCGCCGGCGAACAGCACGATGAACTTGCCGGGGCTGGCGGTCTGCGCCCGCAGCAGCCGCACGGGGGCTTTCTTGACGATCGCGTCGGCCACCTGGAACCCCACGGCGATCGAGGCGGACTCGATGAGTGCGAGGGCTGGCCGGCCGCCAGCATCGAGCAGTCCGGGCCGAGAGCCTTCGGCGGCAGGCAACGGCGCCCCCGATGCGCCCCGATCCGCTGCCCGGGGAGCCTGGCGCTCGGCGCTGCGGCCGGTCTGCTTGCCAGGACCCGAGGCTGCGCCCGACGCCGCGCCGGCGCTCCCCGCAGGCTTCGTACCGGCCGGCTTGTCCGGCGCCGCGGCGGTCTTCCTGACGATGCCGCTGGCCAGCGGCTTGGGAGCCTTGGGATCGTCCGGCTTGAGCGGATCCCGGGAACCCAGCCTCACCGCGGCCGCCTGTTCATGCGCGGATCTCGATGCCGTGCGGCGTGAGGCTCACCGCGCCGCCGATGCTGGCCAGGACGGGCGCGCCCTCGGCCGTTCCGGGTATCTCGGCGACCTTCTGGCCGGCCTTGACGCGGTGGCCGTCCCGGACCGTCGGCGCGGCGAAGAGGCCCGACGGGAGTTCGAGCCGCACCAGCACGCGGTCGGTGGACACCGTGCCGGCGATCGGCGCGGGCACGTCGTAGCGCGCGAGATCCAGGCGTTCCAGCAGGCGCCGCAGCGGGATGCGACGATCCGCCCACTCGGCGCGGGGCTCGGTGTGCCGCACCGGCGGGGAATACCCGCCGGCTGCCAGCTGGCGCTTGACGGCCAGCGTCACGAGCGACGGCGCGAGGTCCACCGGGCACGAGTACGCGGTGCACAGGCCGCAACCGCTGCAGTGCGCCGCGCCGACGATGGCAACGCTTGCCGCGTCGAGACCGTGGGCGATCGCCCGCATGACCAGGTGGGGCGCGAGCGGCTGGCCGGCCAGGTGGGCCGGGCAGAGCCGGGTGCATTGCTCGCAGCTCTCGCAAGCCGCCAGGCCGCGCTTGAGGTGGACGCCCAGCGCCAGGTCGTGCTTGCGGGCGGCCGCGTGCCCGGCGGGCAGGACCACCAGCAGGCCGACGCCCGGTTCGAGCGGGGCCGCGCCGTCGGCAGGCACGCCCTGCAGCGGTCCGCCGGGGAAGTAGCTCACGGCGCCCGGCCCGCCGAGCCCGCCCGCGGCGGCGACCAGGCTCTCCAGGGCGATGCCGCGCGGGGCCCAGACCGTCGCGGGCTTGCGCACCGCGCCCATCACCGCGACCAGCTGGTGCGTGCCGGCCTGGTCGCGGGCGGCCTCGTTGATCGCGAGGAGCGTGCGCACCCCGAGCACCAGGGTTCCCGCGTCCGGGGGGCTTCCACCCGCGGGCGCGGCGCGGCCGGTCAAGTGCAGCGCCAGTTGGCCCTCTTCGCCGGCCGGGTAGACCGCGGGGACCCGCACGATCCTGACCCGGGGTTGCAGCCAGGCGTCCCCGGCGATTTCCGCCGAAAGCGCCGCGCTGGCATCGTCCATGTCCTCGCGCAGCGCCACGATGCCTTCCTCGGCCCGCACGGCCTGCATGGCCAGGCGGAGGCCCCGGATCACGTCGGCGGGGTAGCGGGTCATGGCGGCGCGGTCGGCCCGGGCCAGGGGCTGGCACTCCACGCCGTTGGCGATGACGAGGGCGGCCTGGTGCCGGAGCTTCAGCCAGGTCGGGCCGCCGTCGGCGCCCGCCACCGCGGCGCGGCGCACCTGGTCGACCAGGCGGTCAGCGGCCCCCACGAAGTCCTCCGGGCGAACTCGCCTCGGCCGCTGACCTTGGCGCCACCAGGGCGCCCCAGCCAAGCAGCGCGAGCCGAGCCCACATGAAAGCCTTCCTCCTAGAACGCGATCGGGCGGACTGGGCCGGACGTGATGTTGAAGGCGTCCACCAGCGAGCACCGGCGCATCCGCGAGAAGTGCCGGGCATACGTGAGGCCCTCGCCGGTGGGATGGGCGATCGAGAACGACGTGGGGCCTTCGCCGCCCTCGCCGAGGCCCGCGTAGTGCGGGCCGTTCTTCACGAAGATCGCCGTGTCCATGACCCGCGCCATGCGGTGCATGCGGTCCACGTACCGCGAGTGGAGGCTCGAAGTGTGGCCGTAGCCGTGCTCGGCCTGCACGGCGAGTTCCAGCCCCTCCTCGAAATCGCGCACCCGCACGATCGGCAGGATGGGCATCAGTTGCTCGGTGTAGACGAGCGTGTGGTTGCGGTTGACCTCGGTCAGCACGATCTTGGTGTCGTCCGGCGCATTGACGCCAATCTCGCGCAGGATGACGTTGGCGTTCTGGCCGACCCACTTGGTCTGGACGTCCGAGTTCTGCCCCGGGCCCTTGTTGACCGCCAGGATCACCTTCATCAGGCGTTCGGTCTGGTCGGCGTCGATTTCCCAGGCTCCTGCCCGCCTCATGTGCTCCTTGAGCCTGTCGGCCACCGACGCGACGACGATGAACTCCTTTTCGTCCGAGCAGATGACGTTGTTGTCGAAACCGGAGCCGTTGACCATGTCCCGGGCGGCCTTCTCGAGATCGGCCGTCTCGTCGCAGATCGACGGCGGGTTGCCCGGGCCGGCCGCGATGACCTTCTTGCCGCTCTGCATCGCGGCCGCCACGACCGCCGGGCCGCCCGTGACGACCAGCAAGCGCACGAGGGGGTGCTTCATCAGTTGCTGGGCCACCTGGATCGACGGTTCGGCGACGCAGGTGACCAGGTTTGGCGGGCCGCCGGCGGAGACGACCGCGCGGTTGATCAGCGAGATCGCGAGCTGCGAGACGCGTTTGGCCCGCGGGTGCGGGGCGAAGCAGACGCCGTTGCCCGCGGCGATCATGCCGATGGAGTTGCAGATGATGGTCTCGGACGGGTTGGTCGTGGGGGCGATGGCGCCGATGACGCCCCACGGGGCGAACTCGTAGAGCGTCATGCCGTGATCGCCGGTCCAGGCCGTGCTGGTGAGATCCTCGGTGCCCGGGGTCTTGAGGGTCACCAGGCGATTCTTGATCACCTTGTGGTCGACCCGGCCCAGGCCCGTCTCCTCGACCGCCAGGCGGGCGAGGTTGTCGAGGTTCTGCATCATGACCGCCCGGATCGCGTCGATGTAGCGCTGCCGGTCGGACATAGCGCGTTCCCACTCGAGCACGTACTGGGCTCGCTCGACCGCCCGCAAGGCCTCGTCGAGGGTCGGGAAGACCCCCTCGCCGGCCTGCATGGCGGCGTGCACGTTGGCGGGCGCCGCCCCGCGGCCGTCGGGCTGCAAGCGCCCGAGGACCTTCTGGACGATGCTGTTGAGCTGTTCCTCGGAAACGGGCATTTGGATCTCCTGAGGCGGGCACGGCGGCCCGCCCTACTCGAGGGAACGGAGGCCGGCCCTACCCGACTACCACTCGGCGACGGCCAGTTCCGAGTCCTTGGTGTACTTGGTCTGGCCCTTCACTTCCCAGGTGTCGACGATCGCCATGATGGTGGCGTCCACGGGCTTGTTCTCGGTCGAGGCCGTCTGCCGGGCCGACGAGCCCGTGGCGTAGAGCACCACCTCGCCGACGCCGGCGCCGACCGAGTCGGCGGCTATCACGTAGCCGCCGGCCTCTTTCGCCTCGATGTCGAGTTGCCTGACGACGAGCAGTTTCATCCCGATGAGCTTGGGATCCTTCTGATCGGCGACCAGCGTCCCGACGATCTTCCCGATCAGCACGGGACTACGCCTCGACCTTGATACCCTCGGCCGCGGCGCCCCGCCCCAGCGGTATGACCTGGTCGACGTTGACGTGCGGGCGGGCGATGACGTGGACGGCCACCACTTCGCCGACCTTCTCGGCCGCGCGGGCGCCGGCGTCGGTGGCCGCCTTGACGGCCGCGACGTCGCCGCGGACCACGGCGGTCACGTAGCCGCCGCCGGTCTTCTCGTAGCTCACGAGTTCGACCTTGGCCGCCTTGACCATGGCGTCGGACGCCTCGACCATCGCGGCAAAGCTACGGCACTCGATCATTCCGAGAGCTTCAGCCATGGGGGTGTATCTCCTTTCCTACTTCGTAGGTCGCTTCCGGGTCGCGCCCGGGGCTACTTTTTCTGCTCTTCCGTGCCCTTGATGTCGTTGACCGCCTTGAGAGCGGCTTCCGACGCCACCATGACGTCGGCCTCTTCGCCCGCGATGTAGACGCGGCCGAAAGCCCCGGTCGGGCGTACGATGACGAGATTGATGTTGGCGGCCTTTTCGGCTTCGTTGGCGGCGATGACCGCGTAGCCGGCCGGATAGGTCTCCATGATGAACAGCGTCTGCCGGGCGATGAGCATCATGCCCTTGCGGCCGCTGCGGTTGATCAGCATGGCCTGGTGATCGTCCACCGCGCGGATGATCTGGTGGGAGACCACCTTGGGCTTGAGCCGATCTTCTTCCTTGCGGCCCAGCGAGCCCAGGATGGCCAGGCCGGCCTGGCGCACCTCGGCCTGCTCGTCGGCGTGGAGTTCGAGCATGCCGTACTGGCGCTCGACGATTTGCTCGGCGGGCGTCACCCGCGTGGCCTTGAGGGCCACGTCCATCAGGCGGTTGATCTCCATGCCCGGAGCAATCTCGACGTAGAGCGCCGCCTGCCCCTGGATGGGCAGGTAGCCCGAAGCCACCGATGCCATGTACGACGCGAACTGCGGCTGCATGGAGTCGATGAAGACGTAGGTCCTGAGCTGGACGTTTTCGGCCATATCCTGCTGCTACTTCCTGCTAATAGCCCCCGCCCGCGGCGGCGGTTCCCTTGACGATGGCGACCGACGCGCTCGCGCCGATGCGCGTGGCTCCCGCGGCGACCAGCGCCTGTGCGGTCTTGGTGTCCCGCACGCCGCCCGACGCCTTGACCCCGAGCTCCGGGCCCACGGTGGCCCGCATGAGCGCGATGTCCTTGACCGTGGCGCCGCCGGTGGAGAAACCGGTCGACGTCTTGACGAAATCGGCGCCCGCCGACTTCGAGAGGGCGCACCCGACGACCTTTTCCTCGTCGGTGAGGAGGGCCGTCTCGAGGATGACCTTGGTGACGACGTCCTTGCGAGCCTTCCTGGCCGCGTCCACGACGGCGCGGATGTCGTCCTCGACCACCTGGTAGTTCTTGCTCTTGAGGGCGCCGACGTTGACGACCATGTCCACTTCGTCGGCGCCGTTGTGGACGGCCTCGGCCGTCTCGAACTCCTTGGTCGCGGTGTCGGTGGCTCCCAGGGGGAAACCGATGACGGTGCAGACCTTGACGCCGCTGCCGGACAGCAGCTTGGCGGCGAGCGCGACCCAGGACGGGTTGACGCAGACGCTCATGAACTGGTACTGCCGCGCCTCCTCGCACAGCTTGCGGACCTCCGCCTCGGTGGCGTCGGCCTTGAGCAGGGTGTGGTCGATCATGCGGGCGAGCTTGCGATCGGCCGGCGGTCCGCCGTCGCCCGCGCCGCCCAGCCGCACCGCCCCGGCGAGCACGACGTCCTGCAGCTTGCCGTGGCAGCGCGACGCGCAACTCGACTGGGTGGGGCAGGTGCCGCATTCGGGGATGACGTCGAGGCTCGGCCCGGCGCCGTCCGGCGAGAAGCCCGCGATGCCGAGGCTCTTGAGCTTCTCGACCTGGTGCGGCTCCGCGATGGCCGCCACGGGTTTTCCCAGCCGGCGGGCCGCTCGCAGCACCTTCACCAGGGCCGACTCCTCGTGGCGGCTCGACAGCTGATGCAGCAGCGACGGCGGCACGCTGGGCAGCAGGAGCATGTCGGCCGGGCCGAGGGCGGCCTCGGGCTGATCGGCCGCATCCTTGAGATCGGCCGTCGGGACGTCGAGGGCGCGGTGCGGCCGGGCCCACCGGGGCGCCAGCAACTTGACGGCGCAGCCCTGCTGCCCGAGGGCCGAGAGCACGGCCGGGAGGTTGCGGCTGTCCTCGGCGTAGACCACCAGCACGCGCTTGCCGGCCGGCCCGGCCATCTGCGCGATGCCCTTGGCATACTGGGCAACCCAACTCGAACTCATCGGTAGGCTCCCGGCGAGGCCGGCACGGCGGCCGGCCATACCCTGGCGGGTGGGGCGGGCGTCTGCTGTGCGGCTCGCAGCAGGTCGCGCTCGTACCCGGAGATCTTGTCGATGCGCGGCTGGTGGCGGCTGGCGAAGGCGGTCGCCAGGAAGATCTTGACGATTTCCTGGGCCAGGCCGATGCCGATGATGCGGCCGCCGAGGGTCAGGACGTTGGCGGCGTTGTGCTCGCGGGCGTTTCTCGCGGCAAACAGGTCGTTGCACAGCGCCGCCCGGATGCCGGGCACCTTGTTGGCCACCATGCTCGAGCCGATGCCGGCGCCGTCCACCATGATCCCGCGCTCGGCCTCGCCGGAGGCCACGGTGGCGGCTACCAGGAAGGCGTAATCGGGGTAGTCGACCGGGCTCTCGGAATGGGTGCCGAAATCCAGCACCGTGTGCCCCTCCGCCTGCAAGAACGCGACGAGGCTCTGCTTGAGCGCAAAGCCGCCGTGGTCGCTGGCGAGGACTATTTTCACAAACTGTTAGATCGAGTCGTGCAAGACGGCTCATTCTAGCAGAAAGAATCCAGGAGGCTGTTGTCAGGGGAAACTCGCTTGGCGCGGCGGGCGGAGAGCTTGTAGGATACCTGCGTGCGGAAGAAGGTTTCCCGTAGGTCGCCGCCATGAGCGAGGCCGGGGTCCAGGAGGCGCGGTTCGAGGTTCGGGGGGAGGTGGCTGACGAGGCCACCGGCAAGGTCGTGGCGGCCTTCGACCAGAAGCTCGATCGCGAGGTCGCCCTCAAGACCCTGCACGAGCACCTCGTGCACTCCCGCGAGGGCCGCATCGCCTTTGGCGGCGAGATGCTCGCGCAGAAGCGCTTGAGCCATCCGCGCATCCGCGAAGTCTTCGACGGCGGCACGTTGCCCGACGGCCGGCCGTACTACGCCATGGAGCCCCTGCCGGGCCGCTCCCTGGGCGACTTCGCGCCGCTGCCGGCCGACCTGGCCCGCACGCTCTGGCTGGACGCCCTCTCCGCCCTGGCCGCCGCCCATGCGCGCGGCGCGCTGCACGGCGGCATCGAACCGGACTGCCTGAAGATCGCCGCCGACGGGCGCTTGCGCCTGCAGGGCTTCGGCCTGCCCGGCGAGGCCGGACTCGCGGCCTGGCGCGGAGACCCGGCCTATGCGCCGCCCGAGGCGGGCGGCGGCTCGCGGCTCGATCCGCGCGCGGATCTCTTCGCGCTCGGGGCGGTGTTCTACGAGGCGCTCACGCGGATGCACGCGTTCGGCGCGCCCATGCAGGTGCTGCGCGAGCCTGCTGCCGCGTCGCCCGTCAGCGGCTTGCGGAGCGATCTCGACGCCGCATTCGCCCAGGGCCTGATGGCCGCGCTCGCCTGGGATCGGGGGGCCCGGCCGCCGTCCGCGGCCGCCTGCCTGGTCGCCATGGGCGAGGCCTGTGAAGACGCCGGGCCGCCGCTGCTCCTCGAGGGCCCCCTGGTCGGGCGGGGCGACATGCTGGAGCGGCTCTCGGCGCTCCTGGCGGCCGCGCCGGCGCCCGGACGCGGGCTCGAACTGGTGTACCTCGCGGGCGCTCGCGGGACGGGCAAGAGCCGCCTGCTGGGCGAATTGAAGGGCCTGGCGGCCGCGGCCGGCCAGCCTGTTGCCCTGGTGGCGGCCGGGGACTTCGGGCCGAACCCCTACGCGACGCTGGGCGCCGTCGCGGAGCGCCTGGGCCTGCGGTTGCCCGACGACGAGGCGCGGCGCCGGGCGCTCGCCGGCGACCTGGGCGATCTCGATCAGCGCGTGGCGCGGGAACGCACGCAGGCGGCCTGGGCCGAGCTCCTCTCGCAGGCGGCCGGTCAGGGCGGTGCTGGTTCCCGGCCCGCGGTCGTGCTTATCGACGAGGCCGAGAGGGCCGACGAAGCCTCCACCCGGATGCTGGCGGCCTTGCGCCGGCGGGCCGGCATCCCGGTCGTGGCGATCCTCGCCGTGACCGGCGCCCTGCCGGAAGGAGCCCAGGGCCACGACCTGGGGCCCCTCGGGATCGACGCGGTCGCGGCCATCGCCTCCGGCGCACTGGGCGGCGCCGTGATCCCGCCCGATACGGCGGCCCTGCTGCGCGAACGGGCCGGCGGAAGGCCGTTGCTGGTGCGCCGCCTGTTGCAGCTTGCCGTTGCCGACGGCCGCATCGCCTTCGCGGGCGGCCGCTACCTGGTGCCGGGAGCCGCGACCCTCTCCGAGTTGCCCGGCGACGACCTGGCCGTGGGCCGGGCGCGGATGGCGCGCCTGCCCTATCCCTCGTGGCAGGTGGGCGAGGCCCTGGCGCTGCTGGGCGGTCCCCAGCGACTGGCCCGCCTCGGCCAGTGGATCGGCATGGGCGACGGCGCCATCGCCAAGGCGGCCGACGCGTTGCTCGCCGAGGGCCTCGTGACCATCACCCCCGGCGGCGGGAAGTTGTCCGACAGCCTGGCCGAGGCGGCCGTGCTGGAGGACATCCCCCCCGACCGGCGGGCCGAACTCCAGACGCGCATCGCCGCCGGCCTGGAACGCCTGGATCTCGGCGACGAGACCGCCATCCCGCTGGCGATTCATCTGGAGGGCGCGGGCAGCGACCGGGCCGCCACGGCGGCGGTGCGCGCCGCCGGCTACGCGCTGGCGCGCGGTTGCGTCGACACGGCCGACCGCATGCTCGCGGTGGCCGAACGCCGCGCCGCGCCCGGCTCGGGCGAGAATGCGGCGGTGCTGGTGCTGCGGGCCGAGCAATCGCGTTCCAGCGGCCGTTTCGAGCGGGCGTTCGCGGCCTTCGAGAAGGCGCTGGGAGTGCTGCCGCAGATGGCCAACCGGCCCGATCTCTGGGGGAATCGGGCCCAGCCGACGCGCAGCGCCCTGCTGCTGGAGATGGCCGATTGCCGCATCCTGGCCGGGCGGCGGAGCGACGCGATCAAGATGGCATTGCGGGCCGCCGAGGCAGCCGTCACGGACGGCGAAGCTGCCGACCAGGCGGTCGCGCTGGCCCTGGTCGCCGAGTTACGGCTGGCCGAGGGCGATACCGACGGGGCTCGCGATGCCGCGGAAAAGGCCCTAGAGGCCGCCGTCGCTGCCGGGGTCGCGACGGCGCGGGCCGACGCGGCGCAGATCCTGGGGGAACTCGGCATCAAGACTCCCGGCGGGGCGCAGGACGCCGTGGCGCGCCTGGAGGACGCGCGGCAGCAACGCGAGGAACTCGGCGATCTGCCGCGCCTGGCGGCCTGCGAACTGATCCTGGGCGGGGCCTACCTCGCGGTGGGGCAATTCTCCCGCGCCATCGCCGCGTTCGAGCGGGGCGTGGCCCGCACCCGGGCGCTGGGCTTGCCCGAACCCGATCGCGCCTCGCTGGACCTCACGCTGGCACGCGCTTGCGCCGAGCAGGGCGACTTCGGGCCCGCCCTGGCCCTCTCCCGGGACGTGGGAGATCTGGCCCGCAAGACCGGAGACAGGGCCGTCCGGGCCGGCGCGCAGGCCATCGTGGCGCGCATTCTCGCGGGTGTGGGCCGGCTGGCCGAGGCGGATGCCGCCGCCGAGGAAGCGCTCGCCGCGGCCCGCGAGGCGGGCGACAAGGAACTGGAGTGCCGGGCTCTCCTGGCCGCCGCCACCGTCGCGATGGCCGTCGGCCGGACCGGTGCCGCGAGCGATCACGCCAAGGCAGGCCTGGAGCTGGCCCATGCCAGAGAAGATCGCGACCGCGCGTGCGCGTTCGAGGTCGCCTGGGCCGAGGCGGCGCTGATCGACGACGACAGCTACCGGGCGACCGAGCACCTCAACAAGGCGCGCGAGCTGCTGCCGCAGGTCGCCGACCGGGCGGTCGCGGCGCGGCTGGAGCTGATGGCGGCGCGGCACGCCTTCGAGCGGCGGCAGGACGAGCAGGGCCAGGCGTTCCTGACCGAGGCCCAGAGCCTCGCGAAGGCGGCCGGCTCGAGTCAGATCCAGGTCGAGATCGCCTTGCTGCAGGCGAAGGTCGAGACGGCCGCCAAGAAGGGCGAGGAGGGCCACGAGGCGCTCGCGCGGTCGTGGCGCAAGGCCTACGACGCCGCGCACGAACTCGGCATGCCGTTGCTCGCCATTCATGCGGCCCGCCAGCTTGCGCTCGTGGATGATTCCATCCAGACCGAGCGCGCGCTGGCCGCCGCCCGGGACGCGATCGAGGGAATCAACGCCAAGCTGCCGGCCGAGGATCGGGAGCGCTTCGTGAAGCTGTACCTGGGCGATCCGGGCGGAGCCGAGGAGAGCCACCGGCCGCCGGCTCACGGGGCGGCGGCGAAGCTCGACAAGCAGGTCGCCGACTTCGCCCGCGCCTTCGCCGCTTCGGTGGGCGAGCGCACGATGCTGGCCAAGGTGCTCGAGCGCATCGTGACCCTGGCCGGCGCCGACCGCGGGGTGATCGCCCTCCTCGGGCCGGATGGCCAGGTGGCTTCGCGCGTCGCACACCCGCAAGACCTGGCCGACGACGAGGCACTTGCGAAGGCGAGCCGGCCCTTCATCCAGCGTTGCCTCAAGGAGCGTCAGCCGGTCTCGGAAGCCGACGCGCGGGTGGATCTGCGCGTGCCGCCGGCGCTGGTCAAGGGGCTGGATCTGTGCAGCGTGGCGTGCGTGCCGCTCCTGGATGGCGAGTCGCCTGCCGGCGTGCTCTACGTGGAGCGGCGCTCGGTGCGCGGCGTGCTTTCCGACCAGGACATGCGGCTCGTCGAGCAGCTTGCGGCCTTCGCCAGCCTCGCCATCGGCCAGGCCCGGCGGCGCGAGGAGCGCGAAGCCCAAGAACGGCTGGTCCACGCGCTCCGCCGCATCGGCGAGGCGCGGACCGAGTCGGCCCAGGCACTGGCGCAGGCCATCTCGGAGGCCCTCGGCCTGTTCCCGTGATCGGCGCCGACCCCTGATAGCGGCGCTCAAATGACCTGGCGCCTATCGGACGCAGGCACGGAGGCCTGCGCCACCGATGCAACGGGTGGGGCCGGCCTCCGTGCCGGCCGCGATGCCGGAGCGAAGTCATCAGAGCCGCG
>Ga0194120_10008056_pt1 | contig 14116 bp, 13 predicted proteins | sample TA2MahCa65mmetaG_FD_148642 | JGI IMG/M metagenome (GOLD analysis project Ga0194120, IMG submission 148642) | Freshwater microbial communities from Lake Tanganyika, Tanzania - TA2015019 Mahale Deep Cast 65m | ecosystem: Environmental > Aquatic > Freshwater > Lake | place: Tanzania: Lake... | reverse complement strand
GCTACTGGGCGAGCCTACGCACGACCAATCCGATCGAACGGGTGAACAAGGAGTTCAAGCGCAGGACGAAGGCGATGGAGATCACCGGCGGGGAGACGACGACTCACCGCCTGCTGGCCTACGTCGCCCTCACGATGAATCTCGGTTGGAGAAAGTACGCGCTCTCCGCGCCCAAGAACTTCTACACACTTAAAGCCGCTTGACCGGAGCCCGAGCATCCGTCGATCGCGAACTACGTGGTCACCTTCGACTCGGATGAGCGCGAGCTGCACGTGCTGCGAAGGAGTGACTGCGAGGAGATCTGTGAGATTTCGGAGCAGATCGGCTGTCAGGAGGCGATCTCCGAGAGCAGCTCGCAGATCAAGAGCCAGCGCTCCTGCGTCGACGATCTGGAAGACATCGGCGCCACGTCGCTCGACTGCTCGATGATCTGCAGCGAGTCGGACTCGTATTCGTTCTCGACCCACAAGTTCTCGTTCAAGGCGTCGTGCAAGGGGAACTTCATCGCGGACGGCACCCCGTGCGATTTCTCGTTCTCGACCGGCAAGGAGACCATCTGCGGGAACTGAGGGCGCATGGGCTAGGCTGAGCCCGTGCACGTTCCCAGCTTCGATCTCCGCGACCCCGTATTCGAGGCCTTCGGATTCGCGTTCAGCGTCCAGGTGGTGACGCTCGCGAACGTCTACGGGATCGATCCGGAGCGGACCCGCGCGCACGGCGAAGGCGGCGCCTTCGTCGTGCGCGCCTCGGGTCTGGCCAGCGCCGGGCAGCAGGAGCGCCACCCGGGCTCCTGCGAGCTCCGCGTCGAGCCCGCTCCGGACGGCGCGCTGCGGATCCATCTGCGCGCCGAGGCGCCGGAGCCGATCCGCTGCACGAAGCTCGTGCTCCGCGGCCTGGCGACGCCGCTCGAGATCGTCGAGAGCGGTGCCGCTCGCGAGGTGCGCGAGTTCGGCGAGATCCTCGCCTATCCGCAGCGCCTGCCGCTGCCGCTGGTGACGCTGCGCTGCGGCGGCGAGCCGATCGCGGTTCGCTTCGAGGATCCGCGCGTACGCGAGAAGCGCTTCGCGGTCGCGATCGAGCGCACCGGCGAGCGGGCGGGGCAGGGCAGCCTCGAGATCATCCACGAGGAGGACGCGAGCCGCTTCGGGCGCGAGCACGAGGCGCCGCCCTGCGTGATCGCGCGCGGCGACGCGGTCGCGGGCATGCTGGAAGCGCAGCTCGCGTTCGTGCGGCGCGTCTTCGGCCTGCGAGACTGGGCCGAGCGCGAGGACGTTCCGAGCTGGGCGCGCGAGCTTCGCCTGGCGCTCACGCTGCACGGCATGCACTGGACCGGGCGCACGTTTCTCGACTACGCGGGGATGCTCGGCGTGCTTCGCTTCGTCGCCGAGCGGATCGATGGGAAACACGTCCTCGCCTATCTGCCCGGCTGGGAAGGCCGATAGTACTGGCAGTACGGCGACTACCGCCCCGAGCCCAAGCTCGGCGGTGACGCGGGCTTCGCCGCGCTCTGCGACGGCGCGCGCGCGCTCGGCGTTCACCTGATGCCGATGTTCGGCGGCAACTGCGTGAACGCGACGCTGCCGCGCTTCCGCGCGCTCGATCCCAAGGCGGTGCTGAAGAGCGCGACCGGAAACCGCTTCCACGGCAATCAGCCCGACTGGGATTTCGCGCGCGCGCACGACACCGGCTGGCAGGCCTGGCTGAACCCCGGGCATCCCGGCTGGCGCGACGATCTCGCGACGCAGATCGAGACGCTCGCCGCGCGCTTCGGCTTCGACGGCGTCTTCCTCGACACGATCCACGTCTGGACCAACGACGCCGACCACCCCGTCTACGACGGGATCCGCGCGCTCGTCGTGCGGCTGCGCGAGCGGATCCCGAACCTGCTCCTCGCGGCCGAGCACGACTACGACGCGCTGCTCGCGCTGTTCCCGCTGTTCCAGCGCGCCTGGTGGAGCCGCAGCCCCGAGTGGGCCGCGCGCTACGCGCTGCGCATGGCACACCTGTGCGAGGGCGAGCCGGAGGGCCGCACGGGCGTGCACGAGTTCGGCGTCTGGCCCGCGCGAGAGGGCGATCCGCCCTGGCGCGCCGCGCCCGGCTACCTGCCGACGCTCGCCTTCCAGGACGACACTCTGGAGCGCTCGCGCGACCTCGTCGAAGCCGCGATCGGAGCACTCGCCGATTCGCGACTGGCGCGTGTGCGAAATTCAGGCTGACTCCCGAGATCGGCCGACGTAACCTCGGCGCCGGCGGGAGCGTATGGACGGTCGGCGCGACGTGTTGGATGAGCGCGAGCAATCCTGGCGGGGCTGGATGGTCGCGGCGCAGTCCGGCGACGGCGAGGCGTATCAGAGACTTCTGCTGGAGCTGCTGCCGTTCGCCAGGCGCCTGGTCGCTTCGCGCGTGTCGGACGCCGCCGCGCGGGAGGACATCGTGCAGAACGCGCTCGTCTCGATTCACCGCGCGCGGCACACCTATCGGGCTGAGCGCCCGTTCACGCCCTGGCTGCACGCGGTCCTACGAAATGCGATCAGCGACTGGGGCCGATCCCGGGTGCGGCTCTCGCGGCGCGAGGTGAGCTTGGAGATCGATGGGATTCCCGAGCCCGCGGTGGAACCCGCGGACCCGTTCGCCGACGCCATCTCGCCGGAGCTCGAGCAGGCGCTCGCGTCGATTCCGAAGGCGCAGCGCGAGGCGGTCGAGCTGATCCACCTCGAAGGGCTCTCGGTCACCGAGGCCGCGGTCCGCGCGGGCGTGAGCTCCGGCGCGCTGAAGGTCCGCGCGCATCGCGGCTATCGGGCATTGCGGGCGCTGCTGCGGGGGAGAGGCGAATGAGCCCGAGCTCGAGCGAGGATCGCATCCGCGAGCTGGTCCGGGATCTCCGACCCGTTCGCGCGATTCCGCCGCTCCGAGCGGTGGCCGCCGCGGCGCTCGCGGTCTTTCTTCTCATCGTCGCCGCGGGCTGGCTGCTCGGCGGGCTGCAGCCCAGACCCCGCACGGACCCGGCGTGGTCGAGCCCGAGCTATCTCGCCGCGCTCTTCGGCCTCGGGCTGGTCGCGTTCGGCGCCATCAGCGCGGCGCTCGCGTCGGCGGTTCCGGGCCGGGAGCCGACGCTTCGGCTCGGCATGCGACTGGCGGCGTTCGGCGTGGTCACTGCCATTGCGGGCGGGATCGCTGGACTCGCGCGCGGCGACCTCGGCTTCGGAGGCGCGGACCTCGCTGCGTGTGTCACGTGCATGTCGCACGCGCTGCAGCTGGGGCTCGCATCGAGTCTTCTGGCGTGCGGGTTCATCGTCTACGCGGCGATGCGACGGCCGAGCTTCGGCGCGGCTCTGGCGCTCACCGGCGGAGTCGCGCTCGGAGCGGCGGCGGTGCACACGACCTGCCCGAGCGACAGCGCGCTCCACCAGCTGATCGCGCACTCCCTGGCGCCGCTCGTCGCGGCCGCGCTCTTGACTCCACCGCTCGCCGCGCTGCTGCGGCGATTGCGCAGGCGCGAGCTCTAGCCCGCCGATTGCAAGCCGGCGATCAGGCCCTCGGCGAGCCAGACTTCGAGACAGGCAAGCGTGAAGCCGGCGGCGGCGTCTTCACCGATCCGCTCGGCGACCGCGGCGCAGACGGAGCCGAATTCCCGTCCCGCCTCGATCCGCTCCAGCGCGCAGAACTCCGTGTCCGAGAGCGCGCGCTTCCACACGAGCTCGTCGCGGCGATGGATCAGGAGCTTCGACGCGCAAGGCTCGAGCGACGGGATCGGCTCGCCCGCGGAGGCGGCGTCGCCGACGCCCTGCACCGGCCAGTCGAGCGCGAGAAGGCGGTGCGCGGGGACGAGCGCGAAGCGGAGCTCCGACCAATCGTCGGGGGAGACGCAGGCGAGCGCCGACCGCTCGAGCGGCGGCGCGTCGGGCGCGTCGAAGACGTCGACCAGCGCCCATTCGAGCGCGGCCAGGTCGGCGGAAAAGGGCCAGCGCCGCGAGAACGGCTCGGCTACCGGACCGCGCAGGAAGTCGGGAAGGCGCGCGCCCGCGAAGCGAAGCGTGAAGCTCCGCGACGGGTGCGCGATGAGATAGAGCTTCGCCAGATCGTGAAACGCGTCCGCGCCGATCGCCGCGTGGAGCGCGGCGTAGTCCTCGCGAAGCACTTCGTGGATGCGCGCGAAGTATGCGTTCGCGTAGACGTGCAGGCGCTGCGCGGCGGGAATGCCGAGGTCGGATCGGAGCCCGGCGACGACGTCGCGCGCGGAGCCCGCGCCCGACGCCGCGATCGCGCGCGCGAAGTCGAGCTGGACGCGGGGGAGATCGAGCGTCCGGGTCACGCCACGCCCCGACGCGCTGCGACCGCGCGCGTGAGGACCTCTCTCGCGCGCGCGGCCTCGGCCGCGACGCGTTCGAGCTCCGGGATCCGGTCGTCCCACTCGATCAGCGTCGAGATCGGGCCGATCCTGCGGATCACGCGTTCGTACAGCGCCCACACCTCCTCGCGCACCGGATGATCGTGGGTGTCGATCAGGAGCGGACCCGCCTCGCTCGGCCCGGCCAGGTGGATCTGGAACACGCGCTCACCCGGAATCGAGTCGAGATACTTCTCGGCGTCGAGCCCGTGGTTGTGGGCCGAGACGAAGACGTTGTTCACGTCGAGCAGGATTCCGCAGTCGGCGCGCGACGCGATCTGCGCCAGGAACTCCCACTCCGGCATCTCGTCCTCCGAAAAGGCCACGTAGCTGGAGATGTTCTCGAGCGCGATGCGCCGGCCGAGCCGGTCCTGCACCCGCGACACGCGTTCGACCACGTGGCGCACCGCCGATTCCGTGAGCGGCAGGGGCAGGAGATCGTGCAGGTTCTGGCCGTTCACCCCCGTCCAGCTCAGGTGGTCGCTCAGCCACGCCGGCTCGAAGCGCCGCGCCAGGGCGTCGAGCCGCCCGAGGTAGTCGACGTCGAGCGGGTCGCACGAGCCGATGTTCAGCGAGACCCCGTGCAGCGCGAGCGGAAAGCTCGCGCGCACGCTCTCGAGCACGCGCGGCGGGCGCCCGCCGGGCACCATGTAGTTCTCGGAGATCGCCTCGAAGAAGTCGATTCCGAGCGTCTTCGCGCTCGGGTCGGCGAGTATCTCGGCGTAGTGTGTCGGCCGAAGCCCGACGCCTACGCCGAGATACTCCGCCCCGCTCGCACTCTTAAGAGTGGCTGGAATCATCGCGGGGCTCGGCGCCTTCCGTCAGCCCTTCTTCTCCTCGAGCTTCGCCTTGGCCGCGTCGCACTCCTCGGGCGAGAGCATCGTGAAGCCCTCTCCCGCGCAGCCGTTCTTCCCCGCGCAGGCGTTCTTCGCCGACTTGCAGGAGCCGTGGCCCTTGCAGCTGTTCACGCCCTCGCACTTGATCTTCTCGCCGGTCGCGCCGCCCTCGGCCGCGAAGGCGTGGCCGGCGCCGAGCGCGAAGAGCCCCGCGACGGCCGCGGCGAGCGCCGCATTCTTGCTGCGAATCATCGATCGTTCCTCCGAATCCGTGCCCCGACAGGGGCGCATGGAATTGCGGCGCCGGGAACATCCCGGGCCGCGAGCCTCTGGTACAGCCAGCCGTCGAGCGAGAGCGGCCCGGCGCCGAACACCGCGAGCCCCGAAAGGAGCACGAGGTAGGTGAACTCCGAGAGCGCGAAGAGATCCGAGAGCGAGTGGATCTGCTCGCGAAGCGCGGTGAGAAGCGCGACCGCCATCACGCCCATGAGCAGCGGCGATGCGAGGCGCGTCGCCAGTCCCAGCAAGAGCAGGGCGCCGCCGACGAGCTCGGTTCCGGCGACGAACGGCGCCTGCAGCTGCGGGGCCGGGATGCCCAGCCCCGCGAAGAACTTCACCACCCCGTCCAGGTCGTGCAGCTTTCCCCAGCCGCTCTCGAGAAAGACCCAGCCGACGGTCGCCCGCGCCGCGGTCGGCGGCAGCCACCCCAGGCGGCGTTCCAGCTCAGCGGCGATCCTCGCGCTCTCCATCGGGCACTCCGTCTCCGTTTCTGGCCACTTCTACGAGCGGCGGACGGCGGCGGTTACCGACGGTGCCCAGGACTGGACTCGAACCAGCACCCCATTGCTAAGACCAGGCCCTCGAGACGAGTCGTGAGCCGCGCAAGTAGGCGAGATGACGAGACTTCGCAGGGTTACACGGAGCAGTGACGCACTCGATCAGGGCCAAACGGACCGAAGTCCCCCCACAGTCCCTCGGGGGTGTGGTTGCGTAGCGCGGGCCCGCTACGTCGGAAACGCTGCACCTCTCGCCGGGGCGCCGAGGCTCGTGACCCCTTTCGCAGCCTGAGAGCGGCTACGCCGTCTCGGCGAGCTGCGCGTCTCCGAGGCGACGGGCGGCCTGTCGTTCACGCCCGCGAGCGAATCCGTTCACTGACTCGCTCGGCGCGCACACATCCGCCCCGGCCCCGCGGCACCGTTCTGGCAGTCGCAACCGCAGTGGTCTTGGTTGCGTCACGCGCCGCACGCCGCAAGCAGCCGGCGCAATACACACGGCGCACGCCCGAGGTGACGCCACTCTACGCGGCCGTTCGAGACGAGCTCGAGACTTACCTCGCTCGGGCACACGACCGCGAGCGCATTGTGCCGCGCTTTGTCGAGCGCGAGCTGCGCGCGTACCTGCAGTGCGGTCTGCTCCGTCACGGCTTCGTGCGCGCGCGTTGCGCCGACTGCGGCCTGGACCGGCTGGTCGCGTTCTCGTGCAAGGGACGCGGCTTCTGCCCGGCCTGCGTCGGCCGGCGCATGGCCGACACCGCCGCGCACCTGGTCGACCGCGTCCTGCCCCAGGCACCGGTGCGCCAGTGGGTGCTCTCACTTCCCCACTCGCTCCGCTACCGGCTCGCCTTCGACGCCGAGCTCTGCAGCGCGGCGCTCGACGTCTTCATCCGCAGCGTCTTCATCTCACTCCGGCGCCGCGCACGCGCTCGCTTCGGCGTGCAGGCCCGCATCGCCCGCTGCGGCGCCGTCACCTTCGTGCAGCGCTTTGGCGACGCGCTCAACCTGAACGTCCACTTCCACTCCCTTGTCCTCGACGGCGTCTACCTGCGCGAAGCCGATGGCTCTGCACAGTTCCGCACTCTGGCACCACCGACGGATGCAGAAGTCGAGCGGGTCGCTGCTTCGATCGCACTTCGCCTGATCCGTCTGCTCGAACTCCGCGGGCTTCTCGCCGGGAACCCCGACGAGACAGACCCGCTGGCGCGCGATGGCAGCACGCTCGGTGAGCTCTACGCCGCCTCGATCCGACACCGAACTGCGACGGGCCCACGGGCCGGCCGGCGCGTAGCGCGCGTCGGCGACCGCATTGCTGCGGACGACCTCGAACCGCCGCGAAGCAAACGCTGCGCGATGGTCAACGGCGTCAGCCTGCATGCAAACGTGGCCGTCCCCGCGCGGGACCGCAAGCGCTTGGAGCGGCTGTGCCGCTACGTCGCGCGGCCGCCGGTCTCTACCGCGCGGCTCGCGGCGCAACCCGATGGCCGTCTCCGCTACCAGCTCAAGCGCCGCTGGCGCGACGGCACGACGCACGTCGTCTTCGAGCCCGGCGAGCTTCTCGAGCGGCTGGTCGCGCTGATCCCACCACCGCGCGCGCATCAGGTCCGATACCACGGCGTGCTCGCACCCGCTGCGGCCGGCCGCGCCGGGATCTGCTGTGACCGACGACTTGCGGAGCACTCCAAGACTGACTCGTCGCGCGGCCAGCTCGCCCCGGGAAACGATCGCGCAGGCAACCCGATCGACACGACCTCGCGCAGTTCAGCTCGCCCATCGAGCCGATCGGGAAACTCCTCGCACGCCTGCGGGGATCGCGATTCGAACGGGTTTGTCTCCGCTCCCAACCCGCGCGTACCGGCTCCTCCGCGCGCGCGCCGGCTCTCGTGGTCCGCGCTCATGCAGCGCGTATTCGTGCGCGACGTCCTCGAGTGCCCTTCCTGCCGCGGTCGCATGCGCGTGATCGCCGCGATCGAGCAGCCCGAGATCGCCGCCGCCATCCTCGGCTCGCTCGGACTCGCGAGTCGCGCGCCCCCAGCCGTCCCAGCCCGCCAGGCCGAGCTCTTGTGCGACCCCGACCTCGAGCTCGCAGGCCCGGCCGACGACTTCACCGAGCCGCCCTCCGACTGACCCCCGCCACGGGATCCGGCAGCCCAAGCGCACTCCCCAATCGGCGACCCCGGCTCGCCGCGTCCGCCCCACCGGCCGCGCAACCTGGCCGCTTGAATCCCCCCGCTCAGAGGCCCGATCATCGCTTCGGGCGCCCGATTCCGCGCTGGCGACGGATGTTACAGAACGCCTCTTGCCGGAACTCCGGGCTAGGATCGCGCTTGTTTGTCCTATCCTCACGTTCGGCAGCGGCGCCCGGATCAGCCGCGCTCCGGAGGCTTCGATCTCACCGCGCAGGTCGCGCAGGACGACGTCGAGGAGCGCGTCAGACCCACCTTGCGACCATCGGCCTCGATGACAGCACGCCAGCTACCGCTCGCGGGTGGCTCCTGGAGCAGACGCAAGTTCTCCTCCGGCTCGCCCCAGTCGGGGCGCACGTGGTCCGCGCGAAGCCAGCGTTCGATCAAAGGCAAGTCGGCGCTCATCACATCGAGAAGACGCACCTTCATCGCCGTCATCCATTCCCTCCGACGAGCACGGGCGAGAGGGCGCGCAACGGCCCGCATACCCTTGCCAACCACCGAGTCCCTCGGTCGCCCGCCAGCTACTTGCCCCGCTCCGGCCGAGGCTGGCAATATCGCTGAACGACCCACGTCTCGAGACGCCGACGGCCATCGGCCCGCTGTCGGCACGGGTGGGCGCGCCGGGTGCAGCGTCGTCCCGCGCGGCAACCAGGGGCCGCAGCAGCGGGAGCGTCGCATGGGTCGAGCCACGTGGAAGCACAGCCGTCGCGCCATCGCCGCGCTCGCGTCGCTGCTGGCCGCATGTCCGTTGGTGAGCGAGGGGCCGGAGCCGACGCCGGACCCGGGGGTCCCCGTGGCCGGCCTGACCTGGGCCCAGACCGTCTCGGCCGCGCGGGAGGGAACCGATCTCGACGTCCGGACCGTGCTGCCCCGAGACGACGGCGGGTTCTTCCTGATGGGGGAGGCGTATCTCGACGGGCGGGAGCGCCTCCAGCCGTGGGTCGCCCGGCTCGCGGCCGACGGCGCGGTCGTCTGGAGCCGGACCTATGGGGATCCGGGTCCCGAGCGGGACGGCGTCTCGGATTACGACGTCACGCACGCGACCGAGTGGGCGATCACGTCGGACGGGGGCCTGTGCGCGGCCGGGAGCGATGACACGCGGAGCTGGCTGGCGCGCCTCGACGCAGACCTCTCGCTGCGGTGGGCCCGGGTGGTCATGACGTCGTCCGGGCCGGAGCCGTGCGCCGGGCAGCCCTGTGCATACCACCCGGTCGCTGCGGGCGTCCTCGCGCGCGCGGACGGGGGGTGCACGGCGTTCGGAACGCGCGCCTTGGTGCAGGGGCGCTCCACCGGGCCGAGCGAGCCGTGGGTGGTCGGGCTCGACGCGGAGGGCGACGAGGAGACACGGTTCCAGCGCCAGCCGTTCCAGGATGTGTACGGGGTGCACGCCGCGACGGCGCTCGCGAACGGTGACGTCCTGCTGAGCGGCTCTTTCAGAAGCCTCGATTCGGCGCGGGCTCGCGCCCGCCACCCTGGATTCCTCGACCGGTGGCCCTGGGCGCTGCGGGTCGGGAGCGACGGGATCGCACGGGGGGAGCTGCGCTACGACTGGGTGCCCCTCGCCCACGGTGAATTCTTCCCGGTCCTGCCGGACGACCACGGGGTGTTCTACGCGGCCGCCGAGGCCCCGAACGGGTCGCTGCTGTTCGGGGGCCAGTTCGGCGGCGGCGACGACTCGCCGGGCATCGTGGTCGCGACGGACGCCGACCTGGAGGTGAGTTGGGTGTTCGAAGGCGAGCCGGGACGCCCGTTCCTCCGCGGGGCCTCGGCGAGCACGTCCGAAAGCGGCTGGTTCGTGGGGGAGGCGTCGCTCGTTCGCCTCTCGCCGGCGGGGGAGCTGCGGTCGGAGGTCGAGCGCGCCACGCCGTGCGGGCAGGTGACCGTGACGGCCGGCGACGGCACGGCGGCGGGCCCCGGCGGCCTGCTCGTGTGGTCGCCGGACCGCGTGGACGCGTTCTCGAGCCGTGGCGCGCTCGTGGCCTCGTGGGCGTCCGCTCCGGAGGACTGCCCGCACGAGTGCGGAGACCAGGTCGTCCGCCTCCAGCCCGACGGGGAGATGCTCCGGCGCGACTGGCGGCGCCGCTTCAGCGGCGAGTCCGGACCGCTGCCGTCGGTGTGCGTCAGCGCCCGCCGGGCGGACGGCACGCCATCGCCGGCTCGCCGCGCGCCGCCCGACTATGCGGCTGGTCCGAGAACGCGCGCCGCGGGGGCGATCGCCCTCGGCGACGGCTCCGTCCTGGTCTATGGGTCGCAAGGAGGCGCCGGACACGTGTTCACGGTAGACGGCGACGGGAACCCCGACGCGCTGCGGATCCCCGCGGCCGTTGGCGTCCGCGGCGCCGCGGCGCTGCCGGGCGGGCAGGTAGCCTTGCTCGCCGACGTCGAGCCGGGCGATGACGCCGTGGTCCTCCTCCAGGACGGCCGGGTCTTGGCCGGCTACAGGCTCGCTCTCGCGACGCCGTCGTCGCCCCGCGAGCGCGTGCAGCTGAGCGCGATCGGCTGGGAGGACGGGATCGAGGTCTCAGGCTACTACGCCGAGGCGCCGCCCCCGCTGCTCGGGTGGAGCCGCTTCGTGGCGCGGCTCTCGGGCGACGGCCGGGTGGTCTCGTCGGAGGCGCTCGGCGCGATGGCGGGTCCGGAGCCGACCTGGGTCGCCAACGAGGGGGCCGGCCGGCTGCTCGCGGTGTTCCCGGACGTCGCGGCCATCAGAGGCGTCGCGACTCCTCAACCCCCGGCGTACGTCCTCACGCTCGACGGTTCGGAGACGTCCCTCAACTCCTGGGCGCTGGACACCACCGAGGTACGCGATTCCTGTAGCGAGGAGTGTGCGACCTATCGTCCGCTCGGCGCCGGCTTCGCCTTCCGCGCGCCGGCGCCGCGGACGGACGGGGGCTGGTTCCTGGTCGGGGCCGACGGGCCGGACTACGCCCTTTATCCCGAGTTCTGCAGTTGTCGGGTGTGCGAGAACACCTGCGGGCGCCCGACCGACCTGTGGCCCAGTGGTCCTCCTGCCGCCGCCTTCGACCGCGTGTGCGACGACGGCGGCGGTCCCGTCGGCCCCGGCGGCCGAGGAATTACGCGCGCCGACCTGGGAGAAAGCCCGCCGTTCGGCGTGTGCCCCTACGGATCCGACTGCTGCGACTGCGGGCCCCGGCTCTCCATGGCCTGCACGGAGCGAGGCGGCGAGAGCGAGTACGTGGCGAGGTTCGGCCACGACGTAGACCTGTGGGTCGGCTTCCTGCGTCCCGACGGCACGATCGACGGGGGACGGGTCTTCGGCACCGCCGGGTTCGAGCAGGGGTACGGCGTCGCCCCGACTCCGGACGGGGGAGTCCTGGCGTGGGGCGTGAGCGACGGCTTCAGACCGGACCGGCGGCTCGATCCGTGGCTCCTCAAGCTGGACCAGGATCTCCGCACGGCGAGCCCCTGCCAGGTGGATCTGCGCGAGCAGAGCAGCCCGGTCACGGCGCCCAGTTTCGCTCTCTGGCGCACGCCGCTCCCGATGACGAGCGCGGCGGCGACCGTCGCGGTCGAGCCGGTCGGCCTGGCGTGGCAGGAGCTACCCCTCGACGTCGCCGCGGCCTGTCGGGGGTTCGTCCGCAACGACTCGCTGCTCGCGGTGCAGGTCCGGGGGCCGGGGCGCGTCCGCAGCGAGCCCGGCGGGATCGACTGCGTCGACGACTGCACGCGCGTCTTCCCGCGGGGCGCCGCCGTGACCCTCACCGCCCGGGCGAACCCGGGCGCCGAGCTGCTCGGCTGGGAGGGCGACTGCGCCGGAGAGGCATCCGCCGCCGCCGCGCTCCTGCTCGATCGCGCGGAGCACCAGTGCGCCGCCGTCTTCGGCTTCGCCGGCGAAGAGCTCGTGGCGCCCGTCGCGGCGTTCGGCGTCGACCCGCCGGTCGCCATGGTCGGGCAGACCGTGACGCTCGACGGGTCCGCCAGCTCGGACGCCGACGGCGTCGTGACCGCGTGGGCCTGGGACTTCGGCAACGACGGGTCCTTCGACGCGGAGGGCGCGGTGGTCACGCGCTCGTGGAGCGCCGAGGGGACCTACCCGGTGCGCCTCCGGGTCACCGACGACGACGGCCAGCTCGACGACGCCCGGGGCGAGGTAGTGGTTCGCGGCGCGGTGGTGGCCCGGATCTCCCCGGCGAGCCCGCGGGCGGTGATCGACGAAGTCCTGACGCTCGACGGCGGCGGCTCCACGGCGCCGGTCGCGATCGCGTCGTGGTCGTGGGACCTCGACGGCGACGGCCTCGACGACGCCGAAGGCGCCACAGTCGAGCGCTCGTGGCCCGCGGCAGGCACCTACCCGGTTCGTCTCCGGGTCACCGACGCCGAGGGGTTCGAGGCCATCGCCACGGCCGCCGTGGTCGTCGACCCGCCGGGCAACCGGCGCCCGCAGCCCCTGTTCTTCTACGACCCGGACCCCGCCGTCGTCGGTCGGCCCGTGTCCTTCGACGGCTCCCCGTCCGTCGACTTCGACGGCGAGGTGGTCGGCTTTTACTGGGACTTCGACGGCGACGGCCGCGACGACGCCACGGGTGCGCGGGTGACCCATCCGGGCTTCGACGCGCCGGGGCGCTTTCCGGTGACGCTCGTCGCGGTCGACGACGAAGGCGCCGACGCGTCCTACACGCTGGACGTGGTCGTGCTCGGCTCCGCACCCCCGGCGGCGGCGCTGGTCGCCCGGCCGGAGTCGGCCGTCGCCGGCGCCCGGGTGACCCTGGACGCCTCCGGGTCGACCGCCGGCGACGCGTCGATCGTGCGCTACGCGTTCGACCAGGACGGCGACGGCGTCGTCGAGAGCGAGGGGGCCGCCTCGACGTTCCTCGCCACGTACGCCACGGCGGGCGTGTACACGGCCCGCGTCGTCGTCACCGACGCTGCCGGCGCGACCGACGATGCGCGGGCGACGGTGACCGTGAGCGCGATCGGCAACCGGACTCCGGTGGCCTGCTACGCGGACCCCGGCACCGTGCGCGCCGACGACTCCGTGTTCCTGGACGCGTCGTGCACGACGGACGACGGCACCATCGTGCAGTGGGCGTGGGACTGGACGGGCGACGGCACGTACGACAGCGTCTACGACGTGGCGGGGTGCGAGTACCCCGGGTGCCAGATCCACTACAGCTGGCCGACGCCCGGAGCGGTTCGCCCGACGCTGCGGGTGACGGACGACGGCGGGCTCCAGTCGACGTTCTCGCGCGCGATCACTGTCGACCCCTGATCCCGGCGGAGTCGGCGCACCGGTCGGGCGCGCGCCGCGGTCCGCTCAGAGGCCCGATCATCGCTTCGGGCGCCCGATTCCGCGCTGGCGACGGATGTTACAGAACGCCTCTTGCCGGAACTCCGGGCTAGGATCGCGCTTGTTTGTCCTATCCTCTCCCCGAGCCGGACATCGCCGACATGGAGTCCTTTCTGGCGCAGGTTCAGATGGTCTTCCCGATCTTGGGCTTCAGCTTCTTGCAGCCTAAACCAAACGTCTCGGGCGGCGGAGCCACCCCAGGCGGTAGCCGTTCGCCGACGTTTGTCCTGAACGTTCCCGGAGCGCAGGCCAAAGCACAAGAGATCGGAGGCGAGTTCGTTGTCTTGAAGGGTTCGACAGCGAGGAAGGAGGGGCTGAAGAATTGGACGACCTATCGCGGCCTACGCGATCAGCTTCTCAATGACGGAAAACTGGTACCGACGGCGGACCCACAGTACTTCGTCTTCACGGAGGATGTCGCCTTTAAGAGCCCAAGTGCGGGCGCCGCCGTGGTAAACGCCGGCAACATGAATGGCCGCACGATGTGGAAGGTGGTCGACACGGGCGAGACCTATGAGGAGTGGGGTAGTGCATCTTCCTTTCTGTAACGGCGCCAACTCCGAGGGTCGGAGTTGAGGTGGGGGGCCGATCTCGCTTTCCTTGTGAGCAACCACGCAACACAA
>Ga0194120_10008049_pt1 | contig 14123 bp, 13 predicted proteins | sample TA2MahCa65mmetaG_FD_148642 | JGI IMG/M metagenome (GOLD analysis project Ga0194120, IMG submission 148642) | Freshwater microbial communities from Lake Tanganyika, Tanzania - TA2015019 Mahale Deep Cast 65m | ecosystem: Environmental > Aquatic > Freshwater > Lake | place: Tanzania: Lake... | reverse complement strand
GAGGCGGCGGCTTCGGCCAAGGAATTGGTGGCCCAATCCGACCTGGTCTTTTCGGCGGTCACGGCGGAACAGGCGCTGAATGCAGCGCGTAGCGCCGTGCCCGGTGCCCATGCCGGGCTGGTCTATTTTGACATCAACTCGGCGGCGCCCTTTCGCAAGCGCGAGGCGAGCGAGTTGCTTGCCAAAGCCGGGATCGGCTATGTCGACGTCGCGGTGATGGCGCCGGTCCATCCGAAACTCCACAAGACGCCGCTTCTGATCAGCGGACCGGAGGCGGCGCGCATGGCGCCGGTGCTTGAGGCGCTCGGCATGGCTTTCGAACTCGTCTCCGGCAAGGTCGGCGATGCTTCGACCATCAAAATGATCCGGAGCGTCGCAATCAAGGGCATCGAAAGCGTGGTGATGGAATGCGTGGTCGCGGCGGTGAAACTCGGCGTCGCCGATCGCGTCCTACCCTCTGTCGCCAGCGCCTATAGCCAAGTCGATTTCACCAAGCGCATGGACTACATGCTGGAACGCATCGCGGTCCATGGCAAGCGCCGCGCCGAAGAAATGCGCGAAGTGGCGGCGACGCTCGAACATGCGGGCGTCACCAGTTACACCGCGGCCGCGACCGCGCGTCAGCAGCAGCACATGGCGGATCTCGGGATCAAGGCCGCGCTCGGCGGTCAGGTGCCCGAGGATGCGCGCCATATCGCCCGCGTGACGATCGACCTGTTGGAGGCGGCGTCGCGCACCAGCAACGACGCGCGCGCCCGCAAGACCGGCTGATTTCAGCGCGACTTGATGCGGTTGAGGAAGGCATCGACCGCGCCTCGCATGTTGGGCGATTCGCGCGCGAGACCATCGGTTGCCGACAGCATCTGCTTCGCAGCCTTGCCCGATTCGTCGGCCGATTGCGCGACGCGCGTGATCGTCCCGGCGACCGCCGCCGTGCCGGCCGAAGCCTGCTGGACGCTGCTCGCGATGTCGCGGGTCGCCGAACCTTGTTGCTGGACAGCTGCGGCGATGGTGCTGGAAATCGTGTTGATCTCCGAGATCGTCTCGCCGATGCCCTTGATCGCCTGGATGGCCTCCTGACTTACGCCTTGGATCGCCGAGATCTGGACCGTGATGTCCTCGGTCGCCTTGGCGGTCTGGGTCGCCAGATTCTTGACTTCCGAGGCGACGACCGCGAAGCCCTTGCCGGCTTCGCCCGCCCGCGCCGCTTCGATCGTGGCATTGAGCGCGAGTAGATTGGTCTGGCCCGCGATCGAGCGGATCAGTTCGACCACCTGGCCGATCTTTTCGCCTGCTTCGGCGAGACCGGCGACCGTCTGATCGGTGCGCTTGGCTTCCGCGACCGCCTTGGCGGCAATGGCGGAGGACTGCTCGACCTTTTTCGCGATTTCGTTGATCGATTCGGCCAGCTGATCGGCCGAAGTCGCGACCGAGCGGACGCTCGATGACGCCTGTTCCGAGGCCTTGCCGACCGCGCTGATCTCGCTGCTCGCTTCGCCGGCCGAGCGCGCCATGATCGAGGCGCTTTCGCGCATCTCCGTCGCCGCGCGCCCGACGATATCGACGGCGCCGAGCACGCGGCGCTCGAAATCCTCCGACAGGGCCAAAAGCTCGTCGCGCCGCTGCTTCTGGGCAGCCGAGCGTTCTTGGGTGGTCCGGGCGTTCGCCGCTTCGACTTCAGCCGCGGTATCGCGGAAGACCACGAGCGCAGTCGCCATGTCGGCAATTTCGTCGTTGCCCCCGGCCGGGATAGCGGCCTTGAGATCGCCGCTTGCGATCGCGCGCATCGCGTCGCCGAGACGGACGAGCCGCCCGACCAGGCTTCGCCCGACATAGAGCCAAGCGACCAGAAACGCGATGATGATGGAAGCCACCGCGACGACCATGAGAATGAGCCGCGAGGTATCGATCGATTCCTCGACCTGGAGAACCGCAACCGCGCTGCCGTCGCGGGCGCGCGCGACCAACGTCGCCGCCTCTTCCGACATCTTGCCGGCAATGCGTCGCGCCTGATCAAGCGTCTCTTGCTCGGTCGCGGAGGCCTCAAGCTCGGCGCGACGGAGCGCAAAGGGACTCTTCGTGCCTTCGCCGAAAGCGAAGAAGGTCGAGACCTCCTTGGCCAGCGCCTCGCGCTGCTTGGCGTCGATCGCTTCCAGTTTGGCGATGGCTTCGGCATGCCTGCGTGCGCGCTGCGCGACCGCCGTGTAGCGTTCGACCAGCGGCCCGATCTGGGCGATTTGGTTGACGCCGCGCGCTTCCGTCATCAGGCCGAGCGCGCGATTGGCTTCGGCAACCAGGCTGAGGATCGCCTGAACGCCGGCGACCTCGCCTTCGGCGAGCCGGCTGAGTTCGGCCTCGATGGCTTTGAGCTCTTTCTTCTCCGTCGCGGAGGAAAGTGAAATCACCAGATTGAAACCGGCATCGTCCACCATCGGCGTCGCGACCGCCGACAGGCGCTCGTGACCGGACGCGACATTGCGCAGGACCGTCTCGCGCTCGGCCGCGCGCTGAAGACGGGTATCGATCGAGCTTTCGAGTCTTTTCATGGCCGAAGCCAGGGTCTCGATTGCTTCGGTGATGCCCGAAAGCGAGGCCGGATCGGAGACCAGCGAGCGCATGCCGAAGATCGACGCCTGCAGCCCGTCCATGCGTCCGGTCAGCTTGGCGGCTTCGGCGTTGAGCAGGTCCTTGGTACTCGTGCCGGCGAGCACCGGGGCGGTCGCTGCGATCTCGGTGCCGACCCGCGCGATGGACTGGGACAGAACGATTTCGGGTATGCTCTTTTGCGTAAGGCCGTCGACGACGCCGCGCACGCTCTCGAAACTGAGGAGCGCGACGCCGCAAGCGAATATGGTGCCGATCGTGGCGGCGCCGAAGGCGGCAAAGAGCCGCCCTCGGACACCGATTCTCAGGCCATGGTTGGCTTTCGCGGGGGCGGCAACGCCGCCTTGTGCGAGAGGACGATCATCATTCGTGGTCGCGAGTGCGATCTCAGCTGTCGTCATTACCAGGCCTCCTACTCGAACAATTTTCCCAAGATACCGATCGTCAGTTGGTCTTCAGGTCCTTGAGCGACTTGAGAGAAACGAACTTGCCGTCGGCGCCGATCGCCGTGAGATAGACCTGCGAGCTGCCCTGACTGTTTCCCGGCGCATAAGTCAGGCTCATGCCGCCGAGGTCGAGCGTGCCGAGCTTGCCGACGGCTTCGATCAGGGCCTTGCGGGTCGGCGCGCCGTCGATCTTCTCAAGCGCTGCGATGGCGACGCGGCCGGTCATGTAGCCTTCGAGCGAGATGAAGCCGGGCGTCGCCGACGGATTGGCCGCCTTGAGCGCTTCATGATAGCGCTTGACCAGCGGGATCGACGCATCCTGCGGGAAGGGCACGACTTGAGTCACGATCACGCCGCCGCCGCCAGCGCCGAGTTCGGTCGCCAGCACATCCGAACCGACGAAGGAAATGTTGACGAAGGCCGAAGTCATCTTGATCTGTCGGGCGAGCTTGATGAACTCTGCCGCCGGCTTGTAGGGCCCGATGATGACGACCGCTTCGGGCTCACCCTTCCGGATTTCCAGGAGCGCGTTCTTGACCGCGACCGTATTGCGTTCGAAAGAGCCTTCGGACGCGAGTTTCATGCTCCGCTTGGCGAGCGCGCGGTTGATGCCTTCAAGACCAGCCCGACCGAAGCCGTCGTCCTGGAAGAGGATCGAGATCTTCTTGAAGCCCATTTCCTTGGTCAGCTGCTCGACCATCACCTCGGTTTCTTGGAAATAGGAGGCGCGGATGTGAATGGCGTGCGGGTTGTGCGGCGTGCGAAGCGCTTCGGCGCCGGTAAAGAAGCCGACCACCGGAACTTCCGCCTTGGTCGCGATCGGCAGCGTCGCGGCGCTGGTCGGCGTGCCGACCGCGCCGATCAGCGCAAACACTTTATGATCGCCGATCAACTTATTGACGGCCTCGATCGACTTGTTGGGCTCGTAGCCGTCATCGACCGCGACGAGTTCGAGCTTGCGGCCTTTGACGCCGCCCGCCTTGTTCGCTTCGGCGAAAGCCGCCTGGATGCCTTGACGCATGCCGAGGCCGAGTGCGGAAGCCGGGCCTTCGAAGACCGCAGCTTGACCAAAGACGACCTTGTCGGCGCTGACGCCGGGGTCGTTGGCGAGGGTCGTACTCGCGATGAGTGCCGCAGCCAATCCAGCGGCAGTCGCAGTCAGTTTGTTGTACCAATGCATGGGTCGTCCTCCTTGGTGGCGTGTCCGAGCGCCACCTTAGAGGCTAATCGTTAAACAACCGTAAAAGCCGCGAACGAATCCAGCGATATTTCGAAAATGTCAGCGGGTCAGCGGCGCGACGGCGGCATCCGGCTGGTTATGACGTTTGACCACTTCGGCAACGAAACCGCTCCTCTTCACGTCTTCGACAGAAGCTTCCAGACAACGAATACCGATAGCCCGCTCCTTGGGAGTGCCGACGGCCTGACGGATTTCCATGAATTTATTCTCGACAATCCGAACCCGATCATCGGTTCTTGCGTAGATCACCGTGGCTTGACGGACCCTCGCGGCGGCTTCGAGGCCGTCTTTCATCATGCTGGCAATACCGTCGGGGCTGCAGACCATGGCCGCGCTCGGCGGCCAGGTGCCCGAGGATGCGCGCCATATCGCCCGCGTGACGATCGACCTGTTGGAGGCGGCGTCGCGCGCCGGCAACGACGCGCGCGCCCGCAAGACCGGCTGATTTCAGCGCGACTTGATGCGGTTGAGGAAGGCATCGACCGGAATCATCGGCGCTCCTTCCGATGTTTGACCTGAGACGAAAACGAGAGACCGAAGGCCGCCAGGAGGCCAGCAATCGGAAAACTCGATCTGCACCTGTCATTCTTCCCGTTTGCCCGTGATGTCGATGGCGTCGTCGCAGTACGCCCTAGGTTATACCAAGATAGGCCTTGCGAACTTCCGGTCGGTCCATCAGATCGGCCGCCGCGCCTGACATGACGATCCGTCCTTCCTCAAGCACGTAAGCGCGTCTCGCAATCTCCATGGCAATGGCAACATTCTGTTCGATCAACAGCACCGACATGCCGGCGGCATTGATGTCGCGGATGGCGCCGAACATGGCGATGACGATCGCCGGCGCAAGGCCGAGCGAGGGTTCGTCCAACAAGAGCAGTTTGGGCCGAGCCATCAGCGCCCGTCCGATCGCCACCATCTGTTGTTGGCCGCCTGAGAGGGAGCCGGCCCGGGCCTGGAGCTTCTCCTTGATCGCGGGAAAGAGCGCGATGACGCGCTCCAGGCTCTCGGCTCGATGTATCTTGGCGCGCGGCAGATAGCTGCCGAGCTCGAGGTTCTCAAGGACGGTCATATTGCCGAACAGGCGCCGGCTCTCCGGCACGATGGCGAGGCCCGCCTCGCAGATCAGATGACTGGAGAGGCCGGTAACGTCCCGTCCTTCGAGCAAGATCTGTCCGCCCTCGGCCGCAATCAGGCCGGCCAAGGCGTTGATCAAGGTCGTCTTGCCGGCGCCATTGGGGCCGACGACCGAGACGAGCTCGCCTGTTCCGACGGCGAGGTCGATCCCAGAGAGGGCCGGCGCCGCGCCGTAGGATACGCCGAGGCTTCGAACCTCAAGCATGAGCCGCCCCGAGATAAGCGGTCCTGACGCCGAGGTCGTTCATGACGATTTCGGCCCGGCCTTCGGCGATGACCGCGCCATGATTGAGCACGACGATCCGATCCGCGAGCGCGGTCACGGCACGCATGATGTGCTCGACGAAGACGATGGTCGTACCTTGGTCGCGAATGCGCGCGATCATGGCGATCGCGCCTTCGATCTCGGTCGGCGTCAGTCCCGACAGGACTTCGTCGAGCATCAGAAGTTTTGGTCTTGCGGCCAAGGCCCGTGCGAGCTCGAGGAACTTCCGCTGATGAAGATTGAGATCGTCCGGCATCGCCAGGCGACGCGACCAGAGTCCGGCGAAGTGGAGATGAACTTCGGCCTCGCGTCTTGCGGCAGGGCGCGACAAGCCGCTGACGCCGTACATGCAGGCAAGAGCAACATTATCGAGCACGGTCATTTGCGCGAAGGGGCGGGGGATTTGATAGGTCCGGGCGATGCCGGCCTTGGCCCGGTCATGCGCTTCGAGGCCGGCCATTTCCCGACCCTCGAAAACGATGTGGCCTCGATCGGCCGGGAAATGTCCGCTCACGACATTGATGAAGGTCGACTTGCCCGAGCCGTTCGGTCCGACCAGGCCCAGAATCTCGCCTTGGCGAATCCCCAGCGTGACGTCCTGAAGCGCCTTCACTCCGGAGAAAGACTTGGAAAGCCCTTCGACGCGGAGCAAGGTTTTTGTCGAATCAAATCGGGGGACCGGCGGAGCCGTGGGCGCCGTCGTCGCGGGTCTGGGGTGCTCGATTTCCGTATCGAATGCGGAGCTTCGAAAAAGGGCGGACCATTTGGCGACGATCATGCCGACAATACCCTGCGGCATGAACAAGATGACCAGGACCAAGATCAAGCCGAAGAGGGCGCGACCGATGACGGCGCTGTCGCCAGCGGTGAAAAAGAACAGCAGGCAAGTGATGACGATGGCGCCGATGGCGGGGCCGATCCAGTGGCGGCTGCCGCCGAGCGCGCTCATCAGGACGACGCTGAGCGGCACCGTGATCGAAAAGACTTCGGAGACGGTGATGTAGGAAATGAAAATCGCATGAATGCCGCCGGCGATACCCGCAAGCGCGCAGGAGAGCGCGAAAGCCAGAAGCTTGAAGCGGTAGGTCGGCACGCCCATGACCTCGGCGACGTCTTCGTCGTCATGGATGGCGAAGAGCCCGGCACCGAATTTCGAGACGTAGACCAAATAGGCGATCAGAACAGTCGCGGTCGCCGTAGCCAGCCCCATCAAATAGATCGAGGCGTTGGGACTGGGGCCGAGTTTCGGCAGGTTGACGCCCAGCAAATAGATGCCGGGGCCGCCATCGATCGGCGTATTCAAGATGATGGTCGCCAGGACGAAAGTGACCGCGAGCGTCAACAGGGCGAACAGCTCGCCCCGCACGGCGCTGACGCGAAAGACGATCGCGCCCAGGCCGACGCCGAGCGCGGCCGCGACTGCCGCTGCGGCGGGGAGCGTCGCCAAGAAGGGCCAGCCCAGCTTGACCGCGCAAAAGGCCGTCACGTAAATGCCGGCGCCGAAAAAAGCGCCATGACCAAAAGAGAAATAGCCCGTATAGCCGGAAAGGATGTTCCACGAGACGGCCAAGACCACCCAATGAAAGAGCAGATAGAAAAAGGACTTGTAAAAGGCCGGAACGCCAAGCCAAGGCAGGCAGGCAAGCGCCGCACCGGCGGCGACGATAACGCCGAGGACCTTCGGGTTCATGCGCTTAGGTCCTTGCGGGTCTGAACAGCAGCATCAGGATCAATAGCGAGAACGAAACAATCGGTGCCCAAGATGGCGCGAACAAGGTCATGGCGATGGCTTCGCTCACGCCGATGATCATGCCGGCGAGCAAGGGGCCGAGAGGATTGCCTAGTCCGCCCAGCATGACGGCCGCAAAGACCACGCCGACCCAGGAAAAGATCTGGGTTGGGGTCAATGTGTAGGTGAGAGCGAACATCGCGCCTGCGATGCCGGCAAGCGCGATACAGGTACCGGACAGCAGCAGGGAGATCGCCCTTTCGTTGACGCCAAAAGCCGAGGCGATCGGCGCGTCTTCGGCCATGGCCCGCAGGGCCTTGCCGAGATCGCTATGGCGCAGGAGCGCCCAGATTCCGACCGCCAACGTCGCCGATACGACAAAGGCCAGGAATTCCGGTAGAGGCACATAGAGCCCGAAGACCGTAAACTTGATCTCGCCATAGGCCGAGTGAAGCTTTCGAAAATCCGCGGTCCAGACATATTGGATCAGGCTTTCGATCACGACCGTCAGACCGAAAGTCACGAGCAGCGAATTGAAGGCCGAAATCCGGAAACGCGCCAACGCCCACTGCATGACCACGCCGATGCCGAAAAAGACCGGAATGACGATAATCAGGCTCAGCAGCGGATCGACGCCCCAGACTGTCGCACCTTGATAACAGAGATAGGCCGACAGAAAGACGAAGCCGAAATGCGTCAGGTTGATCTGACGCTGCAACCCCCAGGATAGTCCCAAGCCCAGACCGACCAGCCCATACATTCCTCCGAGGAAAATGCCCGAAAGAATCGACTGAGCAAGAAGACCGAAGCTCGGGACTACCATGATCCGGCGTCAGGGCATCTTGATCGTCGCACCCGGCGCCGCGTACTCCTTCGGCCAGACCGTGACCCAGGTCTTGTTCTGAACTTGCTTAATGCGCATCAGATCGTCGCCGAAATTATTGCCGCGGTCGAAACGTAGCGTGCCTTGAATAGTCGGCACCTGGGACTTCTTGAGCCAGTCGGCCATCTTCTTGTCGTCGAGACTATTGGTCGCGACCGCGGCCGCTTCGAGCAATTGCCAGGCCGTGTAGGACGCCGCGGCCTGGGTCTCGACCGCCGTATAAGGCATGCCTGCCGCCGTCGCGCGTTCGCGGAAGGTCCGGACGAATTGCGCCACCGCCGGATTGTTGGTGAAGGGCGGGTGCTCCTCGAAGATGGTGAGCGCCAGGGCTTTGTCGGTCTCGGGCGCCGACGCCATCGGCCCGGGCGCCGGATAGGAGTGGATGTGCAAGGGCGGCGTGTAGTCGATCTTCTTCATCGCCTCGAGCAGCATGTTGCCCTCGAGCCCGATATTGCCCGACCAGACCAGATCGGGCTTCGCGTCCTTGACGCGGGCAGCGATCGGACCGAAGTCGCGATTGCCGAACTCCCATTCGAGAAACAGCACCTCGGTCAGTCCCCTCTTCTTGGCGATGTCGCGTGCGCCGAGCGACAGGAAATGGACCGAGGGGAATTTGCTGGTGACGATGGCGATGGTCTTGGGTGGCTTCGGCGCCTGGGCGACGGCATCGAATGCGGTCGTCGGCACGGTCGTGGCCGGATCGGGCCCCAAGGACCAGGCCGGGAAATGCATGTCGTATTTGGCGAGCGAAGGAATGCCCATGGTGTGCGAAATCAGCATCTTGTTGTAGCGCTGCGCGACGCTGATCGAGGACAGGATTGCGCCCGTCGCATAGGGGCCCATGAGCAGATCCACCTTGTCGGCGGTGATCAGCTGCTCGTAAAGCGTGCGCGCGAGATCGGGCTTGGATTGATCGTCCTTGAGCAGCCATTCGACTTTGCGACCAAGGAGCCCGCCCCGCTTGTTGAGGTCGTCGACATAGATCTCGCCGGTCAGCTTGTGGACAAGACCCGTCGCCGACAGCGGCCCGGTCAGAGCCAGCGTGCTGCCGATGACGATCGGCTTGCCGCCCTGCGCTCGTGCAGGTTCGGCGGAAAGCCCGACGACTGCGGTCAAGGCGGCCGCGGCCGCTGCCCATTTGGCGAATGCCTTCATGTTTTCCCCCTTTTTCGTCTGTTCTTGTGGCGCGTTATGCCGCCTAGCGGGCGGTCTCGTGATTGGTGACGAAATCCTCGGGCGCGTTGGGGCCCCAAAGGTAAAACGAGTCTTCGGGCGGATGATCGTTGGTCGGCCAGTCGACATCGGCCCCGACGAAATCGATGTCGCAGGAATATTCGGTGAAGCTGCCCCAAGGATCGCGCGAGTAATAGAAGTAGTTGGAGCCGAGCACGTGGCGCCCGACGCCCCAGCCATAGGGATAGCCGGCCTTGATCATCTGCTCCATGCCGATGCCGATCTCGTCGATGCCCCGGACGATCCAGCTCGTGTGATGCAGGCCCGGGCCTTCGGATTTTGCGAAGGCCAGGACGTGATGATCGCTGGCATGGGGCGCATGCATGAAGCCGATACCGTCTCCCGAATGATCGGACAATCTGAGGCCGAGCGCGTCGGTATAGAACTTGATCGAACGCGGCACGTCCGAACAGAACAAGAGCGCATGCGTCATGCGCGTCGGCCGGACCTGCTTGACGCTGCTGCGGTTGAGGCCGATTTCGATGCCCGCGCGGTTCTTCATGCTGAGAGGTCCGAAGAACGGGTCGCGCTCGGCCGGAGACGACCTCTCGGCGGCGACGATCTGCAACATGATGCCGTCGGGATCGCGGACCCAAAAGCCCTGCTGATCCACGAGCGGGTGCGGATCGACGATTTTGATGCCCCGCTTTTCGATTTGCCGGCGCAAAGGCTCGAAATCCTCGGCGTAGACGCCCAAGGTGAGATATTCGAGTTTCTTTTTCTTGCCGCTCTCGAACACCGACGCCCAGCGATGAGGGTGACCGAAAGTATAGAGATCGATCCGGTTCCCGGCCTCGCGCACATCGAGGCCGAAATTCGCGAAATAGTCCTTGGCATCCTTGAGCTTCGGTACGCTGAAGACGACGCGGTCTAGCGAATGCACCGCCGTGACGCCGGGGCGCTTGGGACTTGCCATGCCATTCCTCCGTGACGACGGCCTTTGGCGGCTCGTCTCTCTTTTTTGTGGCGCGACGCTAACATGGAGGTCGGGGCCAACCAACTCGTTTTTGCATGAGTTAGTATCGCGCCATGCTTAAGCCGCTCGGCATCTTGATGCTGGACACGAATTTCCCGCGCCCTTTGGGCGATCTCGGAAACGCGTCGAGCTATCCCTTTCCTGCGAGGGTCTTGAGAATTGCCGGAGCAACCCCGGCCAACGCCGTTCATAGACCGGAAAGACGGATCGTCGACGACTTCATCGATGGCGGGCGGGCCTTGGCCGCTGCCGGCTGCGTCGGCGTGATCACAACCTGCGGCTTCTTGGCGCGCTGGCAAGACGACATCGCGAGCGCCCTGTCCGTGCCTTTTGCGGCCTCGTCCTTGATCGCCTATCCGGCGCTTCGGCGCGTCATGCCCGCCGGTCGGTGTCTTGGCATCGTCACCTATTCCAAAGCCGATCTCGATCGCGATGTCCTGCGGGGCGCGGGCATCGACGAGGCGCCGCCGATCGCGGGCGTCGACCCGGCGGGCCATTTCGCCCGCGTGATCCGGGAAGAGGACCGCGTTCTCGATCCCGAGCGCATGGCCGGCGACGTCTTGGACGCAAGTCGGCGCCTGCTGTCGACAGCGCCCGATATCGGCGGGATTTTGCTCGAATGCGCCAACATGCCGCCCTATGCCGAAAGATTGCGAAAGAATCTCGGTATTCCGGTTTTCGATCCTCTGACCTTGGCTTGCGCCTTTCGCCGAAGTCTCGACGAGAATTAGAACGCGCCCCCTTTTCGGCGGCGCGGTTTCATGGGACGTTGGCCGTATGACTTGGTCGATCGTCGCACGCGATCCCGGCACCGGCGCCTTCGGCGTCGCGGTGACCACCAAGTTCTTCGCGGTCGGTGCCCTGTGTCCGCATGCGAAAGCGAAGGCGGGCGCGCTGGCGACCCAGGCGCTGGTCAATCCGACTTACGGCCCGCGCGGGATCGAGCTTCTGGCCTCTGGCGCCGATGCGGATGACATCGTCCGCCGCCTGATCGCGAGCGATGAAGGCCGCGAGACGCGCCAGCTTCATATCGTCGACGCGCGTGGGAGGGTCGCCGCGCATACCGGCAGGGATTGCATCGAATGTTGCGGGCATCGGTTGGGCGACGGGTTTTCTGTGGCCGGCAATATGTTGGCCGGCGCCGCCGTGATCGATGCGACCTTCGCGACCTTCGCGGCCGGAAGCGCCAAGCCCTTGGCGCTTCGCTTGCTCGATGCGCTCGACGCGGGTCAAGTCGAAGGCGGCGACAAGCGGGGCAAGCAATCGGCCGCGCTCAAGATCTTCACCTCCGAGGATTATCCTGATCTCGACCTTCGGGTCGACGATCATGCCGAGCCGCTGATCGAGATCAGAAGGCTTTATGAAATGTCGCGTGGTCGCTTTGCCGCTTTTCGGAGCTTCATGGCGACCAAGACCGATCCGTCGGGCATTTTCGACCGCAAGATCATCGAGGCCGAAGTCGCGCGACGCGAGCGAGAAGCGGGGCGAGCGTCATGAACGTCGCCTCGCCCCCCTTGCTTGAAGTCCGGGACCTCCGAACCTCGTTCGAGACCGATGCCGGACTATTCACGGCCGTCGACGGCGTGTCCTTCGATCTGCCTGCCGGCGGCACGATCGGCATCGTCGGCGAATCGGGCTGCGGCAAGAGCGTGACCGCTCTTTCGATCATGGGTCTCATACCCGAGCCGCCAGGACGTATTGTCGGTGGATCGATCCGTTTCGACGGCCAGGAATTGCGCGGCATTGATCCCGCGACGCTCCGCGACATCCGCGGCAATCGCATGGCGATGATCTTTCAGGAGCCGATGACGTCGCTCAATCCGTCCTACACGATCGGCGATCAAATCGGCGAGGCCTTGGTCCGCCACCGCGGCGCGACCGAAGCGCAAGCGCGACGAGAGACGATCGAACTCCTGCGCCGCGTGCATATTCCGGCGCCCGAGACGCGCATCGACGACTACCCGCATCGGCTTTCCGGCGGCATGCGCCAACGGGCGATGATCGCCATGGCGCTCGCCTGCGCGCCCAAGCTTCTGATCGCCGACGAACCGACCACCGCGCTCGACGTCACGGTCCAGGCGCAGATTCTCGACCTGCTCCGTCAGCTCCGGGCGGAAACCAGCATGGCGATCATGCTGATCACGCATGATCTAGGCGTCGTCGCCGAGCTCGCCGATGCCGTCGTCGTCATGTATGCCGGCAAGGTGGTCGAGCGCGCGCCGGTCGCGGCGCTGTTCGACGCGCCCCAGCACCCCTATACGATCGGCCTGCTCGGTTCGATCCCTCGCCTCGATCTCGACAAGCCGCGCCTCGACGCGGTGGAAGGCGCCGTACCCGACCCGAGCGCCATGCCGGTCGGCTGTCGTTTCGGCCCCCGTTGCCCCTTCGCCATCGACAAATGCGGCGAGGCCCAACCGCCCCTGCGGAGAATCGCGGCCGGGCACGAAGCCGCTTGCTGGCGAGCGCCGCTATGACCCCGGCTCCGCTTCTCGATGCGGCGGGACTGGTCAAGCATTTTCCGGCCAAGCGCAATCTCTTCGGTCGCGCGACGGCTTGGGTGCAGGCGGTCGACGATGTCGGTTTCACGCTCGCGCGCGGCGAAACGCTGGCGCTGGTCGGTGAGTCGGGCTGCGGCAAATCGACCACCGGGCGCTTGATCTTGCGGCTGATCGAACCGACGGCTGGGCGCGTCAATTTCGACGGCGTCGATATTTTCGATTTGTCCGATGAAGAGATGCTCCGCCTGCGTCGGCGGATGCAGATCGTTTTTCAGGACCCCTATGCGTCCCTGAATCCTCGCATGACCGTCGGCCAAATCCTGGGCGAGCCGATGGCGCTGCACGGCCTCGACGAGGGCGACAAGGCGCCGGCCAAGATCGCCGAGCTCCTGCGCGTCGTCGGCCTGGCGCCGGAACATGCCCAGCGCTATCCCCACGAATTTTCCGGCGGGCAAAGGCAGCGCATCGGCATCGCCAGGGCACTCGCCGCGCGCCCGAGCCTGATCGTTTGCGACGAACCGGTCTCGGCACTCGACGTTTCGATCCAGGCGCAGGTTCTGAACCTTCTCAAGGATCTTCAGGCGCGATTTGCCCTCTCCTACATCTTCATCGCTCATGACTTGGCGGTGGTGAAGCATGTCGCGGACCGCGTCGCGGTCATGTATCTCGGCAAAATCGTCGAACTTGCGCCGACGGCGGCACTGTTTGCCGAGCCACGTCATCCCTATACGCAGGCGCTCCTGTCCGCCATTCCCGTGCCGTCGCCCAAGGCCACACGTCGTCGCGTCATTTTGCAGGGCGACGTTCCTAATCCGATCGATCCCCCGTCCGGGTGCCGGTTTCATACGCGCTGTCCCCATGTCCGGCCCCGCTGTCGCTCCGAAGTGCCGCCTTTGCAAGGCGAAGGGCATGGGACGGCCTGTCATTTCTGGACCGAGTTCCGCACCGATGGGCCTATCGTGCCCGCCGCGGAAGCTGGGCCCGGTCGCGAGCGTCTCGGCCGCCTGCAATCGGCCTTTTCACAAAGCACCCCGGGATGATCTAGAATAGTCTTTGGAACTTGATAGGGCGGGAGGACGAACTATGAAATATGTTGCGGCTATTGGCTTGGCTGT
>Ga0194120_10008043_pt1 | contig 14131 bp, 16 predicted proteins | sample TA2MahCa65mmetaG_FD_148642 | JGI IMG/M metagenome (GOLD analysis project Ga0194120, IMG submission 148642) | Freshwater microbial communities from Lake Tanganyika, Tanzania - TA2015019 Mahale Deep Cast 65m | ecosystem: Environmental > Aquatic > Freshwater > Lake | place: Tanzania: Lake... | reverse complement strand
GCATAGGCGCGCACGGACCAAAAGTCGTCGCCACAGGCGGCGATCAGTGCGTCCAGCGTCGAAGGATCGCCTCGCTCCGCGAGGGCTTTCGCGGCGTCTTCGCGCGTGGCGTCGTCGACGTCTTCCAGTGCGTCCAGTAGATCTTCAAGTGCGTGAGGCATGGTCACGGTTTCTGGTCGTAATAATTATCGCGCTCGCCCCCGTGCGGGTACATCCGTTTGCACCGGACGACCAGCGTGTGCGTCCCGCGTCCGTCGATACACTGATCGAGGGATGTGGCGAATTCGAGTGTCCCATTGAGCGTGACGGTAAACGGAAAGTCGAAGGTGAAACTGATGAACTTGTAGGCACCCGGCTTCAGCTGGAGATCGCGCCGCTCTGAGGTCTTCGGCGCGTCGAGCGATTCGGGGTCGGAGGCCCAGATCGACGGGGTCACCCCCGGCACCTGCCACCAGGACGCAGGTACGAGTTTAGTCGCGTCGATCGTAATCACGTGCTCCTTCAGATGGGCGGGTGGTTGGCCGCTGGACCACCCGGTTCCTGTTCCACAGAGCAAGACTGCTAAGACCACGGGCAATCCTCCGCAGATCAAGGCGTGGTGCCGCATGAATGATGCTGTCCGCATGCTCGATCAGGGCCTCGTGGTTGAATGAGTGGATGAAGTAGCCACCGTCGTCAAAAAGATTTCCTCCACGACCTTGCTGTCCCACTCGGTATGGGTTTCCAGACCCAGGATGCGCATGACCGTTGCGCCGGTGTCGATAATGGATACCGGCCGGTGAATGACCTGTCCGGGTTTGATCCCGACACCCGATGCAATCCAGGGAACGACGGGAGCATCGATGGCCGGAGTGTCCGCTCCCGGATTGATGCCCTTTCCGCTCAGCGCGGTGACCACCACGGTGGTGCGGTCGGACAGCTTGTACTGTTTGAATAGATCCAATACCGACCGGATGGCTGTATCGACGGTCCGCAGCCCATCGCGGTAGGCTTTGGAATTCCACCCGTGCGCGACACCGGCGCGGCCCGCTTCCGGCAGGTGAACGACCAACAGATGCGGCAGGGCGAGGATCGCATGCCCATATCCATGGCCGCTCGCGGCTTTCTGGAAATACTGTTGGATGTAGGTCACAAGTTTCCCGGAACTGCACTCCGGCCGCAAGGCTCCACAGAGTTGGTAATCGGTGTAAGGCTCCGGTCTCGCCAATTGGTAGAGCGACTCATCCATATAGAAAATGGCGCTGTCTCGACCTCCACTCAAGTCGAGATAGTCGAACAGACTGGGCGCGCGGGGATAGCCTCGGCTGAGTTCAAAGAAGTTCCAGGTGATCCCGTGTTTCTCCACCGGCATACCGGTCACAACTGACGCCATGGTGGGAAGCCTGAGGGCCGGGTTAACGCCGCTCGCGGACCAGGTCACCGCCCCTCCCTTGACCAGCTTACCGAGGGTCGGCATCGCGCCACCCTTGAGAGACTCCTGGTCGAAGCCTTCCAAGACGAAGAGGATGACGTGTTCAGCCGGCGGACCAGCGTGCAAGGCTGTCTTGACCGGCGCGGGTGCGGCGCTCGCAGGTATTCCGGCGGCGGTTTCAAGCCACAGCGTCAACAAGCCGACAATGAGAGGAAAGGAATTTCGGAGGATCTGTATCATAAAGCATTCATGTGCAACGGTATCGTATCAGAGTGAATCGATACCCTAGCACGCGAATTTTCTCGAAGGCAAGATGGTGTCCGCCAGCTGGACCATCGTGCGGAAAGCTGCTGCGTGCTTTGCGCAAAGAGATTTCTCTGGTTGAATGGGGACATGATGCAACGAATGACTGTTGTGGCCCTTGTGCTCATGACGATGCCCCTGATGGGCTCTCCGGTTCAGGCGGAAGTCAGAACCATCAGTGCGCAAGGAGAGTATCGTATGGGCCCTCGCGATACGAAGGACGAGGCGATTCGCCTTGCCACCGAGTCGGCCAAGCGGCACGCCTTGGAACAGGTCGCCACCTATCTGGAAAGCGTCACGGTTGTGAAGGGGGTGGACATCAGCAAAGACGAGATTCGCGCCTACACGGCTGGATTCGTCCTGGTGCTTGACTAACAGATCCAGACGCGACGTGTTGGGGAGACAACGGTTGTGCAGGTGAATCTCCTGACTCAGATCGATACTGAAGAGGCCGCCAACGCGATTGCCGCGCTTCGGGAAAACGAAGATGCGCGGGTGCAACTGGCGGCGTTGAAGCGAGACCATGAACGGCTGCAGCGGGAGCTGAGTGCGGTGAACCGGGCGTTGGCCGATGCGGCCACGTCAGATCAGACAGTACAGGCCGCTCGGCAGAGGCGGGAGATTCTCCACCGTGTACAGTCGAACGCGATCGTGTCGCAAGTATGGACGGACTGGGCGTTGGTCTCCCAATCAGGCGATGCCCATGTACCGGGGGATCTTGTGTCAGTACAGACCTTGCTTCAGACGGCGCGCCAATTGTCTCCCACAAATCCATACGTGGCCATCGCTGAGAACACGATGGTCGGAAAACGGCCACCTGTTCCACCGCAGCCGGGACGGGCACAGGCACGGATGCCGACGCACGAGATCGTCCCATCCTCCGGTTCGGGGACGGTCCCGCGCACCTTAAACGAGATTACCTACAGAACGCCGGTGGGTCCGATCCACGACAGCCAAGCGCGAGATCTCAAGGGAGAATGAGGGTGCGGAAAGATCTGTTGATCGTTGTTACGGTGACATACCTCTGGGGCCTTTCGGGCGGTCTGCGCTCACACGCTCAAGCGGCCGATTCAGGTGGGAGTGCTCGTGTGGCTAGCGAACTGAGCCAGGACGGGTATCGCTCCGACCAGTATTGGATCGGCAGAGGTCAGGGTGATTTGAGTAAGGGGAGCGCTGTCTGTCAGCGCGTGGCGGAACTGGCGGCCCGTGCCGATGTGGCCAAACAGATTCGGGTGTTGGTCAAGGAACATCTGGTTGACCGCACTCGTGAACGCACAGGGAAAGAGATCGAACAAGATATCGAATTGACGCGCGAGGAAATCGTTCAAGAATATCTCAACGATGTGCAGATCATCGATCGCCGCATTGATGAGGAGCGAAAGATTTGTGTGGCTACGGCAGTCATGTCGAAACATCAGGCCCCACTGAACCCGGGGCCGGCCACTACTCCTGATATTATCCCCCCACGTCTCCGCTGATTCCCAGATTTCCGGCCATCAAAAAAGAGAAGGGGTGGAGAACCGTCGGTTCCCCACCCCTATATCTCGTGACGCTTGCGCCCGCAAGCGTCCATTTCGAATTAGTGCTGCTCGCTTATCTCAACTTCGGCGGTTCGGACACACCAGGTGCGTGCCTTGCCGGTTTTCATATCTGCAATCTTAGTGCGGCCGTTCGAGAAAAATACGTACCATGGCGGAGCCGCATACTGTGGATTTGGCGCGGCGCCCCAATAGTTGGCGGACTGCACATTTGTAAAGGGATGGCCGGCCCGTAGCGTGGGGCCGGGAGCCGCTACTCCCGGATCGACGAGGCTGGCCAGTTCATGGACCGAGGGAATCCGCCATCCTTTCCGTCCTCCGGCTGCGAGATTGAGGCAATGTTCCTGTGCCCCGTTCCAATCCACTGCATCCTTCCCAGGGTTCAATTCCCACACCAAACCAGTTTCCCGGTCAAAGACTGCTTCGCTCTTCCAATCCGACAATACGACAAATTGCGTGGCGGAGACAGGTTGCGGTGTCCAGGCCGGCTCGGTCGTGGCTGGCCCGCTCAACGAGGCTGCTTGCGCCGGGCTGGTGGCCAGCAGGCATAGTCCCGCGGCGACAAGTCCGAAAAATCCACTCGCCATGAACTGTCGTCTCTGCATGGTACTTCCTCCTCGTGGTGGTGGTTGGATTAGCTGTCCGGTAATAACGACTGTGACACAACGGTTCCTAATCGCACTGAAATCATGCACGGCCCGTGGACAGACTGATGAAGAAACGTAAGGCAAGGATAGGGAGTATTAAACGGATTGGCCCATCGGGGGAATCGGGGCACCATCACTGGCCTCCCTGTCGATGAGTGCCTGCCGATAGTCCTGAGGCGGGAAGTTCTCCGTCAGGTCACCGACAGTGTCGGGATCGGCGGGCATCTGAACCGTAGCGTGACATTGCCCTGCCGTCCCTCTCCAGCCGTCTCTACTGTGATCGGCTCCACAGGACTGGAGATGAGGCGGTACTCTAGGGCGCGTTGTGCTCGCTTGTCAATACCTGTGCGGGGGTGATGTGTGTTTCGCCACTCTGATGTCATGAGCAGACTAGGTTAGAGGGGTTGGGTCAATCGATAGCCACAAACCATTATTTATATTGAATAATTCTCGCCTGACTCCGTTGCTCATTGCGCCTCGCACCGGCTTTCAGGTAAGACAACGCTCTCCATGCCCACCGAGAATAATTTTCAGCACGACGAACTGTCGCGAAAGAATCCTGGGGATCGGTTGTCATCAGCCGAACTGGCGCCTGGGGCACAGCCGGAATCTCCCGCATGGTTCGATGCGATGGCGCAATGTGGGACAACGCTCTCGGATGCCGGCGTTCGGGCCATGGTGTTTCTCCATGGAGCGATCCACGGAACTGACGTCTTTGGCATGCAGCGGCTGGACGACGTCGGTGGCTTGAAACGCGGCTATTCGCGAGGGGTATCTGGGCTCGACGCCTTGTTGTCACTCATGCGGGATGGCGAGAATGGGATCCCGGCGTGTCCTCACGGACTGACCTTGCCGTTTCAAAATGATCAGGCCACGTGGACATCACTCGATCAACAGCTTGGCGATGCCGGCAATTTCACAGCACGATATGTCACGCTGGCTGAGCACGCACTCAACAAGCACGTGGCTCGACCGATCAGTTGTGGCCGCCTGCTCTGGGCGTCGGAGCATCATCACTTGGGGCGTCTCGTCGCCGCAGTCCGTCTGCTCGATACATTGCGGCGGCTTTGTGAAAGAGGCTCATTCGGCATCGGCGACAGAATCTTGGTGCAGGCCCATGGACAGGCCGGGTTGGTGCTTGCGATCGTCTCAAATCTGTTGTGTCCGAGTCCCATCACCGGCCGGCCCAAGTTGCTTGGCATCCTGGCGGCCTACGCAGGCCACACAGGCCAGGCTGACCTGGCTGCGACCATTTCACGGATCGAGCCGTTGCTCGGATCTGCGGCCTGGCTGAACGGTACCGTGCTGGATATCGTCACGTTCGGGACGCCGGTTCGGTACGGATGGGACCTGTCTGGTCTCGGCAAGTTGCTACATGTGGTGAATCACCGAAACCTCAGGACCGATGGGAAAACGTGGCTGTCCAAAATGGAGTTGCCGCACATTACGATGGAAATGCCGATGGCCTGGGGCGGCGACTATGTCCAGGAGTTGGCCGTGGCCGGGAGCGATGCCCTTCCATCGACTGACGCGGCCAAGGCCGCGAACAAGGCCATCTGGGAAATGGTCGAGCCGTACGACGGATTCGAGCGGTGGCTGGAGTGCGCCCGCCGCGCCGTGCGTTTCCCCAGTGAAGGCCGGTGCCTCCTGGCTGATTACAAAGACTGCACTGGGTCCACCGACGTCCGTGAGCACTACTATGGTCACGCGGCGTATACCCGCCTGAATGCGTTGCTGTTCAACACCACCCAAATCCTCCGCTGTTTGTATTCCGGATAAAGTCCTGTGCATCGCGTGTGCGTGGTAAGTCTATCGGAACAGCCACGCACCCAGGCCTCGTCCGGCTAGATAGCCGAGTGGAAAAAGAGCGAGCAGGACAAAGGGAAGAAAAAAGTAGGCTAGGGCTCCCTGCGCGTCCGGGAACCATAGGGTCATGACATGGGTCCAGGCACTGAGGCCTATGCCCAGTAGCAGCGCCACGCACAGTGCGAGCGAACGTCGGCGAGCGAGCCGGCATTCTTCCGGAGGGATCAGGCCCAAGTGGAGCAGGGCCACGACGGCGAAGAGCACGAAGGGGGCGGCATTGAGCGCAGCGATCAGAAACAGATTGTATCCCGGCGCAAAGAGGTGCAGTCGGAGTTGATGGATGGCCTGAACGAGCGGCTGGCCATGTTTCAACACGTCCACGGCGATGTTGGAGATCCAGGGCGCCGTGAGGCCGAAGAGAATCGAGCTCCAATAGATGGTGAGGGTCAGGAACAGAAGCTGCCGACGATCGTGACCAGGCGTCATGGCGTCAGCACCTGTTCGAGGGCCTGTACGGCCTGGACAGCTGTTTCGCGGACGACCGGATCGGTGTCGTTCAGCGCGAGGCGCAGGGCCGGTAACGCCTCCGATGCAGCAGGACCGATCGCTTCGAGTACCGCCGCAGCAAGGTAGCGCTCGAGCGGAAGCTCCGCTGCCAGCAAGGGAGTCACGGATGCGACGGTATCGACCGCACGAGGGCCAAGCCGGGCCAGTTGCAGAAGCGTGTAGAGCTTGGCCGTTCCGACATTGAGGCTCATGGCCAAGACGGACGCTGAGATCGGCTGCTGTTCGCGAGCCACTGTGCTGCTGGCGAGTTGCGCGATCTGACGGTCCTGGTCCTGCGTCAATTCTTTGAGTCTCGGCAAGAGGTCTGGAGGAATCGGTCCGCCGAAGGCGAGTTGGGAGAGCGCCGTGTGTCTGACAAGCCGGTCGGAGTCTTTGAGTGAGCGTAACAGAGCCGCGGACACCGCGCGTTCTGGAATGCCGATCTGTCCCAAGGATCGGGTGACGCGATCCCGGACCAGGGGGTCGGGATCATCGAGCGCCCGTATGAGGGCTGGGACAGCCGGTTTTGCCAGGGGACCCAGCGAGCCAAGAGCAGCGGCGGCATCACGCTTGATGTGAAGATCGCTGCGACCCAAGGACAGGACGAAACGGTCCATAGCCTGGCGGGCCACGGTGAGATCGATGGTCGTCAACGCAGCGGCAGCGGTGGCACCCGGATAGGGATGTGACTGATCCAGCGCAAGCGCCAACAGCGCCGGAACGGCAGGCTTTGCCGCAAGGCCGATTTCTTTCAAATGCGCCGCCGCCAACTGCTGTGCTTGCGCGTCCGTGCCTTGCAGTTCCTCGATGAGCCCCGGCACCGCCCGCGCCCCCGTGTGCTGCCAATAGACGATTCCGAGGAGGGCGATGAGTGCGCCGAGGGCGGCAAGATTGGCGAAGATGGCTCGGTGCGGCATCGTTGACGGCTTCGAGATCATGTTCGAGAGTGATGGTTCCATGTGTATCAATCCAGACGGCTGGTGTCCGAGAGGAATGATCCCATCATTCAGGAAATCCTCCAAGGGTCTTATCGAATCGCGTTTCGGCCCATCGCTGCGCGATCCACAGGTTCGCCGCCACTCTCTAGACTTGAGGAAGACCGGAGCGAGTGCTATGGCTGCCCGGACGATTGGACTCTGAGCCGTGGGCGTGATACTGTGTCACACGCTACGAATTACTGGCTCGTCTCGCGCTTCCCCCCTGTCACGGTTCTCGCGCGAATCGTTTTCGTATTTCCGGCGTGGAGGAGTGATCCCGGACCGTCCCGCGTTGTCGGTGTGAGTGAACCGGCGTCTGTGGAGAATGTTTCGGGGGCTGTCGCGGGCACATCGGCGGCGCGGGTGTCTCGCGTGAGTCACCTCAGGAGGATGACCATGAACAGGACGGCATTTGTCAGAAGTGTGCAGTCGAAGAAGCGCAAGCGCAATCTTGCACGGAAACCGAAAATTCGCTGGGAAGTGTTGGGGCTGTCCGGACCTCAAGGGCCAGGGCACGGGGAGGCGGCGTCTATTGATTCAATTCGGCAAGCGGTGTCGTCCATGGCCAGCCGGGGTCTTGGACAAGGCACGCGTTCCCGCATGAAAGATGCGGCGTCGGAAGAGGTGTCGCAGGCCCGCACACGCAGGACACGGCGCCGAGGCGCGACCGAATAATCAATCACGCTCGTCATCGGACGGCAGACGGCAGGGAGTGCCAGGGAGGGACTTATCGGACGCGGAGGCAAAACAACGTCGGCGAAGCGAGACCGTGAAAAGGCTCTGCAGAATGTCCGCAAGGAAAAAGACGCGAAGCGCGCCTTGCGCAAGGCGGAGAAAGACGCGCGGCCTGTGACGCACGATGGAGAAGATCCGGATTTAGCCGGGCTGCGATGGGGGCCGCAAGAGCCGCTCTACTGATCGGCCTATTCGCTTGGGTGTGGTCCTGAATACGTGCGGTCGATTAGTGTAGGAACGGCTGTTCTTGTCCGCATTTCCAACAAGCGGCGAATTGGCTCTCATGACGTTCGCCGCAGCCGGCGCAGGTCCATGTGTTGTGGCTCGAGGCCAGTACCACCAGCCCTTCTTCAAGTAACTGCCTCGCCTGATCGGCATCCTCGTTATGGATCACCCAGAGCTCCGGGAAAATCTCGGTAAAGGGAATCTCTCCGGCCAGGCCTGAGGAGCGCTGATTCTTGATCGTGCAAGGAATGCCGGCCTGCTCAAGGCGCTCCTTCCGCATCTCGACTTCGAACAAATGTTGCGACACGAAGACCTGTTTCATTCGGCCCCGCTGCGTTGAGACGGCTTGATGGGTTGCGGTGAGTCTGGGATGTGAAGGGTGGATGCGCAGCGGGCGCAGGAGACATTCACAGGGGGGTTAACAACCCTTGAACTTGTTGGTTCGACACTGCTGTGAGAGCCGTTTGGCTTCGGTGATTTGTGCGGGAGTCATGCGTTGGGCGACATCGCCAAGATTTTCTTCCGCCTGTTTCTTTTCCTCGCCCTGCATGTGTGCGGCGGCAAGGCTCACCCACATATAGGCCCGGACATAGTCCGGTGGTCCACCTAGCCCAGCGAAATACAGTTCTGCCAGGTTGTTTTGCCCAATCGGGTGGCCCTGTGATGCAGCTTTTTCGTACCACACTCGCGCCTGGGCATGGTCCTGCTGCACTCCCCGCCCCTTGGCGTACAGATCTCCGAGCCTCACCTGCGCTTCCGTGTCCCCTTGGTGAGCCTGGATCTCGAGCGTCTGCAGGTCTTTTTGGCTCGGCGGCGAAAATGCGGCTCCCGGTCCAGCGGGCAGGACAAGAAACGTGAGCAGGATGATGCGCAGGAGTTGCATGAGGGGCTGAGTATGGCGTGCAGATGAATCAATCGTCAAGGCCTAGGCTGCAAGACAGGGTGGTTTCGGCTGAGCTCCATTCGTATACTTCTGAATGCGCCTGTTTCCCTGGTAGACTATCCACGCTGATGCTCCCGTGCTGAAATTGCTGATTGAGCTCGCTGGCTTGGCCGCGCGGAGTATGCGGCCGGCTCGTCGAAACAGCGGATCGGCGATTGCAGCGGAAGTGTTCATGAATAATGTGAGCTAGCAGGGCTGTGTGTTCGGGATACATGTCCCGTCGACATCGGCATGTCATTGATAGGAGGTGGATATGTTCGGTCCAATTACGGTGCCGTTTGGAGCCAAGATGCTGTTCAATACGGTGAAACTTAAGCCCGGTGTGAGTTTCGAGGACGTCGAGCTGGCTGTCGGCGAAATGTGCATGGTGGTTAAGGAAACCTATGGTGGGGAAAAGGGCGGATTTCTGGCCGGGCAGGTCTTCAAGTTCTCCGGGTTCGTCTCGGAGGAGGGGTCGTTGACGGGGAACAAGGTCGCCGACGAGCATTACGCGATCGTGACCTATTGGCGATCCTTCGAGGCCCACGAGAAGTCACACGCGGATCACGTGTTTACCAGTAAATTCTCGGCGTTGGCGAGTATGTGTTCGGACACCAAGGAGCTGGGGTATGACATGCTCTGGCAAGGTACCGCGTAAAGGAAAAGGTAGTGGGAACAGCTCAGTCATGGGAATCTTTTCAAAGGCTTTCGAAGGAAATGAGAAAAGCGGGGTAGGGTAGTTCCGGATTCATCGGCTCCGCTACGAGTCGGGCGTTACGCGTTGATCGTGTCGAATACCTGCCCAGATCAATCATGGAAAGACGCCGATACCGTTTCTTGTCCTCTCAACATGCGTCAGGTATGGTGAGGCATGCCATCTGCTCGTGCGTGCTATCAGGGATCTTCTAGAATTCTCCTTGCCCTCACTCTGCTACAGCTCTGGAGTGTGACGCCACTGTGCGCGGAATGGCTTCTCATCGATCGGAACGACAAGGCGAAGGTCTATGTCGATTCCGAGACGATCAGCCGGAATGGTGACGTGGTCAGCGCCCGAGTGTTGGATGATCTCAAGACGGCCCAGGCCAGAGGGTTCAGCACGGTCCTCTCTACTGTAGCTCAGGAAGAACACGACTGTGTGAACAAGCGCTTTCGCCTGGTGGCCATTGAGCGGTTTGCCGGGAATATGGGGACCGGGCACTCGACCTACAAGAAGTCAGGTGAGTCCCACTGGGCACCCATTCCACGAGAGAGCATGGCGCAATCCGTGTGGAAATTCGTGTGCGGGAAGAAGTGAAGGGCAGCGTACAGAAGGAGACGCCGCTATGAATCGGCTGCAAGGGAAAGTCGCGGTGGTCACCGGCAGCAGCAGCGGCATCGGGAAGGCCATCGCGCTGCGATTCGGCGATGAAGGGGCAAAGGTGGTGGTCACGGCCAGGCGGTTGACGCTGTGCGAGCAGACCGTCGCGCAGATCAAGCAGCACGGTGGGGAAGCCTGGGCGATTCAGACGGACGTGTCCGACGAACGCCAGGTGGAGAGGCTGATCGAGGCGTCGGTCGAGAAGTACGGACGGATCGACATCCTCGTCAACAATGCAGGTATCGGCGGCGGCGGACGGCTGGCCGCCACGACGACCGGCTCGTTTGACGATGTGATGAAGACGAATCTCTACGGCACGTTCTTCTGCTGCCGAGCCGGATTCACACAGATGAAGAAACAGGGCGGCGGGCTCATCATCAACATGTCAAGCGTGGCCGGCGTGCAGGCCTGGGCCGGAACGGGGACCTACAGCGCCTCCAAACACGGCATCATGGCGCTGACCAAGTCGCTGGAAGACGAAGGCCGGTCGTTCAACATCAAAGTCAGCGCGATCTGTCCCGGCGGCGTCGCGGACGACTTTGTCGATGCCCCGCCGGACAAGATCGAGCGGAGCGAACGGATCAGCCCATTCGACATTGCCGAGACGGCCGTTTATCTGGCCGCGCTCGGCAAACATGCGGTGGTGCACCAGATCGTGGTGGATCGGCTGGGGGCGGAGTGGTGAAGAGTCATTCCGGTTGACGGGTTTTGACCTGGAGTCATCGCAGTGGTAGGCTCGCGAACTTCCTGGTAAAGGATTCGTCATGCCTGCCAAGCACGTCAAAGCGAGATACTGGATCGCGACAGGCATCTTTGATTCCCTCCCTTCGTTCACGGAATTAGAACAACGCATCAATGCCATTGCCGAAGAGAAAGATCGCGGTGATGTCTTCGAGATTTTCGTGGAAGGGTTCCTTGCCACTCAGCCGATCATGCAGTGTGTCAACCACTGGGTCGTCGGCGATATTCCCCTGCCCCTGCGCCAGCAATACAATCTGCCCAGCGATGCGAAGGGAATTGATGGTCTGTATGAAAGCCGTCTGGGCACTCACGTCGCCTATCAAGTCAAATACCGACAGAAAGGCTATCTCACCTTCACCGAGGTCGCGCCCTTCCTTGGCATCACGGAACGATTTGCTGAACGGGTGATCTTCACCAATGCCGGCGAATTGGCTGACGATGCCCTGAACCGCCAAGGGATGCGGCTAGTGCGAGGCGAGGATTTTCGAGCATTAGCCCCCGATGATCTTGCCCGTATCGAATCGTGGCTCAAAGAGAAGCCCCTCGCCTGGTCTCGCGCCACGCCCAAGCCCTATCAAGTAGCTGCCCTGAAGGATATCGCGACAACCTTGAGTACGGAAGATCGTGCCACCGTGGTCATGGCGTGTGGCTCAGGGAAAACCTTGGTCGCGCTGTGGGCAGCGCAAGAACTCCAGCCGAAAACCGTTCTGGTCCTGCTGCCGTCTCTGACGCTACTTCAGCAAACACTGGGCGAATGGAGTAAGCATCACACCTTTGCGCCAGGGTTTCGCTACCTCTGCGTCTGTTCGGACCAAACTGTCGGCTTACGCAATGATGAATTAGAAGTCCGTCCCTCTGATGTAGAGTTTCGCATCGATACCAACCCGGAAGAAGTCTCCCGCTTCCTCGCACATCCGACGGATGATATGAAAGTCATCTTCTCGACCTATCACTCGTCGCCTGTCGTAGGGGCAGGGGCAACAGGCTCCACCTTTGATCTGGGCATCTTTGATGAAGCCCATAAGACCACAGGGCGAGAGGGTGGGGCGTTTAGTTATGCGCTGTCCGATGACCGTCTGCGTATCAAGAAGCGGCTCTTCTTCACCGCAACGCCCCGTCATTACGATATTCGCCACCGTGACCGAGAAGGCGAATTCCGTATCCAATCAATGGACGACCCGCAAGTCTATGGGCTCCGGGCTCATACCCTCTCGTTTGCGAGTGCTGCCAAGCAGGACATCATCTGCCCGTATAAGGTAATCATTTCGCTGATCGACAAACAGATGGTCAGCGACTTTGCGCGGAGGCATGGCATCACACTGGTTGAGGAGGATCTGGTTCGGGCGCGATGGGTGGCGCATCTTGTTGCCTTTCAGCAAGCGGTCGGACACACCGGTGCAAGGAAAGGCATCACTTTCCATAGTCGTGTCAAAGCGGCACAGGAGTTTGCGAGTGACACCACCCACGGCATAGCGCGCTATCTCAGTGGCTACGAAGTCCGCCATGTCAATGGCAAGCAACGCAGTTCTGACCGAACAGCATTGATCGAAGCCTTCCGCCATGCGGAGAACGGGGTGCTCACCAACGCGCGCTGTCTGACGGAGGGGGTGGATGTGCCCGCGGTGGATATGGTGGCGTTTCTCGATCCAAAGCAAAGCCCGATCGATATTGCCCAAGCAACAGGACGGGCGATGCGAAAACCTCAAGGAGCCAGCACAAAGACCGTAGGCTATGTGGTTGTGCCCTTGTTCGCTGAAGATTTTACACAGGCGAGATTGGATGACGCGATTGAATCGGAGTCGTTTGGGGAAGTTGCGGATGTGCTCAATGCCCTACAAGAGCAAGATGAGGATTTGGTAGACATCATTCGTGAATTGCGGGAGCGGAAAGGCGCCGGCGAACCGTTTGATCTCAGACGGCTGCGAGAAAAGGTGGAAGTCATTGGTTCCTCGGTTGACCTGGCGCAACTCAACGCGAGCATCAGTGTTGCCATTGCTGATCGGATTGGAAGCAGTTGGGATGAGTGGTATGGACGGCTGAAAGTGTTTCACCAGCGCGAGGGACATTGCCGAGTGCCTGCGCAGCATTGCGAAGAGGGCTATCGGCTGGGAACGTGGGTTAGCGCACAACGCTACAATAAAGCCACCATACTGCCCAACCGTCGTGCGCAGCTCGATGCGCTGGGGTTTCTGTGGGATGTTTTGGACGCGCAGTGGGACGAGGGTTTCGGCTTTCTGGAGAAGTATTACCAGCGCGAAGGGCATTGCCGGGTACCTGCAAGGTATCGCGACCCCGTCACGGGCTATCGGCTGGGAATATGGGTCGGAAGGCAACGTAATGCTCAAGCCACCATGTCGCCCGACCGTCGTGCGCAGCTCGACACCCTGGGCTTTGTGTGGGATGCCTTGGCGGCTGATTGGGAAGAGGGCTTCAGCTATCTCCAGCGCTTCCATCAGCGCGAAGGACATTGCCGGGTGCCCAAAAGGCATCGCGAAGAGGGGTATCGATTAGGACAATGGGTGGGGGTACAGCGTAAATCGAAAGAGACAATGTTGCCGGAGCGGCGGCAGCGGCTCGACGCCTTGGGCTTTATGTGGGATGTGCTCGATGCGCAGTGGCAGGAAGGATTTTTCTATTTCCAGCGTTTCCATCAGCGCGAAGGGCATTGTCGTGTGCCAGAAAGACATCATGAGGAGGGGTATTGGCTGGGAGGGTGGGTTCGCAACCAGCGAGTCAAGAAAGACCAATTGCCGCTGGAGCGGCGCCAGCGGTTGGATGTCCTGGGCTTTGTGTGGGGAGGTCTTGTCAATAGGTGTGTAAATGAGGTTCAGGCGGCGGTCCTCTCGGACTGATCGTTTCTGTCGCGGTTCACACTTCCTGACCGTCTCATTTTCCCATCCTTGAACGGCACACCGGCGGCGAC
>Ga0194120_10008040_pt1 | contig 14136 bp, 13 predicted proteins | sample TA2MahCa65mmetaG_FD_148642 | JGI IMG/M metagenome (GOLD analysis project Ga0194120, IMG submission 148642) | Freshwater microbial communities from Lake Tanganyika, Tanzania - TA2015019 Mahale Deep Cast 65m | ecosystem: Environmental > Aquatic > Freshwater > Lake | place: Tanzania: Lake... | reverse complement strand
GCTTGCCCAGATCGACTCCGATTCTGATAAACTTGTTCATGGACGGCCTCCCTCTCTGTGGCGCTCCGGCGACCACGTCTTGGCACTTTAGATGCCGTTGAGGCGGGGCCGTCCACCCCATCATTCCCGGCTGGCCGAAGGCCTGACCGGGAATCCAGAGCCAATCCAAGAACGCTGGTTTTGCTCTGGATTCCCGATCGCGCTTCGCGCGTCGGGAATGACAGACCCCGAGCCGTTCAAACCGATGTCGTATAACGCGTGTGATCAATTCAAACTATTGACACCTTATTGGCGATCATCGGCGTTCGCGCCGCGCTGGCGCCAAGCGTATTGCATCGGCGTTGTCGCGTTTCGCAACTGCGCTTTAATTGAGACGATTTGACATGAAGATCACCGAAACTTTCCGGTCCGCAACGTTTGCCGCCGTCATTTTCGCCGCGGCTTCGCCCGGCGCCACGCTGGCGTTCGAACGAGTCGAACAGCCATCCTCAATTCCGGGCGCCGGTCCCTGGGACGAAAAGGCCTGGAACGAATATTACAGCACGAGCCAGGGCTCGCGTCTCATTCCCTTTGACTGGATCAAGGCGCTCAAACAGGCCGACGGCCAGCCCTTCCTAGCGGACGGATTCGCCCGCTACGGCTATCTTCCCAATCCTGCGAGTCCGACGCCGGGTTTGCCGGTCGGCTTCGTCGTCGCCGACGGCGCGCTCGGGCCGACATGCGCCGCCTGTCACACCAGACAGATCGAGGTCGAGGGCAAGGCCTATCGCATCGACGGCGGCCCGGCGCTCGCCGACATCGGCGCGCTCTGGGCCGATCTGGATGTGGCGGTGGGCAAGGTTCTCGGCGATCCGACGAATTTCTCCGACTTCGCCAGGGCCGTTCTCGGAAGCGGCTATGATCCGTCAAAAGAGGCCAAGCTTCGCGCCGAAGTCGAGCTTTGGCATGCGCGCCACCACGCCATCACCGAGGCTGGCCTGCCTAAGGACAAGCCCTGGGGCGCCGGACGAATTGACGCGGTCGGCATGATCTTCAATCGCCTCGCCGGCCTCGATATCGGGCCTGCGCCGACGCATATCATTCTGGGAAATATGCGGAAGGCCGACGCCCCGGTGCGGCCGCCGTTTCTTTGGAACGCGCCGCGGCAGGACCATACGCAATGGCCGGGATTCGCCGATAATGGCGACGCTATCCTCGCCATGGCCAGAAATGTCGGACAGGTCTATGGCGTCTTCGGCGAATTTTTCCCGGAGAAGGACGCGACGCATCTCCTCGGCTTCAACTACGTCAAAAATAATTCTGTCGACTTCAATGGGCTGATCGAACTGGAGCGGCTCACCGAGCGGATCGGTCCGCCGAAATGGCCGTGGCCGGTGGATAAGACGCTCGCCGGGCAGGGCAAGCTCATCTATCAGCGTCCTTATGAACAGGGCGGATGCGCCGATTGTCACGGCATCGATCAAGGGCAGCCGCGACTGCTCAATCCTGACACCTGGTGCACGCCGATCCTGGACGTCGGCACCGACGCGCGCGAATATCAATATTTCGCGCCTGACTGGCAGGTCGACACCGGCGCGCTGGCGGGCGCCGCCATTCCCTTCTTGTCGCCGCCGCTTGGCGGGACAGCCGCGCCGGCGTCAATTTTGGCGACCGCCATGCGCGGCGCGATCCTGCAACATTTTATTCCGATCACGGTGAACAGGCTCGAACGCCGAAGGGTCGATGTGGCGATGGCGATCCTCAAGCCCCTCATCGAAGAGTTGCAAGGCGTCATAAAGATTCCAGGCGCGCCGGGCGCCGGACGCTGGGCCTGCCGCCGCGCCCCGGAACTCGACGGCAAATTCAAATATGAAGCCCGCGTCCTTGAAGGCGTCTGGGCGGCGGCGCCCTATCTGCACAACGCCTCCGTGCCGTCGCTCGCCGAATTGTTGAAGCCGCCGCAGGCGCGCGTCGATGATTTCAAGGTCGGTCCAGCCTATGACATCGCCGCTGTCGGCGTGGCCGCGCAACAGCCGGCGTCGGCCTTCGCGATGAAATCGGATTGCAACAGGGGCTCGGGCGTCAGCCATTGCGGCCATGACTTTGGAACGGCGCTGAGCGATACAGAGAAGCGCGCCCTGCTCGAATTTTTGAAAACGCTTTGATCTGCGCAAATCGCGCCGATTGCTGTCACGAGGATTTCCAGTCCAGAATCAGTTCCGCCGGGCAGGGGCCTGCGATCCTGGCGACGGCGCGAAATTCATGGCGACCGTGCATCCATCTCTCTGATACGCTTGAAGGATGAATCGCATAAGCCATGGCGAGGCTTTCTCGCCGATCTTCACGGGATGGCGCACCGGATCGAAAAGGATGCGCGCGCGAGCCAGGCGCGCCACGCTCCTTGCGTCACTGGCTTTCGCCGGCGCGGCTCATGCCGAACTCCTGAAATTCGAGACGCGTCCAGATGGCGCCGACGAATTGGTCTCCGCGACGGTAAAGGTCGACGGCGAGACATATGAAGTCTCGGGAACGCTGTCGAAGCCGGCGCAGCCGCCAAACGGCGGCGTCAAGTCGATTCTGATCGAGACGCAGCCAAGCGAAAATGTGAAACCTCTCGCGTTCGAGCGCGGGCTTGCCGTATTGACTCTCGATTTCGCCAAGCTCGCCGCCAAGACCAAAGAGCCGGTCCTGCGCGACGTGCTCGGACATCTTCGCGGCGCGCTCAAGATGAAGCGCATTCTTGGCCGCGCGCAAGGCATAGACGCCGACGCAATGTCGGGCGCGGCTTCGGCCTTCGACGGGTTGTTGCTCGAAGACGCCGCCAGCGAACCGGCCGCTCCGACGCGCTTCATCGCAAGCTGGCGCGCCGACGCCTATTGGGGCGAGACGCCGCGCGTCGAATTCACGAAAAGCGCGCCGCCGAATGGCCGGCGCTTCTATCTCGCCGGACTCGCCTCTTCGACCACCGCGACGAATTGCGTCGCGCCCATCAACGCGCGCGCATCAGCGCCGGCGCAACGGGCGCTTTTCATCGCGCTCGACGACTGGACCGCGAAGGGCGTTGCGCCGCCCGCCTCGCGCGCGCCGCTCGACGCCGATCTGGTCCCGGCGCAGGAATTGAAATGGCCGAAAGTCGCTACGTTGCCGCTGCCGCCGGACGGCGTCCGACGCGTTCCGAAAGTCGACGCCGACGGCAATGAGATCGCCGGCCTGAGCCTTCCCGACCTCGCGCTTCCGATCGCGACTTTCACGGGGTTCAACGCGCAGAGAGACAAGAAAGGACGGCGCTGCGTCGCGAGCGCGGCGATTCCCTTCGCCGCTACAAAGGCGGATCGCGAAAAGAGCGCCGATCCGCGTCCCTCGCTCGTCGAACGCTATGGATCGCGCGCCTATTTCGTCGCGACGATGCGAATCGTCGCCGACAGACTCGTCAAGGAGCGGCTGCTGTTGCAGAGGGACGCCGACGCCTATGTCGCAGCGGCGCGATCGGCCCCGTTCTAAGAATTAAGGACGAAAATTCCAGCGTTGAGATAGATCGCGAAGCCTACCCAGAAAGCGGTGGGCGCCAGCGCGTATGCCGCGACGCGGTCAAGCCGAGCGAACAGAACGATCGTCGCGATGAGGAGCGCCTCCATCGGCAGAATGACGACGAGTCCAAGCAACGGGCTTCGCGCCGAAAAGAATGCGAAGGACCAGGCCGCGTTCAAAACGAGCTGGGCGAAAAACATCAGGATCGCGGCGCGCCGGCCCGGCGTCGCCGGCTTGAGCCGAAGAACGCGGTAAAGGGCGTAGGCCATCAGAATATAGAGGGTGGTCCATGCAGGGCCGAACAGCCAGTTTGGCGGCGTCAGCGGCGGTTTGGCGAGCGCTTCGTACCATGGCGCGATGTTCGGCGTCGTCGCGAAATTGCCGAGCAGCGACGCGGCGAGCACGGACGCAGCGGCGGCGATGGCGGCGACAAGGGGCGACGACCGATCCTGATAAGACGTTGAACCGCTCATTGCGCCTCCTGACGCTGCATCCCGCATATCGGGCGCCGCGCGTCGGCTTCAAGGCCGCTACGGCGCCGGGAAAAACACCGGCATGGCGCCGGTGCGGACGCTGTTCTGCGAGGCGAACATGTCGTCCTTCAGCCAGTTCGGCGCATCGTCTTCGCGGTGTCTGCTGATGAGGGTCTTGTCGCTCTCGCCGAGATAGATACGAATGCCGCCCCAGACGGCCTTGTAGTCATCCTCGCCGACGCGGCTTTCGACGAAGCCGGTGATCGCCGAACTGCCGAGATTCCACACGAGCGCCTCGCCGCTGAGCGCCGCCGCATGACGGCCGCCGACGTAACGATGGCCGACCGAGATTTTGACGTTGTAGGTCGGATAGACGCTGATATCGACCATGTCGAAGAAGCGCCCGCGCCGCGGCTGCCACTGATAGGCGAGAACCCCCGGTCCATAGCCCAGCGGCGTAAAAAAATGTCCCGAACTCTCCTCATAGCCGGCGACGCTGGCGAGCGAAAAAGGTCCGTAATAATAGGTGCCTTCCGCGCCGAGGCGGAAACGGGTGTCGTCGAGACGCTTGTCGTTGCCGATCGAACCATAGGTCCCAAGGAGTCCGACGCCAGGATCGCGCCAGAAGGCGTGCCCGGCGCCGGCCGCGACGAAGAAACCGCGATGCCCGGCCGCCAGCGTGTCGATTTGAACGCCGAAGCGGTCGCCGACGGGGGCGGCGATCGATCCCGCGCCGCCGGCCGAGGCGTTGTTCAAACGCGCGAAGCCGAGCCAATCCGAACCGCCGCCGAAACCTTCCAGCTTGCCGTTGACGTCATCGATCGCGCGCCTGGAGGCGGGCCGTTCCGAAATCGGCGGCTTCCACCATGAAGGATGGTCGTCGGCCCGCGCCGAAGACATGGCGAAGACGACCGCCACAATGGCGAGAAACTGACGCGTGAAGGACATGTGATTGCTGTTCCGTGCGCTGATCGTCGCGAGCGCTAAACCCTAACGGGGTTCAGCCGCGCTGGCTGTCACCTTGTCGCAACAGAACGCTAAAAATGGGGCGTTTTCGGAACCAAAATCGCTCAGCGGCTAATATTGCGGATCAAGGCTTTGGCCGGCGGCGTTGAGATGTTCGCTTAAGTTCTCGCGAGTGGCCGGATCGATGACGGCGAATGGCGCGGCGACCGCCGCGCCGGCGACGCCGCCGACCGCCGAGACCGCGCCCGACGTCATCAGTCCGAGCCGATCGCCGACGCCCGCCTGGCCTTCCCTTAGCGGCTGTCCCTGCGCCAGCCTCATCCCGATCGAGCGCACGACCTCCGGGGAGGCGGCGAAAGTGCTGTGGCCGGAAGCATCGCTGGAAGTGACGTTGGTCAGATCGATGACTTTGATTTGATCGCGGTAGAGGACTTCGTTGTAGGGCGGCGCGTTCGGATCAACGGCTCCCAAGCGCGTATTGCCCCAGAAACGGCGGGACGCGGCGAGCGCGTCATCGTCTCGCGAAGCGAACAGCGTGAAAACCGAAGGCCGAATCCCGATCTCCGCGATTTGACGCCGGAAGACGTCGAAATCGACGTCGGGCGCGGCAAGCATGACATTCTCGATTTTCGAACCGATCTGGCCGTTGCGGATCGCCATTTGGCGCAGCGCTTCGAGCGTCACCCAATTGCCCATGGAATGCGCGAGGATCGAGATTTTGCCGACGTCCCGGTCGCGCTGCAGCGCCTGAAGAACGGTTTCCAGGGCGTCCCGCGAATAGCTGGCGCTCTCATGATCATAGCCATATTGCAGCAGCCGGCCGCGCGACGGCCAGGTGAAGAGCACGGGCGTCACGTCGGCGCGCGAGTCATGGACGATTTGCGCGAAACGATAGACGGCTTCCTCGAAACGCGTGTTGTAGCCGTGAACGAAGAGCAGCACCTGGCGCTTGGGCGTCTTGCGGATGCGGGCGTTGAACGCGGCGATCGCCGCCTCCTTGCTGAGCACGTCGGCGCGAACGGTGGCGAATTGCGTGGCCGGATCAGGCGTCGGCGCTTGCGGCCATTGCACTTCGCCAATCACGCGGGCGGCGTCGGGCGGAATTGAAACGGCGATGTCGGCGAAATGAACGCCGCGTCCGCGTTCGCCGGAGAAGATGACGCCGGGCTGGGACGAATCCGGCTCTCTGGTCGTCACGACAAGCAGGTCGACGACGCTCGCGCCGGGCGCGACCTGATGCGTCGCGACGAGCGTTCCGTGCGGGCGGCTCGCGCAGGCGCCGAAGGCGAGCGCAAAAAATCCCGCCAATATGATCCGTCCGCGTCCCATAAAGCCGCCGTGCTCGAAAATTGTCGCGCCGCCACCCCCGTCGAGGCGAAGCTAACTACGCTCCACTCCGTCATTTTTACGGCGCAAATGGGGCGTCGCATCCGACGTCCCATCCGAATTGTGCGCAAGCGCACTGATTACTTGGGAGAAATGCGGCATGATCGCCATGCTCGCACGAGAGTGGAGCGTCGGCGGCGGGGCTGGGACGAATCGCCTCCGACTGCGCAGGGGAGAGCTTTCGAGCTTTCCCCTGCCTCTCAGCCTCGGGTCAGCGCCTTTTCGATATCCTTGAGCGGATGGCGGGTCAGGTCCTTGGCGAGTTCGCCGACCACCTTGCCTTGCGCCTTGACCGACAGCTCCTTGCGGATTTCGCCCAGGGCGCGCGGCGGCGCGACGATGGCGATGGCGTTCAATTCGCCAGATTCGGCGGCGCGATTGATGCGCTCCGCCATGGCTCTGGCGAAGCGCTCCTCCTCCAGCTCATGCCAATCGACATTTTCCATGGCGCTGCGTCCCGGCGAGAAGGAGGCGAAGCTGCGGCCAGGCCTGTCAGTTCCCTGCTCATGCGTCGGCGGATTATCGTCGATGCGGGTCTCGATGACGCGAAGGTCAAGCAGATCGGCGTCGCCGTGGTTTTGAAAAAAGAGCGCGCGGCGGCCGTCCCCAACCAGAACCCAGGCGCCGTTGCCGACGGAAAATTCGCTCATGATGTATCCTCGCCTTCCATTTCATTCGCATTGTTCTTGGCGGCTCGTTCTTGGCGGCGCGTTCTTGGCTATTCCTGCTTAGCGGCTCCTGCCTGGCGCTCGTCTTGAGGCGCTTGCGCCAAAAATATTGTCCCGCCGGCGCTGCTTCGCGCCGGTTGGCTCTCAGCCAAGAATAGGGCGCCGTCGCACGCGTTCAAATCGCCCATTGCGACAAGACCATGTCGTAATGGACGCAATCGGCCAATTGTAAATGGCGTGATCGGGTTCGGCGCGGCGCGCGCGCTGCAAAAAACCGGTATTCAATTTTTCTCGCGCCGCGCTTTAAGCGGCGAGCTTCTCTTCCTTGCCGGGCAGGTGGGTCATCTCCTGCAGCGCCGGGTCGCGCGCGCCGGCGCCTGCGCGCGTCATTTGCCGGCGCAGGGCGGCGCTCCGCCTGATCGAGCGTTCATTGAACGCCCAGAGCAGCCAGCAAGCGCCTAGAATGCTCAGCAGCGCCGTATAGGGTTCGCCAAGGGCGAAGGACGAAAGGAATGAGAAATCAGGGACGCATTCCTTGGCGTATTCGCAGGCGTCCGACCAATCCTGAAACCATTGTTTGATCGCCTCCATCGAGACCTCCTTGCCGCGCAGCATTCGAATAGCGCGCGCCCCGCCGTCGAATCGTATAGCGCAGGTACATTGCAAGGATTGTGCGAAGCAGCATATCGCGCGTCAATTGTGGCGAGCATGGTCAAATTGGCGCGCTGCCTTGAAATTAGGCAGAAAACTCGCGCGTCGGGGCGAGCGCGCACATCGGATCGCCGACGCAGCGGCGATCGTCGACTATCCCGCCGAGACTTCTCGGGCGCCGCTTACGAGGCTTCGCCGATCGGCCATTCGCCCTTGTAGACACCACCCTTATTATCATGGGCTTCGACGCGGATCGTCTTGGCGCCGTTCGGCGTGTAGGTGAAGCGGAAGGCCGGGTCTTCGGAGAGTGAAATGCCGCCTTCCATCTTGAAGATCGGCGCGTCGCCCTGAAAGACTTCGACCTTGTCGATGAAATGCGCCGGCAGATAGGCGCGGGAGACCGGGTCCATCTGCATGCCCGAGGCGTTCGGGTGGCGGATCATGATCTGCGCCTCGCGCTTCGAGGCGTCGGCGCTCTTGAACTCGCGATATTTCATCTTGCCGATGTTGGCGACCGCCTCGTCCTGATCCTTGACCGCGGGCGCCGAACAGCCGCCCGAGGCTTTGACGAATTTGGCGTCGGCGCGAAGCTTGCCGTCGCTTGTCTCCGCCACCGCATGGACATTGGAATAGGAATTCACCCGCACGCGGGTCTCGATGAAGCCGACGCCGGATTTGTCGCCGAGCGTGAAGGCCGCCGCCATCGGCATCGGGTTCTGGTCGATGACCAGCGTCGCGACTTTGATCAGCGAAGGGTTCGAAAAGCGCATGGTCATCGGCACGATGGCCGCGTCCTCGGCGCGCGCCGGCGCCTCAAGCGCGATGACGCCGTCCGCGTCGGCGATCGGGCGGTTTTGGAAAATGTCAGTGACGAGGCCGGGCCAGGGGTCCGGGGCGGTGTCGGCGAGGGCGCCGGTCGCAACAAGCGCGAAGAGGGCGCCGGCGGCGCAAAGGGCTGCTTTATTCACCCGGCATCCTCCCAAAGGTCTTGCGTCCTTATGACCGACGGACGATCCGCGGCCCAGAATAAGCGCCGCTTCCGTCGGCGTCACGTGACAAAGTCATTTACGGTCCCTCCCACTCGAGTTCCGCGAACCCGGCAGTGGCGTTGCGGGCGTTGTAATCGTCGAACAGCCGCCACTTCTCGCGTTCCTCGGCGCCGGCGGTCTTAGCGGCGGCGGCGACGCCCTCGCCCTTTTTGATCGCGGCGCGAAGATCGGCGGTGAGCCGCATCAGATAGGCGCGCTGATCCTCGAGCGCCTTGGGCCAGGGGGCGGGCAGGGGCCCATGGCCGGCGACGACCTGCGTCGCCTTGATCGCCGCGAGCCTGTCGGCGACGTCGAGAAAGCCGAGGAGACTTCCGTCGACGACCGGCACATGCTGCAAAAAAAGCAGATCGCCGGCAAACAATACGCCGCTTTTGGGATCGAGAATGGTAAGGTCGCATTCGCTATGCGCCGTGCGCCAGGCCTGCAGGACGATCTCGCGATGGCCGAGTTCGAGCGTCATCGTCTGATCGACGGTCAGGGTCGGCGGCACGATCGTGACGCCGTCGAGCGCGTCGCCCATCTGATCGCGAAAGGCCGAGAGATAATGCGGCCCGCGCGCCGCGAGCGCCCGCGGCAGGTTTTTATGGCCGACGAAAATCGCGCCGGTCTCGACGAAGGCGCCATTGCCGAAGGTGTGGTCGGGATGGGCGTGGGTGTTGATGATGTAGCGGATGGGCTTTGGCGTCTTCTCGCTTAACGCTGCGAGGAAGACGCGGCCTTCGATCAGGCTGCCGCCGGTGTCGATCACCGCGACGGCGTCGTCGCCGACGATCGCCCCGAGATTGGCGATGTCGCCGAGATTTTCCCGAGTCATCAGGGAAGTTTTCCCCTGATGTGCGTAAACGCCCGGCGCGATTTCAGTCAGCGAGAAGCCGGGCGCAGCCTGCGCGGCAAAGGGCGGCGCGATCGCCGCGACGAAGCCCAGAATGAAACACAACATATTGTAAGCCTTGGCTGTTCTATAGGCTGTCGCGTGCGGCGCATCGCCCGGCCCCGCCATTGTTTTTTGCGATTGCGATTCAACCATTAGCGACATATTATCCCGCCGTTTCCGAGTAAAAGATGCCTCCCGGACGGGAACTGGGAGCTTCTCGCCGCTGGCGGACGTTTTGTCCCGTCGGCATGAGACATAAACGGAAATCGCCTTCCCAATGTCGAGGCGCCTAGGAGGCGCGACGTCGGCGGCGGCGCAATAATAACGCGCGCCACGGCGTCGTCAGGAGGAAAAGCTCATGCATAGACTGTTGTTGTCGACTTCGGTGGCCGTGCTCGCGCTCGCCGGCGCTGCGAATGCGCAAAACTGGTCCGCGCCCAGTGGCGCGGCGGCCGGCGCCTCTGACGAATTGCTGACCCTGCAGAAAGACCCCAAGCAGTGGGTGATGCCGACGGGTGATTACGCCAACCAGCGCCATTCCGCTCTCAAGCAGATCACGACCGAGAATGTCGGCAAGCTCGCGCCGGCCTGGCAGTTCTCGACCGGCGTTCTGCGCGGCCATGAAGGCGCGCCGCTCGTCATCGGCGACGTCATGTATCTGCATACGCCATTTCCCAACATCGTCTATGCGCTCGACCTGAAGGATCCGGACCACAAGATCATCTGGAAATACGAGCCCAAGCAAGACCCGTCCGTCGTGCCGGTGATGTGCTGCGACACGGTCAACCGCGGTCTCGCCTATGGCGACGGCAAGATTTTCCTGGCGCAGGCCGACACCACGCTCGTCGCGCTCGACGCCAAGACCGGCAAGCTTGCCTGGTCGGTCAAGAACGGCGACCCGTCGAAGGGCCAGACCTCGACCGCCGCTCCGCATGTCTTCAAGGACAAGGTGTTCGTCGGCATCGCCGGCGGCGAGTTCGGCGTGCGCGGCCACATCACCGCCTATGACGTCAAGACCGGCCAGCAGGCGTGGCGCGGCTATTCGATGGGCCCCGACGCCGACACGCTCATCGAGCCGGGCAAGACCACCCATCTCGGCAAGGCGGTCGAGAAGGACTCGGGCATCACGACCTGGGAAGGCGAGCAGTGGAAGACCGGCGGCGGCACCACCTGGGGCTGGTATAGCTATGATCCGGACCTCAATCTCGTCTACTACGGCTCCGGCAACCCCTCGACCTGGAATCCGAAGCAGCGTCCGGGCGACAATCGTTGGTCGATGACTGTCTGGGCGCGCGACCTCGACACCGGCAAGGTGAAGTGGCTCTATCAGATGACGCCCCACGACGAGTGGGACTTTGACGGCATCAACGAGATGATTCTCGCCGACCAGGACATCGGCGGCGCGAAGCGCAAGACGCTCGTCCACTTCGACCGCAACGGCTTCGGCTATACGCTGGACCGCACCAATGGCGAGCTGCTCGTCGCCGAGAAATTCGATCCGGCGGTGAATTGGGCGACCAAGGTTGACATGGACAAATCGTCCAAGACCTATGGCCGTCCGCTGGTCGTCGACAAATATTCGACCGAGCACAACGGCGAAGACGTCAATACGCAATATGTCTGCCCGGCGGCGCTTGGCTCGAAGGACCAGCAGCCGGCGAGCTATGACGCGGCGACCGGTCTGTTCCTGGTGCCGACCAACCACGTCTGTATGGACTATGAGCCGTTCCGCGTGAGCTATACGGCGGGCCAGCCCTATGTCGGCGCGACGCTGGAAATGTTCCCGGCGGGCAAGGACAAAGGCGAGACCCACACCGGCAACTTCATCGCGTGGGACGCCAAGACCGGCAAGATCGTCTGGTCGAACAAGGAGCAGTTCTCGGCCTGGGGCGGCGCGACGTCGACTGACGGCGGCGTCACCTTCTACGGCACGCTGGAAGGCTATCTGAAGGCCGTCGACACGAAAACCGGCAAGGAGCTCTATAAGTATAAGACTCCGTCGGGAATCATCGGCAACGTCACCGTCTATGAGTCGGGCGGCAAGGAATATGTCGCGGTGCTCTCGGGCGTCGGCGGCTGGGCCGGCATCGGCCTCGCGGCGGGCCTTTCGAAGAGCAACGAAGGCCTCGGCGCCGTCGGAAACTATGCGTCGCTCGCCAATTATACGGCGCTCGGCGGCGTCTTGACGGTCTTCGCTCTGCCGAATTAAGCGAGACGCGAAGTTAACCAAGGTCGGCGCTCGGCGCGCACCGTTAAGGTGCGCCGCCGAGCGTCGGCGTTTAAAGTGTGTGAAAAGAGACCAAGGAGACAGGAAATGAGATCGCCGCTGGCCGGAGCATTGGCTCTGGGCGTCATTTTATGCGCGGGAGGCTCCGCGATGGCCGATCCGCCGGGAGATCCCAAATCCGTCAAATCGACCGACGGCAAATATTTCGACGCCAAAGGCGACCCAACCTATAATGTCGGCCCCGACGGCAAGGTGGACTGGTACACCTTCTCCGGCTACCGCCGCTATCACGCGGAATGCCACGTCTGCCATGGCCCGAACGGCGGCGGCTCCACCTATGCGCCGGCCCTCAAGGATTCGGTGAAGAATTTCAATTACGCGGAATTCGCCGGCATCGTCATCGGCGGCCGCCAGAACGGCAACAGCGTCATGCCGGCCTTCGCCGAAAACAAGAACGCCTCCTGCTATATCGACGACCTATATGTTTACCTGCGCGCGCTCTCGACCGGCGCGATCGAGCCCGGCCGTCCGGGCAAGAAAGAGGATCGCCCCGAGGCCTTCGCCAAGGCCGAGGCCGAGTGCATGGCTCAGAAGTAAGTGCGTCGAAACGATCGCATGATCGGTTTGAACAATCGCCGGCGCGGCCTGGCCGCGCGGCGTTCCCGGGCTTACGCCGCCGCAATTTTTCTTGCGGCGGCGCCCGCCTGCGCACAGCATCTGGGGCCGGATTTCGGCGCCAAGGGCGACGACAATCAGGGCTCGATCGAACTCGTCGATCCCAAGACTTTGCGCGTCTGCGCCGATCCGAACAATCTTCCCTTCTCGAACGATAAGGGCGAAGGCTTCGAGAACCGCATCGCCGAATTCCTGGCGAAGAAGATCGGCAAGGAACTCGCCTATAGCTATTATCCCGGCGCCACGGGCTTCGTGCGCAACACGCTCAACGCGCATCTTTGCGACGTCATCCTCGGCATGCCGCAGGGCAATGATCTGGTCCAGCCGACCAATCCCTATTACCGCACGACCTACGCCATCGTCACCCGCGCGGGCTCGGAACTCGACGGCGTCAATTCGCTCGACGATCCGCGACTGAAGGAAAAGCAGCGTCGTATCGGTCTTGTCGCCAATACGCCGCCCGGCAATGTGCTGGCGATGAACGGCCTGATGGCGTCGGTGAAGCCCTATGCGCTGATGGTCGACACCCGCGTTGAATCCTCGGGCGCGGCGATGATCCACGATCTCGAAAAAAAGGAGATCGACATCGCGCTGCTGTGGGGGCCGATCGCCGGCTATTACGCCAAACATTCGAGCGAGAAGCTGAATGTGACCCCGCTGCCGGAGACGGCCGGCGCCCGCATGGCGTTTCGCATCGGCTTCGGGGTTCGCCATTCCGATCAGAACTGGAAGCGCGAACTCAATACGCTGATCGCGCAGAACAAGGCGGAGCTGGAGCGCATACTTCTCGATTACGGCGTGCCGTTGCTCGATGAGTCGGGACATGCCATCACGGTCGCGCGATGAACTCAATCAACCGTCAGGCATGCCGCCTTCTGCTTTTTGCGGCGTTCGGCCTTTTCGCCGCGGCGGCTTACGCTGAAACGCCGCCGGAGCCGGATTCCTATCGCATGGACAATTATCATGCGCCGACGCCGGCGACGCTCAAGGGCGCGATGGTGCTCGACACGCCGCAGGCGTTTGAACTGTGGAGCGGAAAGAAGGCAGTCTTCATCGACGCGCTGTCGCGTCCGCCCAAGCCCGAAGGCCTGCCCAAGAACGCGGTGTGGCGCGATCCCAAGCGCTTCGACATTCCCGGCAGCATCTGGCTTCCCGACACCGGCTTTGGCGAATTGTCCGAACCGATGGCGCGCTATTTCGAGCAAGGACTGACGCGCGCGAGCGGCGGCGACAAATCGAAGCCGCTCGTCTTTTATTGCCGCACCAATTGCTGGGCGTCGTGGAACGCGGCGAAACGCGCGCTGACGCTCGGCTATACCAATGTGCTGTGGTATCCGCCCGGCGCCGACGCCTGGGAGCAGGCCGGCCATCCGGTCGAGGAACGCCAGCCCGAGCCGCGCGAATAGGGTACGAGTTCGGTTGAGAGCTGGGGCTGTCATTCCCGACGCGCGCAACGCGCGCGATCGGGAATCCAGAGCAAATCCAGCGTTCCTGGGTCAGCTCTGGATTCCCGGTCAGGCCTTCGGCCTGCCGGGAATGATGGGGTGGACGGCCCCGCCTCAACGGCATCTAAAGTGCCAAGACGTGGTCGCCGGAGCGCCACAGAGAGGGAGGCCGTCCATGAACAAGTTTATCAGAATCGGAGTCGATCTGGGCAAGC
>Ga0194120_10008038_pt1 | contig 14137 bp, 14 predicted proteins | sample TA2MahCa65mmetaG_FD_148642 | JGI IMG/M metagenome (GOLD analysis project Ga0194120, IMG submission 148642) | Freshwater microbial communities from Lake Tanganyika, Tanzania - TA2015019 Mahale Deep Cast 65m | ecosystem: Environmental > Aquatic > Freshwater > Lake | place: Tanzania: Lake... | reverse complement strand
CCTCCACGCACCACAGCGTAAGAAACGTCGATCGGAAAGTACAGTACGAAGTTTTGGATCACGATGTACGAATCAATGAATCTGACAAAGTAGTGTTAGGCCGATGGGGTTTTCCCCCTTATCGGTCTAATCGCCCCAAACGATTATTTTCTGCATGAAAGGTAGCCCTCAAACGAAGTCCTAGTCGCCCCAGACCACGGTGTCACCCCAGACCACGGTGTCACCCCAGACCACGGTGTCACCCCAGACCACGGTGTCACCCCAGACCACGGTGTCACCCCAGACCACGGTGTCACCCCAGACCACGGTGTCGCCCCAGACCACGGTGTCGCCCCAGACCACGGTGTCCCCCCAGACCACCGTGGCGCGTCGAATATGGTTCGCGCGGCGCATGGCGCTCGCACGAGCGTGTGTGAAAAAGGGCTGTCCGGAGAGTTCACGACTCACGAACAAGAGGCCGGAGGGCTTCGTATCCTCGCCGGCGACTACCGACGTCGCCGGGAACGACCCCGTTTCCGGTCCCGCCACCGCCGCGAGCACGTTGATGCTTCCCGCGCCGCTTGCCAGGATCGGCGTGTCGGGCAGCAGCGTCGCTGACGCCTGCAGGAGCACACGCACGCCGATCGGCGCGAGGCGAGGCTTCCAGTCCAGCAGCAGCGCCGCCGCGCCGGAAACCGCGGCGGCGGACATGCTCGTGCCAGACAGCACCAGCCGCTTGCCCTCGGTCGTGTCGAGCACCAGCTCCGGATGTTCCCGTGCAATGGTCGAGTGTGGCGCCAGCAGGCCGACGACCTTGTTCCCCGGCGCCACGACGTCCGGCTTGATCAGCCGGTCCTTCAGCGTCGGGCCCTTCGAGCTGTACGTCGCCATCACATCGTCGCTGCGGAACGCGGTCCCCTTCGCGTTCAGCGCGCCGACGGTCAGCGCGTGCGGGCAGTGCCCCGGCGTCGTGATCGCCCCGAACAGCATCTTGCCGTCAGCGGTCTTGCCGAAGTTGCCGGCGGAGGCCACCACCACCAGGCCCGCGTCGTGCGCGCGCTGCACCGCCTGACACAGCGGATCCTCGCGCCACCCGTCGTCCACCGGCCCGCCCAGCGAGACGTTGATCACGCGCAGGCGGTACTCGTCCGCGTGATCCACGGCCCAGTCGATCGCCTCGATCACCTCGGACTCGTAGCCAAGCCCGTCCGCGTCGAGCACCTTCAGGCTCACGATGTGCGCGCCGGGCGCCATGCCGCGCGTCTCATCGCGCCGGCGGCCGCCCGTGCTGGCGATGACCCCGGCGACGTGCGTCCCGTGCCCGTGCTCGTCGAGCCCCTTCCCACGCGTGGCGACGAAATCGATGCGCGCCACGACGCGATCCTTCAGCTCGGGCACGTTCGCCACGCCGCTGTCGATCACGGCCACTCCGACGTTGCGCCCCGTGATGCGTCCGAGCCCCAGATCCGGCAGCCCCGCGTGGAGCTGATCGGCGCCGGTCGTCCCCACCGTGATCGACGTGTTCGCCTTGACGACGTGGTTCTCGTGGACGACCGCGTCCTCCCGCAGCGCGTCGATCTGCTGGTCCGACAGGTCGAGGACGGCGCCCGTCCGCAGCCGCTTGCGCACCGTCGCGCCGTGGCGCGCGGCGACGGCGTCCACGCTGGCCCGGCTGCCGGTGACGATCACGCTGCGGCGCCGCTGCGCGGCGGCGTCGGAGACGAACACGGAGAGAAGCAGCGCCAGTGTCGCGAGCGACACAGCCGTTGCGCGCAGCCGTGGCGCCGATACCGGTGCCGCGCGCTGCAGAAGGGTCGCCATCAGGAGCCTCGTCCGTAGTAGGTTCGTTAAGTGCGGGCGCGTACGGTGAAGGTGGCCGACGACGCCGACGCCGGGAACGCCTGCGGCCGGAACCCGAGCTCGTACAGCGACTCCACCAGCACGCGCTGGGAGCCGCCCATCGTCCGGATCGTGTGGAGCCGTCCGTCGCGGATCCGGTTGTAAATCGTGCGGCGCGAGACGTTGAGCAGCGCCGCTGCCTGGTCGATCGAGACACTGCGGCCCAGCCGCGGCTCGGGAGCGGGATCGTGGATTTCGGTTGCCACCGGGAACACCCTCCGCCCGCCGCCAATGGCAGAGTTGGTGCCACCAGAGACACTTCGCCGGGGACGCACGGTAAGCCATAGTGGTGTAGGGAATTAGGGGAGGGAGGTGGAGCTTAGCTCAACGGTGCCGATTATGTCCAGACAGCCAGCGCCTTAGCCCGCTGCCGGGCCGGGGTGCGGCAATCGATAGGCGATTTGCACACTCATGTGCTGAAATCTGCACGATTCCTTCGCGGCCAAGAATTTGGCCGGGAAGGCCAACATTTCCGACCGTGAAACGCTCACGTCTTGCCGGCGCGCTCGTCACCGCGGGCCTCCTCGTGGCCCTCGTGGTCTATTTCCGTCCGGCCGGGGGGCCGGCCGACGACGCGCCCGCCGCGCGCCGGGGCGGGCAGCTCGTCGGCGCCATCCGCGGCGAGCCGCGCTCCTTCAACCGCCTCGTCGACCGCAACCAGACGACGGAGCTGCTGTCGATGCTGCAGCACGCGCGGCTGGTGCGCGTGAACCGCGAGACGTTCGAGCTGGAGCCGTGGCTGGCGGAGCGGTGGGAGTCGAGCGCCGACGGCCGGACGCACACCTTATATCTGCGCCAGGGCGTGACGTGGTCCGACGGGACGCCGTTCACCGCCGCCGATGTCCTCTTCTCGCTCGATGCCGTGCTCGACCCGAAGGTGGAGAGCGTGATGGCCAGCCAGCTGATCGTGGGCGGCCAGCCGATTCGCGCCAGCGCGTCCGACGACCACACGGTCGTCTTCCGCTTCGCGGCGCCCTCCGGTCCCGGGCTGCGGCTCCTCGACGGGCTGCTGATCCTGCCGAAGCACAAGCTCGAGGCGCGCCTGAAGGACGGCACGCTGGCGCAGGCTTGGGACACGAAGACGCCCCCCTCGGAGATCGCCGGCCTGGGGCCGTTCGTGCTGCGCGAATACCTGCCCGGGCAGCGCCTGGTCTACGACCGCAACCCGCGCTACTGGCGGACGGCGCCCGATGGTGCCCCGCTGCCGTATCTCGATCGCGTCGTGCTCGAGATCGTCCCCGACCAGAACGCGGAGCTGCTGCGGCTGCAGTCGGGCGACATCGACCTCACGCAGAGCGAGCTGCGCGCCGAGGACTACGTGCCCGTGCGACGCTCCGAGGAAGAAGGGCGGCTGCGGCTCATCGAGCTCGGCGTGGGCCCGGACGCGGATGCGTTCTGGTTCTGCCTGAAGCCGGAGGCGAAGAAGGCCGACCCGCGCTTCGCGTTCGTCAGCCGGCCCGAGTTCCGGCAGGCGATCTCGCACGCGGTGGACCGCGAGATGTTCGCGGAGACGGTGTTCCTGGGCGCGGCGGTCCCGATCTGGGGACCGATCACGCCGGGCAACTCCATCTGGTTCTGGCCCGACGTCCCGCGCTATCCGCACGACGACGATCGCGCGCGGGAGCTGTTGCGCGGCATCGGGCTGGAGGATCGCAACGGCAACGGCGTCGTCGAGGACGGGCGCGGCACCGAAGCGCGCTTCACCGTGATGACGCAGCAGGGGATTGGCTACTACGAGCGCGGCACCGCGGTGCTGCGCGACGAGCTGGCGGGCGTCGGGATCGCGCTCGACATCGCGCCGCTGGAGTTCGGCGCGATGATTCAGCGCATGCTGGCCTGCGACTACGACGCCATCTACATGCGCGCGCTCACCACCGACCTCGATCCGGCCGTGAACCTCGACTTCTGGCTCAGCTCGGGCGACGCGCACTTCTGGAACCTGGCGCAGACGTCGCCGGCCACCGAGTGGGAGCGGCGCATCGACACGATCATGCTGGAGCAGGCGGCCTCCGTGGATCAGGAGCGGCGGCGGATGCTCTTCCGCGACGTGCAGCGGATCGTGGCCGAGAACCTGCCGGCGCTGTACTTCGCGGCGCCGCGGCTCTACTACGCCCACAGCACGCGCGTGCAGGGCGTGCGGCCGTCGGTGCAGCGGCCCCCGGCGCTCTGGAACGCTGATAGTCTTAGCGTTACCAATTGATCCGCTTTCTCGCGCGACGCCTCCTGTTCGCCCTCGTCCTCGTCGTCGCGGTTTCCTCGGCCGCGCTGTTCCTCACGCGGCTCGCGCCGGGCGACGTCACGTCGCAGCTCGGCCCCTTCGCCAGCCCGCAGGAGATCGCGCGCGTGCGCGCGCAGTACGGGCTCGACCGGCCGGCCGCCGGGCAGTGGGCGGCGTGGGTCGGACGCGCGGTGCGGTTCGAGTTCGGCGACTCGTTTCTCTACAACCGTCCGGTGCGGGGGCTGGTCGGCCGCGCCGCCGCCAACACGGCGGTGCTGGCGGTCGTGGCGCTGACACTGGCCACGCTGATCGGCATCCCGCTCGGCGTGTTCACGGGCAGCCGCAGCGGGGTCGCGGCGACGCTCGTCCGCGCCGCGTCGCTGGTGTGCATCTCGATTCCGCCGCTGCTCACGTCGCTGCTGCTCGTCTTCGTCGCCTCGCGCACGCGCTGGTTTCCCACCGGCGGCATGACGTCGGTGCAGGCGCTGGACGTGCAGTGGTCGGCGTGGATCGCCGACGTGGCCGCGCACCTGCCGCTGCCGGCGCTCGCCCTGGCCCTGCCGATTGCGGCGACCTTCGAGCGCCTGCAGGCGCAGTCGATGAGCGACGCGCTCCATCAGCCGTTCCTGCTGGCGGCGATCGCGCGGGGCGTATCGGCGCGCGATCTCATCGTCCGCCACGCGTGGCCGGTGTCGGTGCGGCCGATCTGCGCGGTCTACGGGATCGCGATCGGCGCGCTGCTCTCCGGCTCGTTCGTCGTGGAGTACGTGACCGCGTGGCCCGGCCTGGGGCGCCTCATGTTCGAGGCGCTGCGCGCGCGCGACATCTATCTCGTCGCGGGGTGCGCGGCCACCGGCGGGCTGTTCCTCGCCTTCGGCAGCCTCGTTGGCGACCTGCTGCTGGCCGCCGCGGATCCGCGCGCGCGGGAGGCGCAGGCGGCATGAGACGGGCAGGCCTCGCCCTGTTCGCGCTGGTGGTGGCGGTGGCGGTGGGCGCGCCATGGCTGGCGCCGAACGATCCGGAGCGCGCGTTTTCGAACCTGCTGTACGCGCCGCCGACGCCCGTGCACGCCGGCGCCGGCGGACTGTACATCCATCCGCAGCGCCTGGTGAGCCGGCTCGAGCGACGGTTCGAGCAGGACACCGCGCGTCGCGCGCCGCTGCAGTGGCTGACGAACGGGCGCCTCGTGAGCGTTGACGAGTCGCAGGGCGGCCCGCTGCTCGTCCTCGGCGCCGACGTCTTCGGCCGCGACACCTTCTCGCGGCTCATCTTCGGCGCGCGCACGTCGCTCGCGCTTGCCGTCCTCGCCACCGCGGGAGCGCTCATCCTCGGGGCGCTCGTCGGCGGCGTCGCCGGCTACGCGGGCGGACGGGTGGACGAGCTGCTGTCGCGCTTCTCGGAATTCGTCCTCGTGCTCCCGGCGATCTACGTGGCGCTGGCGCTGCGCGCGGTGATGCCGCTGGTGCTGCCCGCCGAGACGGTCTTCGTCGCGCTCACCGTCATCTTCGCCCTCCTCGGCTGGCCCATCGTCGCCCGCGGCGTGCGCGCGATCGTCGCGTCGGAGCGCGATCGCGATTACGCGGCGGCCGCGCTGGCCGCCGGCGCGGGACCGGTGCGCACGCTCGTGCTCCACCTGCTGCCCGCCGCCTGGAGCTATCTCACCGTGCAGGCCACGCTGTTGCTGCCGGCGTTCATCCTCGCGGAAGCGACGCTCTCCTACGTCGGCCTCGGCTTCCCCGACACGGTGCCCACCTGGGGGACGATGCTGCAGGATGCGGCGAACGTGTCGCTGGTGGCGGAAGCGCCGTGGATGCTGGCGCCGGCGGCCGCCATCTTCATCTTCGTGCTGGCGGTCAACCTGACCGTCCAGTCCACGGGGCGCGCGCCTGTACAATTGGAGCCATGACCCTTCGACCCTTCGACGGGCTCAGGGTCGTCCCGAGCGACGTCGAGGGACGACGAGCTCAGGGTCATCCCGAGCAGAGTCGAGGGATGAAGCGGTTCGCGGGTATCCACACCCCGATCGTCACGCCGTTTCAGCAGAACGACACGGTTGACGAGGCGGGGCTGCGCGCGAACATCGCGCGCTGGATGCAGTCGCCGCTCACCGGCCTCGTGGTCCTCGGGTCCAACGGCGAGGCGCCTCAGTTGGACGACGCCGAAGCCGACCGTGCGGTGTCGGTTGCGCGCGAGAGTGTGCCGCGCGACCGGATTCTGATCGCCGGCACGGGCCGCGAGTCCACGCGCGCCACCATCGCCGCCACCAGGCGCGCGGCCGCCGCCGGCGTGGACGCGGTGCTCGTCAGGACGCCCTCCTTCTTCAAGGCGCAGATGACGACCGACGTGTTCGTCCGCCACTACACGGAAGTGGCGGAGGCGTCGCCGGTGCCCGTGCTCCTCTACAACGTGGCGATGTTCACGGGCGTGAACCTGGCGCCCGACGCGGTGGCGCGGCTGGCGGCGCATCCGAACATCGCGGGGATGAAGGAGTCGGGCAGCGACATTGGCCAGATTGCCGAATACGTGTCGCGAACGCCCGACACGTTCGTGGTGCTTGCGGGGTCCGCCACGACGCTCTTTCACGCCCTGTGCGCCGGCTGCGACGGCGCGATTCTGGCATTGGCCGCGCTGGTGCCCGGTGAATGCGTCCGCTTACGGACCCTGGTTGCCGAGGGGCGCCTCGAGGAGGCGCGGGCGCTCCAGCTTCGGCTGATGCCGCTGGCGAAGGCGGTGGGCACGAGCTACGGCGTGCCCGGACTGAAGGCCGCGCTGGAGCTGATGGGATTTGCCGCCGGCCCGCCGCGCCCGCCGCTGCGGGCGGCGGGCGCCGACGTCGTGGAGAAGATCCGCGCCGAGCTGGCCACATGGGATTTCGCGCTGCAGCCTCGCTGATCGTGCTCGCGCTCGTGGCGGCCTGCGCCACCAACCCGGTCACCGGGCGGCGCGAGCTGTCGTTCATGAGCGAGGCGCAGGAGATCTCGATCGGCAAGGAGTCGGATCCGCAGATCAAGCAGGAGATGGGGATCTACAACGATCCCGAGCTGCAGCGTTACGTGAGCGACATCGGGCAGCGGATGGCGAAGATCTCCGAGCGCCCCAACCTGCCGTGGACGTTCCAGGTCGTGGACGTCCCGGCCGTCAACGCGTTCGCCGTCCCGGGCGGCTTCATCTACATCACGCGCGGCATCATGCCGTTTCTCGACAACGAGGCGGAGCTCGCCGGCGTGCTCGGCCACGAGATCGGCCACGTCACCGCGCGTCACTCGGCGCAGCAGTACACGCGGCAGATTACCGGCGGCGTCGGGCTGCTGGCGTTGCAGATCTTCGTGCCGGCGGCGCGTCCGTTCGGCGACCTGGCGGGCCAGTCGCTCGGCGTGCTCTTCCTGCGCTACGGCCGCGACGACGAGCTGCAGGCCGACGAGCTCGGCGCGCGGTATGAATCGACACTCGGGTGGGATCCCGCGGGCGTGCCCGCGTTTCTGGCGACGCTCGGGCGCCTGGACGAGGCGGCGGGCGACCGGAAGGGCGTGCCGAACTGGCTCTCGACGCACCCGGAGCCGCTCGCGCGCGTGAAGGACATCCAGCCGACCGTCGCCCGGCTCAAGACGGGGCGCACCGACTTCTCCACCAACCGCGAGGACTTCATCCGCCGCATCGACGGCATCGTCTACGGCGACAATCCCGAGCAGGGCATCGTCCGCGGCGCGGCGTTCCTGCATCCGGTGCTGCGATTCCGCCTCGATTTCCCCGAGGGCTGGGAGATCCAGAACACGCCGAGCCAGGTGGCGGCCAAGGCGCCCGGCGCCGACGTGTTCATGGTGCTGCGGCTCGTAGAAAACCCGCAGGGGCGCAACCTGCAGGAAATTGCGGTCAACAGCATGCGCGACGCGGGCTTCCGGGCGGTCGAGGGCGCGCCCGCCCGCATCGACAATCTCGACGCCTTCATCGGCGTCTACCAGGGGCAGGCGGACAACGGCGCGACGTTCGGCGCCCGGGCGGCGCACATCGCCTACGACCAGAAGGTCTACATCGTCGTCGGCATCGCGCCGTCGCAGCTGTTCCGGCAGGCCGACGGCGCGATTTCGGCGAGCATCCGCACGTTCCGTTCGATATCCGCGGCGGAGGCGGAGAACATCCGGCCCAGCCGCGTGGACCTCTACGTCGTCCGCGCGGGCGACACGTGGGCGTCGATTGCCGAGCGCGGCGGCGGGGTGATCAAGCCGGCCACGCTCGCCGTGATGAACAACTCCGCGCCCGGGACGCAGCCGACGCCCGGCACGCGCGTCAAGATTGTCGTCAGTGGGTAAGAAGCTGCTTCGCTACGGCGCCGGGGTGGCGGCCGTCGGCTTTGCCGTGCTGGCCTACGTGTATCTCACGCTTCCCGACGTCCGCGTGCTCGAGCGGACCAATCCCACGCGGACGGCGTGGATGGACATGCGCGCGCAGGAGGCGGCGCGCGAGGGAAAGACGCTCCGACACCGCCATACGTGGGTGCCGTACTCGCGCATCTCGCAGAGCCTGAAGCGCGCGGTGCTCGTCGCCGAGGACAGCGCGTTCTGGGAGCACGAGGGCGTGGACATCGAGCAGGTCCGCGAGTCGATTCAGATCAACTGGGAGCAGGGGCGGGCGGTGCGCGGCGCGAGCACGATCACGCAGCAGCTGGCGAAGAACCTCTACCTGTCGCCCTCGCGCGATCCACTGCGCAAGCTGCGCGAGCTGATCATCGCGCGGCGCATGGAAGCGGCGCTGCCGAAAGCGCGCATCTTCGAGATCTACCTGAACGTCATCGAGTGGGGCGACGGCATCTGGGGCGCGGAAGCCGCCGCGCGCACCTACTTCGGGGTGCCGGCGTCGGCGCTCGGCCCGGAACAGGCGGCGCTGCTGGCGGGAGCGATCGTCAACCCCCGCGTGCTGAATCCCGCGCGCCCGGCGGCGCGGCTGCGCGCGCGGCAGCGTCTCATCCTCGGGCGCATGGGCGCGGTGACGCCGCCAGTCGCCGTAGCGGTCGTCACGACCGCGCCGGACGCGGCCGCGGAAGAGGATGTGGCGCCGCTCATCGAGTTCACGGAAGAACCGGGGGTGCCCGACGCCGCGCCGCCCGCGGAACTGCCAGCGGACGCCGCGCCGCCAGTGGCGGAACCGACAGAGGTGTCGCCTGCACCTCAGCCGTTTCCGCCACCGCCAGCTGGACCGCAATGAATTCATACGGCTCAGTGCAGAGGCGGACGGTGCGTGCCGATGATCGCTTCAGAAGCGGGCCCGGCGGCACTCGGGAACGCCCGTGTGCCGTTGACACTCTTCGAAGCGGCGACGAATAATCGCTGCGGCCCGCAGCCACCTCACAACTGAAGACGGTGATTAACGACACCGAGCGTCTGTCCGTGCTCATGGAGGACATCGTGGCTCGTGTGCCCACGTTGGCTCCGAGTGGTTCGTGACCAGGTCGCCCGAGGTCACGGTGAGCGGCCGGCCCATCGACCGACGAGCTCACCGCGCGCGTCGGCGGCGTGGCGGGCGCCGCGTTCAAGGGGTTCCCGTCGTATCCGCAGCGCTACACCGAAGCGCTCGACCCGCAGCCCGAGGCGCCGGCGGAGGTGAGCGGCCGCGTCGAGCCGCTCAGGGCGCCGCGCGACGCGGTCGGCATCGGCCGCGAACTGGTCGGGAAGGATCTTCAGCGCGACATCGCGACTGAGACGCGTATCGCGCGCGCGGTAGACCTCCCCCATCCCGCCCGCGCCGATGAGGGCGAGGATCTCGTACACGCCGAGCCGCGAACCTGGCGTCAGCGCCACTGTGTAGGGTGCGCGGATTATGAGCCGGTTTAGAGCGGTTTCTGAAACGTCGTAGTGTCCGGCTTTAGCCGGACCACGTTGATCGGCAGCGCCGTGTGTGGTCCGGCTAAAGCCGGCTAAAGCCGGACACTACGAAGAAGTCGAAACCGCGCTAGGGCACTTGATTCCGCACGCGGACGATGGCATCGTCGTCACGAGTCATGGCAGGACGATCCAGGACATCCGACCGCGTCGATCGACTCGAGGGGCGATTCGACGGCTTGGAGGCGAAGGTTGACCGGGGATTTGCCGCTGTCGCCGAGCGGTTTGAGCAGGTTGACAAGCGGTTCGAGCAGGTTGACAAGCGGCTCGAGCAGGTTGACAAGCGGCTCGAGCAGGTTGACCGCCGATTCGAGCAGGTTGACCGACGATTCGATCAGGTTGACCGACGGTTCGATCAGGAGCGGTCACGGTCCCAGACGTTGCACGAAGAGCTGACCGGACATTTCCGGCATCTCTACGACCTGCTCAAGGGCCAGAGCGAGAGAATGGACGAGGGGTTCGCCCGCCTCGACAAGAAGATCGACGAGAAATTCGCGATTCACGACGCCGTTCTGAAAGACCACTCGCGCCGCCTGCTGATACTCGAAGGCCGAAGACCGAAGGCGTAAGATCGCGTCCCATGTGGACGGGTGTCGCGCTGAGGGTCGTCGGGCTCGTGCTGCTTGCGCAGGTCGCGTCCGCGGAAGTCGTCCGCGTCGAGATCCGCCGGCGTGACGACGCGGGCACGCATCAGCGGCTGACCGGCCGCGTCTTCTTCGAGGTCGATCCGTCTCTTCCCGCCAACCAGGGCATCGCCGACATCGCGCTCGCGCCGCGCAATGCGCGTGGACGCGTCGAGTTCTCGAGCGACCTGGACGTCTTCGTTCCGAAGGACGCCGGCCGCGCGCGCGGCACGGTGTTCCTGGAAATCATGAACCGCGGCCGCGAGCAGTCCCTCACCCTGATGGGCGACGCGTTCGCGCTGGAGCAGGGATTCACGGTCGCGTTTCTCGGCTGGCAGTTCGACGTCAACGAGGGACTCGCCCTGCAGGCGCCCGTCGCTCCGGTGGAGGGCCCGGTCCGCGCCAGCTTCGTGGTGACGTCCACGGCGCCGCGCGTGGCCGCCGGCGAGCTGCCGTACTGCGCGGCACCCGGAGCCGCCGCCGGGGCGCGCGTGACCTACCGGACGCGCATCGACGCCGAGGCTCGCCTGCTGCCCGGCGAGGCATGGCGGTTCGAGCCGGACGGCTGCGTGGTGCAGATCGCGACGTCGGGCGCGGGCCTGTATGAAGCCGTCTACCGCGCATCCGGTTCGCCCGTGGCGGGGCTCGGACTCGCGGCCGTCCGCGACTTCGCGTCCTACTTGAAGCACGGCGGCAATGGCGCCACGCTGCGCGAGAACCCGGCGCTCGTGCGCCGCGTGGTCGGCTTCGGCTACTCGCAGAGCGGCCGCTTCCTGCGCGAGCTCGTCCGTGACGGGTTCAACACGGACGAGCGCGGGCGGACCGCCTTCGACGGCCTGATGATCGCGTCGGCGGGCGCGGGCGGCGGCAGCTTCAACCACCGCTTCGCGATGCCGGGCCAGGCCGGCAACTCAGTACTGTCGATCCTCCGCCCGGTCGATCTGCCGCCGTTCACCGACGAGGGCCTGCTGGCGAAGGCGCGCGCGGCGCGGGTTGTCCCGAAGATCATCTACACGTTCAGCTCCACCGAGTACTGGGCGCGGGCCGGCTCGCTCACGCACACCGACGACGGGCTCACGGATGTCCCGCTGGCGGAGACGTCGCGGCTGTATCTGATCGCGGGGACGCCGCACGCCTCAGGCGCGCTGGCGCTCGGCCGGGGAGGGCAGTACCGGCAGCACCGCAACTTCGCGCAGCAGCGCTGGCCGATGCGCGCGCTGCTCGTCGCGCTCGACGACTGGGTGCGGGGCACCCCGCCGCCGCCCTCCGTCTATCCGACAATCGCCGCCGGCACGCTGGTGCCGTTCGACCGCGTGGCGTTCCCGGCGATTCCGTCGTTTCCGTTCACGACGTACATGCCGCAGGTCTGGCGGATGGACTACGGCGCGCAGTTCGGCATGACCCGCGTGATCACGCAGGAGCCGCCGTCTCTTGGCGCGCCCTTCCGTGTGCTCGTGCCGCAGGTGGACGCCGACGGGAACGACCGCGGCGGCATCCTGATTCCCGAGGTCGCCGTGCCGCTCGGCACGCACACGGGCTGGAACGTGACGAACCCGCCGCTCGGCGACCTCGGCTACCTCGCGGGACTCGTCGGCTCATTCGAGCCGTTCGCGCCGACGGCGGCGGATCGCCAGGCGTCCGGCGACGCGCGCCTCTCGATCGCCGAACGCTACAAGGGGCGGCAGGACTATCTCGACAAGGTCCGCGCCGCCGCCAGAACGCTCGTCGCGCAGCGCTTCCTGCTCGCCGGCGACGTGCCTGTCGTCATGCGCCGAGCCCAGGAGACATGGGACATCGTAGCGGTTACCGGGCCTCGTTAGCTTCAGGGCGTTTGATTCTTGCGCGACGACGATGGCATCGTCATCGTCATGGCACGGCCATCGCACCTCCAGGGGGCCAGGAGAGACCGCGATGGCTGGGCAGTTTCTGCAACTCCGGGACGAGATGCGCGGTGAATGTTCTGCCGTCCGGGCCGAGATCAGGGACGGCGACGCGGCCCTTGGGGAGGAGATCAGAAGAGGCGACGAAGAGACGCGCAATTACATGCGCGTTCTGCACGAAGAAGTTATCGCGAGAATCGCGACGATCGGAGAGGGCGGGTCGCCGCCGAAGCCGAAGCCGAAGGCGCGGCGGTAGCGGACACGCGTCTGGCGCCGATGAAGCGGCTGGCCCAGTACTGGCCGGTGTAGCGCTCGACGCGGACCACGCCGCGCGAGCTGGGCGCGTGCACGAACCGGCCGGGGCCGATCGCCAGTCCGACATGCGACGCGCCGCGGCTCACGGTCTGGAAGAACAGCAGGTCGCCCGCGCGCACGTCCTCGAGCTTCACGTCTTCCCCGACGTCGTATTGATCGCGCACTTCACGCGGCAGGCTGATGCCGAGGCTGTTGAACACGTACTGCACCAAGCCGCTGCAGTCGAAGCCTGACGGATCGCTGCCGCCGTTGCGATACGGCACGCCGAGGAACTTCAGCGCGGTGTCCACCGCACCCGACAGGGCGGGTGGGGCGAGTGGGGCGGGTGGGGCGAGTGGGGCGAGTGGGGCGGGTGGGGCGGGTGGGGCGGGTGGCGCCCCGGGGAACGGCCGCGGCGTCGGCACGTTGCCCCCCGCACTCCGCGCCGCACAGGCGCCCGTCGTCGCCGCCAGCAGAACCAGCACACCCAGATGGAGCACCCGCACGACTCTGGATATCGGCGTAAGTGGCTGCGTTCGCTAGTCTTCGGGTATTATTACAACTGGAGTATGGAGCAGACGCTCCTTCTGAACGCGTCGTACGAGCCTCTCAAGGTCGTTCACTGGCAGAAGGCGATCACGCTCTGGTGCCAGGGGAAGGTAGAGGTGATCGCGGTCCACGACCGCGAGATAAGGGCAGTGTCCGTCAGCTTCAAGCTGCCCTCCGTCATCCGCCTCCTCCGCTTCGTCAAGATAAAACGCCGGTTCGACTACGTACCGTTCTCCCGCGCGAACATCTACGCGCGCGACGACCACACCTGCCAGTACTGCAACGAATCGCTGCCGACCTCGGAGCTGACGTTCGACCACGTCGTGCCCGTGGCCCATGGCGGCCGCAAGGACTGGGAGAACATCGTCACCTGCTGCGTGACGTGCAACCGCAGGAAGGGCGGCCGCACGCCGGCCGAGGCCGGGATGAGGCTGCGGCGCCACCCGCGGCGGCCTGATTCGGCGCCCGCGATTCGTATCACCATCGGGCTGCGCAACGCGCCGGAAAGCTGGCGCGACTACCTCTACTGGAACGCGGAGCTCGAAGATACCTAGGAAGTCAAAGGTCAGAAGTCAAAGGTCAAAGGTTTTGCTTGATGTACCTTTGACCCTTGACCCTTGCCCTTTGACCTGATGGCTACCCGGTCCACCATCACGTCCGTCCACCCGCTGCGCGCCGTCGAGGGTGGCCGCGTCACGATTCACGGCACGGGGTTCCTCGCAGACGATTCCGCCAGCGTCACGGTCGGCACCGAACCGGCGCGGACGTCGTTCGCCTCCACACGCCGGCTCATCGTCATCATCCCGGACGGGCTGGACGGCG
>Ga0194120_10008037_pt1 | contig 14137 bp, 9 predicted proteins | sample TA2MahCa65mmetaG_FD_148642 | JGI IMG/M metagenome (GOLD analysis project Ga0194120, IMG submission 148642) | Freshwater microbial communities from Lake Tanganyika, Tanzania - TA2015019 Mahale Deep Cast 65m | ecosystem: Environmental > Aquatic > Freshwater > Lake | place: Tanzania: Lake... | reverse complement strand
ACCGGTGTCCGTGGGCGCGCCGGATGTCGGTCTTGGCAGCCTGTGGAACCGATCCGGTATCGCGTTCTCGGTTGGGGCGGGAAGTCACACGGCGTTCCACGCGACGGGCCCGGGAAGGGACAGAGCGTCGGAGCGCGAGTGGTCTGTCGTCGCAGGAGCTGCGAGGCGTCTGGGCGCTTCCACGAACCTGTCCGCGAGCCTCGGTGCATGGCGCGGATCGCTGCCGCCATCATTCCTAGGGGTTCCCGGCGGAGCGAGCCCGTCGGTCGTGCCAGACGTCCGCGTTGCTCTGACGCACGATACGGTGGCAGGTGGGGGGTACAGCGAGCCGGTGTCCGGGACACATGCCGCCATCGCCGTGAACCAGACCGTCAGCGATGTCGTGAAGACGGCGACGTTCACGGGCGACCTCCGCCGGTACGTCCGCTTGGGCTCACGGACCGTCTTGGCGACGCGCTGGCTTGGGCAGTTGGGAACCGGCAGCACGCCGAGATCGGCGTATCTCGGCGGCAACACGACTCTGCGGGGGAGCGAGTTCGAGGAAGTCGTCGGCTCCCGGGTTGGTCACGGGTCGGTCGAGCTCCGCGTGCCTCTGCTCGATGACGTGGTGCTCGGATGGCCCGTGAAGCTCGGGCTGAGCAGCGTTCGGGCAGTGGGGTTCGTCGACGCCGCCGTCGCTTGGTCTCCCGAACGAGCGTTCCGACTATCGCGCGTCATCGACGGAGAGCGACAGCTCGATGCTCTCCACATCGACTATGGGTTCGGTCTGCGGCTCCACGTGGCGCAGATCCCGGTACAGCTGGATATCGCCCGTCAGGACCGAATGGCGTTCGTGAGTCCGTGGCGGGTGCGAATGGGCATCGGGAACGATTTCTAGCCGGACGAACAGGGAGATGGATCATGCAGCCTCGCACACGCCGGTACGCCATCGCCGCCGTCGTCGTGCTGTCCGTATGGGCTCTGGTGCGTGTGTGGACGAGCCTTGTGCCGGAGCTATGGTGGTTCGGCGCCGTATCGTCCGCGAGCGGATCAGACTATGCGGCGGTCTTCAAGACGATGCTCTGGACTCGAATCCTCGTCTTCCTCGCCGTCGCGACGACCCTCATCGTACTGGGCGTCGCCAACATCTGGATCGTGCACAGGCTCGCGCCCCACTCGCTGCACCGCATCGTCCGCAGCGCGACCCAGATCGATCTCGTCGAGATCGACCTTCGGGGCTTCCTGAGGCGCTTGCTCTACGGGTTGTCGGTGGCATTCAGCCTGCTGCTCGCCTATTCCGCCACGACACAGTGGGAGGTCGTTCAGCGGTTCATACACAGTTCGGGGATCGCGTTCCGAGACGCAGCGGGCGAGCCCATCGTCGATCCGCTGTTCGGCAACAACGTCGCGTTCTACCTGCTGCGCCTGCCCGTGCTCCAGTTCGTGAACGGCTGGCTCATGGCGGCGGCGCTGTCGCTGTCAGCGCTGATCACTGCACTGTACTTCTTCTACGGCGGGCTCATCAGCGCGCGTAACCACGTCGAGGTCAGCCGCCCCATCGGCGCGCACCTGGGAGCGATGTACGCGCTGACGTTCCTCCTCCTGGCGTGGCGACATTGGCTCGATCGATTCGAGCTCCTCTACACGCAACACGCCAAGTTCTTCGGAGCTGGCTATGTCGAGGTCCATGCGCGCCTTCCGGTGCTCTGGATTCTGGTCGTGCTGTGTGCAGTCACCGCCGTTGCGTATGTCGTCTCGATCATCCTTCGCAGGTCGGGACCTGCCTTGCTCCTGTCGGGGGTCTATCTGGGGACGCTGGTGGTCGCCGGCGGTGTCTATCCGCAGATCGTGTCGCAGTTCCGCGTGCGTCCGAACGAGCAGGACCTCCAGCGCGAGTACATCGGCGCGAACATCAAGATGACCCGCGCCGCGTTCGGACTGGACGACATCGTCGAGCACAGCTATGAGGGCGCCAGCGACTTCACGCTCGACGACGTCAGTACGCCCTCCATCGCCAGCAATGTCCGGTTGTGGGATCCGAGACCCCTGCTGGAGGTCTATCAGCAGTCTCAGGAACTCCGCCCCCAGTACGACTTTGCGGACGTCGATATCGACCGGTACGCGGTGGGCGATCTGAACCGACAGGTGCATGTGGCAGCGCGAGAGCTCGACGCATCCCAGTTGAGCGCTGGCGCGCAGACCTGGCTGAACCGCACGTTCAACTACACGCACGGTTACGGCGTCGTGGTCAGTCCTGTCAACGAAGTGGATGAGGGAAAGCCTCGCTATTACGCGAAGGATATTCCGCTGGCTTACGATCCTCAGTGGAACCATCCGGTATCTGAGACGCCAGGTCCTCGTATCTACTTCGGAGAGCGCACGGACCACTACGTCGTCGTAGACCCGACACAGGCGGAACCACGGGAGTTCGACTATCCGATCGAAGGGGAGAACTACGCCCGGTACACGTACCAAGGGCTTGGCGGCGTCCCGTTAGGGACCTATCTGCGCCGGCTGACGTACGCCGCACGGTTCGGGGAGTACAACCTCCTGCTCAGCAGCGAGATCGGTCGCGGAAGCCGGATCCTCTACCACCGCAACGTCCTCGAGCGAGCGGAGCGCATCGCGCCCTTCCTGCGATACGACGCAGACCCGTATCTCGTCGTCGCCAATGGGCGCGCCCAGTGGATCGTCGACGCCTACATGACGACCTACCGGTACCCGTACTCGCGCCCGCTGGAGGATTCCTACCGTCAGTTCATTCGACAGACCCGGGGTGACGCCGCCGCCGTGCGAGTGCTGCCACGGGGCGTTCCGTGGGGCAACTACGTTCGGAACTCCGTCAAGGTCGTCATCGACGCGTACGACGGCACGGTGACGTTCTATCGGCTCGATCAGGACCCGGCTCTCGGCGTGAGCGACCCGCTCCTCGAGAGCTACGGTCGCATGTTCCCGTCCCTGTTCCGCCCGTTCACCGAGATGCCGCCAGAGCTGCGGGCTCACGTGCGGTATCCGCGCATGCTCTTCTGGATCCAAGCGACGCAGCTCCAGGCATACCACATGACGAATCCAGATACCTTCTATCTGGAAGAGGACCTGTGGGACCTGAGCTGGGAGATCTACGAGGAGGAGAAGCTCCCGGTCGAGCCGTACTACGTGACGATGTCTCTGCCCGGCGAGAACCAGCCGAAGGGCGAGTTCCTGCTCATCTACCCGTTCACGCCGCGCGGTAAGTTGGTGATGAGCGCATGGATGGCGGCTCGTTGCGACTATTCGCCGGAAGCAGGGAGCCACCAGTACGGTCAGATCGTCCTGTACCGGTTTCCCAAGGGTGCGCAGATGTTCGGGCCCGAGCAGTGGGAATCGGAGTTCGGTGCCAACGCCGAGTTCTCCAACTGGAAGAAGGTGCAGAGCGCCGATGTCAAACGAGGCAATCTGATGCTGTTTCCGCTACCGGACGGCATCCTGGCGGTGGAGCCGATCTACCTCTTCTCGACGGCAGCTCCGATCCCCATGCTCCGACAGGTCATGGTCGGGTACGTCACCTACGGCTTGTCGGCGGGTCGGATTCGTTCCGTCATGGGCGAGAACCTCGCCGATGCCTTCTCGAAGCTGCTTGGCGATGGGATCGCCGTGGCGCCTACGGGCGATCAAGCGCCCGATGGCGCAGAACCCGCATCAACACTGGTTCCGCAGCCATCGGCGGCGACGCCAGGCGGCACGGCGTACGAGGTTTTCGAGCGCGCGCGCGACGCGTTGCGGCGTGAGGACTGGGCGGAATACGGTCGCCGCATGGAAGAACTCGGTCGAATGTTGAAACGGATGGACGCGAACGCGAGTAGATGATGGCGAAAGCCCAGCGTGGTGCGGGTTTGCACCGACTCGAGCTTGACACGCGGTAAGTCGATGCCTACGATCGTCTCAATGTCGTCGTCCGTGTCGAGACGACGAGGGTCTCAACAGAGGGAGGTACTCCTCAGATGACCAAGCAGGACCTCATCAACGCGGTTGCCGACGGCGCCGAGCTCTCCAAGAAGAAGAGCGGCGAAGTTGTCGACTGTCTGCTCGAAGCCGTCGGTGCGGCACTCGCCAAAGGCGACAAGGTCAGCCTGATCGGCTTTGGCACGTTCGAAGTCCGCAAGCGCGCCGCCCGCGAGGGTCGGAACCCCCAGACGAACAAGCCGATCAAGATCAAGGCGAAGACCGTCCCCGTGTTCCGCCCCGGCAAGGCGCTGCGCGACCGCGTCGACGCGAAGAAGAAGTAGCGCCGCCACTTCGGTGAGAGTTCCACCCCCCCGCGACGGAGTTGTTCCGCAGGCTCCGAGCGGGGGTTCATCGTGTTCGGTCGCGGGAAGCCGTCTTGTTGGGATGGACGGCGTAGATGTCGGACGTTCGGAACCGCCGGACGCGTGTGTTGACCATCGCCCGGACGTGGAGATCATCGCCCTGGACGACCATCGAGTCGATGGCATCCGGCAGGAAGAAGAGCACGCGCTGAGCCAGTCCCAGCAGTCCAGAGCTACGACCGCCGACGCCGTGGATCGACGCCAAGCCGAAGCCATCCGATCCGTAGACCACGTCGCCGTCGACCACAGACACGGTCGTGGGGCTTCCGCTCCGCCAGGGGCTGCGGTAGGAGATGGTGCGACCGACCCCGATACGGAGTGTGGCGTCGAGCACCTCCTTGGGGAACCGGTGGTCGTAGCTGCGACCATACAGCGCCACGAACCGGCATTGCAGGTTCGGGTCGGGGCGCGCGTCCGGGACGTAGGCGAACAGCTCCAGGTCATCGATCGGCATAGCGAGCCCGATGGAGAGGTCCAAGTCGCGCACGGCGCGCTGTACGATGCGTCCGTCCATGTAGAACAGCACGCCGGTCCGCCGCACCGTCCTGCCGACCAGAGCCAGAGCCTCTAGGATCGTCAACTCGTCGCGCGCGCAGGCGGCGAAGAACTCGCGCACGTCCTGCATCCGCATCTGGACGGCGGGAGCTCCGTTACCGCCGAGGAGGTCTGCGATGGTCGGGTCGACGCGGAGCGGTTGCTCTTCGTTGGACTTGCGTCTCAGGATGGCGACCACGTGCTCGCGGAACGTCGGATAGGGAGCCAACGCCGGGTCGGTGTGGGCGTCAGCGATCAGCGCATCAGCCAGTTGGCGCGCGCTCGTGGCACGCGGAGTCTGTCCCGACGCGACGGCTGCGCATGCCGTCGAGAGCAGCGCGATAAAGGCTAGTATCGATCGTCGGGGCTGTCGCATCGCTCGACCCGATCAACCCACCGTTCCAAGCTTATCCACCAGCGTCTGCCGGATTTCGTCCGGGTGCTCGAGCTGCATCAGCGCCATCCTCAGGTCGGAAGCATCTCGGAATCCGCTGACATACCCTCGCAGATGCTTCCTAGTCTGTTTGACGCCGCGTCGTCCCTTCAGGATGTATGCAAGTGACACATGGTCGAGATAGATGGCGATTCGCTCGTCTATCTCCGGCTCGGGCTCAGGCGTTCCGTGAGCCAGGATCGCGGCTGCCTGGCGGAAGACCCATGGCTTCCCGATGGCGCCACGACCGACCATGACCGCGTCGACACCCGTCTCCGCCAACATTCGGACGGCGTCGTCCGCCGACACGACATCGCCGTTCCCGATGATGGGAATGGACGCGGCTTCCTTCGCGCGACGCAACCATGCCCAGTCCGCGTTGCCCTTGAACATCTGCTGGCGCGTTCGGGCGTGGATCGTCAGCGCCCGCATGCCGGCACGCTCCATGCGCGCGACCGTGTCGAGGATCGTGATGTCGCGGTCGTCCCACCCGAGACGCGTCTTGGCGGTGACCGGTATATCGAACGCGCGCGCGGCGTCTGCCACTGAGGCTGCCAGTTCTTCCATCAGGTCTGGGAACCGCAGCAGTCCCGATCCAGCGCACGAGCGCCGGTCGCCGCCTGCCACACGCTTCACCGGACAACCGAAGTTGATGTCGATGATATCGGGCTGCAACGATGCCGCAGCGACCGCCGCCTTCGACATGCTATCTGCCCGGTTCCCGTAGACCTGGATTCCGATGGGACGCTCGTCCTCGCTGAACGCGAGCTTGGGCTTCATCGCAGGGATATTGCGGACGATGGCTTCGGCGGGCACGAACTCGGTGTAGACGACTACCGCACCCATCCGCTTGCAGATGAGGCGGAACGCCTGATCCGTCACGTCCTCCATCGGGGCGAGTAGAACACCGCGCTCGATGTGCAGCTTGCCCAAGTTCATCCCGGTGCTCCAGTGTCGATACCGTGTCCATAAACGATAGACCGCCGTCGCGAGTCCATCAAGCAGATCGACACGAGGATAATCAGACCTATTCGGTCGGGATTACGCTCTCATGGCGATATTACTTGACGCAATCTATCGACAATTGCTAAGCTTGGTTCCGGCAGGAGCTTGCAGCGCGGGACGAGGAGAACAACGGCTGGAACCGCGATCCACGAGCGTGGCAACGACCCGCGATCTCAACGCGAACGAGAAGGAGACACGAATGCCCGGTGTGTACGGCGACAACTCGCTGGCTATCGGCAACACGCCGCTCGTCCGTCTAAACCGGATCACGGACGGGGCGAAAGCCACGGTCCTTGGCAAGATCGAGGGAAGGAACCCCTCGTACAGCGTCAAGTGCCGCATCGGTGCGTCGATGATCTGGGACGCTGAAAAGAGCGGGCGGATCGGGGATCACACCGAGATCATCGAACCGACCAGCGGAAATACAGGCATCGGACTGGCATTCGTGTGCGCCGCGCGCGGGTATCGGCTCACGCTGACGATGCCTGAGACGATGAGCCTCGAGCGTCGGCGCGTGCTCGAGTTCTTCGGTGCGAACCTGATCCTGACGCCGGGCCCAGAAGGCATGTCCGGCGCGGTTCGGCGCGCGACGGAGCTCGCCGAGAGCGACCCGGATCGGTACTTCATGCCCCAGCAGTTCAAGAATCCGTCGAATCCTGCGATCCACGAACAGACGACGGGGCCCGAGATCTGGCAGGACACCGACGGCGCGGTCGATGTGTTCGTCTCCGGCATCGGGACGGGTGGGACGATCACGGGCGTCTCGCGGTTCATCAAGCACACCCAAGGGAAGCCGATCGTGTCGATCGGCATCGAGCCGGCCAACAGCCCGATCCTGACGCAGCATCTGTCCGGTCAGCCGCTGAAGCCGGGCCCGCACAAGGTGCAGGGCATCGGCGCAGGCTTCATCCCAGACACGCTCGACCTGTCGGTGGTGGACCAGGTGGAGCTGATCGAGGACGGCGAGGCGGTCGCGATGGCGCGGCGCTTGGCGAGGGAAGAGGGCATCCTCTGCGGGATCTCATCGGGCGCTGCGGCGGCGGTCGCGGCTAGGGTGGCTCGGCGCCCGGAGTTCGAGGGCAAGACGATGGTGGTCGTCCTGCCCGACGCCGGGGAGCGCTACCTGTCGAGCGTGCTGTTCCAGGACTCCCCGGCGTAGAGCGTGCGTTCGTGCTGCGAACCCCTATCAGGGAGGCGATGAGAGCCTATTGAGGCGTTCGGTCTGTCGATAGCGTCGACGCAATGCCACACGAACCGACGAGAACGAAGGCTGGAAACATAATGAGCGATCTCGGAGTATCGACCATCGCGTTGCACGGAGGGCAGTCCCCCGATCCCGCGACGAACGCGCGCGCCGTTCCGATCTACCAGACGACCAGTTACGTCTTCGACTCGACGGACCATGCGGCGAACCTGTTCGCCCTCCGCGAGTTCGGGAACATCTACACGCGGCTAATGAACCCGACGACCGACGTGTGGGAGAAGCGCATCGCCGCGCTCGAAGGGGGGTCCGGCGCGCTCGGAACTTCGAGCGGCATGGCGGCGATCATGCTGGCGATCACGAACGTCGCTCAGGTCGGGGACCATATCATCACGTCGGCATCGCTTTACGGCGGAACCGAGACGTTCTTCCGCTACACGCTGCCACGCTTCGGCATCGAGACGACGTACATCGACGACATGACGCCGGATAGGGTGAAAGCCGCCATCAAGCCGAACACCAAGCTGGTCTTCGGCGAGTCTATCGGGAACCCGAAGGGCGACGTGCTCGACCTTCAAGGGATCGCGGATGCGGCGCACGCCGAGGGCGTGCCGTTCTTCATCGACAACACCTTTGCGCCGGTTCTGTGCAAGGTGTTCGACTACGGCGTGGACATCTCGATCCATTCATGCACGAAGTGGATCGGCGGACACGGCACGTCCATCGGCGGCGTCATCGTGGACAGCGGCAAGTTCGACTGGTCCACCGGTCGGTTCCCCGAATTCACGACGCCCGATCCGAGCTACCATGGCATCGTGTATTGGGACGCTCTCGGGAACGTGCCGGGGATGGGGAACGTCGCGTTCATCATCAAGGCGCGGGTCCAGGGCATGCGGAACATGGGCATGTGCGCGAGCCCGTTCAACGCGTTCCTGTTTCTTCAGGGACTGGAGACGCTGCCGCTCCGCATCCAGGCGCACAGCGCGAATGCCCTGGCGCTTGCCCACTGGCTGAAGGCTCACCCGAAGGTCGCGTGGGTCAACTACACCGGCTTGGAGGAGCATCCGTACCACGCGCAGGCGAAGCGCTACCTCAAGGGCGGGTTCGGGTCGGTGTTCGGGTTCGGCATCCGCGGAGGGTATGAGGCGGCGCGCAAGTTCATCGACTCGGTGAAGATGGCGAGCCATCTCGCCAACGTCGGCGACGCCAAGACGCTCGTGCTGCATCCTGCGTCGACGAGCCACTCGCAGTTGTCCGAGGAAGCTCAGCGCGCCTGCGGTCTCAGCCCCGAGTTCGTCCGCGTGTCGGTCGGTCTAGAGAACGTGGAAGACATTCAGGCGGACTTCGACCAGGCGTTCAACGCCTAGTCCAGTCTCGGCTACTCCCGCGTCCGCGGAGCTCGTGAATGGCGCTCCGCGGACGCCTGGCGCGCGATGGATATCACACTCGTCCAGACCGAGTTCCTGACGCTGTCACTGCCTGCTGACGGGTTCGAGCTCGTCAACGGCGAACGGCTCCATGAGATCACCATCGCCTATGAGGCGTACGGAATCCTCAACGAGGATCGGTCCAACGCGATCCTCATCTGCCACGCGCTGACGGGCGACGCGCACGCCGCCTTCCGTCACACGCCGGACGACCGACACCCCGGATGGTGGGACACGCTGATCGGGCCCGGGAAGGGCATCGACACCGACCGCTTCTATATCATCTGCCCGAATATCCTCGGAGGATGCAAGGGCACGACGGGTCCGAGCTCGGTGAACCCGGTCACGGGTCGGCGGTACGGCACGGACTTCCCCCTCGTCAGCGTGCGCGACACGGTCCGAGTGGAACGCCTCTTCCTCGAACAGCTCGGTATTCGGGAGCTCTACGGCGTTGCCGGAGGCTCCCTTGGCGGGATGCGAGCCCTGGAATGGGCGGTCGCCTACCCGGAGTTCGTCCGACGCTGCCTTTGCATCGCGTCGTCGGCGAACCTGACGCCGCAAGCGCTTGCGTGGGACATCATCGGACGGGAGGAGATCGAGTCGGACCCCAACTTCCGGGGTGGGCACTACTACGACGACGATGCCCAGCCGCACGAAGGGCTCTCGAGCGCGCGCAAGATCGGTCATGTGACGTACCTGTCGGCGATGTCGATGGAGCGCAAGTTCGGACGGGAGCTCCAACCGGGACCAGCCACGGAGGGCGTGAGCAAGTTCAGCACGAGCTTTCAGGTCGAGTTCTACCTGGATCATCAGGGCGAAGCGTTCATACGCCGATTCGACGCCAACTCGTACCTGTATATCAGCCGGATGATGGACCTCTACGACCTGGAGGCGGAACACGGCGACCTGCGTTCGGCGCTGAGGCAGACGCAATCGCGGTTCCTCGTCGTGTCGATCACGTCGGACTGGCTGTTCCCGCCGTCCCAGCAGTTGGAGATCGTGTCGGCTCTCCTGGCTGAGCGCAAGCAGGTCAGTTACTTCCAGATGGACTCGCCCTATGGTCACGACGCGTTCCTGCTGGAGAGCGAGGAGCTCTCCGAGGGCGTCTTCGCGTTCCTGAACGGCACGGCGCCGGAGCCCTCAGAGGAACCGCTGAACCGCCGCGACTTTGAGGTCATCCGCGACATGATCCCGTCGGATGCCCACGTGTTGGACGTGGGCAGCGGCGATGGCAGCCTGATGCTCGCCTTGCAGCGGTCCAAGGGCGTTACGGGTGTCTGTGTGGATTATCAGTTCGCCAAGGTGGTGCGCTGCATGCGCAAAGGTCTGAGCGCTCTGCAGCTCGACGCCGACACCAGCCTGGGCATCATCTCGACGGACGCGTTCGACGTAGCGCTCCTGAACCAGACGATCCAACAGCTTCACAGCGCGCTGGGAACGATGAAGCAGATACTGCGCATCGCGCCGACGGGGGTCGTCGGGTTCCCCAACTTCGCATGGCATCGTCATCGCGCCTCACTGTTCTTCCGCGGCAAGCTGCCCAAGTCGCCGTCGCTGCCCTACGAGTGGTACGACACGCCGAACATCCACGTCGTTACGGTCCGGGACTTCATCGAGCTCTGCAATCGAAACGCAATACGAATCGTGCGCCTGGAGTGCAGTTCGGACAGCCGCCTCGGGCGCGCCATGCTGGCGCTCGGTTTCCGCAATCTGGGCGCCGAGCGAGGGCTGGTCCAGATCGCCCGAGCCGAGGGCGGTTCGACGTGACGCTGCCCGCGTCGTCGTTGACTTTTCGTCTCGCAGAACGATATCGTTCCAGTTGACTACCGGCGCGTCGTCCCACCGACGCAGCCGTCCCGGCGGCACGTGTTTCCACATCCGTGGCTCGGAGGGTCGCGACGATGCTATCTCTGTCCCGAAAGGCGCTACGAGTCGAGCCATCCGCAACGTTAGCCATCGACGCGAAGTACAAGCAGATGCTCGCCGACGGCGAGGACGTTGTCGGCTTCGGCGCGGGCGAACCGGACTTCGACACGCCCGACGCGATCAAGGACGCCGCGAAGAAGGCGCTCGACGCGGGGTTCACCAAGTACACGCCGGCGTCCGGCACGCCGGAGCTCAAGCAGGCAATCGTCGAGAAGTTCCAGCGCGACCAAGGGCTCACCTACAAGCCCGGTCAGGTGATCGTCTCGTGCGGCGGCAAGCACGTCCTCTACAACATCTTCCAGGCGATCTGCGACCCTGGTGACGAAGTCATCTTCGCCGCCCCCTACTGGGTCAGCTACATCGAGATGGTGAAGCTCGCGGACGGGACGCCCATCGTCCTGCCGACGACCGCCGACGACAACTACACGATGACGGCGGATTCCATCCGCGCCGCTGTGACCCCACGCACGACGGCGATCATCGTCAACAGTCCGAGCAATCCGACGGGCACGATGTACTCGAAGGAGCAGCTCGAAGCGATTGCCGACCTCGCGCTGGAGAAGCAGTTCTACGTCATCACCGACGAGATCTATGAAGCGCTGCTCTACGACGGAGCCGCGTTCCACTCCATCTCCAACCTGCGACCGGGCATGCAGGACTTGGCGATCATCGTGAACGGATGCTCGAAGGCGTACTCGATGACCGGCTGGCGGATCGGCTACGCGGCGGGCCCGGCGGACGTCATCAAGGCGATGGGAGACATCCAGAGCCACAGCACGTCTAACCCGACGTCAATCGCCCAGAAGGCGGCATATGCTGCTCTGACAGGCTCCCAGGAGCCGGTCGAGACGATGCGCGTCGCGTTCGAGAAACGGCGCGACCTCATCTGCGACCTGCTCGACGCGATCCCCGGCGTCACCTACGCGCGTCCGCAAGGCGCGTTCTACGTGTTCCCGGACGTGTCGGCGCACTACGGTCGGACGCTCGGCGGCAAGAAGATCGCCGACTCGTTCGCGATGGCGGACTACCTCCTTGCAGACGGCAAGGTGGCTGTCGTCCCCGGCGGAGCGTTCGGTGACGACAAGTGCTTCCGGCTCTCGTTCGCCACGTCCGAGGAGAAGATTGAGAAGGGCTTGACACGTATCCGTCAGGCGCTCGCCTGACACGACATAGGGCTCAACTGTGGCATACGTACCGGCGGCGGAGGCACGAGATGATCGCCATCAGGTGGCGGTCGAGGACTATCGGCACTATCACGCCCAGGGGTTCCTCATCGTCCGAGGGCTCGTCCCGGACGCGGACGTCCAGGCGATGCTCGAGCACGGCATGGGTATCCTCGACGGGAGCGTGTCCCTGCCGAACGTCCCAACTCCGCCGCCGGGGGCGACGCGCGACGAACTCCTCCGCCGCTTCTCGCGCATCCACATGCTCCACCGCACCGACGCGATGCACGAGCAGTACCTGCTCCACCCGAAGATCCTAGACGTCCAGGAGGCGTTGATCGGGCCCGACGTTCTCTGCCTCCAGACGATGCTCTTCTTCAACGCGCCGGGCATGGGCGGTCAGGGATGGCATCAGGACTCAGCCTACATCACCGTCTACCCCGACACGCTGAACGGCGCTTGGCTGGCGCTGGATCGCGCGGACGAGGAGAACGGCTGCCTGTGGGTCGTGCCGGGTTCTCACCACGAGCCGATCTACCCGCCCGGCGGAGAGAGCCGTGTCCACGCGGCGGGAGCCTTTTCCGATCTGGAGCGAGTTGACCACATCAGCCACCTCGACGACGAGGTGAACACGCTGACGCGCGTCGTGCGCAAGTATGCGCCTGCGATCCCCGTCGTGCTGGATCCGGGCGATGTCGTCTTCTTCGACGGGCACCTGCTCCACCGCTCGCACCCGAATCGCGCCGAATCCCGATGGCGACGCGCCTTCGTGTGCCACTACTCAAACGCCCGCTCGTGGGTTCCGTGGAACCATGGAGCGCCCTACGAGGGCGAAACCGCCAACTACCTGCACATCCTCGGGCGAGGAACGACCCACCTGCCCTACTCGGATCGCCACTTCCCAGCACTCGGAACCAGGACGAGCTCTCGCAGCAGGCGCAAGCGTACGTCGGCGTAGCTCGCGGCGGTGGGCAGCACCACGCATGTCGTGTCGGCGTTCACGACCCAGGTTTCGTCGCGTCTTGGGTACGGCGGCGGCTGGTTGCGCTGTCAGGTGCGATGACTGGAGCGGGAAACGGGATTCGAACCCGCGACCCTCAGCTTGGGAAGTTTACGGCACAGGTTTGAACCGGTTGTATCTGAATCGCATGCGTTTAGTGCTGGTGCGGGTTTGCGCCATATGCGACTTCGAACCGTTGTGCGCCGTTTCGACCCATTTTGAAAGGGTTGTTTCCCCAGGATTACCCCCATCGATACGACCGCTCTACGCGATCTGTCCTACCACACAGGTTGCACGGGAAACGCATCAAGCGCACCTGCTCCCGAAGCAGGCAGCCATCCTTCGGAACGGTTCGGGATAGTTCGGTTTGTTCAGTATTTATGCAGGTTTGGCGGTATGGCGCTTCAGGATGATTCGCCCCGTTTCGGGGCGGTTTTGGATGGTCTATGACACCAAAATGACACCGCTGATTGCCAATTCTTGGTTGAATCAGTTCCGATACGACAATCGAACGGCTGAAGTCAGTGACCGCCAAACTCCGGATTTGCTCTGCTACGAAAAGAACAGGCGTTGATACCAATCGAACTGCTCATCACAGTACGCTGCATCTTCTATAAGGTCTGCGCCCTCGTGGCGTAACTTTCTGTTCCTTCTCGCCTCTCCGGAGAATGACAAGAGATTGAAGCTACCTCCAAACGTGAATCGGTTATCGCAAATCAACCGTTTCTCATGGCTCCGCTGTAGGTCCCGATAGATGAAGCACTCAGGAAACTCGTTCTTCAATCTTTTGAAGACATTTTCGGCTTCGAGCCAGCCTGGTTGCGCTCGTTGGTCCTCGCCACGCCGACTTTCTTTATCGAAACCGTAGCCTATCCAGACGCGCACGCCTCGATTGAGAGCGTTCCTCAAACTCGTTTCAAATTGCTCATTGACAACGTCCGATGAGATAAAACCTGAAAGGATTAGGAGACGTTCGCGCGCTGTTTCGATTGCCTCTCTGAATTTTGCACGAATCTCGGGCGTCCAAAGAAACTTAACCTTTCGTGAGTCGCGTTCTGCCGCGATCTGGGCATTTTCTCGTTCGAGGAATCGGATCCGTTCGGCTTGTACGTGACGAGTATCA
>Ga0194120_10008036_pt1 | contig 14139 bp, 8 predicted proteins | sample TA2MahCa65mmetaG_FD_148642 | JGI IMG/M metagenome (GOLD analysis project Ga0194120, IMG submission 148642) | Freshwater microbial communities from Lake Tanganyika, Tanzania - TA2015019 Mahale Deep Cast 65m | ecosystem: Environmental > Aquatic > Freshwater > Lake | place: Tanzania: Lake... | reverse complement strand
CAGCGAGTACGTCTCGTTCTGCAGCAGCACGGCGTTCCCGTTGAGCACGTTGAACACGTCCACGCTGGCCGTGGCCCGCGTGCCGCCGAACCGCAGGATCTTGCCCACGCGGAAGTCGAACTGGTTGTTGCGGTCGCCGTAGAGCGTGCCGGGTGCGACGATGCGCACGGTGACATTGGCGGCGTTGCCGGCGAGCGGCCGGCCAAGCGTCGGCTGTACCTGGGCGTTCGGCACGTTCAGGTTTGCGTTGACCTGCGGGCCGGGGACGCTCAGGAACGTGCCCGAAATCTGCACGTCGATCACCGGAAGCGTGTACGCCGCGATGGCCTTGTACTGCATCAGCCACGGCTGCTCCTGGTGACAGAACGGGCCCGCGAGGCCGCCGGCCAGGTTCGCCGGCTGACCGAGCGTGCTGACCCCCTGCGTGCCGCCCTCCGGCACCTTCGCCAGCACTTCACAGTTGTCGGTCACGGCCTTGCCGGTGCTGATGCTGCCCTGCAGCAGCGTCCCGCCCGTGAAGCGGACGCCCGTGCCGACGTCCACGCCCTGCCAGTACTCGTACTGCTCGCCGTAGTGGCTGGAGAAGCGCACGCGCTCGTCGGAGAGCACGGACTGCTTGTCCGGGTTGATGTCGTAGAACCCGGTGATCGTCCGCCCGCTCAGCGGCAGGCGCGGATCGGTCGGCACCGTCACGCTGAAGGTGCTGTAATCGGACCCCTGCGTCGCGAAGTTGTCGGTGACAAGGAAGTTGCCGTACCAGCGGCGGAAGTAGGCGATGTCGATCGCCATCCGGCGCGGGATGATCTCCTGCTGCACGCTGGTGTGGAACTCCCAGTTGTAGCCGCGCTTGTTCCAGCCGCCGAACCCGTTGACGTCGCGGTCGTTGACCGACGTCGGGACGGAGGTGCCGAAGTTGGCGCTGGTGCCGGTGAAGGCGCCGCAGATGTCGCCGCCGGTGGCGGTGAGGTTCTGGGCCGCGGGGTTGGTCCAGTTGCAGTCCGGGAAGAAATTGCGGTTGCTGTCGGTCCACGACCGTGACGCGCTGTCCTGGTAGGCGGCCAGCGGGCTGCCGCCGGAATTGGCGTGGAGCGACAGGTCCTGCACGTAGCGGTTCAGCGACGCCTTCACCGCCGTGCGGCCGTTGCCGAACACGTCATAGGCGGCGCCCATGCGCGGCGACAGGTCGTTGAACTTGGTGACCTGGTACTCGGGGAACGTCAGGTTGCGCGTCGGCAGCAGCACCGACGGCCCGAGCGTGATCTCCGGCGTGTAGCGGTTGAAGAAGTCCCAGCGCAGGCCGCCGCTCAGCGTCAGCTTGCCCATCGTCCACTTGTCCTGCACGTAGAGGCCGCCGTCGTAGCGCGCGCGGTCCTCGCGCAGCACCGGGCCGGCGTTGACGGTGAACTGGTTCGGCACGCCGTTGTTGACGCGGATGCTGGTGATCGGGCCGTTGAGGTTCGGCGTCGCCCAGCGCCGTGTGTAGCCCCAGTCGTACTCGACGCCGGCCTTGAAGGCGTGCGCGCCGGTGACGTAGTTCAGGTTGAACGCGGTGTTCCAGTACGGATACTGCGTCCAGTTGCCGCCCGTGCTGCCGCGGAACGTGGTGATGCCGATGTAGCCCGGCGGCGGGTTCTGCTCGATGACGCGGATGGTGCCCGGGGCCGCGGCGAGGCCGGGCGTCGGACGGTTGCCCCAGCCCTCGATCAGCGCGGCGGCGCCGACGTCGATGAGCAGGCGGTTGGTGAGCGGCGCCGACCAGTTCGCCAGCGCCACATGCTGCGGCCGGAACATGAAATTGGTCGCCCCTTCCGGCGACGTCGTGCTGCCGGCGAGGTTCGGGCACGTGCAACGGTCGCGGTAGTCGAAGGACACCGCCAGCTTGTTGCGCTCGTTCGCCTGCCAGGTGAGCCGCGCACCGGCCATCGGCAGCGCGTTGCCGAGGACGACGCGCGTGGTCAGATCCGGCTCGTAGGTCCAGGCGCCCGGGTTGTACGCGTTCTTGTTCGGGTACAGGTTGGCGGCGTACTGCTCCGCGTTGCTGCGCCGCGCCGACAGGAAGAACCACAGCCTGTCGCGGGCGATCGGGCCGCCGAAGGTCGGCGCCACGTCGTAGATCTTCTTCACCTCGGTCGTGCCGACGAGGCCGCGGCGGCGCAGATCCTCGTCGATGTTGTTCGCCTGCAGGTGCTCGTTCGTGCCGGTGATGAAGACGCTGCCGGCGAAGCGGTTGCCGCCCTCCTTCGGCACCACGTTGATGCGCACGCCGCCGGTGCCAATGGACGCGTCCGCGCCGGAGGTGTCGATCTGCGTCTCCTGCTGCGCCTCGATGTTCGGCCCGGTGACGCCGAGGTAGCCCGTGGCGCCGCGCACCGTCATGTTGTTGATCGAGATGCGCTGGTCGCGGAAGCGGCCGCCGTGCGCGATGAGCGTCGCGCTCGTGTCGCCCGCGGCGCCGCCGCTGTCGGTGCCGCCGCCCGCCGTCGCGGTCTGGCAGGCCGCCGCGCACGACGCGGTCACGCCCGTCGTCAGCGCGCCGAGGGAGACGAAGTACTTGCTGGTGGGAATCGCCTCGACGACCTCGTGGCTCAACACGGTCTGCCGGGCGACCCCCTGCACGTCCACGACCGGCGATTCGCCGGTGACGGTGATGGTTTCCTCGAGCGCGCCCACGCGCAGCTCGGCGTTGATGGTGGCGGTGAAGTTGCCCGCCAGCTCGACGCCGTCGCGCTTGAAGGTGTTGAAGCCAGGCAGCGTGAACGTGACGGAATAGGCGCCCGGACGGAGATCGACGAACCGGTACTGGCCGGTGCCGTCGGTGATCACCGAGCGGACTCTTTCGAGCAGCGCCGGACTGGACGCCTCGACGGTGACGCCTGGGAGCACGGCCCCGGAGGTGTCGCGGACGACGCCGGTAATCGAAGCCTGAGCAAACGCCGCGACGGGGAGCACGAGCACGAACGCCGACGCGAGCACGTACAGACGCGTGAGCATGGCCGCTCTCCTTGGAATGGGTGAGCGGTCTATACCACGGATTAATACCGATGTGTCAGCAAAGTTCCGCCCGCACGAGCGCCGCGCCGGCCACCATCGCGCGCATTTTGCCGTCTGCAACGGCCCGCGGCAGGTATTTCAGGCCGCAATCGGGCGCCACGATGATGCGCGCCGCCGCGACGTACGGGAGCGCGCGGCGGATGCGCGCGGCGACGGTCTCGGGCGTCTCCACGGTCATGTCGGAGAGATCGAGCACGCCGAGCAGGATCTGCTTTCCCGGCAGGCCGGCCAGCACCGAACAGTCGAGGTTGGACTGCGCGGTCTCGATCGACACCTGGTCGCACGTGCACGCGGAGAGCTCCGGCAGGAACGAATAGCCGGACGGCCGCTGGTGGATGATGGCCGCGTAGCCGAAGCAGATGTGCACGCACGTGGTGCCGGCGATCCCGTCGAGCGCGCGGTTGAGCGCCTGCAGCCCGTACTGGCGCGCCTTCTCCGGCCGCGCCTGCATGTAGGGCTCGTCGATCTGCACGATGTCGGCGCCGGCCGCGAAGAGATCGCGGATCTCCTCGTTCACCGCCGCGGCATAGTCCATCGCCGCCGCCGCCTCCGACGGGTAGAAGTCGTTCTGCGCCTGCTGGCTCATCGTGAACGGGCCGGGGACCGTGATCTTGATGCGCTTGCCCGTGTTGGCGCGCAGGAACGTCACGTCCTCGACTTCGACCGGATGGCGCCGGCGGATCCTGCCGACGATGCGCGGGACCGCGTTCGGGTGGCCGGACCGGTCGATCGCGGTGCCCGGGTTGTCGAGATCGACACCCTCGAGCGCGGTGGCGAAGCGGTTCGAGTAGCTCTCGCGGCGGATCTCGCCGTCGGTGATGATGTCGAGCCCCGCATCCTCCTGCGCCTTGATGGCCACGAGCGTGGCGTCGTTCTGCGCCGCGGCCAGCAACGGCTCCGGGACGCGCCACAGCTCGCGCACGCGGACGCGCGGCGGCAGGCGCGCGGCGAGCTTCTCGCGGTCGATCAGCCACTCTGGCTGGGGGTAACTTCCGACTAACGTCGTGGGCAATAACATGTCGACTCCCAACTGCCAACTCCCAACTCCCAAGGAGATTCTCTCGGGCGTTTTCGCCTTGGAAGTTGGAAGTTGGAGATTGGAAGTTATCAGTATGCGCCGGACAGCAGGGCACCGGCGTCGGGCACGTAGGTCTCGAGCCCGAGCTTCTTCAGCATCTGGTAGGTCGTGCAGACCGCGGCCGAGACCGTGGGCAGCCCGCACTCCTGCTCCACCACCGGCACGGCGGCCAGCGACGGCATCTGCACGCACGAGGACAGCACGAGCGCGTCCACGCCGTCGAGCGTCAGGCTCTTGTAGATGTCCACGAGCGCCATCGGGTCGCGCCGGCCGACCTCGAGGTTGTCGGGAATCTCCAGCGCGATCGTGTCCACGACCTCGAAGCCCTCGTGCTCGATGTAGTCGGCGACGATCTGCGTGAGCGGCTTCATGTAGGGGGCGACGAGCGCGATCTTCTTCGCCTTCAGCGTCCGCAGGCCGTCCACGAGCGCGCCCGCGCTCGTCACGATCGGCGCCGGGCCGCCTTCCTTCACGGTCACCTCGTGCAGCCGCGACTCGGAGACGCAGTGATAGCGCTTCCCCATGCACATGATGGCGACGAGGCACGCGTAGCCGATCACGTCCATGCGCGCGTCGGCGAGCTCGGCGGCGCAGCGATCGGAGTCGGCGTCCATCGCCGCCAGCTCCTCCTGCGTGACCGTCTTCATGCGCATGCGGCTCGAGTGGAACGTGAAGCGCTCCGGCGCCACGCGCTCGCGCGCGCGCAGCATCGCCGGGATCTCCGTCTCCATCGTCGTGTTCGAACTGGGAACGATCTGGCCGATCCGATAAGACTTCATTTGCGATTTGTGATTTGTGATTTGTGATTGTTAGTGATTAATGACCCGTGATTTGAAATCGCAAATCGCAACTCGCAAATCACAAATTGATTGGGGCTTCTTCCCTCCAGAGCCCCAGGGTTTTCTGCGCCGGGCGATCCGAGAAGCTGAACAGGACCGACTCCCCGTCGGTCTCGTGCGTCACCGGCGCCCAGGACGGGACGACGAAGATGTCCTTCGCCTTCCACGTGAACGTCTCGTCGCCGATGCGCGTGCGCCCCTTCCCTTCGACGACCGAGTACACCGTGGAGTCGGTGGCGCGATACGGCTGGCCGCTGAACCCCTTCGGCAGGAGCTGGATGAACGCGCCGATCGTCGGCATCGGGTACCAGCCGTTGGCCGGGTTCGCGTAGCGCATCTTCACGCCGTGGCACGGGTGCATCATGCCGTTGCGGAACATCTCGTCGAGCGTCTCGCGCGTGCGCGAGTACGGATAGTTGAAGATCGGCGAGTGCTTCCTCGTCGCCTCGAAATCCACCGGCAGCAGGTTCGCCCCGTAACGGGCGTAGGCGTCGCCTTCCGGGATCGTGTGCGGCTGCACCTCGTCCGGATAGCGCTCGATGAAGCTCGTGTCGAACGTGTTCACGATGGGGATGTCGAGCCCGTCCATCCACACCACCGGCTCCTCGCCCGGATTGCCGTGGTCGTGATACGTCCACGACGGCGTGAGGATGAAGTCGCCGGGGTGCATCATCGTCCGCTCGCCCTCGACGGCCGTGTAGGCGCCGGTGCCCTCGACGACGAAGCGCAGCGCGCAGGCCACGTGGCGGTGGCACGGCGCGATCTCGCCCGGCATGATGAGCTGCAGCCCCGCGTAGAGGCTCTGCGTCGCCTTCGACTGCCCGCGGAACGCCGGGTTCTCGAGGATGAGGACGCGCCGTTCCGCTTCCATCGCCGTCAGCAGCCGGCCCGCCTCCATGAGGATCGGGCGCAGCTCGTCGTAGCGGAAGATCACCGGCAGCGTGTCGGGCGTCGGATGCGGCGGGATGATCTTGTTCAGGACCTCCCACAGCGGCGCCACGCCCTTGGTGGCGATGCGCGCGTACCACTCCTTGCGCTCCGGCGTCAGGGCCGGCTTCTGTCCGTGGGCGACCGCAGTGGTTTCCATGAGGGACCTCCAAGTACTAAGTACGGGCGGTGGCGGCGGCGCCGGTGAGCGCGGCGTCGGCCCCTTCGGCCGTGCGCACGGCCACGGTCATCGAGCCGATGCGGTCGATGCTGGCGACGATCTCGTCGCCCGGCTGAATCGGGCTCACGCCCTCCGGCGTGCCGGTGAAGATCACGTCGCCGGGATACAGCGTGTAGAACGACGAGGCGAGCTCGACGAGCTCCGGCACGCCGAGAATGAGGTAGCGCGTGTTCGACTTCTGGCGCTGCGTGCCGTTGACCGCGACCTGCAGGTCGAGCCCCCCCGGGTCGGGGATCTCGTCGGCGGTCACGAGCCACGGGCCGAGCACGCTGTAGCTGTCGGGCGACTTGCGGAAGCTCCGGTCCTCGGAGCCGCGGATGGTGATGTCGAGGCCGATGGTGTAGCCGGCGATGTACGACAGGGCGTCGCGCTTCGACACGTTCCGCGCCTCGCGGCCGATGACGAACGCGAGCTCCACCTCGTGGTCGGTGCGGCGGTCCGGCTTGCGCACGGCAACGCCCTCACCGGGGCCGACGAGCGAGCTGTTCGCCTTCAGGAACAGGCCGGCGCTGTGAATGGTGATCGAGTGCGCGGGATTCCCGGCGTTGATCTCCTTGTCGCTCTTCACCTCTTCGAGGTGCTTCTGGTAGTTGACGGGCGCGGCAATCAGCTTGCCCGGGTTCGCCACGGGGCTGAGGAGCGGCACGCTCGCGGCCGGCACGGCCGGGGCCGACGCCAGCAGCAACTTCGCGCGCGCGGTCACCTGCGCGAGATTGGCGATGAACGGGTCGTGCGACGGCAGCGGGTAGCGGTACGCCGGCAGCACGTCGAGCGCGGCCGTGACATCCCGGAGCGTCGTCCCCTCGACGACGCCGAGGCGGCCATCGCCGAATCGGCAGAACCTCATATGTCGCTTCCTCCCAGCGGGTAGACCCGTTGATATACCACTTAAGCAAGAAAGGAGGAAGGAGCCGGAGCTCCTTCCTCCCCTGCAGACTGCCGACTGCTGACTGCCGACTGCTAGAACGAGTACTTCACCGCGAACTGCATGATGCGCGGGTCTCCGGCGCTCTGGATGCGGCCGAAGTTCGCGTTGTTCAGCGCGGTCACCGGGTTGTTCAGGCGGAACCAGTTGAACGCGTTGAACGCCTCGATGCGCGCCTCGATGCGGTGCGACTCCGCGAAGCGGAACGACCGCACGAGCGACAGGTCGAGGTTGCGCTGCCCGGGACCTTCGAGCGAGTTGCGCGCCATCGTGCCGTAGGTGCCGAGCGCCGGCTGCGCGAACGCCGCCGGGTTCAGGTACGCGAGGCCCTGATTCAGGTACACGTTGTCGGACACCTGGTTGGCGCGCTGCTGTCCCTGGTTGCCGGTCAGCGCGCGGTCCACGCCGGTGCCGACGTGGAAGCGGCCGCCCGAGAGCGCCCGGAACTGGCCCGACAGACGCCAGTTCGACGCCAGCATCCCCGCGACGCCGCTGAGCTGCGGCGACTGGATCGTGCCGTTGAGGCCGAAGATGTGACGGCGGTAGGTGTTGCACAGGCCGTAGTCACGATCGAGCAGCTCCTCGGCGTTGGCCGGCGGGTTGAGGATCGAGACCGGCGTCATGTAGCCGCTGGCCACGTTCGCCGTGCCGCCGCCGCCCGAGGGATGGCCCATGCACTTCGACAGCGTGTAGTTGGCGTTCAGGTTGATGCCGTTCGACGCGCGGCGCTGCACCTGCAGCAGCAGGCCGTTGTACCTCTGCGTGCCGCTGTCGGTGAAGTAGTCGAGGAACCCGATGAACCGCCCCGTGGTCGGATCCGACTGCGAGATCTCGCGCCGCAGATCGAGCGCGGCCGAGGAGCACGGCGTGAACGTCTGGGTGCCGCCCGTCGGAAGGCGCAGCGTGCACGGCGCCGCCGGATTGCCGCCGGGAATCGTGCCCGGGTTGCCGGTGACGACGTCCCAGAGGTTGGTCGTGTAGTTCCCAAGGTAGCTGGCCGACAGCGCCATGTCGCTGCCGACCTGGCGCTGCACGCTCACGTTCCAGCTGTGCACGCGCGTGTTCGTGAGGTCCGAGGGGAACGACACGAACGGACCGTTCGGCGAGAACGGCGCGTTCTGGTCGAACGTGACGGGGAAGAAGTTCGTCACGCCGCTGCCGGTGAACGGATCGTTGAACGGGCCGATGTTCGGCCGCGTCAGGCGGACTTCCGAGCCCCACGGCGGCGCGTTGGCCGCGTTGATGAAGAACTGCCCGTTGACGAACTCGCTGTTCATGCCGTAGCCGGCGCGAACCGACATACGGCCGTCGCCGTTCGGGTCCCAGGCCACGCCGACGCGCGGCGTGATGTTCGACCACACGGTGTGCATCCCGGCCTTGCCGTTCGGGAAGCCCTCGTCACCCGGGTAGGTGAATCCGAACGGCGCCTGCGGGAATACGCGGCTGCGCTGGCCGGCGCGGAAGCGGTCCACCGAGAAGTTGTAGACGGCGCCGTTGTCGTGCTGCTGCGGGAACCACGGCTCCCAGCGTACGCCGTAGTTCACCGTGATCGTCGGCGACGCCTTCCAGGTGTCCTGCCCGTAGAGGCCGAAGTGGTACTGGTGGTTGTCGAGCTGATTCGGCGCCGACTGGATGAACGTGAACGGCCGGCCGAGCATGAAGTCCGCGAGCGGAATGCCCGTCACGCCGCCGTCGAAGTTGAACGTGCCCGGCGAGCGGACGTTGGCCGACGACAGCGAATCCCAGTAGGTGAACTGCGCGCCGAACCCGTACTGGTGGTTGCCGCGGATCATCGTCAGGTCGTCGCCGAACGTGTAGGTGTTGGTGTTGAAGATCGCGTTGTTCTCGGTGCCGCCGCCCAGGCTGAACGCGCCCGTGACGCCCATCTGCATGTAGTTGTCCAGGTAGCTGAACGTGCGGATGCCGACGTCGCCGGGGTCGAAGAACTCGACGTGCGTGCGATGGATGGCCGAGCGGTTGAACGCGAAGCGGAGGTTGTTGACCACGGTATTGCTCAGCACCATCGTGTCGCCGAGCGCGATCGACTGCACCAGGTTGTCGCGGCCGCCGATCGTCGTCGAGAGGATGTTGCCCGACTCGGCGTACGGCGGGTTGAAGAAGTAGGTCGTCGCCATGTAGCGGGCGAAGATCGAGTGGTTCTGCGTGAGCTGGTAGTCGCCGCGCCCGATGTACTGGTGCTCCTTGATGGTGCGCGGGTTCGTGACGCCGACGCGGCCGCAGGGGTCGGTGGTTTCCGGCAGGCGCCGGGCGATCGCCACCGCCGACGGGTTCAGGAGCGCCGGGTCGATGCGGTTGCCGACAAACGGCGCGGGGAGGTTGAGCGCGCCCTGCGTGCGGCAGGCGGCGGACGCGATCTGCGTGAAGTCGCCCGCCAGCATGGCCTGCGAGGGCACGAACGTCAGGTTGTCCGACGGCCGCTCGACGGTGATGCCGCCCTGGTAGGCGCCGAAGAAGAAGAAGCGGTCGCTGACGATCGGGCCGCCGAGCGTCCCGCCGAACTGGTTGCGCTTCAGGCCGTCGTCACGCCGCTCGCCGGTGGCGCGATCGATCGTGTTGAACGGATTGGTGGCGTTGAAGCGGTGATGCCGCGAGAACTCGAACAGGTCGCCGTGGAACAGGTTCGTGCCCGACTTGGTCACGACGTTCACCGACGCGCCCGAGTGGAAGCCGTTCTGGGCGTTCTGCGAGCTCGTCTCCACGCGGAACTCCTGCAGCGCGTCCGGGAACGGGAGCGGCAGGTTGAAGTTGTCGTACGGGTTGTTGTGCACCGCGCCGTCCAGCAGGTACGCCACGCCGAACGCCTGGCCGCCCGCCACGGAGAAGCCGACGCCGCCGGCCATGCCCTGCGAACTGCGGCTCGAGGACGTGCCTTCGCGGACGACCGCGCCGGACAGCTCGATCAGGTCGGCCGAGTTGCGCCCGTTCAGCGGCAGTTCCTCGACGCGCTCGTTGTCGATGACGCCGCCCACGCTCGGGCTGCGGGTTTCGACGAGCGGCGCCGCCGCTTCGACCGACACGGTCTCCGCCAGCTCGCCGAGCTGCAGGGTGACGGGAATCGTCGGGTCGCTGCCCACCTGCAGGACGATGCCGGTCTGCGCGAACGTGCGGAACCCCGAGAGCGTCGCTTCGAGGCGATACGGCCCGATCGGCAGGTTCGTCAGGACGTATGTACCGGTCTCGTTGGTGACAACCTCACGGCGGATGCCGGTGTCGGTCTGGATGGCGGTGACGGTGACGCCTGGCAGGACGCCGCCGCTGGAGTCGACGACGGTCCCGTTAATCTGCGCCGTCGCCTGCGCCAGGGCATTCGTGGCACCCAGCAGCAGGACGAACAGGCCGCCGAGCAGCGCGCGCGAAACGCGATTCATTCAATGCCTCCTCGACTATGAGGGTATTTAGTCAGTTGTGACGGAGCACCTTGCGGTGCCGGGCGAGTATACCCGCCGCAGCCGCGTGCGTCCAACGATTCTGATATCTCAGGCTGGCGAACATGAAGGGGCGGGTGGGGCGGGTGGGGCGGGTGGGGCGAGTGGGGCGGGTGGGGCGAGTAGGGCGGGTGAGGCGGGTGGGCTAACCCACCCCCGTACTCGCCCCACTGGCCTTACCCGCCTTGAAGGATCAACGAGCGGCGCGTGCGGCCGGCGGGGGCGGCGGCAACGTCTTCAGCTTGGCCCGGTATTCCGGATACATCGTCTCGGCGCCGCCCGCGACGGCAGCGACGGGGATGTTGAACTTGCGCGCGAACTCGAGGAGGTACGGGTTCTGGCCCGGGAGGAAGTGCGGCACGACGCCCTTCGCCCGGTCCACTTCCTGCACGACCCCGCACGGGTACGGAGGAATCTGCTGGTTGAGCGCCAGCTCGTAGTCGCTGGTGCGGATGAACGGCTCCGTCATGTAGACGGGGTCGTACATGATGACGGCGGCGGTGAACCAGTCGCCGTGGCGGATCCAGCGCTCGGAGATCGTCGCCTTGTCGCTGCGCGGCAGCCCGTTGCGGCGCAGGTAGCCTTCCTTCAGGTGCGTCGTCCGGATCGCCAGCATGTTGCCTTCCCACCGGGCGGTCGAGAAGCCTGCCCAGGTGTGCGGCGCGTTCTCCGGGGGATGCGGCCGGCCGTCCAGGTAGATCGGACGGTCCACCGAGCGCAGGAATTCGGCGTGATACGCCGTGGTCTCGCGCGAAACCGGATCCACTTCCTTATAGATCTTCAGCTGCGACGGCCCGCGCCAGATGTAGTCGGCCGAGTGCGGACGGCACTGCCACTCGGGCAGCGTCTGGATCGACGCGTCCCACGTGTCGGCGCGCATCTTCGCCGCTTCGTTGATCGGAATCCCGAGGTAATCCCCCAGCTCCGGACCGGGGGCCCGTTCGGGCTGGTCCTCGTGGTGCCGCGGCGACCACTCGCCGGAGAAGTCCACCTGCGCGAACGCGGGCGTGGCGACCACCGCCAGGCCGAGTATGAGGACGGAAATCCTGGCAACTCGCAAGCTCTTCATAGTGATCGGGGAGTATACGCCCGCCTCGGCAGCGGTTCAACATTCTGATGTTTCAGCGGCTGGCCATCCGTGCCTGCGCCTCCGCCTTCCACAGGTCCCAGGACCGCAGGTAGCCGCCCTGGTCGCCGACCTTCCTGGCTTCCTCCGGGTCGAGATAGGTCACGCCGCCGCCGAGCGCCATCGCCTGCGCCTGCATGGACGCGTTGGCGGCGAGGTACACGCTGCGCGCGACGGCGATCGCCAGCGTCGGGCCGACAATGGTCGCGCCGTGGCCGCGCATCAGCGCCGCGGGGCCCTGCCCGATCGTCTTGGCCAGGGCGCGGCCGATCATGCCGTTCGAGATCAGCAGATCCGTCATGCCCGCGACGTCACGGATCTCGAACACGGGGATGCCCTGCGCGATGAAGGCGGACATGTGATACATCGGCCGCAGCGGCGTCTTCGAGTTGGCGAAGGGGATCACCGACGGCGCATGCATGTGCACGACGGACATGACGTCCGGGCGCGCCTTGAACACCTCGCCGTGGATGAAGCGCTCCAGGTAGGAGGTGCGCCCGCGCGTCTCGTTCACGGCGTTGCTGTCGAGATCGAATTCCATGATGTCGGCGGCCGTCACCTGCGCCGGGGCGAGGGAGCGCGAGATGAAATAGCGGTTCGGGTTCGCGGCGCTGCGGACCGTCACATGGCCGTACCCGTCCACGATCTCGTACTGCGCCAGCACGCGGTTGGCGATCACCAGATCTTCGATCTGTGCCTCGCGTGTCTGGGGTGCCTGGGGTGCCTGGAGTGCCTGGGGTGCTTGCAGTGCGGCCAGGAACACGAGCAGTCCAACGGCGAACACAACTCTATTCATGGCGCATCTCCTCTAATACCTCGTCATTGTGCTGCCCGAGCCGCGGCCCGATCCAGCGTGTCGCGCCGGGCGTCTCGCTCAGCGTCGGCACGACGCCCGGAATGTCCAGCCGCGCGCCGTCGGGCAGCGTCACGGGCTCGATCATCCCGCGCGAGCGGTACTGCGCGTCGCCGTGGATGTCGGCTGCACTATAGATCTTTCCGGCCGGCACGTCCGCCCGCCGCATGGCGTCCAGCACCTCGTCGAGCGACCGCTGCGACGTCCACGCCGCGATCGCCCCGTCGATGACGTCGATCTGCTTGACGCGTCCTTCGTTGTGGGCCAATGCCGGATCGTCGGCCAGATCGGGACGTCCGGTGGCGTGCATCAGGCGCTTGTAGATGCCGTCGCTGTTGCCGGCGATGACGACGTAGCTGCCGTCGCGGCACGGATAGGTGTTGGACGGCGCGATGCCTGGAAGACTGCCGCCCGAGCGCTCGCGGATGAACCCGCCGAGCGAGAACTCCGGGATGAGGCTCTCCATCACCGCGAACACTGCCTCGTACAGCGCGACGTCCACCACCTGGCCGCGGCCGCCGTTGACGTTGCGGTGGTGCAGCGCGACGAGCGCGCCGATGACGCCGTAGAGCGCGGCCAGCGAGTCGCCGAGGCTCACGCCCGTGCGCACCGGCGCGCGGCCGGGATCGCCGGTGACGTAGCGCAGCCCGCCCATCGCCTCCGCAATCGCCGCGAAGCCCGGGCGATCCCGGTACGGCCCCGTCTGGCCGTAGCCCGAGATGCGCACCATGATGAGACCTGGATTGAGCGCGGACAGCTCTTCCCAGCCGAGGCCCCAGCCCTCGAGCGCGCCCGGGCGGAAGTTCTCCACCACGATGTCGGCCCTCGCCGCCAGCGCCCGGACGACGCGCCGGCCTTCCTCCGACTTGAGATCCAGCGCGATCGATCGCTTGTTGCGGCTGATCGAGTACCACCACAGCGAGGTGCCGTCGTGCAGCTTGCGCCAGCGGCGCAGCGGATCGCCCTCGCCGGGCGCTTCGACCTTGATGACGTCGGCGCCGAACTGCGCGAAGAGGCTCGTCGCATACGGGCCGGCGATCAGCCCGCCCAGTTCGAGAACGCGAACACCGGCCAGCGCGTGTTTCTGATTCACCGTGACAGTCTACGGGCGATGCGATGCATCGCCCCTACCATGAAGAATGTCAGTCAACGTTGTAGGGGCGACGCATGCGTCGCCCGTAAGGATTCGATATTATTCGACCCTCCGACATGCGGTATCTGACCTTTTCAATCGAACACGACACGACCCGCCGCCTGGGCCTGCTGCAGGACGGCGCGGTCCTCGAACTGCCGGGCACGCTGCTCGACCTGATTCACGGGGGCCCCGCGGCGTGGACGCGGCCGCGCTCCCCGGTGGCGCGGCACGACCCGGCGACGATCCGCTGGCACGCGCCGATTCCGCGCCCGGCGAAGAACGTCTTCTGCGTCGGCCGCAACTACGTGAGCCACATCGAGGAGCAGGCCAGGGCGCGCGGCCAGCAGGTGGACATCCCGACGATCCCCGTCTACTTCACCAAGGCGCCGACGACGGTCAACGGGCCGTTCGACGACGTGACGTACCGCCCGTCCACGACCCGGATGGTGGACTGGGAGGCGGAGCTCGGCGTCATCATCGGCGTGACCGGGCGCGACATCGCGCGCACCGACGCCATG
>Ga0194120_10008034_pt1 | contig 14140 bp, 16 predicted proteins | sample TA2MahCa65mmetaG_FD_148642 | JGI IMG/M metagenome (GOLD analysis project Ga0194120, IMG submission 148642) | Freshwater microbial communities from Lake Tanganyika, Tanzania - TA2015019 Mahale Deep Cast 65m | ecosystem: Environmental > Aquatic > Freshwater > Lake | place: Tanzania: Lake... | reverse complement strand
TGCCACGGAATACCTTTACCCGTGATAGCGGGATCGGCTACCTGACATTGGGACCGGCGGGGTCGTGTTAGCCGAGGTTAAGTTGGTGCTTTCGCCGATCCGATAAAGAAGCCGCGACCGAGGACCGGCGCACGCATGAACGACCAGCAACCGCAAATAACCCGCGACGTCACCAGCGGCCGTCTGATCGGCCCGGGCGTACGCGCGATGCGAACGGTGAGCTACGCCGCGGTCGGCGTCGCCGCGGCGCTCTCGATCATCAAGCTCGGCGCCTGGTACGCGACCGACTCGGTGGCGATGCTGTCGTCGCTGGTCGATTCGGGGCTCGATTTTCTGGCTTCGTTCATCAACGCCTTCGCGGTGTGGACGGCGCTCCGCCCCTACGACCCCGAGCACCGATTCGGCCACGGCAAGGCCGAGTCGCTCGCCGGTCTGTTTCAGGCCGCGATCATTCTCGCGTCGGTCGTGTTCGTCGCGGTCGAAAGCATTCCGCGCCTGACCGATCCGATTCCGGTCGCGAACGGCGAGACCGGCATGGTCGTGATGATCGTGTCGATCGTGGCCACCGCGATCTTGGTCGTCATGCAGCAGCGGGTCATCAGACGCACGGGCTCGCTCGCGGTCGCCGCCGACTCGCTCCACTACAAGGGCGATCTGCTCACCAACATGGCGGTGATCGTCGGGCTCGGGCTCGCGACGTTCGCCGACCTGCCGATCTTCGATCCGATCGGCGCGCTTCTGGTTTCGGCGTTCGTGCTGTGGAGCGTCTACGGAATCGTGCGCCAGTCGCTCGACATCTTGATGGACCGCGAGTTTCCGACCGACGTTCGCGGCCGCATCCGCGCGATCGCCACCAAACACACCGAGGTCGTCGCGGTGCACGACATGCGGACGCGCTCGGCCGGTATCCACTCCTTCATTCAGCTCCACATCGAGCTTCCGGCCGACATCTCGTTCATGCGCGCGCATCTGATCTCGGACGAAGTCGAGCGCGACATCCGCCGCGCCTTCCCCGAAACCGACGTGATCATCCATATGGACCCCGAGGGCGTTGCCGAGGAACGCGCGCGCTTCGCCGAAACGCGCACCCCGCATTAGGGCGGGGCGCCCCTCGGGCGCGGCCGGGTCGGAGCGTTGGACGCGGCCATGACCGAGCAGGACGACACCATCGCCTTCTTCGCCGACCCGCGCACCCATGGCGGCGCGTCGGTCGAGCGCAGCGACACCCACGGCGCCATCGTGTTTCTCGCCGGCACCCGGGCGCTCAAGCTCAAGCGCGCGGTCCGCTACGACTACATGGATTTCTCGACGGTCGCGCTCCGGCGCCAGGCGTGCGAGGCGGAAATTCGCATCAACCGCCGCACCGCCCCCGCGATTTACCGCGCCGCGATTCCGGTGACGCGCGATCGCGACGGGATACTCGGTCTCGGCGGCGCGGGCGAGATCGTCGACTGGGTCGTCGACATGGTCCGCTTCGACCAGGCCGGGCTGTTCGACCGGCTGGCGGTGAGGGGCGCTCTCGACGATGCGCTGGCAGTGGCGCTCGCCGATACGGTCGCCGGGTTCCACGATCAGGCCGACGCAGCGCCGGGGTTCGGCGGGGCTGCGGCGCTCGCAGCGACCATCGCCGGCAACGCGCGCGAACTCGGGCGCCATGTCGGAACGGTGTTCGCGGCCGATGCGGTCGCGCGTCTCGAAGACGCGTCGCGCCGGGCGCTCGCGCATCGTCGCGACCTCGCCGATCGTCGCCGCGACCGCGGCCGCGTCCGCCGCTGCCACGGCGATCTCCACCTGCGCAACGTCTTGCTGATCGACGGGCGCCCGACCCTGTTCGATGCCATCGAGTTCAGCGACGCGTTCGTCTGCATCGACGTCGTCTACGATCTCGCTTTTCTCTTGATGGACTTGTGGCACCGCGAGCTCCGGCGCGCCGCCAATCTCGTCCTCAATCGCTATTTGTGGCGACGCTCGGATGCGGAAGCGCTGGCGCTGATGCCGCTGTTCCTCGCGCTCCGCGCCGGCATCCGCGCCCATGTCACCGCGACCGCTGCCGTTCGCCAACCGATCGCGGCGCGCACGACGTTCGACGAGGAGGCGCGGGCGAATCTCGCGCTCGCCAACGCCGCGCTCGCCCCGCCGCCGCCCATCCTGGTCGCGATCGGCGGCTTGTGTCGGGCAGCGGTAAATCGACACTGGCGCGCGCTGGCGCCGGCGATCGGTCCGGCGCCGGGCGCCGTCGTCGTTCAGACGGACACGATCCGCAAGCGGCTGTGGGGAGCCGCGTTGACCGACCGGCTGCCGGCGGCGGCTTATGCGCCGGCCATGAGCGAACGCACCTATGCCGCGGTCCGCGCCGAGGCCGTGACGGTATTGGGGGCGGGGCACGCCGCCATCGTCGACGCGGTCCATTCCCGGCGCGACGAGCGCGCGGCCGTGGCTGATCTGGCGCGGCGGGCGGGCGTTCGCTTCCTGGGCCTATGGCTCGACGCGCCGCGTCCGGCAATGGCCGAGCGGCTCGATGCGCGCCGGAGCGATGTGTCGGATGCCACCCCCCAGGTGCTGGCGCAGCAGCTCACCTACGATCTCGGCGCGATCGACTGGCACCGGATCGACGCCACCCGACCGACCGCCGCGGTCGCCGCGGAGGCGGCGTCGCTTATCGGCTGCGCATCGGAGGCGCCCCGTGTACATTACGGGACGGGAGACTGAATGGGAGCTTGGTAGGAGGCGACCATGACCATACGTTCGATCTTAGTGCCGATCGGAAGCAGTCAGGACGCGTCGGATCAGATCAAAACCGCATTTCTGACCGGCAAGCGCGTCGGCTCGCACGTCGATGTGTTCCACATCAATCCGGATCCGCGTGATTCGGTCGCGTATGTCGGCGAGGGCGTCACCGGCGCGATCATCGAAGACCTGATGACCGCAGCCGAGCAGGAGAGCACGGTACGGGCGTCGCGCTCCGAAACGCAGTATCGCGCGATGGTGCAGGCGTTCAACGTGACCGAGGCGAGCGGCCCGCAAGCGACCGGCTTCTCGACCGCGTTCTCGAAGTCGACCGGCCGCGTCTACGACTTGATCGCGCTGCGCGGCCGTTTGGCCGACCTAGTGGCGATCGCGCGCCCGAAAAAGGGCGACGACGCCATGATCCAGGCGACGCTCGAGGTCGCGTTGATGGAGACCGGGCGGGCGGTCTTGGTGACGCCGCCGACCGCGCCGGCCGGCCTTGGCGACAATGTCATAATTCTATGGAGCGGGGCCGAAGAGGCGGCGCGGGCGGTCTCCGCCGCCCTGCCGCTGCTGCGGGCGGCAAAAAAGGTGACGGCAACATCGTTCGGCAGCTACGCGCGGGCGCCGGCCCTGGCCTCGGATCTCGCCCGCTACCTGGCCTGGCACGGGATTCGAGCGACGGCCGAGGAAGTGGCGCCGCTCGGCCGGCCGGTCGAAGAAGCGGTGCTGGCCAAGGTCAGGGAGGCGGGCACCGACCTCTTGGTCATGGGCGCCTACACCCATAGCCGGCTCCGCCACCTCATCTTCGGCGGCGTCACCAGCGCGGTGCTCGAGCGCGCCGAAATTCCGGTGCTGATGGCGCATTGAGGCGTGGGTGGCGTATCCTGACATCTCGCTTTAGGCGGGCGATACCCTAGATGGCTGCCATGACCGACGAGGGCAAAACGCTGGTTTTGACGGGGGCGAGCCGCGGTATCGGCCACGCCACCGTCAAGCGCTTCAATGCCGCCGGCTGGCGCGTCATCACCTGTTCGCGCCATGCGTTTTCGGAGAACTGCCCGTGGAAGGCGGGGCCCGAGGATCACGTCGTCATCGACTTGGCCGATGCCAAGAGCACCGAGAACGGAATCGCCGAGCTCCGCAAGCGGCTGCGCGGCGGGCCCCTGCATGCGTTGGTCAACAACGCCGGGATCTCGCCCAAGAGCCACAACGGCGGCCGGCTCGGCATTCTCAATACCGAAGTCCCGCTGTGGAAGCAGGTCTTCAACGTCAACTTTTTCGCACCGGTGGTACTGGCGCGCGGCCTGATCGAGGAACTCACTCGCGGCCACGGCTCGATCGTCAACGTGACCTCGATCGCCGGCAGCCGCGTCCACCCCTTCGCCGGCGCGGCCTACGCGACCTCGAAAGCCGCGCTCGCCTCGCTGACGCGGGAAATGGCGGCCGACCTCGGCCCGCTCGGCGTCCGCGTCAACGCAATCGCGCCGGGCGAGATCGAGACCGCGATGATCGGACCCGAGTACAAGGAGCTCGCCAAGCAGATTCCGATGCGCCGCCTGGGCGCGCCCGAAGAGGTGGCGAAGACCATCTACTTCCTCTGCTCCGAGGCCTCGAGCTACGTCAACGGCTCGGAAATCCACATCAACGGCGGCCAGCACGTCTAGCGGCCGATCACCGCCGTCGATCTCGTCGTGCCGCCGGAACCGTCCCCCATATAAGGGGGTGCGACGACCAATGGCGGTGCGGGTCGGGTCTCGTAGCGGTGGGCGTCGCCCGACTCAGGATCGTGACCGGGACCGCGACTCGACTTGCAGTTCTTCGTAGTGGACGAGGGCGGGTTCGCCGACGAGCGGGCACGGCGCGCCGGCGCGGAACGCCCATTCGCCGCGGTCGCAGTTGGCGGCGACCACGTAGCCGTTGATATAGAACCGCCGGTCGATCGGCGAGCGGTTGGGTCCGGAGCCATGCAGCAGGTGGACGTGCCACAGCGCGACGTCGCCGGGTGCGAGTGAGAGCACGACGGTCTTCGTCGCATCGACGCCGAGGCGCTCGAGGTCGGCCGGATCGAGCGCGACGTCCATCGACCGGCGCTTGGGGTCGAACGGCAGCTCGCCCAAACGGTGGCTTTTGGGGCAGACCACCATTGCGCCGTTCTCGGCCGCGTGCGGGTCGATGGCGATGCCGGTCTGCACATAGGAGGTGGCGAGGTCGCGAAACGCCTCGCGCGGGCGGCGCGAGCGCGAATCCTGGTGAAAACCGAACTCGGCCATCGCCGCGCCGGGCGGCTTCCAGTGCATCTGGTTGATGATCTGCTTGAGGTCGCGGCCGATCAGGGGCGCGAGGATTTCGAGCAGGCGCGGATCGCGACGCGTCCGCTCCAGCGTCGCGTCGATCCAGCCGGGCCATTGCACGTAACGGACGATACGCCCGGCCGCGGCATCATCCGCGAGACAGAAGAACGTGTTGCGGTCGCGCCAGTTACGCCCGCGCCGGATCGCCTCGGCGTAAATGCGGTCGAACGCTTGGGCGAGGGCCGCGACTTCGCTCGCGTCGAAGACGCCGCGCACGACCGCGTATCCGTAGGTGCGGAAATGCGAAACATGGTCCTCGGTCACGGGCGTGCTCGCGTGGCGACGGCTGTCAAGCGGGGCACTCTAGACCACCGCGCCCTGAACGTCTGCCGCCGCGCTTTTTTTGGTCGCGTCCGGTGCGAGCGCTGCGCCGGCGCGTCAGCGCAGCCGCTCGACCAGCCAGTCCGCCATGAACGGTACCACCTGCGACCAGTTGTCGATGTTGATGTGGGTGTCGCCGCCGTCTTCGGGGCGATAGAGTTCGAGCGTCTTGTCGGCCGAGCCCAGCTCGGCGAAGGTCCGCTCGGCCGAAGCGACCGGCACCATTTCGTCGTTGACGCCGTGGGTGATGAGGGCCGGGCAGCGCACGCGATCGAGGATTCCGGCGAGCGTGAAGGCGCGGAGCCTCGCTTCGGCCTCGGCCTCGGAGGCCGCGCCGGTGATCCAGACGAGCTGACGCCGGAGCGGCGGGTAGTGGACCCAGAGGTCCTCATAGACCGAATACATCGCGCCCCACGCGACCACCGCCTCGAGCCGGGGCTCGAACGCGGCCGCGCGCATCGCGTAGTAGCCGCCCATGCTGACGCCGAGGAGGCCGATCCGATCGGGGTCGACGTCGGTGCGCCGCTCGAGGCAATCGATGGCGGCGGCGACCGGCCGCTCGAAATCGGGAATCGTCGGCAGCTTGTGAAGACGGATCGAGCCGCCTTGGCCGGGACCGTTGAAGATCAGGCAGCCCAAGCCCCGCGCGGTCAGCCACTGCACGCCGCGGAAGAAGTTCTGCTCGGGCAGCGCGTCGGCGCCGGAAAGAAAGATCACGCATGGCGCCCGTTCGCGCACCGGCCCGCGCGGCTTGAAGTAGGTGCCGGCCAAGGTGCGGCCGTCGAACGGAATCGCGACCGGCTCGGCCGCGTGCGGCGACAGCGCGAGGCCGCGCTCGAAGCACCCGATCGCGCGGCGGTAGAGCGGGAGCTTGCGCGGGTCGTCGTGGGGCCGCATGAGTTCGGCGGCGCGAAAATAAGTGAAGGCGCGGAAACAGGACTCGGACGCGGTCGGGCGATGGCCGCGGCGTTCGGCATCCTCGGCGATCGCGGCGATGCGCTCGGCCATCGCCTGGAAGGACCGGGTCCAGTCCTCGCGGTTGCCGGCGCGGATGTCGCGGGCGATCCGCAGGAGTTCGTTGGGATCGGCCGCGCCCTGGGTCGCTTCAGAGAAAAGTCCGACCAGAATGGTCGAGAAATCGCGCGCCTCGGCCGAGCCGTCCGACCAGTAGTGGAACATCGTTGCCGGTCTCGCTCGATCCTATCGACTCGTCAGTCCCGCCACGGGTCGACGATCGCTATTCCACAATCCACGAAATCCGCGACATTGTGCGTGGCGAGGGTCGCACCGGTGGAGCGAGCGATGGCGGCAATCTGTGCATCGAACTGGGCGATCGGCCGCCCCGCTCGCTTTCGAGCTACGGTAATTTCGGCGAACGCGCGAGCCGCCGGTGTATCGAACGCAAGGACGCGGCCACGAAAGTCCTCTTCGAACATGGTATCAGCGGCGCTGGCCAATGCTTCGCGGCGTCGCCCGTCAGGAAGCAACGCCACGCCGTAAAGAACTTCGGCCTGACTGATCGCCGTCGTAAAGAGCCGGGCTGCCGGCCGCGCCGACACCCATGCCTGCACACGTCGCTCCGGTTCGTTCTTTATCAGTTCCGAGAGGACATCCGTGTCGAGGATGATCATCGATCGAGATCAGGCACTCGCCGCATCGGACCCCGCGGTGTCTTCGGCAGTTCGACGCCCCCGAGCGGTGCGAAACGCCGGTGAATGGCTGCGGCGAGGTCATCGGGCGCCGTTCGCTCGTTCGCGAGGGCCGCACGCAAGATCGAGCGCGCCTCTTCTTCCATCGAGTGCCCGTGACTCGCCGCGCGCACGCGGAGCCGCGTTTTCAAACGGTCATCCAGATTGCGGATCGTGATGCTGGCCATGCGGAACCTCGAGTTGATCGCATTGTAATCGTTGATTGCAACGCAATCAACAAGGGAAGTCGCTCATGCAGCATCGCGCAAGCGCTCCTTGGCGACCCACGCCTCGGTGGCATCGAGCGAGCGCGTCAGGCGCTCGAACATGGCGTCGATCTCGGCTTCGGTGATGATGAGCGGCGGGCACAGCGCGATGCTGTCGACCAGGGCGCGGACGATCATGCCGTTGGCCTCGGCGTGCTTGGCGGCGTAGGTGCCGATCCGGCCGGGCGGAGCGAACGCGCGCTTGGTGGTCTTGTCGGCCACGAGTTCGAGCGCGCCGATCAGGCCGACGCCGCGCACTTCGCCGACCAGCGGGTGGTCGGCCAGCGCCCGCAGCCGGCGCTGGAAGTGCGGCGCGATCCGGCGGACATGACCCAAAATGTCGCGCCGCTCGTAGATCTCGAGCGTTTTCAGCGCCACCGCCGCCGGCACCGGGTGGCCCGAATAGGTGAAGCCGTGCGCGAACACGCCGATCTTGTTGCTCTCCTCGATGACGGCGCCGGCGATCCGCTCGTTGATCAACGCGGCCGAGATCGGCAGATACGCCGCGGACAGCGCCTTGGCGAGGGTCATGGTGTCGGGCGCGAGGCCGAAGGTCTCGGCGCCGAACATGTTGCCGGTGCGGCCGAAGCCGCAGATGACTTCGTCGTCGAGGAACAGGATGTCGTGGCGGGCGAGGATCTCCTGCACCCGCGCGAAGTAGCCCGCCGGCGGCACCACGACGCCGCCCCCGCCCATCACCGGCTCGGCGATGAAAGCGGCAACGGTCTCGGGGTCTTCCTTGACGATCAGCGCCTCGAGACTCTTGGCTAGGCGATCGACGAATTCGGCCTCGGTCTCGCCCTGGCGCCCGCCGCGATAATAGTGCGGGCAGTCGGTGTGGAGGACCCCTGCGAGCGGCAGGTCGAACGAGCGATGGTTGTTGGGAAGCCCGGTCAGGCTCGCGGTCACCAGGGTGACGCCGTGGTAGGCGCGCAGCCGCGAGATGATCTTCTTCTTCTTGGGCTTGCCGCGGGCGTTGTTGTAGTACCACACCAGCTTGACCAGCGAATCGTTGGCCTCGGAGCCGGAGTTGGCGAAAAGCACCTTGGCCATCGGCACCGGTACCATCCGCTTCAGCTTGTCGGCCAACTCGATCACCGGCGCCGCCGCCTTGTGATTGAACGAATGGTAGAACGGAAGCTCGCGCATCTGCTTGGCGGCGGCATCGGCCAGCTCCTCCTCGCCGAACCCGAGCGAGGCGCACCACAAGCCCGACATCGCCTCGATGTATTCGCGCCCGTGCTCGTCATAGACGTAGATGCCCTTGCCGCGGACGATGACGAGCGGCCCCTGTTCGCCGTGGACCTTGAGGTTGGTGTAGGGGTGAAGCACCGACTCGACGTCGCGGCGGGCGAGGGCGGACAGGGGGGCGGCCATGCGGCGCTCCTAAAATTTCGTTGCGGTGACCCTCAGTCTATGCGGGCCGGCGCCGCGGCCCAAGCGCGGATCGTTCCTCTATGGCGGTGCGACCGACGCTTTACGGCGGCAAGGGGCGAGGCTTTAATCGGGCCGCACGGCGCGCCTGACGCAGCGCCGGTGGGAGGCGTTCAATGCTGCGCGGGTTGATGCAAGGGCGGCCGCTGCTGATCTCGTCGTTGATCGAGTATGCCGACGCTTATCACGGCGACACCGAGATCGTGACGCGAACGGTCGAGGGGCCGATCCATCGCACCACCTACCGCGCGGCGCACCACCGCGCGCGCCAGCTCGCCAACGCGCTCGGGCGGCTCGGCGTCAAGCCGGGCGATCGCGTCGCGACGCTGGCGTGGAATACCTACCGCCATTTCGAGATCTACTACGCCGTCTCCGGCATGGGCGCGGTCTGCCACACCGTCAACCCGCGCCTGTTTCCACCCCAGATCGACTACATCGTCAATCACGCCGCCGATCGCATCCTGTTTCTCGACCTCACCTTCGTCGACCTGGTCGAGAAACTGGCCCCGGCGTTGGCGTCGGTCGAGCGCTTCGTGATCATGACCGATCGTGCGCACATGCCGAAGACCGCGCTCGAAGGCGCGCTGTGCTACGAGGACCTGATCGCCGGCGAATCGGATGCTTTCGCGTGGCCGCTGTTCGATGAGATGACGGCGTCCTCGCTCTGTTACACCTCGGGTACGACCGGAAACCCGAAGGGCGTGCTCTACGCGCACCGCTCGACGCTGCTTCATTCCTATGCCGCGTGCATGACCGACGTGCTGGGACTGTCGGCGCGCGACTCGGTGCTGGTGATCGTGCCGCTCTTTCACGCCAACGCGTGGGGGTTGCCCTACGCGGCGCCGCTCGCCGGCGCCAAGCTCGTCTTCCCCGGCTACAAGCTCGACGGCCAGAGCGTCCACGAACTGCTCGAAGCCGAGAAGGTCACGTTCACGGCCGGCGTGCCGACGGTGTGGTTGATGCTGCTCGAGCATCTGGCCAAGACCGGCGCGGCCTTGCCGCATCTCGAGCGGCTGGTCTGCGGCGGCTCGGCGATGCCGCGGGCGATGATCGAGACGTTCGAGACGAAGTACGACGTGCGCTCGATCCACGCCTGGGGCATGACCGAGATGAGCCCGTTGGGCACGCTCGGCACGCTCAAGGCCAAGCACGCGGGGCTCGCCAAGGACCGCCAGATCGACATTCAGGTCAAGCAGGGCCGCGGCGTGTTCGGAGTCGAGATGAAGATCGTCGGCGACGACAAGAACGAGCTGCCGCACGACGGCAAGGCCTTCGGCGATCTGTTGGTGCGCGGCCCCTGGATCTGCAGCGCCTACTTCAGGGAGAACAAGCCGGCGGTCGATGCCGACGGCTGGTTCGCGACCGGCGACGTCGCCACCCTCGATGCCGACGGCTACATGCAGATCACCGACCGTTCGAAGGACGTGATCAAGTCGGGCGGCGAGTGGATCAGCTCGATCGATCTCGAAAACGCCGCCGTCGGCCACCCCAAGGTCAAGGAGGCGTGCGTGATCGGCGTGCGCCACCCGAAGTGGGACGAACGGCCGCTCCTCCTGGTGGTGCCGGTCGAAGGCGCGGCGCCGACCAGGGACGAACTGGTCGACTATTTGCGCGACAAGGTCGTCAAATGGTGGCTCCCGGACGACGTGGTCCTCGTCAAGGAGCTGCCGCATACGGCGACCGGCAAACTGCTCAAAGCCAAGCTCCGCGAGGAATACAAAGACTACGTGCTGCCGACGGCCGGTTGAATGATTTAGTACATCCGTGTATACGAGAGGTAATATTATCGTATCCACGACGAGGTGAGGTCCATGTCCGTCCAACTCAAGCTGCGACGCACCGGCAATTCGCTGAGCACGACGTGGCCGAAAGACCTGCTCGCGCGCCTCAACGTCAAGGAGGGCGATCGCCTGTACGCGGTCGAGACCAAGCATGGCGTTTTGGTGACGCCCTACGACCCGCAGTTCGAGCAAACCATGGACAACGCCGACCGGGTCCTGTCGCGCTTCAAGAACGCCTACAAGGAACTCGCGAACCGGTGAGCGAGCCGGCCTGGATTTCCGACCGCGCCGCCGCGGCGATCAACGAGCGACTGGTCGCTTTGTTCGGCGGCCTCGAGGGCGGAGTCCGCGACGAGAATTTGTTTCAAGCGGCGCTCGCGCGTCCCTTGAACAAGTGGTTCTACGAGGAGACGCGGCCGGACTTGTGCGCACTCGCCGCGGCGTACTGTTTCGGGATCGTCAAAGGCCACGTTTTCCTCGACGGCAACAAACGCGCCGGCCATGCGATCGCCGCGGTGTTCCTCGAGAACAACGGCATGATCCACGAACCTCCCGAACCCGACGTGGTGACCATGATGGTGGCGCTCGCGTCCGGGTCGCTTTCCGAGACCGAGCTCGCCCAGTGGTTCCGCGAGACGTCTCACCCTGTTTGATCGGGCGGTAGCGCCCCAAGTGTCCTATCGCCGCCGGTAAACCGTTGCCTCGCCGGGCGGGCCGTCGCAGGCGGCGCGGCCGGTCTCGACCATGTGGACGAGGTGCGCGAGCACCGAACGCGCCGCGGCCGGATGCAGCACGGCCGGAATGTCGGCGTACATCCGCGCGACCATCGCCGGAATCGTTCCGATGCCTTCGGCCAAGCAGCGCGCGATTTCGGCCTCGCGATCCTCGCGGTGCGCGATCAACGCGGCAACGTAACGCCTGGGGTCGGCGATCGGCGCGCCGTGGGTCGGGTAGTAGGTGCGATCGGCGGTGCCGGCGCGCGCGAGACACGAGCGCAGGCTTCGGAAATACGCCTGCATGTCGCCATCGGGCGGCGAGATCACGGTCGTCGACCAGCCCATGACGTGATCGCCCGAGAACAGCGCCGCCTCCTCTTTCAGCGCGTAGCAGATGTGGTTCGAGGTGTGGCCGGGGGTGTGGAGCGCGGTGAAGGTCCAGCCCTTGCCCTTGATGGTCGTGCCGCTCCGCACCTTGCGCTGCGGCACGAACGCATGGTCGCCGCCTTCCTCGACTTCGCCGCCGGCCTCGGGCCGGCCCGAGCCGTGCGGTCCGAAGCCGTAGGTCGGCGCGCCGGTCGCGTCGTGCAGAAGCGCAGCCGCCGGCGAATGATCGCGGTGGGTGTGGGTCACCAGAATGTGGGTCACGGTCTCGTCGGCGATCGCATCGAGGATCGCTTCGACGTGGGCCGCGATCGCTGGCCCGGGGTCGATCACCGCGACCTTGCCGCGGCCGACGATATAGGTGCCGGTGCCGTGGAACGTGAACGGGCTCGGGTTCTCCGCGATCACGCGGCGGACGAGCGGCGTCAGCCGGTCGACCCGCCCGTAGACGAAGTCGAGCGCGCGATTGACGGGGACCGGTGTCGCCATCGCCGGATCGTGCCCGAGCGGGCCGCGAAGGCAACAGGTTTCTCCCATTTTCCCCCAGCCCGAGGTTGCTTGCCGCGAGGGCTTCGGCGATGATCGGCGAGCTTCCCGAAAATTGAGACGGAGAGTTTCGTCATGACGACCGCCCCTGCCGCCACCGGACACGCGACCTTGATCGACACGATTTGGCCGGCCGCCGGCAATCGGGTCGTTCGTCTCGTGGTCTTGGCCCTGATCGGGACCGCGCTCCTGACGCTCGCCGCCAAGATCAAGGTGCCGTACTACCCGGTACCGATCACCATGCAGACCTTGGTAGTGCTGATTCTCGGCATGGCCTACGGCGCGCGGCTCGGCGCCGCGACCGTGCTGCTCTATTTGGTCGAGGGCGCGGCCGGCCTGCCGGTGTTCACCGGCACGCCCGAGCGCGGCATCGGCCTTCCCTACATGCTGGGGCCGACCGGCGGCTACCTCGTCGGCTTCGTCCTCGCCGCCGGGGTCGGCGGCTATCTCGCCGAGCGCGGCTGGGATCGCAGCGCCTTCCGGACCGCGGTCGCGATGATGATCGGCAACATCGTCATCTACATCCCCGGCGCCGTTTGGCTGGGGACGGTCCTCGACAGTGCCGACAAGGCGATCACCCTGGGCGTCCTGCCGTTCCTCTACGGCGATGCGCTCAAGCTCGCGATCGCCGTTATCGCGCTGCCGCTCGCCTGGCGGCTGGTCCAGCGCGTGCGCGGGTAAGCCCGAGCCGGCGGCGCATGCGTAGCCGCCGTCTCGTCGTCGCGATCGCGGCCGCCGTCGCGGCCAATGGCGGGCTGGCGGCTGCGGCCGAGCCCCTCGGCCGCGACGTTTATCGCGGCGGCACGATCGGCGACGACGTCTACGCCGCCGGGGCCAACGTCGTCATCGACGCCGAGATACGGGCGACGTCGCGGCCGCGGGCGCCATCGTTCGCATCGGGCGACGGATTTCGGGCGACGTCGCCGCCGCGGGCGGGGTCGTCACCGTGACCGGCGAGATCGGCGACGATGTCCGCGTGACCGGCGGCCAGATCGAGATCGAGGCCATCGTCGGCGACGACTTGTTCGCCGCAGGCGGTACGGTCGAGTTGCTGCCGACCGCTCGGATCGGCGGGTCGGCGATGGTGGGCGGCGGCCGTGTCGTCGTCGCGGGCGATATCGCCGGGGACCTGGCCGTTGCCGGCGAGAATGTCGATATCGCGAGCCGGATCGGCGGCAGCGTCGAGGCCGCCGGGCGCCGGATTCGCCTGTTTCCGGGTACGGTGATCGGCGGCGACTTCACCTATGTCAGCGCCGCCCCGGCCGAGATCGCGCCCGGGGTCGTGATTCGCGGCCGGACCGTCCACCGGGTGGCGCGCTCGCCGCTCGAGACGGAAGCGGTCCGCTCGCTGGCGGGAGCGGTCTGGTACGGCCTCGGGGTCGCCTGGCTCGCCGGACTGGCGCTGGTGGGAGGATTCATCCTCGTGATCGTTCCGTCGGCGCTGACGCGCGCGACCGGCGCCTTTCACCGCGCTTTCGGCCCCGCGCTCGGCTTCGGCGCGCTCGCCCTGTTCGCGACGCCGCCGGCGATCCTGTTCCTGTTCGTCACGGTGATTGGTATTCCGTTGGCGCTGTTCGCCGGCGCTGCCTTCGCCGCCGCGCTGTTTCGCGGCTACCTCACCGCCGCGTTCTGGCTCGGCGATCGCTGTCTCTGGCTGGTCGGGAAGAGCGGCACCGCGCACCGCGGCCTCCGCCTGCTTGGCCTGATCGTCGTGCTGATCGTCCTCAAAGCCGCGGGCGCGGTCCCGTTCTTCGGCTGGGTCGCGATTCTGGTCGCGGTCATGGCGGGCGTGGGCGCGTGGATCTACGCGGCGACCGAGCGTCGTGCGACGCCGGTCGCGTAACGTCGCCGTCGCGCTCGCCGGCGTGGCGGCGCTGCTCGGCGCCGGTGCCTGCGCGCCGGTCGTGATGCGGGCCGGGCCGG
>Ga0194120_10008032_pt1 | contig 14141 bp, 12 predicted proteins | sample TA2MahCa65mmetaG_FD_148642 | JGI IMG/M metagenome (GOLD analysis project Ga0194120, IMG submission 148642) | Freshwater microbial communities from Lake Tanganyika, Tanzania - TA2015019 Mahale Deep Cast 65m | ecosystem: Environmental > Aquatic > Freshwater > Lake | place: Tanzania: Lake... | reverse complement strand
GGCCCAGAAACTGCGGGCGGCGGGTGCTAATAAAATCATTGATCCTTATGAAATCTGCGCCCGAAAGATTCATGACTTACTCAAACGCCCGGAAATTACCGATGTGTTTGATCATGCGGTATTTGGCCGACATGATTTGAATCTGGCTGAAGTGGTGATCCCGGTCGATAGTGATCTAATGGGGCAATGTGTCAGTCAATTGCAATTGAGTTCGCAATATAATCTGATCCTGATCCTGATCGGGATTGTGAATCATGATCGCAGTCAGGATTTGCGTTTTGTGGTGGAAGACACCAATTGTCGTCTGTCGGAAGGCGATATTTTGGTTATTTTGGGCCCTGAAGGGGAAATACGCGCGTTTAAAAAGGATGTCGAAAATGAATCGAATGATGCTAAAGCCTAGAGTTTACTTCTCGATCGGTTTGCTGGGCTGTGCCACTGTCTTAGGGGTAGGCGTTTACTTGCAGTTTGTGGAAGAACTAGAGCCTTGTCCTTTGTGTATTTCCCAGCGTTTGCTGTTTCTGGCGACTGGACTGGTGTTTTTGCTCGGGACCATGCCTGGCCGTTTCAGCCGTTTTTATGCCGCGCTGAGTGGGCTTACTGCTTTGGGAGGGGCCAGCGTTTCGGCCCGCCATGTCTGGTTACAGCATCTGCCACCGGAACAGGTGCCGGAATGCAGTCCGGGGATTGAATATGTGTTCCAGCATTTTCCCTTGGCGGACACGCTTAAATTGATGCTGACCGGAACCGGTGAATGTGCCAAGGTTGACTGGACTTTTCTGGGGCTGGCGATACCGGCCTGGGCTTTAATCGCGTTTCTGGGCTTGTCTGCCTTGTCGGTGCTGGCGTTTCGTCAGGCCAAGCTGGACTAGCGATTTTGGGGATGCGAACTTTTGATAGGGTTCAGTGTTGGCATGCAGACTTATGAACGCTGCCGAGTCTGTGATTTTAGAGCTGGCCTTGGCAGTGCCGCTGGCACGTCGTTTTGACTATCTGCCTCCGGCAGGGTGTGATCTGGATCGTTTACAAATTGGTATGCGTGTCAGTGTGCCTTTTGGCCGACAGACCAAAGTCGGTGTGCTGTTAGCGATTAAAAGCCATTCCGAATTCAGTCCTGAAAAGCTAAAGCCTGCGCTTGCAGTCATGGATCAGCAGCCTTTATTGAGCCAGGATGATTTGCAGCTGTTGCTATGGGCGAGCCAGTATTATCATCACCCGGTCGGTGAGGTGTTGTCGGCGGCTTTGCCGGTTTTGTTGCGTCAGGGTCAGCCGGCGGCGCTAGCCTTACAGCGGGTCTATCAGCTGACGGAACGCGGTCAGCACACCGACGCTAAGCAATTGCAACGGGCAAGCAAACAGCAGGCGTTGTTGCAAAAATTTCAGGCTCTGGGGCGTGATCTGTTAGCCGCTGAGGTCGCGGATCAGCCAACGGTGGTGAAGGCTTTGTTGGCCAAGGGCCTGATTACGGCTCTGGAGGTGGAGCCTGATCAGGCTTTGCCGGCGTTGCCAGCCTCTGGTTTAGTCGCGAATGCCGATCAGCAACAGGCGATTACGCATATCATTGGTCGATTCGGGCAATTTTCCACCATTTTGCTGGAAGGTGTGACTGGCAGCGGCAAAACCGAAGTCTATATGCAAAGCATTGCTGAAGCATTAGGCCGTGATCTGCAAGTGTTGGTGTTGTTGCCGGAAATCAGTCTGACGCCGCAATTAGAGCAGCGTTTCCGGGCGCGTTTTGCCACTGGTATTGTGACCTATCATTCCAAACTCACCGATAAGCAACGTCTGCAAGCCTGGTTGCAGTTTCAGCAGAGTAAAGCGGCAATTATGCTTGGAACCCGTTCGGCCTTGTTCACGCCGTTTCAGCGCCCGGGATTAATTATTCTGGATGAAGAACATGATGCCTCGTTCAAGCAGCAGGAAGGGTTCAGATTTTCGGCGCGCGATGTGGCGATTGCCCGCGCCAAGAGGCTGGCGATTCCGGTGGTGTTAGGAACGGCAACACCGTCTTTAGAAAGTTTGTTAAATGCCCAGCGTGGCCGCTTTGATTGGCTGCGTTTGCCGTCCCGAGCCGGTGCGGCTTTACCACCGAGTTTTCAGTTACTGGATATTCGCAATAAACGCATTCAAGGCGGCTTAAGCGAGCAACTCATTAGCGCCATCCAAGATACTTTGGCGCAGGGGCAGCAGGTCTTATTGTTTTTGAACCGGCGGGGGTATGCGCCGGTGCAGATTTGTCATGGTTGTGGTCAGGTTTCACGCTGTTTGCGCTGTGATGCTAATTTGGTGATTCATGCCGCTGACCAGATGTTGCGTTGTCATCATTGTGGTTTTGAGCAACACCAGCCAAAGCAGTGTCTTGCTTGTAAAACCGGAGAATTACACGCCTTAGGTATGGGGACGGAGCGGATTGAGCAAGTCTTAAATGCTCTGTTCCCCACGCATCATGTGGTGCGACTGGATCGCGACAGTACCCAGCGTAAAGGTCATCTGGAAGCGTATCTGGCGCAAATTCACAGCGGCGAGGCGCAGATTATTCTGGGTACGCAAATGCTTGCCAAAGGGCATCATTTCCCACAAGTGACTCTGGTGGCTTTACTCGATGTCGATAGCGGCTTATTTAGTATTGATTACCGCAGCGGTGAGCGTCTGGCGCAATTGATTGTGCAGGTCGCTGGTCGAGCTGGTCGGGCAGATAAACCGGGTCGGGTATTATTACAAACCCGCCATCCTGATCATGCGCTGTTGCAAACCTTGCTGCAGGACGGCTATCGCGCTTTTGCTGAGCAAGCGCTGGCAGAACGCTGTGTGTCACACTTGCCACCCTACGCGTTTCAGGCTTTGATCAGAGCGCATGCTCATCAGCCGCAATTACCGGAACAGTTTTTGACTGAAGTGGCGGCTTTATGTTGTCCATTGGCACCCGCCACTGTGAGTGTGCTAGGTCCGGTCACGGCACCGATGTTTAAGCGAGCCGGACAATTTCGGTATCAGTTGTTATTACAAAGCGGCAGTCGCCAAGCCTTGCACCAGTTACTGGATGCCTTGTTGCCCAGATTGGAAACTTTAAAATTATCCCGATCGGTCAAATGGTCCTTAGACGTTGATCCGCAGGATTTGTATTAACCGAAAAATTATCATCTGAACTATGGCCTTGAATTATAGAAAAGACATCGATGGCTTGCGCGGTTTGTCGATTGTACTGGTCATCATTTTTCATGCTTTTGAGAAACTGTTACCTAGTGGCTTTATTGGTGTTGATCTGTTTTTTGTGATCTCCGGTTTTGTGATCTCGGGTGTGATTGATCAAGATTACAGACATGGCCGATTTTCCTTGCTGAGGTTTTATGAAAAGCGGATTCGCAGAATTTATCCGGCTTTGCTTTTGGTTCTGGTTGCGGTAAGTGTTTTTGCCTGGCAGTCTTTGTTTGCGGATGAATTAAAACAGCTGGGTCAGCACCTTATTGGCAGTGCCTTTTTCGTTTCCAATTTTATTTTGTATGCGGAAACCGGCTATTTTGACAATGCCGCCGCCACTAAGCCTTTATTGCATTTATGGTCGTTGGCGGTTGAGGAACAGTTTTATATCGTCTGGCCGCTGATATTAGTGCTGTTGTTAAAACAGCTGCGCTCAAAAATATCCTCGGCGATTCTGGTTTTTGTGTTGCTGTTTTATGTCGTGCAAGTTGTCTATGTGCAATACGATCGGGAAGCGGCTTTTTACTTGCCGTTCAATCGTGCCTGGGAGCTGGCGATTGGTGCTTTGGCGTATTTCTCGATTGGTCAACACCGTTTCGATTTCATCGCGCCCTGGTTGCAGACCTTGCTCGCACTGGTTTTGTTAGTATTGGCTCTGGTTCTAATCGATAACAGCAATTTTCCGGGCTGGATAGCCGCCTTACCTGTGTTGGCGGCATTTGGGATTTTGATTTCACCCGCTAACAGACTCAAAAGCGCTGTGTTTGAGAATCGTTTACTGGTGTTTACTGGCACCATCAGTTATCCCTTGTATTTGTGGCACTGGCCCGTTCTATCCTATTTACATATCGTCAAGGGTGAAAACCTGAGCAAGGGTTTGATTATTGCCGGCCTGGCTGTTGCGGTTATTTTGGCTTATCTGACTTATCGTCTGCTTGAGCATCCGATCAGGTTTGGTGTTTTCAAATCCAGCAAAGTCGCGCCAGTTTTGTTAGTGCTAATGCTGCTAATGGCGGCTATTGGCTATTCAGCGGTAATCAATCAGGGGTATAAACAACGTCAGGTGGCGGTGGGTAATCTGGGATTTGTGTTTGTGAATACTAAGGATATGGGCTACAGCCCGTGTCCGAGCACCGTTCATGCTCCTGCAGATAGCCCCATTGATTATTGCTATCAAGGCAAGCCGGGAACTGTTGACTCGGTTATTTTAGGTGACAGTCATGCCGAAGATAAGTTCTGGGGCTTGGTGGACGCTGATGTGGATCATAACTGGATGTTGCTAGGCTCCACCAATTGTCCGTTTCTAGCTGCTGACTTGCTCGATCAGGCCTGTCAGACTAAAACCCTGCACATTCTAAATTGGCTTAAACAACAGCCCCAGATTAAAACGGTTGTCATCGCTTTTTTTATGAATAAGTGGCTGGGATTGGAGTATCCAAAAACTCTGGATGTTGATCAGGGTGAGTTGCCTTATCCTCAGGTGGATAAACGGCGTTGGCAACAAATGCAAACCGGCTTGGCGACTACGCTGGAATTGTTGCTCCAGCATGGCAAGCAGGTGACTGTGCTGATTGATGTGCCGCAGTTGCCGTTTAATCCTAAAAGTTGTTCTCGGTCCCAAATCGAGTGTCGCTTGAGTCTGGCGCGGATGGAACGGGACCAAACAGTGATCAGGGAAACCATGGTTGATTTGCAACAGCGTTTTCCGGAGCTCAATGTATTTGATCCTAAGCAGTGGATGTGTGACGAGCAGTTTTGTGCTTACCAGCATGATCACGATAAGATATATCGCGATCAGGATCATTTGACGCCGTTGGGAAGTCAACTGTATGCACGTGCATTGATCCCAAGCCTGCGGTTTCGTGAACTTAAACAGGACTAAAGTTCAGGGTCTTGCCCGTCTTTTTAATCAACATTCAATTTATGTCATTTGCTTATCGCCCCGATATTGATGGTCTCAGAGCCCTAGCCGTTAGTGCAGTGATTGCCTATCATTTTGGAATTGGTGAAGTCAGTGGCGGGTTTCTGGGCGTCGATGTTTTTTTCGTCATCAGCGGATACTTGATTTCCTCCATCATTCTGCGAGAAATGCAGCAGGGTGTTTTTAGTTTTAAGCAATTTTATCTGCGCAGGGTGCGTCGTATTTTTCCAGCATTGTTTTCTATGATGCTGGTGACTTGGCCACTGGCTTATCGTTGGTTGTTACCCGAACAATTTGAAGAATTCAGTAACAGTCTGATCTATGTCAGCCTGTTTGTTTCAAATCTGTTTTTTGCCGGTAAAACCGGGTATTTTGATACGGCCATTGAAACCAAGCCTCTTATTCATACCTGGAGTCTGGCGGTTGAGGAACAATATTATCAGCTGTTTCCAGTCGTGTTATTGCTGTTAGCCAGACGGTCGCAATCTGTTCTAGTTTATCTGTCCCTGATCGCCATCGTATTCAGTTTTGGTTTGGCTGTTTGGCAACCCCTAGGCAAAACTTTTGCTTTTTTTAGTGTGTTGACACGAATCTGGGAATTCTTTTTTGGCTTTCTGGCGAGTTTGATTGTGCTGCGGGGTAAATCAACGCAATCTGTTTGGCTGGCCTATGTGGGGCTGATGCTGATTGTGCTTGCTTTTGTTTTAGCCGATGAAAGTTTTATTCATCCGGGATGGATAAGCTTAGCGCCGGTGGTGGGCCGTTGGTTGTTAATTATCAACCCCGCTGTCGGGAGTCTGGTGTACCGACTGCTGTGCTGCAAACCGGTGCGACTCATCGGATTGATGAGTTATAGTCTTTATCTATGGCATCAACCCTTACTGGTTTTTTATCGTTATCAGCAAACAGGTGACACGCCCTACTGGCATTTGCTGCTACTTCTGACCGTGTTGCTCTTCATAGCCTGGTTAAGTTGGCGATATATTGAATCGCCGTTTCGAGATCGGCGGCGTGTCAGTGATGGTCATCTCACCAGACTGGCCATCGCTATTTCATTGGCAGTTTTGGGCGTAGGTTACTCTGGACAGGCGGCTGATGGATTTCCCAATCGATTTGATATGCCTGAAAAACTTCGGGGGCAATTTGAGCAAAAAAAATCAGCACAGAATTGTCAGCCTATTGCTGGCTCAGAGTTTAAGCTCTGTAGCCTGGGTGCCAGTCCGGAACAGGCTAAAGCGACAATGGCAGTGTTTGGTGACAGTCATGCCTTAGCGTTGATCCCGGTTTTTGAACAATTGGGCAAGCAAAATCAGATTCAATTTATCCATATTGCCGAGTCGGCTTGTCCGCCCTTGCAGGGGGTTTATGTTCGTAATGCACATACCGGCACCGATTTTTGCCGGCGCTTAGCTGAAAAACAGTTGGAGACACTCAAGCAATATCCAAAAATTAAACAGGTAATTTGGGTGGCTAAATGGGCGTCTTATACCGACGGAAATTATCAGGGTGGTCAGCTGAATTGGTTAGGGACAACAGCCAAAGTCGAAAGTGATGTTAATACAACGCGTCAGGTTTTTAGTGATGCGCTCCGGCAAACGGCAGAACGCTATCAAACGGAAGGCCTCAATCTAGCCGTTGTTGTCCAAGTGCCTCAGCAATTACTCGATGTCAAACAGGTTTATTATCGGGTGTTTGATCAACTCGCAGATCCACAAGTGCAGTCCGATAGGCTGCGCCGGTATGCGGTCCCCAAAGTCAGGCATGAGCAATTGCAAGCTTATAATCGTAGTGTCTTGAATCAACTGGCTGCGGCAGGCCTGTTACAGGTAATCAATTTGGATAGTCAGTTTTGCGATGATGAGGTGTGCAGATTGGGAGATCTGAACCAAACTTGGTATCGCGACGCCGATCACTTAAGTGTAGTGGGGGCACTCGGCTTGGCTGAGCAATTAACCCTTTCAATAGATTCATTTTCAAATACCAGCTTAAATAGGGAGACCACAATAAATGGCCATTGATAAACAATTACTTTTGGATGCCTATCAATTTCGTCATGCCTGTAAAGAATTTGATGATCAGCGCCACATCAGTGCAGAAGATTTTGACTGTATTTTGGAAACAGCGCGTCTTTCCCCCAGTTCCTTTGGTCTGGAGCCGTGGAAGTTTTTAGTCATTCAAAATCCGGAATTACGTGAACAACTCAGAGTTCATACCTGGGGCGGACAGAAACAGATTCCGACTGCCAGTCATCTGGTGTTGGGCTTAATCAGGCGTGGTGTCGATATGCGCTTTGACAGTGAATATGTGCAAAACTTGATGCACAAGGTGCAGTGTTTTCCAGACGATATTATCCAGCTGCGCACCAGCATTCTGGAAAAGTTTCAACGCCAGGATTTTGATCTGATGAGTGATCCGCGTTATTTTGATGACTGGTCTGGTAAGCAAACCTATATTGCCCTGGGCAATATGATGACCGCTGGCGCCTTGTTGGGGATTGATTCCTGTCCGATTGAGGGTTTTGATAGCGCCACGATTAATCAGCTTTTAGCTGAGCAGATCGGGCTGGATTTGTCGCATTGGAGTGTCGCCTATATGGTGGCCTTTGGCTATCGCAAACAAGCACCGGCGCGTGCCAAAACCCGGCAGGCAGCTGAGCAAGTCATTGAGTGGTTTAATTAATGCGAATGATGGTGTGAATGAGGCTGAGGCCTGCGAACGGCATTAAAACGTTCACGCCAGTAGGGCTGATGCAAACTCGAGACCATTACTTTGCCGGTGCGTTGACTAGGTGCATGGACAAAGTGATCATCGCCCACATAAATTCCGACATGCGAAAAGTCGCGTTCGGTCGTGTTAAAGAACAGCAGATCACCAGGTTGGCGGTGTTCAATCTGTACTGAGGGTAGTTGGTTGGCGAGTGACCAGGTGTCGCGAGGCAGTTTAACGCCGTGTTTGTTGTAGACATAATGCACCAATCCACTGCAATCAAAGCCTTCCTGAGGGGTTTCACCACCGTATACATAAGGATGACCCTGGAGTTGTATGGCTTCTTGAGCTGCTTTGCGACTGGCTTCCGGTATGATTGTTTGAGGTGCAACTGCTTTTATGGCGGGTTTGTTGTCCAGACTGGCGCAACCATACAACTGGCTCAGTAAGACAGCAAATGACAGGGTATAGAAAAAATTTTGCAGTGAGACAGGTTTCATTCAGCAAGCGGGTCGTTAGCTTGCTGAAAAGTTTATCCTAATATTTCATATATTTAAAATAAAAAGTTAAATAATTTTGATGATTCGCTGCGGTGTAGTGAGCCGTGGATTAGGACCACTCAAATTCACCCTTTACGCGTCTGCCATGCAAGCTCATGCCAAACTCGGCTAGTTCTGTTTTAGCCCACAGCTTTTCTTGCTGTTTGCGCTGGTATTTGCTGAGTTTGCGTCTTAAAAAAGACTGTCCGAGTAATTTGTAGTTATACCGGTTGGCGAGACCCTGGTTTTGTTTCAGGCCTCTTTCCTGTTTCATCAGGCTTTGAGTGATAGAGCCGTAATGATGTAACCAGCAGGCGCCAGTTATGGCGGTTTGGATATTGGATTTGGCTAGTTCGTGGAAGAAAAGTGTGTCTTCATAGCCCAGTAACTTGGGGACGGGTTGGAAATAGCCAACATCCATCCACACTGACTCATGGATGGCGAGGCAAACGGCATGGCGGGCGCCGATGCGATGGACGTTGTGCATCTTTTGGCTGGCTTCGGCTTCAAATGCTTCAAAGTCATAATCGAGTGGCCCTTCAATCAGTGCCGGGCTGATGACTTTTACGCCAATACGCTCAGCGGTTCCAATTAATTTTTCAATCCACTCCGGAGAAACCAGAACGTCATTGTTCATGACTATCGTCCATTCGGCCTGTAAGGCGAGTGCGCCTTGATTCCAGGCAACGCCGCAGCCCAGATTTTGCTGATTCAGAATGCTCTGAGCCAGAGGCAGGGTTTGCAGATACTCGCGGGTGCCATCGGTAGAGCCATTATCGACTGCGATGAGGCGGTCTAAGGGCGTATGATGTTTTAACAAACTCTCAATACAGAGTTTGGTATAGTCAATGGCGTTGTAGCAGGCGAATGTCAGAGCGTATCTGGAAGGCATCATAGGGCGGAATATAAAATGGGCTTGCTGGGATTATAATTCATAAGAGCTTGACGTCCCCTAAATTTGGCCATTTTCAAAACTTTTACTATTGACACCGTATTCTTACGCTAAATTTTTAAAAGATCAGCCACTGAGATCTGCACTGACCGAAATTTATCAGGCTAAATAAGTGTTCTTCACTTAAAATCGTGGTGGTTGCCTTATTTCAGGCTTTGTAAACAATAAATGGATAGCAAGTATTCGATTATGAATTCAGACAATAATTTGGTTTGGCATCACAGCCATGTGAGTCGATCAAACAGGGAAGATATTAATCATCATAAGTCTGTGGTTATTTGGTTTACAGGTCTTTCTGGAGCAGGTAAATCAACCTTGGCCCACGCTGTTGAAAAACGCCTGCATGATACGGGATGTCGAACCTTTGTTTTGGATGGTGATAATGTGCGTCATGGCTTGTCAGCTGATCTGGGTTTTGGTGATCAGGATCGCCAGGAAAATATCAGACGGATTGGCGAAGCAGCTAAACTAATGATGGAGGCAGGCATTATTACCATGACTGCTTTTATCAGTCCGTTTCGTGCCGATCGGGATAAGGTTAGATCGGGTTTTGCGGCGGGTGATTTCATCGAGGTATATTGTCAAGCTAGTCTGGATACTTGCGAAGCTCGGGATGTTAAGGGACTCTATAAAAAAGCACGGGCAGGAGAAATTAAGAATTATACGGGCGTTGACTCCCCTTATGAGGCTCCTTTTAATCCAGAGCTGATTATTGATACCGGAAATACTTCGGTTGATCAATGTGTTGAGCAGGTTGTGGTTTTTTTGAATGCCAAGGGAATAATTTCTTGAAATTGCTGTCAGAAATTCATGCGATAAGTCGCGATGCAGGTACTGCAATTCTGGCTGTCTATCAGCGTGATTTCGAGCAAATGACTAAGAGTGATCAGTCGCCTTTGACTGAAGCCGATTTGCTTGCAGATCAGATTATTAAGCAGGGCTTAAATAAACTCTTTCCGGAGATCCCTGTCTTATCGGAAGAATCTGTTGCGGAATTTTCCGGACCCAATCAGCAGTCGATGTATTGGTTGGTTGATCCTCTAGATGGTACCAAAGAATTTATCAATAAGACCGGCGAGTTTACGGTAAATATTGCCCTGATTCGAAGGGGTAAACCTGTTTTGTCAGTAGTTTATGTGCCCGTAAAAGACATTCTCTATTCGGCAGAATTTAATCAAGGTGCTTATAAAGTTTCGGGTGGAGAATCTGTAAAAATACAGGTTTCAGTCAGACCCAGTCTTGAGCCCGTCCGCTTGGTTGGTAGTCGCTCACATGGTACTGAAATGGGTCGTTGGCTGGCTCAGTTTGATAGCTATTCAGTGATGACTGTTGGTAGTTCTCTAAAGTTTTGTCTGGTCGCTGAGGGTCAGGCAGATATCTACCCAAGATTTGGTTCTACCAGCCTTTGGGATACTGCCGCAGCTCAACTTATCCTAGAAGAGGCGGGTGGAAAAGTCGTTGATTTAGCTGGCAGATGCCTAGATTATAGTAATCCCGAGGTTTTATTGAATCCTTACTTTCTGGCGTTGGGCGCCATTGATCTCAAAACTCTTAAACTTGAATAGTTTTTCTGATGACACCGTCAAACATCAGCTGGCTTACAATATATATACAAACCATTTTTTATGAATAAAGCGCCAATATTTGTCACACAACCCTTTTTGCCGCCTCTGCAAGAGTTTGTGCCTTATCTGGAAAAAATTTGGGACAACAAAGTATTGACCAATAATGGACCTTTTCATAAGCAGTTGGAACAAGCCTTGTGTGAATATTTAGGGGTTGACTATATTTCTCTGTTTGCCAATGGCACGATCGCGCTACTTGCCGCAATAAAAGCCTTGGACATTGGTGGTGAGGTTATCACCACGCCTTATTCATTTGTTGCAACCAGCCATTCTTTACTTTGGTCACAGGTCAGGCCAGTCTTCGTCGATATTAACCCGGTCAATTTTAATTTGGATCATACCCAAATTGAAGCCGCTATAACCTCAGCTACCACCGCGATTATGCCGGTGCATTGTTACGGGAATCCCTGTGCAGTTGCTGAGATTGAAGAAATAGCAAAAAAGCATGGACTAAAAGTAATTTACGATGCAGCACATGCTTTTGGTGTCCGTTATCAAGGCAGAAGTCTGTTGAATTTTGGAGATTTGTCCGTTTTGAGTTTTCATGCCACCAAAGTATTTAATACCTTTGAAGGCGGAGCTATCGTATGTCCGGATGCGGAAACCAAACAACGTATTGATTTTCTAAAAAACTTTGGCTTTACCAATGAAGTGACCGTAAATGCCTTAGGTATTAACGGCAAAATGAGTGAAATTAATGCAGCATTTGGACTGTTGCAGTTGAAATACATGGATCAGGTGATTGAACGCAGATTGGCGATCGAGGCGCTTTATCGCCAGTTACTAAAAGATGTGCCCGGTTTGGTATTACCCGATACACCCGCAGACACGGACGGTAATGCATCGTATTTCCCTATACGGATTACAGGGCGTTTTGGGATCTGTAGAGATGATTTATATACATTTTTAAAAACAAACCAGATATACGCAAGAAGATACTTTTATCCTCTTATTACCCATTTTGACTATTATCGTCATATGACATCGGATAATGAAAAGTGTCTGAGCCAGGCTCAGCAAATCGCAGACGAGGTCTTATGTTTGCCTATTTATCCTGCATTGACTGACGAAGAAGTTCGAACAATAGCCAGTTTAATTCAATCGGTTTCGATCTGAATACGCACTATGAAAAAATTTCTTATTTGTACCCCGTCGTATTCACAAAATAATGGTGGAGCTATTGTTCTTCATAAGCTCTGTCATTTATTAAATGAACTTGGCCGTGAAGCGTATCTGTTTCCAATTGTAGAAAACCTACAGCTAAACCGGTTTAATTATTCAAAAGTATTGCTTAAGTTTTTTAAGAAAAATCTCAGAGAGCCTTTTCGACGCTTAAAAGTTAATCCCGCATTTGAGACTCCGATTCTCTACAAAGTTCCCGAAGATTTTAAAACTTTTCAAGATGACTGGATTGTTTTGTATCCGGAAATAACTTTTGGTAATCCATTGGGTGCAAAAAATGTGGTTCGCTGGTTTCTGAACAATCCTGAGTTTGATCCGGAAACGGGCGAGGAAACCAGAAATGTGTTTTTTGGAAAAAATGAACTGTATTTTCGTTACGCCCCATACTTTAAAGATTTTCGTTATCCAGGATCCACAACATCCGATCTTTTTCTTAGGGTTACGCATTTCCCTTTAGATTTGTTCAATCTGGAGAATACAGCGCCTGAACGAAGGGGTGTGGCTTATTGTATTCGCAAAGGTAAAAATAAACGCATTAGCCATGATATTCAGAATTCTATTTTGATTGATGGTAAAAAACATCAGGAAATTGCGGCTATTTTCAAGCAAGTTGAGACCTTTATCAGTTATGACAGCCATACTGCGTATTCTAGATTTGCGGCTTTATGCGGATGTGATTCTGTTGTGATTCCGGATGAGGGTGTGACTCAGGATGCATGGAAACCTAATATTGAAGATCGTTATGGTGTTGCCTATGGCTTTGAGAATGTCGAATGGGCTCGTTCAACCAGAAACCAGTTGCTGGAGACTGTGAACGCTTTTGAGACACGTTCAGTTGCCAATGTTTTGAATTTCATACAAGAGGTTGACATTTTTTTTGCATCAGATAATGACAATTCGCAGAAATAAAAGGTATCTATTTCGATGATCAACATAACCATGAACCAACAACCTGTATTTATTATTGGCAGCCCTAGATCTGGCACCTCATTATTGAGGTTAATGATGACTAGTCATTCTCAGATTATGGTTCCGCCTGAATGTGGTTTTTTGGTTTGGTTGGCAAATCATTATGGGGATTGGGTCGAAAAGGATATATTTAATCAGCAGAGACTTTGTAACTATCTTAATGATTTGCAGGAATGTCGCAAATTTGACACTTGGGAACTCGGTAGTCATGAAATTAAGGCAAAAATACTGCAAATTAAGCCTGTTAATTATAGTCAGTTAAGCAGTTGTGTTTATCTAGCCTATGCCGAAAAACTGGGTCGTCAGTCGGTTATCTGGGGGGATAAAAATAATTTTTATCTTGAACATATCCCTGAATTAATCAAGCTTTATCCACAAGCCCGTTTTATTCATATTGTCAGAGATGGGCGGGATATTGCCTGTTCCTATCGAGAGATACAGCAACGGCCTTCCTCCAGTCCATATTCCCCCAATTTGCCCACAGACCTGGTGACGATTGCCAGACAATGGTCTTCAAATCTATCCAAAATACTGGAAGATTTGTCAGTTTTAAAAGCAGAGCAAAAACTGACGATTAGTTATGAGCATTTGGTCACTGAACCTCAAGTGGTTATGCAAAAGGTTGTGGATTTTCTGGTTGTTGACTATGAACCCGCTATGCTGGATTTTTACCTGTCGAATCAAAATCAGCAGTTAGAACCGATTGCTTTAATGGATTGGAAGCAGCGTACCTTAGAACCCGTTTCGGCAAAAACAGTTGGGCGCTTTTTAACGGAATTGACGGTGGATGAAATCAAAGTTTTTCAAGAGTCTGCTCGGGAATGTCTGCAAACATTTGAATATCGTCTATATTAATGACGTTTTAATTGGCTTGTAGTCGAACCATTCTGGGAGGTTTTATACTCTTACAATCAACCGTTAAGGAATCTCTGAAAAACTGCCATTTTGGCTAACAGTTAGTTCGAAATCCAAATTAAATTCCATTAATTGACTGTTTTTTCTTCAAAAGAGCCTGTTTTTCCCGAAAACAAGCCTATATCTTGGCTTAT
>Ga0194120_10008030_pt1 | contig 14142 bp, 9 predicted proteins | sample TA2MahCa65mmetaG_FD_148642 | JGI IMG/M metagenome (GOLD analysis project Ga0194120, IMG submission 148642) | Freshwater microbial communities from Lake Tanganyika, Tanzania - TA2015019 Mahale Deep Cast 65m | ecosystem: Environmental > Aquatic > Freshwater > Lake | place: Tanzania: Lake... | reverse complement strand
GCAGGGCGAGGGACAGGGACAGGGGCAGGGACAGGGGCAGGGACAGGGGCAGGGACAGGGACAGGGGCAGGCCCAGGGACAGGGGCAGGGACAGAGACCGGCCAGGGCCATGCCCATCGCCGGCAGGTGAGCCCGCAAGGCACTACCCTACGGCCTCCGCAACGCCACAATTGCCAAGCTGGCCGCCATTGACGCAGCCGTCACTGCCCAATACCCTGCCGGCCGGGCGGCGCAGGGGGCGCGCCGGGGCAGGGCACCGTGGTTTCGCGCGCTTTGGCCGCCGTTTCGGTGGGCGTTGCAGCGGCCGTGGCCGGCGCGGCATGCGGTGACCGGCCAACGCGGTGGCCGCCGGACGTCGCCGGCACCGGGCACGCTGACGCCGGCCCCAAAGACGCTCAAGCCCCCGCATGTCACGCCCTCGCGCGCTCACCTGCCGGCACGTGCTGTCCCGCTGCCACCGTTTGGCTGCCCGTCGAAGCGACGTGCGCCGCGGTCGGCCCTCCCGAGTGCGCCAGCCTCACGGCAACGGACCCTGAGCAATGCATCCCGAGGTGGTGCGCGGATTGGCGCGACGCCGACGGTCAGGTCTGTGGCAAGCCGGATTCGGCGGGTTGCCGGCCAGTCGCCCGACCGTGCAGCGACGCCGAGCTTCGCGCCGGAGGCGGTTGCCGGGCCGGCACCACCACAGATTCGACCGGTGTTTGCCGAACTGCGACGACCTTCGCGCCCCAGCCCGCCCCCGGGGACCTGCTGGCACCGCTGCCGCCGCCGGTCACGCCGACGACGCCGCGCTGGTGCAGCGACGGGCCGCTGGCGCCGCCCCGAGCGTGCACGCCGGCTGACGCCGGTTGCGAGGTGGGCAGCGAACCGGATCCCACCCACCCGGCAAAGTGCCGGCCGATGCGCGGCACGGATTTGGTCTGCCCCAAAGGCTTCGTGCCAGAACCCGCCGCTGGCGACGCCGAGCCCGACTGCACGGCTGATGCGACCGTCTGCGGCGAAGACCCATTCGGCGGTGTCGCCGAGGCGCCCGGCGTGGTGTTCGTCGATGCCGCGTTCAACGGCCCATCCGCAGGTACCCGCGCCGCACCCTACAAAAGCCTCGCCCAGGGCGTGGAGGCCGCGCCGGCCGGTGGCACAGTCGCGGTGGCCGCAGGGACCTACGCAGGCGGGTTGTTGGTTGGCAAGCCGCTGCAATTGCTCGGCCGATGCGCAGCCCTGGTACACATCGTTTCCCCAGCGGGCGAGTCGGCCCTGGTCGTCAAGGCGGGTGCGGACGGCAGCACCGTGCGCGGCATGCGGCTGACAGGCGGCACCGACCTGCTCTATGTGTCGATGGCAAAGAAGGTCTCGCTGCAGCACCTGTGGATCGAATCGGCACAGTTGACCGGCCTGTCCGTTGTCGTCAACGCGCAGGCGACGCTCAGCGACAGCGTCGTGGCGCGCACGGTCGGCGACAAGTCCGACGTCGACGCGGGGACGGGAATCGCCGTCGCTGACGCCGTCCTTGGCGTGCACCGCGTGCGGGTGACCCGCAACCGCGGCTTTGGCGTCGTCATCTTCGACGGCGCCCTTGTGGACATGCAGGACAGCCTCATCGACGAGGGCAACCCGACCCAGGCCAAGGGGCCGGCCGGGATGGGCGCCTTCGTCGGTGCCGGAAGCTCGATGACCGTGGCCCGGTCCCGCGTGCACCGCAATGGGGCGGCGGGCTTCAAGGTCAAGGGCAAGGGCAGCGCGCTCACCATGACGCGCGTGGCCATCACGGCGACGCGACCCTGGTGGACCGTGGCCAAGACGCACGGCATCGGCATCCACGGCCAACACGGTGCCCAGGTGACGCTGGACGCCGGCCTCGTCCACGACAACCGCATGGTCGGGGCCATCATCGAGGGCGATCCCGGCGGGTCGTTGACGTTGCGGCGCACACGGGTCTCCGGCACCCGCCCGCCGCCGGAGGCCTTGTTCGGACCCGGGGTCTCCGCCATTGGCGAAGTCGCGGTCGCACTGGAGGATGTGACCCTGCAGGACAACGAGTACTATAGCGTCCTGCTCGAGCTGAAAGCTTCGGCGGTGCTGCGGAGCGTGCGCATCACCGGCAACCGCATGGGCTCCAAGCCGAACGACTATTCGTCGGCGTTGGCGGTCTTCACGGGGGCGAAGGCCAACTTGGAAGATGTCCATTTCTGGGAAAACACCGACTCCGCCCTTCGCGCAGCCGACCTCGGCGTCTCTGTCGTCGGGCGCCGCGTGCTCATCGCCCACACCAGCAACCGCGGCCTGGACGACCAGATGGTCGCGCCTGGCCTCTATGTCCAAGATGGCGCCCAGGTGTGGCTGCACGATAGTCGCATCCACGGGTCCGAGGGCGTCGGCGTGCTGGCCAGCGGTGACGCGACCGCTCTGCGGTTGTCCGCGGCGGTTCTCGACGCCAACAAGCCGCTGCGCTCCAACGGCAACTATGGCCTTGCACTGGTCGCCCAGAACGGCGTACTGGTCGAACTGCTCGGCGTTCGCGCGACCGGCAACCACGGTGCCGCGGTCGTCGTGGACCAGCCCGACGCGCGCATCGTTGCCCACGGCCTGGCCGTGGACCACACCCTGCCACGCATTTCCGATGCAGGCGGCGGACATGCCATCTACGGCGCCCACGGCGCGGCGCTCGATTTGACCGCGGCGTGGGTCGTCGACAACTTTGCTACCGGCATCGCCGTCGACAAGAGCGCTCTGCGGGCGGACCGGGCCGTCGTGCGCCTGACCCGCTTTGCCCACCTCATCGACCCCGACCGCCGCCAAATCAAGGTGGCCCTCGGCGACGCGCTGCTGGGCGTGCACGCGACCCTGTTCGAGGTCGGCCACAGCTTGATCGTGGACAACCAACGCGCGGGCCTGCTGTTGGACAGCACCCTTGGCGCCAAGCTGACGGGGTCGCTGGTGGCGCGCGGCACGTTCGGCGTGGTGACCCAGAATGGCACGGGGCTCGGCGCGACCGGCAACCTTATCTACGGGCACAGCCAGCAGAATCTTGTGGGCGACGGAGGGCTGGCCGTGCCGGAGCCGCCCGGGCTGGCGGGGAAGTGAGGAACGCGATGCGAATGGGTGACCTCAATACGCCAGCACAATCACTAGTACCTCAGGCCCGAAGTTCGCGCCGGGTTCCGGCGCACAACCGGGCCGAGGTACTTCCGGCCGCGGCTGCGGCCGGACGCGGGGGTGAGCGCGCATGGGCGCGCGAGGGGGCTGCGAGCCCCCTTCACGCAACGAGCAGCTAGTAGGCGAAACCGATTGAGGAATTGTTGTGGCATCACGGCCCGTATCCCGGTGCGAATTTGGGGTTTCGCCTACTAGTCAACACCCTCTCAGGCGGCCACTACTTTCGGGCCGGGAAATGATTTAGGGCCAGGAAATGATTTACTCAATCATTCCTCCGGCCCGCTTGCTTGCTCCGTGGGTCGCCAGCTCGTGGACCAAAGGTCCGACTCGCGGCCCCGTCCTGATGTGAGCGTGATCGACTTATTGTTTTCCAGTCCCTTGGTGCCGGACTTCGGCGATCATGTCTTGCAGAAGGTGCCGGTGGGGTCCTTCGCCAGGTCGGCGGGCGCGACCAGCTTGGGGTCGCACATGCACACGCACTTGTAGGACTGGTTGGGCATCTTGGCCTTGGCCTGGTCGATGCACAGGTTGACGACGACCTCCTTGGCGGCCTCGAAATTGGTCTTGGTCGGCACCCACGGCGATTGGCAGAAGAGTTGCCCGGTGCCCTTCTCGTATTTGCCCTTGGTGCCTGCGTCCCATTGACAGGTGCATGCGAGCACGTTGCTCGTGTCCTGCGACCCCGTGTCTTCGGTGTCGAAGATGCACGAGACGCAGGCGAGCGCGACCACACGTGCAGGAACTCCAAACGCCCATCGCCCCGCGCCCTCACCGGAAAACACCCTCGCACCGGACCTTCCGGGAGAGCGGAAGCTGAGCTTGCGCCGGCAGGCCTCGGCTGTCAAGCAAGAGAGCTGGCACGCAAGCTCCTGCCCGTGGGATCAGGCGACGGCCGCCCAGCGCCCGTGCCGGGCCACGAGAGAATGGGCACCATGCAAAGCGGGTTGACGGCGAACCGCCTCCGCCATTGCCGTCCGCGAGCGAGCCCGCGGCGCGCGCAGTGGCAAACATGAGCTTGATGGAGGCTGTCCGCCGCGTGCGAGGTCCAGGTCCGCGCACGTCCAGAGCACCCGGGACTACAAGTCACACCGGAAGTTGACCCCGGCCCGCCACAGCGGCGCGCGCAACGCGTCGGCGGCGGGCTGCGCTGCCGGTCCGAACCTCGCCGGCAACTCGGTCTTGAACTGGGCCACGTAGCCGGTGAACTCCCCCGAGCCGAAGCTGGCGCCGCCAAAGACCTCCAAGCCAAGGTCGGTCAGCACCCGCGTCGTGAAGTTCAACTGCGCCGTGCCGCTCTTGTCCGTCAGGTTCATCAGACCGAGCGCGGTGATGGCGCTGTCCGACCAACTGCCCGGCGAAATCACCGTCGCCACCGCGCCCAGGTAGTCGCGGCCGGTGTGCATGGGCAACAGCGGCGAGGGCTTGCCGGCGAGGCCGGAGGTGATGAGCGTGTGCACGGCCTCGGCCGCGGTCACGCCCTGGGGGTTGTGGAAATACTCGGTGCCGACCACCAGCGTGTCATCTTCGCCGTAGGCCCACGTGTGCGACAACTCGGCGGAAAGTTGCCAGTTCGGGTCCTTTCCATCCGGGAACCAGGCGGCGAGTTCCGCGGTCAGGTCCAACTCCCACAGCGCCGACGACACGTCGAGGCCGACCTTGGGGTCGAGTCCCTTGCGCAGCGCGCCGACCACGCCGACCTCGGTCTGGCCCACCAGGAATTCCGCCCGCAGCAGGCCGCCGACCTGTTCCGCCCGGATGGCGTCTTCGCTCAGGACGATGCCGTAGAAGTTCCAGTTCTTGGATTCGACGGGCACGTGCAGCTTGACCATCAGCGGCCCGACGCGGTCGTCGAAGAATGTCAGCGGGTTGAAGCGCGCCAGGTTGATGACGTCCACCGGGTTCCAGAAGCGGGTGGCGCCAAAGCGCACGAACTGTCGACCCGCGGTGACGAATACCGTGCGGCCCACATCGAACTTGAGCCACAGTTGCGTCAACACGGCGCGCACCTCGTCCGTGCCCTGGGCGAAGGCCAGACCCGAGACCGCGGCGGGCAGGGCGGTTTGCGCGTCGGCCAGCGGGCTGTACAGCACGCGACCCCGAGCATAGACCCGCACCCGGTCGTTGACGCGCGTGTCGAAGTACGTCTCGAAAAGCGAGCTGTTGCCGATGCCCAGGTCCGACAGCGCCTGCTCGCGCGCGAGGCTGAACGAATTGCGCTGGTAGAAGAACCCGCCGATCTGGGTGCGGTCGCGCGTCAGCAGCTCGGTGTTCTCCTTGGCGTCTGCCGTCAAGCGCGCGTCGCCGAGGTCGGCCGCGTCGGGGTCGGCGTCGCGGTGCACCGGGGTTGCGGCTCTCGGCGCGGCGGCGGGCTTGGCTGCGGGAACCGATTTCTCGTCGTCGCCATCGTCGCTGAAAAGGGCGTCGTCGCGGGCCTTGTCATCGCGAGCGCTGTCGTCGAGAGCCCCGCCCGCGCGGGCCCTGCCGTCGTCGGCCGCAGCCCCGCCCGAAGCGCACACGCACGCGACCGCCGCGGCTGCGGCGAGCCACCGGCCGGGCAAGACGGCGCTCATCGGCTCTGCGACTCCAGCCACGCCTTGGTGAACAGGTTGGCCTGCAGCGGCCGCAGGTCCATGTCCTTGAGCACGATGACCGTAGAGTTGCCCTTCTCGACTTCGTCGTAGATGTAGATCGTCTTGGGGGTCCAGACGTCGGCCTTCTTGGACTCACTGTACCGCTTGGCCCACTTCGGCGTCAGGTTGGTGCGCATCAGCTTGCCGCTCGCCGCGAACTCCTGGCGCTTGAGTACGTTGCCGCTGGAGGTGTTGCACCACAGCGCGATCCTCGGGTAGGCGACGTCGACGCCTTTCTTGACAGTCAGCGTCAGCTTGTGCGCCTGGATCTTGCCCAAGGCTTCGATGCCCTCGTACTTGGCGTCGAATTCCTCGGCCAGGCGGCTCTCGTCAAAGTCGGCGCGCCGACTGTCGGTGCCGCCGATTCGCTCGCGTTCGGTGCGGCGCTCCCACTTGCCCGTGCCAGGGTCGTACATCCACAGGTTGCGGTCGATGCGCAGATAGCCCTTGCCGCGCTCGCTCTTGGGCTGCGTGAAGAGAATCATCAGCTTGTCGTCCGCGTCGCGGCGGTAGACCACGGCCTCCATGACCACGTCGTTCTTGGTCTTCTCCTTGCGCTCGATGTACACCAAGGTCTTGTAGTCGCCCGAATTCTTCTGGCGGTCGTCGATTTGCTTGATCAGGGCCTTGACGCCGACTTCGTCGAGGGGCTTCGCGGGCGGATCGCCGCCCGGCTCTTCGGTTTCTTTGGCGGCCTCTTGGGCGACCACAACCGTCGGGTCAACCAAGGCTGCAACCTCAGCCAGGGCCAACCCGAGGGCAAAACCGCCGCCGCCGAGGACACGCCGAAATTTGTCGAAAATCATGGGATTCCCTTTGGTCAGCTTGCTGTTTGCATGGCCTTGACCGGTTGCAGCCGGCTGGCGCGCCACGCGGGCAGCAACGACCCGAGCGTGGTCACGACGGCGATGATGGCGAGCGACCGCGCCACCGTCGGCACGTCGGCCACCAGCCACAACGTCTCGGACATCAGGAACATCTGGAAGGCCTTGGGCACCACGATCTTGGCCGCGTTCAGCCCGAGGCACAGGCCGGTCGCCAACAGGCTGCCGGTCGCGGTCGCCGCAAGCGCCAGCAGCGCCACTTCGGTCACGAACATCCACAGCACGCGGCCGCGCTGCATGCCGATGGCGCGCAACGCCCCGATCTCGCGCGTGCGCTCGCGAATCGCCATCCACAGCGTGTTCATTACGCCGATGACAATGATCACCAGCAGCACGGTCACCAGCACGAAGATCAGCGCGCTCAGGGTGTTGAGCGTGTAGCGCATGAACGCCATTTCGTCGATCCAGGTCGTGACGTCGATTTTCTGGCCGGTCCAGTCCTCGCGCTTGACCGTGTCGAACTTGCGCCAGAACGGTTGCGGCTGCGGCTCCATCACGCGCAGGCCGGTCTTCTCGATGTCGGTGCGCAGCTTGGCGGCCACTTCCGCGGCCTTCTCCGCGTCCTTGAGGTACACCTGGATCGCGCCGGTGGTCGAACTGTCGAGTTCGTAGAGGTCGCGGATGGCGTCGTGGTGCACAAAGCAGTTGAACGAGCTCAACATCCCCAGGTCGCGGCCGATGGCGACGATGCGCACGTCCACGGTGTTGTTGACGCCGCGGAAGGTCTGCGAGGACACCGTGACGTTGTCGCCCACCTTGACGTGCAGGCGCTCGGCCTGCTTCTCGAAGATGAGCGCGGTGCGCGGCCTGGCCAATTCGTCGAGATTGCCGTGGGCGAGCTGCACGACCTCCTTGAACCCCGCCTCGTGCACGATGTCCAGGCCGGTCAGCACTGAGTTGAGCGAGCTCTCTTCGCTGACGATCTTGCCGAACCCGCGGCCGCGCGTGACGACGTAGTCCAGGCCCGGCGTCTGCTTCTTGACGGCCTGCAGCAGCGCTTCGTATTTGGTGACCAGTGGAGCGGCGGTCCCAGCGGTGATCTTGTAGAAGCCGGCGACGTTGACGTGTCCCGTCGAAAGTGTCGTGCCGTTGCGCAGCATGGTCGCCTGCATGCCGTTGAGCAGGGCGGACAGCATCACCAGCAACAGCGTCACCATGGCCACGGCGCCGCCGAGCAGCAGAGAGCGCCGCCGGTGCTGCAGCAGGTTGCGAAAGGCAATTTGCACGATGGTGTTCACGGTCCGCTCCTATTCCGCGTCCTGCATGGCTTGCAGCGGCGTGACGCGCGTCGCCAGCCACGCGGGGTAGAGCGTGGACAGCACGGTGACGACGGTCACCACCACCAGCGCGATGACCACGTAGGCCGGCGACAACGTGGGATGCAGGCGCGGACCGGCGAAAAGGAACACAAACACATCGTTGAAGGCGGCGATGCCGTGGCCGTTGAGCCAGGCGACCACCAAGGCTCCGAGCGCGCTGCCGAGCGCCCCGAACAGCACCGCCGACACCGCAGCCTCGACCAGGAACATCTTGCGGACGTAGCTTCGCTGGGCGCCGATGGCCCGCAATGCTCCGATTTCGCGCGTACGTTCCATGGTGGCCAGCACGGTCGAGTTGTTGATGATCACCATGGCCGTAAAGAAGATGATGAAGAGCGAACCCGCGAGGACCGCGTAGATGACGAAGAGGAACTGGCCGACCATGCCGCTGGCCTCGCGCCAGTCCATGACCTGCACGCCCAGCTTGGCGCCCTCGGCGGCCTTCGCGACTGCGGCCTGCACCGCGCGGTCGTCGACACCGGGCTGGAACAACACCGCCGCGTTGCGCACTACACCGCCGTCGATGTCGCCCTGCGCATAGACCCGCGAGAAAAGGTCCTCGCCGTAGGTCTTGGCGCTCGCCTTCATGTCCACCTTGGCGAACTCGTCGAACCCGCCCGTCTGCGTCGCGGCCCCTGCCAGATCGGTGGCGGCCGAGGGTGCGGCGATCGCTTCGCCGCTCGGCTTGATTTCTTCGACCTCGTCGCCCGCGTCCGCGAAAAGCTCAGCCTCGGCCTTGTCGCGTTCGGGCGGCTTGACGCCGGTGTTGGCCTGCAGCCGGGCCAGTTCTTCTTTGCGGTCGGCGGTCAGGTAGCCGTACAGATCCCGATACGTCATCAAATCCATCAGGTTCATGCCGCCGGCCATCATCGACTTGTCCAGGCTCTTGAAGCGGAAGGTGCCATAGACCTTGACGTTGACCGAGGTCGGGTAGCCCGAGGACGTGAACCCCTTGATGGTCATCACATCGCCGACCTTGATCGAATACAGCATCAGGTGCGGCGCAATCCCATCGTAGAAGGCCTTGTAGCGGCTCGCGAAGTTGTCGTCCGTCACCTCCATGAACTGCGCCAGCAGCGCGTCCGTCGTCCCCTTGGTCTGCTTGAGGTGGTTGAGCAAGAACGTGTGCACCAGCGGTTCGGTGCGGTCGTCCAGTTGGTAGGTGATCTCGCGAATCTGGTCCTTGTTGAGCTTTTTCCACTGCTTGAGGTCCTCGTCACCCTCGATGGAGAACCCTTCGGCCAGCCGGTCGCGCATTTTGTCGAACCGCCGCGCTGTGCGGTGCTTGACGGTCTCTTCGTAGGTCAGCTTGTTGAAAAGGAAGCCGCGCTGGCCCTTGGGGACCACCGTGCCGTCCACCACCTCGAAAAGCTCGAAATGGGCGCGAAAGCGGTCGAGGTCGGTGCCGATGTAGCGGAACCAGATCATGTCGGCGTTCAGTCCGAGCGGAGCGACCTTGTTTTCGAGGAATTCCAGGGCTGCGAACGGGTCGGCGTCGAACTCCTTCCAGAACCCATCGCTGCCGGCCCGCTTGACGTCGGCGATGGCTTTCTTGGTCTCGTCGGACTGGTTGTCGGCGGTGCGCAGTTCGCTGATGCGATCCAGGTCCGTCGCGAGCAGGCCAACCATGCGCCGCACGTGGGCGCGAACGATCTTGGACTTCGCGGCATCTTTGGCTTTTTCCGCTGCGCGCAGTTCTTCGAGTTTGACATCGAGCACGTTGCCGCCATAGACCATGGCGACGTCGGTCCCCATCGGCACCACCGCGCGCACGCCCGCCACGGCCTCCAGCGTCTTGCGCACCTTGGGGAAGTCGTCGATGTGGCCAAACTCGGTGCCCTCGGTCATACCGGCAAAAAGGCTCAGCTTGTCTTTGGCGTCCTTGGCGTAGACCTGCAGGTTGCCCGACACCGAGCCGACCACGCTTTTGGACATCGACTTGTCGATCGTGCCGAGCAGCGACAGGCCGACGACCAACAGGGCCGAGCCGAGCGATAGCAGGCCGCCGACGATGAGCCCCTTGAACCAGTGGCTGCGCAGGTTGCGCAAGGCGATGCGGATGAGGATCACGGCGCCCCCCGAATCAGTGCGCGCCCGCGGCGAGTGCGGCGACGTCTTCGGCGGACGCATTGAGGTCGGCGATCTGCCCGTCGACCAGCCGAATCACCCGGCCGGCGCGCGACACCACGCGCGGGTCGTGCGTCGAAAAAAGAAAGGTGGTGCCCCTGCGGTTCAGCTCCTGCATCAACTCCAGGATCGCAGTGCCCGTCTTGCTGTCCAGGTTGGCGGTCGGCTCGTCGGCGAGCACGATGCGCGGTTGCGTCACCAGAGCCCGCGCGATGGCGACCCGCTGGCGCTGGCCCCCGGACAGTTCACCTGGCCGGTGGTGCGCGTACTGTTCAATGCCGACCTGCTGTAGCAGGCCCATCACGCGGTCGCGGCGCTCGACCTTGTTGAGCTTGCCTTGCAGCAGCAGCGGGAACTCGACGTTGTCGAACGCGTCGAGCACACCGACCAGGTTGAACGACTGGAAGATGAACCCCAGGCTGCGCAAGCGCAGGTCGGTCAAGGCCTTCTCTTTGAGCTGCCTGGTGTCGGCGCCGTCGATGACCACGTCGCCGCGGGTCGCCACATCCACGCAGCCGATCAGGTTGAGCAGCGTGGTCTTCCCGGATCCGGAAGGCCCAGCAATCACCGTGAATTCTCCGGCTGCAATCGACAGGGACACGTCGCGCAGTGCCGGCACGATGACCGAGCCCAGGTGGTAGTCCTTGTCCACGCCCACCAACTTGACGATGGGCGTCTCGGTCTGGGCAAAGGCTGTGGTCATGCGAACCTCGAGCGGTGCGGTTGGGGCAGGCCGGTCGGGGTGGTTGGGGAGGGCGCCCGCTCGGCGGGGTACGGCGGCGCGTGGCGAACACCACATCGGCCGGCGCGGTGGGGCGACAGGCAAGGACGCGGCGGCCTTCCCGTCAATGACTGTTGTCACATGTTCGCGGTTGTCTGCACGCCGGCCGCGCTCGCCGTGCGGATCAACCGCGGCAGTTGGGCGGCATCGTGGGCGACCGCGTCCGCTGTCCGTGCCTCGTGCGGCCGAAAGCCCCACAGCACGCCGACCACCGCCATGCCGGCGTTGCGGCCCGTGGCCACGTCCACGGCCGAGTCGCCCACAAAGGCACACGCGTCTGGCGGCACGCCGAGTTCGGCGCACAGCGCCAACGCCGCAGTCGGGTCTGGCTTGCGCGGCCACTCGGGCCGGTGGCCATAGGCCCCTCGCCACGGCACGTCGCCAAAAAAGTGCGCCACCAGCTCGGCCGTCGGCGGGTGTGGCTTGTTGGACAGCACGCCCAGCGGCATCCCGGATGCGACGAGCTCGCGCAGTGCCTCGGCAATGCCAGGGTAGGGCGCCGTATGGGCAAACATCTGCTTGGGGTAGAGGAGCTTGTACGTCGCCAGCACCGCCTCGTCGAACGGCTGGGGGTGCAGCGCCCGCGTCAACAGGTGGACGACGCCCTCGCCAACGAACGCGCGGTAGGCTTCGATCGGGTGGTCCGGCTTGCCGTGGACGCGCAGCGCCGCGTTGCACGCGATGCCGATGTCGGTCATCGAATCGATCAGCGTGCCGTCGAGGTCGAAAATGGCGGCCCTGGCCATGGGTCAGTTCCAACCGGCGGGCGTCTGCACGTCGAACACCCGCGCCACGAACGCCAGGCGGTCCGCCCACTCGTCGATGAGCTTGCTCGTCGGCTTGCCCGCCCCGTGGCCCGCCTTGGTCTCGACGCGGATCAGGCCGATGCCGCCGGGGTTCGCGGCCTGCAGCGCAGCGGCGAACTTGAAACTGTGGCCGGGCACCACGCGGTCGTCGTGGTCGGCGGTCGTCACCAGCGTCGGCGGATAAGGGACTGCGGGCTTGAGGTTGTGCAATGGCGAGTACTTGCGCAACCAACTGAAATCATCGGCGTTGGCCGCGCTGCCGTACTCTGGCACCCACGCCCAGCCAATCGTGAACTGGTGGAAGCGCAACATGTCCATCACGCCGACCGCCGGCAGCGCCGCCCCGAAAAGCTCGGGCCGCTGCGTCATGCAGGCTCCGACCAGCAGGCCGCCATTCGAACCCCCCGCGATGGCCACGCGACCGGGCCGCGACAGCTTGTGGTCCACCAACCATTGCGCGGCGCCGATGAAATCGTCGAACACATTCTGCTTGTTGCCCCGCATGCCCGCCTTGTGCCAGCTCTCGCCGAATTCGCCGCCACCGCGCAGCACCGCCACCGCCAGCACGCCGCCCAACTCGACCCAGGTCTGCCAGGCCGGGTTGTAGTTGGGGGTCACCGTGGCATTGAATCCGCCATACGCGTAGAGGAACACCGGGTTTTCACCGTTGGCCGGCAGGTCTGCGCGGTGCACCAGGAAAAGCGGGACGGGCGTGCCATCGCGGCTCTTGGCGTGAACCTGGCGAACCTGAAACCTGGCCGCGTCCAACCCGTGTTTCGCGGCGAACCACGGCACCAGTCGGCCCGTGGCGAGGTCGATGCGGCCCACCTGCGGCGGCTGCAGAAAATCGACCGAACTGACGAACGCCTCGGACGAACCCTGTCGCGCGCTCACCGCGTTGACCGTCGAAAAGGGCGGCGACGGCAAGGCGGCCAGGCGCCCGGTCTTGGCGTCCCACATCTTGAGTTCGCTATACGCATTGCGCAGGTAGCTCAGGATATATCCGTCGCCGGCCTGGGCCACCGCTTGCAGCGTCGCCTCGTCTTCGGCCACCACCTGCGTCCAGTCGCCGGGCAGCGTCACCTCTTTGGCCTCGCTTCTTAGCAGCAGCGCGCGCGGGTCGGCGCCGATTTCAGCCGCTGGCGTCGGCAGTTTCTGCGCCTTTTTGGGCTTGGCGTAGCGGGTCCGGTCGAGGTAGCGGCCGAGCTTGACCTGCACCATCCGGCCCTTGGGCGCGCCGAAATCGGTGCGGAAGTAGAGGTCGTCGCCCACCGCACCGACGAAGTCGAAGCGCCCGCCAAAACCCTCGACCAACGGCACCCAGTTGCCCCCGGCCACGCGGTCGGTGTCGCCCAGGTCGCGAAATGACACGCCATTCTGGCTGCCCGCGCCGTTGCTGATGCTCAGCACCAAAAAGCGCCCGTCTTCGCTGGTCTCGACGCCGAAACCCCACTCGCCGTGGTCCTTGTCCTGCCAGATCAACTCGTCCTTGTCCTGAGCATCGCCGAGGCGGTGAAAATAGATCTTGTTGAACTTGTTGCTGCCCGTCAGCGCCTCGCCGGCCTTGGGGGCGTCGTAGCGGCCGTACCAGAAGCCGCTGCCCTGCTTGTTCCAGGTCAGCCCACTGAACTTGACCCACTGCACCATGTCGGGCAGGTCGGCGCCGTCGTCGACTTTGCGGACGCGCACCTCGTTCCAGTCCGACCCGGCGCTGGCCGTGGCGTAGGCGACGAGCTTGCCGTCCTTGCTCGGCGACCACGTGGCCAGCGCGACCGTGCCGTCGGCGGCCAGGGTGTTCGGGTCGATGAGCGGGGTGCAGTGGCCGTCCGGCTTGGCCGACCAGCACAGCACCGCCTGGTTCTTCAGGCCCTCGTTGTAGCGCCAGAAGTAGCGGCCGCCCTGCTCGTACGGCGTGGACACCTTGGGATAGTTCCAAACCTGCTGCAAGCGCTTGCGGAGGCCGGGCAGCGCCTTGCTGCCGTCGAGGAAAGCGCGCGTGACCTTGTTCTGCGCTGCGATCCAGGCGCGGGTCTCTTCGCTGTCGGATTCCAGCCACCGGTAGGGGTCGGCGATGCGCTCGCCGTGGTAGTCGTCGGTCTGGGTGGCCTGGCGCGCGACCGGATAGGGCAGGGCGACTGCGGCTGCGGGCGTGGCTCCCGCGGGTTCGGCCGGCGCGACCTGTTGGCCTCCACAGGCAACGACGGCGCTGAGGGCCGTCAAGGCAAGGAAAACACGGGCGGTTGCGACCACGGAAGCCTCCGAAAAGGGGACGCGGATTGTCGGCCTTTGCCGGTGGATTGACAAGAAGTGCTCGTGTCCAGAATCCACCGCCCCGCGCCGGCCAGCCGCGGAGCGGCGGTGCCGGCGCCTTTTTTCGCCTCCACGCCGTGCCCGGCAGCGCCCGGCGGACCTTTTTTGCCCCCGGTTTTGCCGCCCCCCGCT
>Ga0194120_10008029_pt1 | contig 14142 bp, 10 predicted proteins | sample TA2MahCa65mmetaG_FD_148642 | JGI IMG/M metagenome (GOLD analysis project Ga0194120, IMG submission 148642) | Freshwater microbial communities from Lake Tanganyika, Tanzania - TA2015019 Mahale Deep Cast 65m | ecosystem: Environmental > Aquatic > Freshwater > Lake | place: Tanzania: Lake... | reverse complement strand
TTTCTTCGGGAATGTATTTCTATCGCCTAACAACAAATACATTTTCTGAAACAAAGAAAATGATTTTACTAAAATAAATTCTGCCACCAATTACACCAATTTTCACGAAAGAAAAATTAGTGTTCATTCGTGTAATTCGTGGCAACAAACATAAACACAATGCAAAAACAATTTTACGAAAAACCGATAATTATTCGCCACACCGTTGGATTAGCAAATAAATATGGACGCGCGCCAAGTGCTGTTCCGTTTCCCCGAATTGATGGCGTTCCGATTCGTTCGCTCATTCAACAATACGGTTCGCCGTTGTTTGTCGTATCGGAACAAACGCTGCGCAGAAAATACCGCGATATGATACGAGCATTTTCTCTCCGTTATCCGAAAGTGCAAATTTCCTATTCATACAAAACAAATTACCTTTCATCAATTTGCGCAGTATTACAAGACGAAGGAGCGTTTGCAGAAGTTGTTTCCGGTTTTGAATATGATATTGCACGAACGCTGAATGTAACGGGCGAGAACATTATTTTCAACGGACCGCACAAAACAAAAGACGAACTCAAACGCGCGGTTTCGGAAAATGCAATCATCAACATTGATAACTACGATGAAATTTACGCGCTCGAAGAAATTGCAAAAGAGACGAACAAAACGATTCCCGTTGGTATTCGCATCAATATGGAAATTGGCGCAATGCATTGGGATAGATTCGGATTTAATTACGAAAGCGCGCAAGCATTTGAAGCAGTGAAGCGCATCGTAAATGGAAATTTGCTGACATTGCGCGGATTGCATTGCCACGCGGGAACATACAATGATAACGTGGAAACGTATCGCGTGATGGCGGAAAAATTTGTCAGTTTTTATCACATCATCAAAGATGCATTTAAAATAAAACTGGAGTACTGGGATATTGGCGGGGGATTTGCTTCCATAAATACGCTTCATTCTGCGTGGCTTCCGGGAAACCAAACGTGTCCGACATTTGACCAATACGCAGAAGCAATTTGTCCCGTGTTAATGCACGGACCATTTTCGGGAAATGAAATTCCGACGTTGATGATGGAACCGGGACGCGCGCTTGTTGATGAAGCAATGCACTTGGTTTCAAGTGTTATTTCGACAAAACGTTTTGCAAGCGGCGGAAAAGCGTACAATATTGATGCTGGAGTGAATTTACTTTTTTCTTCGTGGTGGTATCGGTACGAAATGCAACCCATTCAAGACAACGGTGCAACGGTGGAAGACGTGAGCGTTTATGGTCCTTTGTGTATGCAAATAGATTGTGTGCGTCCCTCTGTTGCGCTTCCTCCGTTGCGAAAAGGCGATGCGCTGATTATCAAAAATGTTGGCGCGTATAATTTTTCGCAAAGTATGCAATTCATTCAACCGCGCCCGGCAATTGTCATGATTTTGCAAAACGGTGATACGCATTTGATTCGAAAAAATGAAACGACAGATTATTTGAAGCAATTGGAAAAAGTGCCGGAATATTTGAGGAAGTAGAAATTAGATTTTGTTATTCTCCTTTATAAAGAAGATACTTACAAAGAATTGTCATTCCCGCGTAAGCGGGAATCAAGAAAACAATGAACTTTCCTGATTTTTCTAATAACCTCTATTGGTGAGGGAACGTACAATCTGAAATCGTCGTGAATTTTTTCTCACTTCTTTTCCATTCCTACGCCGCATTAGTTTTTTCCGGTAAAAACAAAAGCGGAGTTCTTGTTCTCTTTGCAACATTCTACGACCCGCTTGTTGGTTTGTTCGGTTTGTTGGGAAATGTAATCGCAAATGTAACGGCAACAATTCTTCACATTGATAAAAATTATGTGAACGCCGGAGTGTTTGGTTTAAACGGAATTCTCGTCGGCATCGGCGTAAGTTTATATGCGGGGTTTTCGTTTGAAGCATTTGCGTTGCTTGTTCTTGCGTCGCTGCTTTCGGTTTTCGTTTCCCTCATTTTATTGAATGAAATCACACTCAAATTTCATTTGCCGATTATGAGTTTTCCCTTTGTGCTCACGATGTGGTTGGTGTTGCTCGCATTACGAAAATTTTCTTCCGACGTTCCGCATTCAATTATTTCACCGTTCTCTCTTTTTGAAAATCTCGATTCGTTTTTCGTTTCCATTCTTCCGGCAAATGTTACCAATCTATTTCGTGCGTTTGGTTCGCTGTTGTATATGCCGTCGGTATTTACGGGATTGTTAATCGTCAGCGCGATAGTTTTGACGAGTAGAATTTCACTTGCGTTCGGAATTGTTGGAGCAATCGTTGGCGTTATCGTGCTAAACTCCGTAGGCGAAGTTTCTGATACTCATCCATTTGGTTTGAACGAAATTCTCGTTGCTATTGCGCTCGGTGGATTTTTTCTCGCGCCAAATATTTCAGGGATTCTGTATTCAATCTTTGGAATTGCAATTTGTGTTCTTGTGAATAACGGAATGGAAATATTCCTGAAACCATTCGGATTACACACGCTTGTTTTCCCATTCAATTTTGTAACGCTGTTGTTGTTGTATCCGTTGCAGGGAAAAATTCTCTACGCACATCGCGCGGGACTTATTACAATTCCGCTTGCACATCTTTCAACACCGGAAGCGCATGTCAAATGGTATCAGGAAAAATATGGACGAAAAGGGAAAATACAATATTTACTTCCGTTTTACGGTGCGTGGTATGTTTCGCAGGGACCGAACGGAAAATACACGCACAAAGGAACACAAGCAAACGCGTATGATTTTGTTGTTCTTGATGCAGAAGGAAAACAGTTTTCCGGCTTGGGAATCAAGTTAGAAGAATACTACTGTTACAATTTGCCTGTGCTTTCTCCCGCCGACGGAAAAATTCTTTCTGTAGAAAATTCAGTTGCTGATAATTCGCCGGGAGTTACGAACGAAAAAAATAATTGGGGAAACTATGTTATCATCGAACACGCAGAAGGAGAATACACGGAAATTTCTCACTTCAAATGCGGCTCAATTCTTGTCAACGTTGGTGATGTTGTAACGCAAGGACAACAACTCGGCGCGTGCGGAAACTCGGGTTATTCGCCGCTTCCGCATATTCATATTCAGCGGCAGAAAGGAAGTTTTGTTGCAAGCGAAAGTCTCCCGCTCAAATTTTCCAACTTCGAAAATTCTCTCGATGGAAAAAAACAAATTATCGAGAAAGGCATACTAACGGAAGGATTGCTCGTGAAAAATTGCGAGTAGAGAATAAAAAAATATGTTGCTTCAGTACATCTTCACGAACTCTTCCCTTTTTGCTCCGGTCGAAACAAATTGAATCGGAACGCCTGTTTCTTCAGAAATACATCGTAACATCGTTTGCAAATTTTGCGGAAGAAATTCTCTTGCAATAATTCCTGCCGTTGAGCGTTTCCATCCAACAAAACTTTTGTAATGCGGAGTAACCCCACGCAGATATTCATCGCTTCCCGGAAGAAAAGGAATTTCAGTATTTGTTTTTTCAGAAATAAATGCATCGCAAATTTTTATTTCGTCGAGCGTATCGAGGACATCAACTTTTGTAATCGCCAACGAAGAAACCTTGTTCACGTTTGAAACGAGTTTCAATGTTGGAATATCGAGCCATCCACAACGTCGCGCGCGTCCAGTTGTTGCACCAAATTCTTTCCCGCGTTTTTGAATGACATCGCGAAGATGTTCATCGGAAAATTCTGTTGGAAACGCACCGCTACCAACGCGTGTGTTATATAATTTCGTTACGCCTATGATTTCTTCAAAATCTGAGAACGATAATCCCAAATCCAATAACGCGCCGTGGAGACACGCAAGCGATGACGAGACAAACGGCCGTGTTCCGAAATACGCATCGAGTAACGCTCCTTGCGCGCCTTCCATTAATAATTTTTTCCCTTCGTGCAATCTTTTCCAAAGTAACGAATATGCATCTTGCACAAAGGGCGTAAGAAAATTTTGCAAGGAAAAAATTTTTTCTTCAAGTTCATTCAACAAAATTTCTTCGTTGGAAAACTCTCGTGCAATAGCATTGTGCATTCGCACTTCGGTTTGTAATTTTTCTTGGAACGAATTTTTTACAATATCACCAAGCGTAATTCCAACGCGTGAAATCAAATCGGCGTATGCAGGCCCAATTCCTCGTCCCGTGGTTCCAACTTTTCCCGCGCCGCGAATTTTTTCTCGAAGAATATCCATTCGTTTATGAAACGGAAGAACAACTTGCGCATCAAACGCGATAGATAAATTTTTCGGAGAAATTTCCACTCCTGTTTGTTGCAGTTGTTGGATTTCTTCCGCAACGTCAAAAAAATCTACAACGCATTTTCTTCCGATAATATTCGTAACGTCGGGAGAAAAAATTCCTGCGGGAATGTGATGCAACTTAAATGTTTTTTCACCGAGTACAATGGTATGCCCGGCATTGCCCCCGCCGTTAAATCGCATTACAAAATCAAATTGGGAGGCGAGTGCATCTACAATTTTTCCTTTTCCTTCGTCGCCCCAACTTAAACCGAGAACCGCTGAAATATTTTTTGGATGTTCCATAATGAATACTGAATATGAAGTGCCGCAAGAATTTTTAATCTATGTTGCATAAAAAAACCTTCGGAGATTTGCGCCGAAGGTTTTTCACAATATTATGTAGGTGAAAGAACGGAAAAAGAAGGACGAGTACCAAAAATTATTTGTGAATGAACGTTTTAAAATAAAAAAACGCCCGATGACTGTATCGAGCGTTCATTACGCAAATCCCGATTACTTCTTTGCGCCGAGAATTGAATCCTTTGCGGCTTTTGCGACGCGAAATTTGACAACTTTCTTTGCAGGAATTTTTATTGCTTCACCGGTAGCGGGATTTCTTCCCATTCTTGCTTTACGATTAACAAGCACGAGTTTTCCTAATCCCGGAATCGTGAAAGAATTTTTCGCTTCCTTGTAAGCGAGTTTTACTAATTCGTCAAGAAATGTTCCTGCGACTTTTTTGGTTGTCGTGGTTTTATCCGCGATATGAGTAACGATTTGGCCTTTTGTTTTTGCCATAAAGTTTTCCTTATTAAATTGTGAAAGATATAATAATTATGCGGGGAAAACATACTAAATAATTGCATACAGCGAAAGAACCATTGATTTTATTGAGGTTTTTTAATCTCGTAACTTTTTTTGCCTTCTGATTGGCTTCTGTTCTTTTTTCCATTTTTGTTTCGTATAATAAAACTCCTTTTTTTGAATACATACTTTTTGGTGTTTTTTTATCATCATTTTTATTTTTCTGAATTATACTTATGAACAGTTTTCGCATTTTGTTCTTTCACAACTTGATATTGCTGTTGGTATGCTCGGCGAGTTTTCTCTTTTCGCAAACAACGCCCTCAGAAGGAATCCGACAGCATACGCCGCGTGTTCACGCATTCATCAACGCTCGTATCATTCCTTCTCCTGGGAACATCATTGAGAAAGGGACAATTATTCTTCGCGATGGAATCATTGAAAATGTCGGTGCAAATATTTCTGTTCCTCCCGACGCTCGCGTTTGGGATTTAAACGGAAAAACAATTTATGCCGGATTGATTGAATCGTACTCCGATTATGGAATGCCGAAACAAGAACAACCGCAACGCGGAGGAGGCAGACCGCAACCGCCGCAACAGCAGGAACAACCACGCGGATTGAAATACTGGAATGAAAAAATCTCCCCGCAAACAAACGCAATAGATATTTTTTCTCCTGACGCTAAATCAGCAGAAGCGATGCGCAAAATGGGATTTACTTCTGCGCTTGTCGTTCCTCAAAAAGGAAACATCAAAGGAACGAGCGCAATCGTGAATCTTGGCGACGGAAAAGCAAATGATGTTGTTGTGAAAAATAATGTTGGAATGCACGCTTCGCTCGATGTGGATTTCTTTTCCGACGGTTATCCGAATTCGTTGATGGGTGTAATCGCGCTCATTCGCCAAAGTTTGAACGATGCCGATTGGTACAAAAAAGCAAACGATGCGTACAAAAAATATCCATCGCTCACGCGCCCCGAAACAAATGAAGGGCTTGCTTCAATGCAGGATTTGGTTTCACAAAAACAAACGCTCGTTGTTGAAACTTCCGATGAGCTCAACGAACTTCGCGCGAAAAAAATTGCAGATGAATTCAAACTCAAATTAATTCTTCGCGGCAACGGTTATGAATATCGCCATCTCGATGCAATTAAAAATTTGAAAACGCCAATTATTCTCCCAGTCAATTTCCCGAAAGCGCCAAGTGTTGAAACATACGAAGACGAAATCAATGTAGAACTCACTGAGTTAATGCATTGGGACAACGCTCCGGAAAATCCGAAACGACTTAACGAAGCAGGAGTTCAATTTGCTTTCACGACTGCAACGCTGAAAAATCAAGATGACTTTTGGAAAAATGTTCGTAGTGCTGTTGATAGAGGACTTTCTGCCGATGTTGCGCTTGCCTCGCTCACAACAACTCCTGCCAAAATGTTTGGCGTTGAAACTCAACTTGGCTCAATTGAAAAAGGAAAAATTGCAAACCTCGTTGTAACTGATGGAGATTTGTTCAAAGAGAAAACAAAAATACTCGATGTGTGGGTTGATGGAAATCGTTATGAAATTGCGTCACTTCCACTCGTTGATGCGCGCGGAACGTATCAAACAACGATTAACAAAGAAGAATTTACGATGTGGCTGAAAGGAGAAATGGACGGACTCAACGGCTCGCTTGCAAAAGGAAAGAAAACTTCCGATTCCAACGCGACGAAACTTTCTTCTGTTTCGCTTTCACAAAAAATGATTTCAATTTATTTCAGTGGAGATTCTGCAAACGGAATGAAAGGCATCGTACGAATGAGTGGCACGATTTCGAACAATGAAATTCTTGGAACGGGAGAAATGAGCGATGGAAAAATTTTTTCTTGGAATGCAATTCGGACTACCCCATTTATTCCCGAAGCCGATACTTCAAAAAAAGAAAAGAAAGAAACAAATGCTGCAACATATTCTCAGCAAATGTTTCCGCCCGTTCCATTCGGAAGAGAAAAACTTCCTGAACAACCGGAGTATGTTTTTATAAATGATGCAACAATTTGGACACAGAGTTCGCAAGGAAAAATTGAAAACGGCGATATGCTCGTTCATAAAGGGAAAATTGAAAAAGTGGGAAAAGATTTATCTGCGCCGAAAAATGCTGTTGTGATTGAAGCGAAGGGAAAACATCTCTCTCCAGGATTGATTGATGCACATTCTCACAGCGCCGCAAGCGGAAGCGTGAACGAAGGTGGGCAAGCAATTACTGCCGAAGTACGAATTGGCGACGTCATTGATTGCGATGATATTTCTGTCTATCGCGAACTCGCGGGTGGTTTAACGACGGCAAATATTCTTCACGGTTCTGCAAATGCAATCGGTGGACAAAATCAAGTAATTAAACTCCGTTGGGGAATGATGCCGGAAGAAATGAAATTTGAAGGCGCAATACCGGGAATAAAATTTGCTCTCGGAGAAAATCCGAAACAAAGTAACTGGGGCGATAACTTTACTTCTCGTTATCCGCAAACGCGAATGGGTGTTGAGCAAATCATCCGCGATGAATTTCAAGCTGCGCGCGATTACGAAAAAATCTGGAAAGATTATAAAGAAGGAACAACGCTTCCTCCGCGAAAAGATTTAGAACTCGAAGCGGTGTTGCAAATTCTCAACAAAGAACGAATCGTGCATTGCCATTCGTATCGTCAGGATGAAATTCTTGCGATGATGAGGACTGCAGAAGATTTCGGCTTTCGTATCGCAGTGTTTCAGCATATTCTTGAAGGATATAAAGTCGCCGATGCGATGGCAAAACACGGAGCAGGCGGTTCTTCGTTTTCCGATTGGTGGGCGTACAAATTTGAAGTGTACGACGCAATTCCTTACAACGGCGCATTAATGCATAACGAGGGCGTTGTCGTTTCTTTCAATTCTGATAGCGATGAACTTGCGCGGCGTTTGAATACCGATGCGGCAAAAGCAGTGAAGTACGGCGGATTGAAAGAAGAAGCCGCGTTGAATTTTGTAACTCTCAATCCAGCGAAACAAATGCGTATTGATAATCGCGTTGGTTCGCTCGAAGTTGGTAAAGATGCTGATTTTGTTGTGTGGAAAGAAAGCCCGCTTTCCTCAACAACCATGTGCGAACAAACGTGGATTGACGGAAAGAAATTTTTCGATAGAGAAGAAGACAGAATGATGAACGAAAAAATTTCGGAAATGCGCTCAGCACTTATTCAGAAAATTTTGAAAGAGAAAAAAGGCGATGGTGGCGGCGATGGACCAAAAAAGAAATGGCGCGGCGAATACGAAGATATTTATGACCACTCGAATTAATACAGAAAGGATTACGAAAATGAAAAACCACAATTCACAAATTACAAATTGGAAATTACAAATGAATGTCATTAGTCATTGGTCATTAGTCATTAGCTTATTCTCTTTGCTCTTTGCTCTCCGCTCTCCGCTGTATTCTTCTGACCAAATCCCCGGAAAGAAACAAGAGAAACCGATTGCATTAGTTGGCGGAACAATTCACACAATCAGTGGTGAGACGATTGACAACGGCGTTCTTACATTTCGCAATGGTAAAATTGAAAACGTATCGAAAAGTTTTTCTGTAACTACTGAATACGAAAAAAAAGACGTAACGGGAAAACACATTTATCCCGGATTATTTTCTCCGTGGACAAATCTTGGCTTGATTGAAATTGGTGCAGTACGTGCAACCCGCGATAATGTTGAAACGGGAAGGATTAATCCTAACGTCCGAGCTGAACGAGCAGTGAATCCCGAAAGCGAACTTATTCCGGTAACACGCGCGAACGGAATTACGTACACTCTCACTGCTCCACAAGGTGGAGTAATTTCCGGAAACGCCGCAATCATTCAACTCGATGGATGGACATACGAAGATATGACATTGAAAGCGCAAGCGGGAATGATTGTGAACTGGCCTTCGATGAGAATTTCCACTTCCTTTTTTGAACGACGCAGTGAAGAAGACCAAAAGAAAGACCGCGATAATTCTTTAAAAGAAATACGTAATGCGTTCAACGATGCAAAAGCATATTGGACGGCGAAGAATGCAAATAAAATTGTGAAACACGATTCGCGCTGGGAAGCAATGATTCCTGTTCTTGAAAAGAAAGAACCCGTGATTGTAACAGCAGATGAAATGTCGCAAATCGAAGCGGCGGTTTCGTGGGCAGAAGACGCAGATGTAAAATTGATAATTGCGGGCGGAAATGATGCTTGGCGTGTTGCCGATTTGTTGAAGAAAAAAAATATTCCCGTTATTTCAGACGGAACACATCGAACGCCAAGCAGAAGTTATGAAGCGTATGACACACCGTTTCTTCTTCCGAAAAAATTATTTGATGCCGGAATTCAATTCTGTATTTCAGCGGATGAAGGTGGCGACGGAAATTATCGGAACCTGCCGTATCAAGTTGCTACTGCTGTCGCGCATGGACTTCCATACAACGAAGGATTGAAAGCAATGACGCTGTATCCCGCGCAAATTTTCGGCGTTGATAATCGTATCGGTACGCTCGAAGTCGGAAAAGATGCAACGCTTATCGTAACGAACGGTGATATTCTCGACATTCGCTCCAACGTTGAAATGGAATTTATTGAAGGAAAGAAAGTTGATTTATCGAGTCGTCATACAATGTTGTGGGAAAAATATAAAGAGAAATACGGAAAGAAATAGTTCGACTTCGATTCGCTTCACTGCGCTCACTATGACGTCACTCTGAGAGCAGCATAGCGAAGTCGAAGAGTTGCAAACAGCGAAGCAAGAAATTGTTTCGCTGTTTTTGTTTTATAATACTTCTCGAAATTTCTGTACTTTTTCGCCGATTTTATGCTGCGCAATCTTCACATAAAAAACTTCGCGCTCATTGAGGAACTTTCAATCGGGTTTGAAAATGGGTTGAACATTATTACCGGCGAAACCGGCGCGGGGAAATCTATCATCATTGACGCGTTAAATGTAGCAATTGGCGAGCGGGCAAATACGGAAATGATTCGCCGCGGAAGTGAAAAAGCGATTGTCGAAGCGAATTTTCAAATTACGAATTACGAATTACGAATTACGAATTTGAAAACTATTTTTATGGAAAACGAAATAGAATTGAGCGAAGAAATTTTACTTCGACGAGAAATTTCCATGAAAAGTTCGAGCAGATGTTTTGTGAACGATGCGCAAGTTTCTGTTTCGGTTTTAAAAGCAATTGGCGATGAACTTGTGGATTTGCACGGACAACACGAACATCAATCGCTTCTGCGTTCGGAAAAGCACAGAGAATATCTTGACCAGTTTGCAAACATTGAAACTGAATTGAAAAAATATTCTGAAACGTTTTTCAATGCAAGGAAAATTTTGCGTGAGAAGATTGTGCTACAGGAAAAAGAAACACAACTCAAAGAAAAACTTTCTGTGTTTCAATTTCAACTCGCAGAAATTGAAAAAGTAAATCCGCAAATCAGCGAAGATGAATTGCTCGAACGCGAAATTCGGAAAATGCAAAATGCGGAAAAGATTGTTGAACTCACGACTTCGCTGTACGAAATTCTGTACGATAATGAGAATGCTGTTTCCGTTCAATTAAAACTTGCGCAGAAGAAACTTGATGAATTTTTGAAATTTGACGAATCATTTTCTGAAACAGCGAATGAAATTTTTTCTGCAATAGCGAGTGTTGATGAAAGCGCAAATGCAATTCAACGTTATCGCAACAATTTGGAATTCGATGAAAAGAAAATTGACGAAATGCGAGTTCGCGCCGGAGAAATTTCGTTATTGAAGAAAAAATTTGGCGGAACATTGGAAACTGTTTTGAACAAAAAAGCAGAACTCGAGCACGAAATTTCTCTTGTAGAAAATTTTGAAAAAGAAATCGGAAAATTTTCCAAGGATTTTGAAAACGCAAGAAGTGAATGTGAAAAACTTGCAAAACAAATTTCAGAACAAAGAAACACTTCTTCCAAAAAATTAAACAAAGCAATCGAATCGTCGCTGAAAGAACTTGGAATTCCCAACGGAGTTTTTGAAACGCGAATCTCGCAAAAAGAAATTTCCAATGAAGAAGAATTATTTGCAAACATTTCACGAAAAAAAGTTTTACTTACTTCGTATGGATTTGATGAAGTAGAGTTTTTCGTTTCCACAAACAAAGGCGAAGAACCGAAACCGCTTATTGATGTTGCTTCCGGCGGAGAAGTTTCGCGCATAATGCTTTCGCTCAAATCATCACTCGCAAAAGCCGATACAACTCCCGTGTTGATTTTCGATGAGATTGATGTTGGCGTGAGCGGAAGAATTGCGCAAGCCGTGGGAAAAAATTTGAAACAACTTTCCGAACATCATCACGTAATTTCGATTACACACTTACCGCAAATTGCAAGTTTTGCTGATGCGCATTTTGTTGTTGAAAAAATTGAAAACGGGAAACGCACTGTAACTTCGATTCGTAAACTCAATGAGAAAGAACGAGTTGTCGAAGTTGCAAAATTGATGAGCGGCGAAAAAGTTACCGATGCCGCATTGAAAAGCGCGAAAGAATTGATGAGTTTGTAATGCTCACGCAAAGACGCAGAGACGCAAGTGATTTATTAAATCCATTCGTAGTTTTACAGTTTCAAAACAAATAAACAATTGTATCGTTTATTAGACGCAAAGAAAAATATATAGCGACTTTGCGTCTTTGCGAGAAAAAAATATTATGCCAAATCTTTACATTATTGCTGGACCAAACGGCGCGGGAAAAACTACCGTTGCGTTAAAACTTCTTCCGGAGTTTTTGCAATGCAATGAATTTGTGAATGCAGACTTTATTGCAAAAGGACTTTCTGCGTTCAATACAGAATCGGTTGCAATTGCGGCAGGAAGATTGATGTTGCAACGATTGAATGAACTCAAAGAACAGAAAAAAGATTTTGCTTTTGAAACGACACTTTCTTCAAAAACATTTATCCCGTTTTTGAAAGAGTGCAAAGAAAATGGTTATGTTCTTTCGCTCATTTATATTTGGATTGAAAGCGCGGAACTTGCAATCGCTCGAATTTGTGAACGTGTGCGTGATGGCGGACATTTTATTCCGGATGACGTTGTGCGAAGACGATACGAGAGAAGCAGAAGTAATTTTTTGAATTTGTATTTACCACTCGTTGATGTTTGGAAAATTTACGATAACACGTTTAACGATTGTAAAATAATTGCGGTGAAAGAAAAATCAGAACTCATAAACATTCTGCAACCAAACCGGATGGAAAAAATTATGCAATACAAAATAAAAGAACCAACACAAGAATATCTTGCAGACAAAATAGATATTGGTGTAAAAGTCGCAATCGCCGACGAACTGGAACGCAGACGAAAACTTGGCTTGCCGATTGTGTTTGGCAAAGATGGAAAAATTGTTACGATGATTGATGGAAAAATTGTGAAAGAACGAGATAGTATAACTAAAACAAAAAATTGATTTATGAAAACACAAAAATATTCTGTCAATCAACATTTAGTTGAAACAATTCTTTCATGGGTAACATCGGGAGAAATTGCTATTCCAGAAATACAACGCCCATTTGTTTGGGATTCTACCAAAGTACGTGATTTAATGGATTCACTTTATCAAGGTTATCCCATAGGTTATTTAATCGCTTGGCGAAACCCAGATGTGAGGTTAAAAGATGGTACAAAATCACATGGAAAAAAAATACTTATTGATGGACAACAGCGTGTGACTGCCTTGACTGCTGCAGTATTAGGTCAATCAGTTATCAATCAAGATTACAAAAGAGTAAAAATCCAGATTGCTTTTCACCCAATAGAAGAAAAATTTGAAGTGTATAATACCGCTATTGCAAAAAACCCTTCTTGGATTTCAGATATTTCACAAGTAATTTCTGGAGAAATAAGCGCTTTCAAACTTGTAGAAAACTATTGCAATAAAAATGAGAACATAAGCCAAGAATTTATTTTCCAAAAAATAGAAGCATTAAGAAGTATTCTCAAAAAACAAATTGGTTTGATTGAATTAGAACCTGAACTTGAAATAGAGGTAGTTACAGAAATTTTTATTCGAATTAACTCTCAAGGGGTAGTATTAAGTCAAGCCGATTTTGCCATGTCAAAAATTGCTTCAAACGCTACATATGGGGGAGCAGATCTTAGAAAATGTATTGATTACTTTTGTCATCTTTCCATTGCTCCCGAATTTTATAATCATATCACTGAAATTGATAAAGAATTCGCAGCAACAGAATATTTCCAAAAAATTTCATGGCTTAAAAATGAAAAGGATGATTTATACGATCCATCTTATTCGGATGTGTTACGGGTTGCTTTCACTTCTGAGTTTAACAGAGGGCGTTTATCAGATTTAGTTAGTTTACTCTCTGGTAGAAACTTTGAAACTAAAACATTTGAGGAGGAAATTGCAGAAAACTCTTTCGCCACGTTAAAAAAAGGCATCTTCAATTATATTAATGAAACGAATTTCAAAAAATTTGTGATGATTATTCGCTCAGCGGGTTTTATTTCACAAAGTCTTATTCGTTCACAGAATGCGTTGAGCTTTGCATACATCGTGTACTTAAAATTACGTGCATTAAAATATAATCCGGCAGAAATTGAAAGTTATGTACGAAAATGGTTTGTACTTTCGATTTCTACTGGAAGATATTCCGGCTCACCAGAATCAATGTTTGATTTAGATATACGAAGCATATCCTCTAAAAAATTTGGTGACTACTTAAAAAGTGTTGAAGATGCAGAATTATCGGATGCGTTTTGGAACTTTTCACTTGTTCAAAGATTAGATACATCGGTTGCAAGTAGTCCATTATTTGGAATTTATCTTGCATCTCAGATCCGCGCAAACGATAAAGGATTTCTTTCAAAAGATATTACAGTAAGCGACTTAGTTCTTTTAACAGGTGACGTACACCACCTTTTCCCCAAAGATTATTTGAAAAGAAATGGGAAGTTAAAAACAGAATACAATCAAGTAGCAAATTATGCTTTAACACAAGAAGAAATAAACATAAAGATTGGTAACAAAGCACCGAACATATATCTGAACGAAGTTTTAGAGCAATGCAATTCAAAAAAATTAGTATAT
>Ga0194120_10008021_pt1 | contig 14151 bp, 15 predicted proteins | sample TA2MahCa65mmetaG_FD_148642 | JGI IMG/M metagenome (GOLD analysis project Ga0194120, IMG submission 148642) | Freshwater microbial communities from Lake Tanganyika, Tanzania - TA2015019 Mahale Deep Cast 65m | ecosystem: Environmental > Aquatic > Freshwater > Lake | place: Tanzania: Lake... | reverse complement strand
GCTGGTGCGCGTGCCCGGGCTGGTGACGGCCGAGCGCGTACACGCCACGCTCCGTGTCGTCCAGCACGACCTGAGGGCCTTCCTCGGCCTCGCGGCGCCGCGGATCGCGGTGTGTGGCCTGAACCCCCACGCCGGGGAGGGGGGCCTGCTTGGCCGCGAGGAGATCGACGCGATCGCCCCGGCCATCGCCGCCGCCCGGGCCGAGGGCATCGACGCGCGGGGGCCGGTGAGCGCCGAGGAGGCGTTCATGCACCCCGATGCGAGCGATCTCGTGCTCGCGATGTACCACGACCAGGGACTGGTGGCGCTCAAGCGCGTGGACTTCGGGCGCACGGTGAACTGGACGATGGGGCTCCCCTTCGTGCGCACCAGCGTCGACCACGGGACGGCCGACGCGCTGGTGGGCACCGGTCTCGCGCGCGCCGACAGCATGGTGGCCGCCCTGCGCCTCGCCCACCAGCTCAGCCCGCGCTGATCTCCACGGTCGTGGCGCACTCGCCCACGCCCCACTGGTTCCAGCGCCCCGGCTCCTCGCCAAACGCCCGGCAGTCGGCCACGGTGTCGCCGTCGCGGGCGAAGATGGCGAGGAAACCAGCGAGCCCGGGGGTGCCGCAGTTGAACACCGTCGAGGAGCCCCCGCTCGCCTCGGTCCAGTCGGCCACGATGTCGAGGTCCAGCTCCAGCCGGTCGGCGCTGCCGTCGCCCTCGGCCTCCACGCTGTCGATCCCGTGATCCTCGATGTACTCGCCGTCGGTGCTCAGCCACAGGCGCCCGCCGCCGGTCCAGTTCTCGGTCGCGACGTCCACCTGCCACTCCGCGTCGTCGACGTCGCAAGACACCTTGGCGCTGGAGATCTCGGGCGCCTCGGCCTCCTCCACATAGGTCGCGGTGTCGTCGTGGGCGAGGGAACAGGCCAGGAAGAGAAACATCGAAGTGCCTAGTTTGCCGCGCAGCCGAGGGCGGAGGTGTAGTAGCGGGTGTCGTCGCCCCAGGTCCAGCAGTCGGCCTCGGTCGCGAGCAGATAGGTGATATTGCTCGCGATGGTGTCGGTGAGGAGCGTGGTCTCGCTCGGCACCACGTCGGCGGGATCCCGCACCGTCGCCAGGCACAGTTCGCATCCGACCATCACGTGGCAGATGTCGTAGTCGCCGCTGTTGGGGCCGGGGCCGTCGAGGCAGTCCTCGCCGTACCAGCCCTCGTCGATGCCGGTCTCGGCCATGCCGAAGTAGTATCGCCGGCCCTCCGGGGAGTCGGGCACCGCGATGCAAATGCCGCTCGTGGTCCACGAGCTCGTCGCCGAGCAGTCACCGTCGTCGCACCCGCACTCGTCGCCGGTGACGAGCGCGGTGTCGGACGCCGCGCTGTCACCGCTGTCGAGCGCGGTCGCCTCGCAAGCAGCTGGAAGCACCGCAAGGAACATGCCGCAATCTACACCGCGCCGGCCCAAAAAAGCGCTCGGCGCGGAGCCGTGAAGCCCCGCGCCGAGGTGTTGCCTGCCGACGAGTCGGACGGCGTGGCCAGTGCTACTGGACCGCGCAGCCGAGAGCGCCGGTGTAGTAGGTGGTGTCGTCGCCCCAGGTCCAGCAGTCGGTGCCGTCGCTGATGACGTACGTGATGGTGGACTCGAGCGAGTCGTTGAACAGCGTGGTGCTGTTGGCCACCACGTCGTCCGGGTCGTAGACGGTGCCGAGGGTGAGGCCGGCGGCGGCGGTCGCGCCGTCGTGGCAGATGTCGTAGCTGCCGCTGTTGGGGCCCGGGCCGTCGATGCAGTCCTCGCCGTACCAGCCCTCGCCGCTGCCCGTCTGGGCCATGCCGATCGCGTAGCCGCCAGTGCCGTTGGTGATGCCGAAGGTCACGCCGTCGGTGCTCCAGGTCGCGGTGACGCTCATGTCCGCGCCGGTGTCGGTGTCGGTGTCGGTGTCGGTGTCGGTGTCGGCGTCGCCGTCCTTGGGGCCGGAGTCGCAGGAGCCGCTGTCGCACTCCTCGCCGGGGCAGCCGACGAGCGAGAAGATCGCACTGAGAAGAGTCAGGGTCATAGGAATCCTCCATCAGCCGCTTGATCGCGGCGGGGTCACATTACTTCACGGCCGCAGAATGGCAAGGTCTTTTGGGCCCTGCCAGCGGACGCGCGCTAGGTAACCGAGTCGGCGTCGGGGGCAAGCGCGGCCGGCGCGCTTTTCAGGGCGTGAGCCGAGGCCGCACGCTCGCGGAATATGGCCCGCTCGATGCGGTGCAGTAGCTCGGTGGTTCCCTCGCCGGTAACGGCGCTCACGCAGGAGGCGTCCCAGTCGTGGGCGAGCGCGGCGAGGCGCTCGGGGTCGGCGCGATCCACCTGGTTGAGCACCACCAGCCTCGGCACCTCGCCCGCGCCAAGTTCTTCCAGTGTTTTTTCGACCGTGGCCTTGTGGAAGGGGGCCTCGTCGTCGGCCCCGTTGACCACCAGGAGCAGCAGGTCGGCCTCCACCGACTCGTCGAGCGTGGAGCGGAACGCGTGGACCAGGTCGCTCGGCAGGTTGCGGATGAAGCCCACGGTGTCGGTGAGGACGATCTCGCGCTCGGCGGGGAAACGCAGGCGGCGGCTGGTGGGATCCAGCGTGGCGAAGAGCTTGTCTTCCGCGTCGACGGCGGCGTTGGTCATGCGGTTGAGCAGCGTGCTCTTGCCCGCGTTGGTGTAGCCGACGATCGCCACCAGGGGGAGCCCCACGCGCTTACGACGGTCACGTCGCATGGCGCGCTGGTCGGCAATGTCTTTGAGCTGCCGCTCGATGCGGTGCTCGCGCTCGTCGGCCCGGCGGCGGTTGATCTCGAGCTTGGTCTCGCCCGGTCCCCTCCCGCCGATGCCGCCGGTGAGCCGCGACATCGCGGTGGGCATCAGCGCCAGCCGTGGGCGACGGTAGCGCAACTGCGCGAGTTCAACCTGCAACTTGCCCTCTCGCGTGGTGGCGCGCTGGGCGAAGATGTCGAGGATGAGCTGCGTGCGGTCGAGCACCTTCAGGTCGGTTTCCGTGGCGATGTTTCGCAGCTGCGAGGGCGAGAGCTCCTGGTCGAAGATCAGGTGCTCGGCGCCGTTGTGCATGCAGCGGACGACGAGATCCTTGAGCTTGCCCTGGCCCACGAGCGTGCGGCCATCGAGCTCGCGCCGCACCTGCAGCACGCTGTCGACCACGCGCAGGCCGGCGGTGTCGGCGAGGCGCGCCAGTTCCTCGAGCGAGCGCTTGGCCGCCTGGGGGTGTCCCGTCGTGACCGAGATACACACGGCCGCGTCGCGAGCGTCGACTGCGCGCGTGGACGGTCGGAACTGCGCCTCCAGCCCCTTGATGAAGGCGCTGAAGTCGTCGTCCCAGAGGTGGATGTTGTCGACCGGCTCGAGCTTCCACACGTCGCCGCCGCCGGGCGGCAGCAGGTGGGCGTACTCTGCGGCGCCGGGCAAGCCGTCGGGCCTGGCCTGCACCACCACCACGCCGTCGAGCCGCAACAGCGCGAGGTCGGTGAGGTCGTCCTTGCTCAGGCCCTCGCCCCGGAGGTGGGTGTGCAACAGGCGCACGCCGCGGAAACGGCCGCCGCCGGCACGCTCGCGGCCGAGGTCGGGGATGAAGAGCTGGTGGGCGTCGCCGACGATGACCTTGTCCACCACGCCGAGACGGTCGACCAGCACGCCCACCTGTCGACCGGTGTCGCGACTGATCTCGGTCATTCGGCGCGCGAACTCTGGCGACAGCCAGCGATCGGCGGGGAGCCGCCGGTGGTACAGGCCCTGGAGCGCCTTGTTCTGGGAGGGCTTGAGGCCCTCCTTGTTGCCGAAGAGTTCTTCCATCTAGCCCTTGCTGACGAGCCCCTCGACGAGCCGCGGCACGTCGATCCCGGTGGCGCCCTTGAGTTCCTCGGACAGCGCCACCGCCTTCCGCGCCGACACGCCGGTGTCGGCGGGGAGCACGGTGATGCGGTCGATGCGCGCCGATCGGATGGTGCCCACGAGGTCGCCGAGCAGCACCTGGAGCTTCTGGACGAGGAAGATGTCCCTCGCGCTGCCCCCGCCCTTTCGCCACGCGTCGATCATCTGCTGGAGCACGGTGGCCGTGGCCCGGCCGTCTTCCAGGGCCTTCGAGGCGTTGCCCTTTGCCTCGGACTGCGCGGCGCGACAGGCGGCGTCGGCGGGGGCGATCACGTCGGCCTCGAGCTGCCGGCGCACCTGCTCCACGCGGGCCGACTGCACGGCGAGGTCGGCCTGCGCGCGAGCGACGAGCGCCTTCACGCGTCCCGACTCCTCGGCCACGACCGCCTCGCGTCGCGACACGGCGTCGGCGATGCGCTTGTTGTTCTCCGCCGTGGCCACCGCCATCTCGGACTCGATGGAGGTGAGGCGCGCGTTGCGGCGGTTCTCGGCGTCGCGCTGGATGGCCTCGGTGCGGGCCCTCGCCTCCGCGATCTTGCTGCGGGTGACGAGCTCGGCCGACTGCTTGCGGCCGATCGACTTGAGGTAGCCCTTCTCGTCGGCGACGTTTTGGATCTTCAACGTGTCGAGCACCAGGCCGAGGCGCGTGAGGTCGTGCTCCGCCTCCTCGAGCAGCTTCTCGGCGAAGGTGATCTTGTCTTCATTCACCTGCTCGGGGGTGAGCTGGCTGAGCACGCCGCGGAGGTTGCCCTCCAGCGTGTCCTTGGCCACCTGCATGATCGCGTCGCGATTCCAGCCGAGGAAACGCTCGATGGCGTTGTTGAGCACCGGCTCGTGGCCGGCCACCTTGACGTTGGCCACCCCTGCCACGGTGAGCGGGATGCCGCCCTTGCTGTAGGCGTTGGTGACGTTGACCTCGATGATCATGTTGGTGAGGTCGAGCCGGTCGACCGTCTCGATGAGCGGCCGCCGGATGGAGCTACCGCCCTTGATCACGCGGTAGCCCACCTCGCGACCCTCGACCACGCGGTTGCCGCCCGAGAAGATGAGGACTTCGTTGGGGCCGCAGATGTAGAGCAGGTTGCGGAAGACGAGGACCGCCATCATCGCGAAGAACGCGAGGACGAAGAGCAGGGCCCCGAGGGTGCCGAAGACTTCGAGCATGGACTAGGCCTCCTTCTTCTGGCTGAGGGCGCCGACCACGTCGACGCCGGTTGAACGCTTGATCTCCTCGAGCACCTGCGCCACGGCGGCGGGGTAGCCCGAGAGGTAGTTGGCCAGCGCGCGGCCGTCGCCACTGTCGACGAGCACCACCTCGCCCACCTCCACGCCCTGCACCTGCGCCACCACCGTGCGGATGACGCTCTCGATCTGCTGGATGAGGAACACGTCTTTCGCGTCGGATCCCGCGGCCAGCCAGGTGTCGGTGAGCATGCGCAGCACCTCGGCGGCGGCGGCGCCATTCTCGGCGATCACGGCGGCCTCGCCACGCGCCTTGAGCTCCTCGGCGCGCTGGGCGGCGGCGGCGGGGAGCACCACGTCGGCCTGGAGGCGCAGCTCCTCCAGCCGCTTGCGGATCTCCTGGAGCTCCTGCTCGGCCTCGGCGCGAGCCTGGGCGGCCATGGCCGAGGTCTTCTCCTCCTCGGACTTGGCCTTGGCCTCGAGGTCGGCCTTCAGCGTGCGCATCTCGTTCTCCTTGCGCACCACCGTCGTTTCCGCCTCCTGCACGGCCACCTGCGCATCGCGCCGGGCGTTGGCCTCGAAGCGCTCGGCCTCGGCCTTGGCGTTGCTCTCGGCGATGTCGGCCACCTTGAGCACGTTGGCGATGCGCTCGCGGCCGATGCTGTCGAGGTACTTGGAGTCGTCCCACACGTTCTGCACCTTCAAGGTGTCGAGTTGCAGGCCCAGCTTGTGCAGGTCGTCGTCGGCCTCGTCGAGCAAGGCCTGCGCGAACTTCAGGCGATCCTCGTTGACTTCCTCGGGGGTGAGCCGCGCGAGCACGCCGCGGAGGTGGCCCTCGAGCGACTCCTTCGCCACTCGCTTGATCTCGTCGCGCTCGCGACCGAGGAAACGCTCGATGGCGTTCATCATCGCCGAGGGATCGCTGGCGATCTTCACGTTGGCGATGGCGTGCACGTTGAGCGCGATGCCGCCCTTGGAGAAGGCGTTCTGCACGTGCAGGTCGAGCGGGATGAGGCCGAGGTCCATCTGGTCGACCTTCTCGATGAAGGGCACGCGCCAGGCCCGCCCCCCGACGATCACCCGGTAGCCGCGGGTGCCCCCGTCGGCTGTGGCGTGGGTGCGCCCGGAGAAGATGAGCACCTCGTTGGGGCGGCAGATGAACAGGAAGCTGCGGAGCAGCACGATCAGGAAGATCAGCCCGAAGGCGGCTGCCCCGAAGAAACAAACGGATGACGCGAGGATCTCCATCGAGAACTCCCGGGAAGGTGGCTAGGCGGGAACGGGGGCGGCGGGCGCGACCGGGGTGACGGTGGCCTCGCCGCCCTTCATCTCGGCGACGATCACTCGCTCCCCGCGCTCGAGGCGCCGGTCGGTGGTGTGGGCGAGGAACTCGACGGTCTGGCCGTCGTGCTCGATCTTGATCTTCCCGGCCTTGCCGGGCTCGACGGCGATGACCACGGTGCCTTCCTTGCCGAGGAGCGACTGGGTGTCGGCGATGGTGCCGACGCTGCGCTTGTTGGCGAGGCGGAACAGGTGGGCCACGGCCACGCCGATGCCGACGCCCATGGCGAGCGCGAGTGGCAGCGAGAGGTACCAGCCCAGGCCCACGAGGTGGAGCAGCACGCCGGTGAGACCGAAGCTCGCGAGGAAGAAGGTCCAGAAACGCATCGAGAGTAGCGTGGCGGCGAGCGCCCCGATCTCGCCGTCGTCGCCCACGCCGTCGTGCTTGGCGCCGTCGAAGTGGGTGTCGGGCTCGGCCTTCATGTCGAGGTGGCCGTCGGCGTGAACCTCGGCCTCGTGCGACTTGTCGAAGCCGATGGCGCTCGCGCCGATGAGCACGAGCCCGAAGACGCCGGCGCCTGCATAGAACGAAAGAAGGATCAACGCTTACTCCAACCAAGGCTTATCCAGCCCGCGATGAACGCCACGCCGCCGAGGGGCGTGATCGCGCCGAGCCGAGGCTCGTCGAGAAGCACCAGGGCGTAGAGGCTGCCCGAGAAGATGGTGATGCCTCCTGCGAAGCACCATCGTGTCGCGACCGGCAAGCCGGGGAGCGCGAGCGCGATGGCGTGGAACAGGTGGTAGAGCGCCGCAGTCTTCCAGGTGTCGAGGCGGGGGTGGCTCCCAAGGGCATGCGCACCGAAGGCCCCGGCGGCAACCGCCGTTGCACCGAGGACTGCCGTGGTCCGTCGCCAATCGCTGTCACTCGGCACGGAGGATCTCCACGGCATCGACCAGCTCCTGGGCGAGGCGGAACTTGGTGAAGATGCCGTCGATCCGTGCCAGCAGGAATCGCTCGCAGAGGTCGCACTTGTCGAAGCACTCCACCATCTCCGCCCGGGCGCCCACCTCGAGCAGGCGGTCGGCGATGTCGGGCGCGTGGCGCTGCACGCCGGTCTTGCAGAGATCCACGGTCACCGTCGCGGCGTCGTGCCAGAGACCGCGCACCTCGTGGTGGAGCCGGTGGGCGAGCGGGTGGTCCCACCCGTCGGCCAGCGCCCGCGCCACCTCGCGGTAGTACCACAGGGTGCCGTCGCGACCGCCAGTAAAACGGCCCCACACCGCCTCGCGGTGCATGGCGTAGTCGCGACGGATGCTGGTGCAGTTGTGGATCTTGTCGGCAGCGGAGATGAGCTTCAGCTCGTGCGGTTTCTCCGCCAGCCTGGCGATGTAGGCGAGCTTCCGCTCCTTCCAGGGCGGCTTCGGGTGGGTGAAGCTGTCGGAGAGTCCCTCCACGAGCGCGCGAACCCGGGTGCCGAAGCGCGCCTCCAGGTGCGCAGGCTCGGCGCCCTTGATGTCCTCCAGCCAGTCGTGGAGGATGGCGGCGATCATCTGGTCCTCGTCGCCGCCGTGCTCGCCCACCATGCTCGCCACGGCGAAGAGGTGCGTGACGTAGGGGATGTGCGTGTCTTTGCGGACCTTGTGGCGGAAGTCGCGCACGGCGAGGGCTACCGCCTCGTCGAAGCGTTCGCTGTACATGGGCCACCAATAACGGGCGGCGCCCGCGTTATCCGGCGCCGCATGGCAGCATTGCAGCGATGGCGGGTGAGCACGGGCACGGGCGAGGTGGAGATCGAGGCGGAGAACTGGCTCGGGGCCCTCGCGCAGGGCTTCCCGGCTCTCGGCATGGACCTCGGCGCTTTCGGTCGGCTGGTGTGTGCCACCGACGCCGACGGGGGCGCGGTTGCCCGCGACCCTCGGACCGGCGGCGAGATTCGCGTGGATCGCGTGGCCGTGAACGAGCCTCCGTCCTTATCGATGCCGACCTCCAGCTTCGCGGCGCTGTACGCGCCACAGTTGCGGGCGCCTCCCCCCGCGTCCGCGCCGGTGGAGCTCGAGTCGTCCGACGACGAGCTCACCCCGATCGACGCGGCCATCCCTGCGAACCTGCCGCCGCCTGTGCCCGAGGTCGAGGCCCAGCCGGATCACACCGACGAGACGGAGCCGCCTCAGCCACCGCCACCGGCTCCGCTCGACACCCGCCTCGAAGACCTGTTCATGGAGCTCGGCGAGATCGCCTCGGCTCCGACCGCGAACGACGCCTGCCTCGTGGCCCTGAAGATCGCGTCGCGACACGTGCCGACCGACGCCGGCGCAGTGCTGATCCGCACCCGGCACGGCGACGGCCTGCGTTTCCGCGCGGCGATGGGCCCGGCGGCGCGGGCGGTGATCGACACCGTGATCCCGCTCGACAAGGGCATCGCCGGTTTCGCCTACCAGCTCGGGCTGGCCCTGGCGATCGACGACGCCAAGCGCGACTCGCGTCACTACGGCCGGGTGGATCGCGCCACCGGCTACACCACGCGCGGCGTGCTTGCCGCGCCGGTGCGTGGCGATCGCGGGGGCACCTTCGGCTGCGTGGAGTTGCTCAACCCGAGGCGACCCTTCACGGCCGACGACATCGAGATCGTCTCGCGCGTGGGCGCCGCCCTCGGGGAGTACATGCTCGCGGGCTACGCGACCTAGAGCGAGGTGGCGGTGAAGTGCCCGGTGGCGTTCACTGCCGCGATGAGCGCGTCGACCTTGGTCTTGGCGGCGTCGTAGCCCACCTCGGCGGTGCCGGCGGTCACGTCGATGTTGGTGGCGGTCACGCCGCCCACGCCGTTGAGCGCCGCCTTCACCTTCTCGGCGCAGGCGCCACACTTCATGCCGCTCACCTTGAGCTTTGCCACCGTCGATCCGGCGGGGATGGCGGCCGTCTCGGTGCTGGCCGGCATCTGGCAGGCGGCCTCGCTGCACGGCTTGTCGCCGCACGCGAGCGCGGGGCTGATCACGACGCTGAGAATGAACGCGAACATCGGGTTCTCCTGTGTGGCCGCGACGCTAACCGCCATCGAGGCGACCCGCGACGACAAGAAAAAGGTGCCGGAGGTTAAGGGTTAAGACTTCACCCGAAAAGCCTCCTTCCTCCGACGGTGCAAACCCCGTGCAAGCGTGTCACCACCTGTATCTGCGCCCGTTCTCGCGCTCGCCGGCGGCTACCCATGGGGCCATGGTCGCCCTCGTCGCCAACGCCGCGCTGCTCGCTCTCGACATCCTTGCCTGGCGCCGTCGCTGGCTGCCCGTGGCCATCCCCGTGTTCGCAGCGGCGCTGGGTCTCGGCGGCGACCTCGCGGGCCTGTGGTCGCCCTTCGGCGCGATGCAGGTGCTCGCCTGGGGCCTGTTTCTCCACCTTCCGCTCGTGCTGTTGTCGCGACGTCGCTGGCTACTCGCCGCGGCGCTCGCGATCGTCGCGGTCGATGCCTTCGTCGTGGAGCCACGCGCGGTCGAGCTGAGCACCACCCGCGTGGAGGGCCCCCCGCTGCGCATCGCGCTCGTCACCGACATCCAGACTGACGACGTCGGCGAGTACGAGCGCCACGTGCTCGATCTGGTGCGCGCCGCCGCGCCCGACCTGATCCTCTTCGCCGGCGACTACGTGCAGGTGAGCGACCCGGGGGAGTATCGTCGTCAGGCACATCTGCTGGCCACCGCGCTCGGCGACCTCGACGCCACGCTCGGCGCCTTCGCCGTGCGCGGCGACGTGGAGCCGGGCGACTGGTCGGCCGTCTTCGCGGGCACCCAGGTGGCGCGCGTCGACGACACCCGGACCCTCGAACTCCGCGAGGGACTCCACCTCACGCTGCTCGGTGTCGAGGACTCCATGTCGCGACACGCGCGCATTCCCGATACCGACGGCTTCCACGTGGTCGTGGGTCACCGTCCCGACTACGCGCTCGGCGCGCCCCCCGCCGACCTGCTCCTCGCGGGCCACGTCCACGGCGGGCAGGTCCGCCTTCCCGGCCTCGGGCCGCTCCTCACGCTCTCGGCCGTGCCGCGCGCCTGGGCCGTGGGCCTCACCGATCTTCCCTCGGGCGGCCAGCTCTACGTGTCGCGCGGCATCGGCATGGAGCGCCTCGACGCGCCCCGCCTGCGGTTCTGGTGCCGTCCCGAGCTCTCGATCATCGACGTGGGCCCCGGCGTGCTCGCGAGCGCGGGCGGCTGATACATCGTCTCGTTCCCGGGCGCGTCCATGCTCCTCCTCGCCTCGCTCGCCCTCGCGGGCAACACCCTCGTCGGCGACGCCCTGCGCGTGGCCTACAACAGCGGCGGCACCTGGAACGACAGCAGCGTCGGCTCCGGGCTCCAGGCGCTGGTCGGCCAGGACTGGGTGGAGTTCACCTACGCGGGCGAGACGTACGCCATGTTCTCGCTGGCCTACACCGCCGGCGGCGAGTCGCGCGCCTTCTGGGCGAACTCCGCGCTCGGCAACAGCGCGTTGGTGCTCGAGGCCACCGACGAGAGCAGCCCCGTCGAGCAGCGACTGCGTCACGACTACCTCACCACCGAGCTGACCGTGGTGAAGACGGAGTCCTTCCCCACGAGCGGGCACGGGATGATCGTGCGCTTCTACATCGTGAACGACAGCGACACGACCGTCTCCGACTTGCGCCTCGCCCTCGCGACCGATCCCGACCCCGAGGTCGCGAGCACCGGCGCCTACGAGACGCTCAACGACGCGATCGACCTCGATGGCGACGGCACCACCGACTGGTCGGTGTCGACGGGTGCCACCACCGGGGCTGCCCTCGCGCTAGGCGGCTGCGGCGAGTTGATGTTCGAGGCCGGTCACTTCGCGGACTGGACGGCGGAGACCGGCGCCGACATGGCGCTCGTCGACGGTGCCGGCGCACTCGGCGACTGGGCCGCCGGGGTTCGCTACTCCGCCGAGGTCGATCTCGACCCCGGCGAGGGCGTCGCGGTGGCCTTCCTCGTGGGCACCGGCGAGGGCGAGGCCGCGGCGATGGAATCCACCTCCGGGCTTTGCTGCGACATCGACGGCGACGGTCACGACGGAGCCGACTGCGGCGGCGACGACTGCGACGACGCGGAGCCCAGCGCCTTCCCCGGTGGCGTCGACACGCCCTACGACGGCATCGACGGCGACTGCGTGGGCGGCGACGACGACGATCTCGACGGCGACGGCTACGCCGGCGTCGAGGCCGGGGGCGACGACTGCGACGATGGCGACGCGGCCGTCAATCCCGGCGCCGAGGAGGTGTGGCACGACGGCACCGACCAGGACTGCGACGGCCAGGAAGACGACGAGGACGGCGACGGCTACTCGCTCGCTCGCGACTGCGACGACACCGACCCCTCGATCTACGAGGACTGTCCCGAGGCCGACAAGGCCGGCGTCAGTGCCGAGGGCGACTGCGGTTGCAGCACGGCAACGAGCCCGGTTCTCGGTGCCGTTCTCGCGGCCTCGCTGCTCGCGCGTCGCCGCCTGCTTGCCTGATCGGCAACCTGATAGTATGTTCAGGTGATGGGCGCCCTCGACCGCCTCGCCGTCCTTGCCGATCTCCGTGCCCGGGTCGACGTCCGGCAGCGGGGCGGGAGCCTCGCCGGTCGCGTGTCTACCGAGATCCCCGCGCTCGACGCGTGGATCGGCGGGTGGCCGCGCCCCGGCGTGGTGGAGATCGCCGGCGTTCCGGGCGCCGGGCGCCTCGGGCTCGTGCTCCCGCGGGTGGCTCACCTCACCCGTCGCGGCCGGCCGGTGGTGGTGATCGACGCGATGGAACAAGTGTTCGCGCCGGGCTGGGCCTGCCCCTCCGAGGTGAGCGAGGAAGGCGTGGATCTCGCCGCCCTCTGGGTCGTTCGTCCCGGCCTCGACCGCGCCGGCTGGGCCGCGGAGCAGGTGGTGCGCTCGGGCGCGGTGGAGATGGTCGTCTTGCTCGACGCGCCCCCCCTCGGTCGCCAGGCCGTGCGTCTCGGCCGGGCCTGCGAGCTCGGCAGCAGCACGCTCGTCGTGGTGGCCGAGCAGCCAGAGGTGGAGTTGCCGGCCGCGGTACGCCTCGAGGTGCTGGGGGCCGCGCCATCCGGTGGCACGCGCGTGTCGTGTACTCGCAGTCGCGACGGTCGCCAGGTGGGCGAGCGGCTGCTGCGCGCGGTGTAGTCGTCGTCATCTTGGGCGGCCGCCGCTGCGCGGCGCCGGGCTCTCGCTGCGTGCCTGCGGCACTCCGCTCCATCCCTGCCGCGCGCGAGGGGGAATCTGGTCACTGATGCTGTCGCGACAACAACAGCAGAGGTCATCTAGGCGAAAATCAGACACTCGACCGAGTCATCCACCGAAAAATAGGACAGGTCGGCCGATCTCGGAGAGGGCCCCACGGACCAAACGGCAATATTCGCTGGTGTCCCCTTCGCCCAGCGCCCTCGGGCGGCGAGTTGTCCTAAATTCCGGTGGATGACTGCCCCCTGTGTCCGATTTTGATGGGGATGACCATCCCAGGGGCCCCATCCCGTCCCCAGGGAGCCGCCTCAGCCGATCGCCCCCCGCGACCAGTCGGCGATCGTCACCCCTTCACCCTCCGCTTCCCGGGAGTTGAGCGCCCGCGACACCTCCACGGGCTGCAGCGTGCCATCGGGCGCGGGGTGCATGAACGCGGCAGGGTCGGCCCCGGGGTCGAGCCACGCGTCTTCCATCTCGGGGGCGAGCACCACCGGCATGCGGTCGTGTACCGGCGCCACCTCGGCGTTGGGCCGGGTGGTGAGGATCGCCACGCAGGGCCAGCCCTTGCGCTCGCCCCAGTCGAAGGCCCCCCACACGCCCGCCAGCGTGAGCGTGCGCCCCTCGCGCGGCCGGAAGTGAAGGGGAAAACGTTCCTTCCCCACGGTGAGCCACTCGTAGAAGCCCGTCGTGGGCACGAGACAACGCCGCTCGCGCAGCGCGCGTGACCACGTGGGCTTCTTCGCGGCTTCTTCCGACATGGCGTTGACCAGGGGCGGCGCGTCGAAGGGCTCCTTCCCCTGCTTCGCCACCCACATCGGCGGGAAGCCCCAGCGCATGGTGACCACCGCGCGCGCGCCGTCGGCCTCGCGGATCACCACGGGCACCGACTGCCTCGGCGCCACGTTCCAGTTGGGCAGCTTGGCGGGGCGGCCCCAGGCCTCGCGCTGCACGCGGTAGAGCAAGGCCAGCTCGGCCGGGTCGAGGGCGCCCTGGTAACGACCGCACATCTGCCCCGCCTAACGCCCCTTGCATGAACAGTAACCTGAACATAAACTCAGGTATGCTCGCGCTCCACCTCCCGGCCTTCCGCCTCGAGCGCTGCGGCCACGACCCGGCGGCGGCGGTGGTGCTGGTGGAGTTCGCCCGCAGTGCCGACCGGGTGCTTGCCTGCACGCCCCCGGTCGCGCGCGCGGGCGTGGTGCCGGGGATGGCGCTCGCCGAGGCGCGGGCGCTGTGCCCGGAGCTCCGTGTCGAGCGCCGCGAGGGCGAGGGCGAGCGGGGCGACCTCGAGTCGCTGCGCGACATGCTGCTGCGATTCTCGCCGGCGGTGGCCGCGGTCTTCCCCGACGGGCTGCTCGTCGACGTCGCGCCCGCCGCCGCCCGGCCGGTCATCGACTGGCTGTCGCGACTTGGCCACGCGGTGCAGGCAGCCTGGGCGCCCGACGCCTGGGCTGCGATCTTGTTGTCTCGCGCCGCGCCCCACGCCGCGCCTCGGGAGGATCTCGGGCAGCGCGGCCAGTCTCGCGCCGCGCCCCACGCCGCGCCTCGGGAGGATCTCGGGCAGCGCGGCCAGTCTCGCGCCGCG
>Ga0194120_10008014_pt1 | contig 14158 bp, 18 predicted proteins | sample TA2MahCa65mmetaG_FD_148642 | JGI IMG/M metagenome (GOLD analysis project Ga0194120, IMG submission 148642) | Freshwater microbial communities from Lake Tanganyika, Tanzania - TA2015019 Mahale Deep Cast 65m | ecosystem: Environmental > Aquatic > Freshwater > Lake | place: Tanzania: Lake... | reverse complement strand
GGCCGCCGCGGTGCGCGACACCCTGGCGCGCGCCATCGCCGCCGGCGGCAGCAGCCTGCGCGACTTCGTCGACGCGCGCGGCAAGCCCGGTTATTTCCAGCAGAGCTATTTTGTTTACGAGCGCGCCGGCGAAGCCTGCCGCACCTGCGCCAGCGGCATCCGCCGGCTGGTCCAGGGCGGGCGTTCGACCTATTACTGCCCGCGCTGCCAGAAACGCTGAGCGGGCCTCAAGTCCGCGGCGGAAAGTGCCGTAAATGCCACATTGCGGCAAAATGACCCCATCTCTATACGGGGCATCTGGAGACGGCACATGAGCAGCGCATCATTCGTCAGCGACTTCGAGGCCTACAGCGGCTGGCGACAGGACTTGTCGCAGCGGATCGCGTCCTATCGTCAATGGCTGAATCGCGAGAACCTCAACGACTCCCAGCGCGACCTGCGCCTGCAGCAGCTCATCGACCGACTCGCCGAGGACAAGCTGCATGTCGCCTTCGTCGCCGAGTTCTCGCGCGGCAAGTCCGAATTGATCAACGCCATCTTCCTGTCGGATCTGAAACAGCGCCTGCTGCCCTCCACCGCCGGCCGCACCACCATGTGCCCGACGGAATTGCTGTACGACGCCGGCAGGCCGCCGATGATCGAACTGTTGCCCATCGAAACGCGCGGCTCCAACGCCGGCATCGCCGAATACAAGAATTATCCGGACGAATGGCACCAGGTCACCATGGATACCGCATCGCCCCAGAGCGTGGCCCAGGCCATGCAGGAAGTCTGCCGGGTGAAGTCGGTCTCCGTCGAGGAGGCCATCCGCTACGGGCTCTACAACCCGCAGGATCCCGAGGCCAGCCTGGGCCAGAGCGAGGACGGCATGGTCAGCATTCCGGCCTGGCGGCACGCCGTCATCAACTTCCCCCACCCCTTCCTGGAGAAGGGTCTGGTGGTCTACGACACGCCCGGCCTCAACGCCATCGGCGTCGAGCCGGAACTGACCTTCAACCTGCTGCCCAACGCCCACGCCGTGCTGTTCGTGCTGGCGGCCGACACCGGCGTCACCAAGTCCGACATCGAGGTCTGGCGCAACCACATCTATGCCCGCGGCAACAATCGCGGCCGCCTGGTCGCCCTGAACAAGATCGACGGCCTCTGGGACGAACTCAAGACCCCCGCCCAGATCGAAGCCGAACTGGACGGGCAGGTGAATTCCTGCGCCGAGTTGCTGGGCGTGGCGCCCGAGCACATCTACCCGGTTTCCGCGCAGAAGGGCCTGCTCGCCAAGATCAACGGCGACGCGGCGCTGCTCGAGCGCAGCCGGCTCGCCGCCCTGGAAAACGCCCTCTCCGAGGAACTCATCGCCTCCAAGCAGGCCATCGTGCGCGACCAGACCGAGGCGGAGATCGGCGACCTGCTGGATTACAGCACCGCCCTGCTGGAATCGCGCCGGCAAGGCATCGAGGAGCAGGTGAACGAACTGCGTGGCCTGCAGGGCAAGAATGAGGACGTGGTCGCACACATCATGTCCAAGATCGCCGAGGACAAGAGCGCCTTCGAGCGCGGCCTGCAGCAATTCCAGGCCCTGCGCTCGGTGTATTCACAGCAGAGCGTCAAGCTGTTCTCGGAAATCGGCATGGACGTGCTGCGCGCCGAGGTCAAGGTGGCGCGCGAATCCATGGTGCAAAGCCGCTTCACCAAGGGCATCCGCGACGCGATGAGCGGCTTCTTCGCCGCCGTCGACCTGCATCTCGACGCGGCCAACGGCCAGATCGAGGAAATCAACAAGATGATGGAGGCCATGTACCGCAAGCTCAACAAGGAGCACGGCATCCACCTGGTCAGCATCCCGCCCTTCTCGATGCTGCGCTACCGCAAGGAGATGCAGCGGCTCGAGGAAGCCTACGAGCAGCAGTTCAATACCTTCTACACCTTCCTCACCACCGAGCAGTTCACGCTCACCACGCGCTTCTTCGAGACCCTGGCGAGCCGCGTGGTGCAGGTCTTCGAAATCCTCAACAAGGACGTGGAGAACTGGCTGAAGACGGTGATGTCGCCCATGGAGGGCCAGGTGCGGGAACACCAGATGCAGTTGCGCCGCCGCCTGGAAAGCGTCAAGCGCATCCACAAGGCAGCCGACACCCTCGACGACCGCGTCGGCGAACTGGAACAGATGCGCGGCGAGGTCATGCGCCAGATCGGCGAACTGCGCGCGGCCACCGACGGCATCCGCGCCACCCTCGTCGCCGGTGGCCCGGCGCCCGCGGCGCGGCTGGCGGCCTGAGCCGCTGCGGCAGACAAAAAAAGCGCGGCCCGGCCGCGCTTTTTGTTTGTCCGCGGGACGCGGCTCAGGATTCGGCGGTCAGCTTCTGGTATTTGGCGTAGAGCTGATCCTTGTCCTCGACATAATTGGGGTTGACCGGGATGCAATCCACCGGGCACACCTCGCGGCACTGCGGCGTATCGAAATGGCCGACGCACTCGGTGCACTTATCCGGATCGATGATGTAGATGTCCTCGCCCTGGGTGATCGCCCCGTTCGGGCATTCCGGTTCGCACACATCGCAGTTGATGCATTCGTCAGTGATCATCAGAGCCATGGCTGTTTTCCTTTATCAATCACGTTGAGCAAAGCGGTCCGCCAGACGCGCGGCCACCAGCGGATGCACGAAGGGACTCGCGTCTCCGCCCAGCCGCGCGAGCTCGCGCACCATGCTGGCGGAAACGAACATGTGTTGTTCCGCCGGCGTCAGAAAAACCGTTTCCAGCGCGGGGTCCAGGCGACGATTCATGCCCGCGAGCTGGAATTCATATTCGAAATCGGACACCGCGCGCAAGCCGCGCAGCACCATGTTCGCGTTCTGGGAGCGCACGAACTCCACCAGCAGGCCGGAGAACGGCGCCACGCGCACGCCGGCGATGTCACCCAGCACCTGGCGTGCCATCTCCACCCGCTCCGCCAGAGAGAAACAGGGCTGCTTGGGGGCGTTGTCCGCCACCCCCACCACTACCTCGTCGAACAGGTTGAGGGCGCGCCGCACGATGTCCTCGTGTCCCCGCGTCAGGGGATCGAAGGTTCCTGGATAAACGATGACGCGTTTCAAACCGGCTCCAGCAGGCAGAAATGGGAATGTCCCGCGCGACCGCTACGCAAGGCGCGCAGGCCATCGGCCTGGGCGGGAGCGGGCGCTTCGGCGTAGATTCTACCGCCGGGACGCAGGCGTGTCGCCGCGAGTTGCAGCGCGGCGGGCAGACAACCGGCGGCGAAGGGCGGATCCAGGAAGATGAGGTCGAAGCACTCTCCCGGTACGGCGAGGTAGGACAGGGCGTCGGCGCGCAGGATTTCCACCGCCGGCGCCGGCAGCAGGCGGGCCTGCTCGCGCAGCGCCGCGAGCACGCGTTCTTCGCGTTCCAGCATGAGCACGCGGGCGGCGCCGCGAGAGGCCGCCTCGAAGCCGAGGGCACCGCTGCCGGCGAAGGCGTCCAGACAGGTGCAGCCGTCGAGCTGCTGGCCCAGCCAGTTGAACAGGGTTTCCCGCGCCCGGTCGGGCGTGGGCCGCAAGCCTGGCATGTCGGGGAAACGCAGGATGCGGCTGCGGAACAGGCCGCCGATGATGCGTACCGTGTTAGCGGGCCGCGGGCTCAATCTGTCCGCCGACGATGATCGTGCTCATGGCCTCGGGCCGCAGACGCGCGCGGAAGGCGCGCGCGATGTCCTCGCGGCTTACCGCCGCCACCTGCGCCGAGTAGGTATCCAGCCAGTCGAGCGGGAGCTGGTAGAAGCCGATCATGGCCAGGTGATCGAGGATCTTGCGGTTGCTGTCGATGCGCAGGGGGAAGCCGCCGATGAGGTTGTTCCTGGCCTGCGCCAGTTCCGCCTCGCTCGGCCCCTCCTCCAGATAGCGCGCCAGTTCCGCGCGCGCCGTCTCCACCGCCTCGAGCGTGGTGGCGCGGCGGGTCTGCAGGCCGATGCGGAACGGCCCCAGTTCGCGCATGGGCAGGAAGTAGCTGTACACGCTGTAGGCCAGGCCCTTCTTCTGGCGGACGGCCTCTGTCAGGCGCGAGTCGAAACCGCCGCCGCCCAGGATGTAATTGCCCACATGCAGGGGGAAGTAGTCGGGATCCTCGCGCTTCAGGCCCGGCAGGCCCATGAACAGGTGGCTCTGCGTGGCGTGGTGCGGAATCACCCGCTCGACGCCGCGCTCCGCCACCGTGACCGGCGGAATCGGCGGCGGCGCCGCGCCGGCCGGCAGATCGCGCGTCAGCTGGATGGCCAGCGCCTCGGCATCGGCGCGGCTGATATCGCCCATGATCGCCAGCACCATGTTGGCGGCCCGATAGTGCGCACCGTGGAAAGACGCCAGATCCTCCCGCTTCAGCGCACGCACGCTCTCCACCTCGCCGCTCTCGTCGAGGGCATAGGGATGCTCGCCATAGAGGGCGGCCTGGAAGGCCTTCTCGCCGATGCTCTCCGGCTTGGTCGCCGCCTCTTCGAGTGCGGCGATGACGCGCGCCTGCTCGCGTTCCAGGATGGCCGCGTCGAAGCGCGGCGCGGTGAGGATCGACGCCAGCACGGACACGGCCTGGTCGCGCTCGGCCGGCGACGACAGGGTACGCAGGGAGAAGCCGGCGCGGTCGGCATCGAGGCGTCCGGACAGCACCGCGCCGACATCCGCCAGGCGTTCGGCGATATCGCGCTCGCTATAGTGGCCCGCGCCGAGGCCCATGACATGGCGGGTGAGCTGCGCCAGGCCCGAGGTCTGGCGGCTGTCGCGGGCGCTGCCGGCGGCAAAGTCGACGCTGACGTCGAGCATGGGCAGGTCGTGGTTCTGCACGAAGTAGACACGGGCGCCTTGCGGCGTGCTCCAGTGCTGGATGTCGAGACCGGCCCAGGCGGTGGAAGAGAGCAACAGTGCGAGGCAGAAAGTCAGCAGGGCCTTGGGGAGATGCCCGATCGATAGGCGGATGTCTTTCCGGGGCACGCCGGCATCCACTGCCATCAACCGCCTGGACCCCGGCCTGCGCCGGGGTGACGAATGCATCAATATTTCCTTAGCGGACATGGCCGGCTCCCATCAGGTTCACGCGAGGTTGCGGCTTGCCTTCCGGCATGGGCTGGGGATCCAGCATGGCCACGGTGAGACGGTCATCCACCAGGTATTTCGCGGCCACCGCCCGCACCTCTTCGGCCGTTACCGCGCGCAGCTTCTCGTAACGGATTTCACGCGCGCGGTGGTCGAGGCCGGCGGTGGTCCATTCGCCGATCTGCACGGCCTGATAGAACAGGGAGTCCTGCTGGAATACCTGCCCCGCCAGCACCTGGGCCTTGACCCGCCGCAGTTCACCCGCTTCGACGCCGTCGCGGGCGATACGCGCAACTTCCTCTTGCAGGGCGGCCTCCACGATCTTCACGTCCTGGCCCTCCGCCGGCGTGGCGTCGACGATGAACAGGGCCGGGCCGCGCGCGATCGGGTCGTAGCCCGCGCCCACGTCGGTGGCGATCTTGCGTTCACGCACCAGTGTCTGGTTCAGCCGCGCAGAGGCATGGCCGTCGAGGATGCCGGCAAGGATTTCCAGGGCGTAGGGTTCCCGCTCGGCCTGCGGGTCGGTCAGCCGCGGCACATGCCAGGCCAGTCCCACCACCGGCAACTTGGCGGGCGCCTTCACCGTCACCCGCTTCATGCCGGCCTGTTCGGGTTCCAGCATCGGCTTGCGCGCGGGCAGCGGACGCGCCGGAATGGGCCCGAAGTACTGCCTGGCCCAGGCCAGCACACGGGGCGGATCGACGTCACCGGCCACCACCAGGGTGGCGTTGTTGGGGCTGTACCACTGCTCGTACCAGCGGCGCGCGTCGTCCACGCTCATGTTCTTCAGGTCGTCCATCCAGCCGATCACCGGGTGCCGGTAAGGATGCGTCTGGAAGGCGGTGGCCATGAGCGCCTCGTAGAGGCGGGCGGGCGCACTGTCCTCGGTGCGCATGCGCCGTTCCTCCATGACCACGTTGATCTCCTTGGCGAACTCCTCGGGCGCGAGCACCAGATTCACCATGCGGTCCGCCTCCAGCTTCAGGGCCAGTTCCAGGCGATCCTTCTGCAGGGTCTGGAAATAGGCGGTGTGGTCGCGCGAGGTGAAGGCGTTCTCGCGCCCGCCGGCGGCGGCGATGCGCTTGGAGAACTCGCCGGCGGGCACCTCCCGGGTGCCCTTGAACATCATGTGCTCGAGCACGTGGGCGGCACCGGTGGCGCCGTAGCTCTCGTCCATGCTGCCGGCCCGGTACCAGACCTGCGACACCACCACCGGCGCGCGGCGGTCGGTCTTGACGATAACCCGCATGCCGTTACTCAGGGTTTCCTCGACGACTTCCGCGCGCACCGGGAGCGTCAGTGCGGCGGTCAGGCCCAACAGGGCGAACAGTCTGGTCATGGCACGCAGCGGGACGTGGGAAAGGGGTCGCATGATAGAATTTCCTGGCGAATAACGCAGCCTGAGACAGCCCCCTCCCGTGTTTGGTTTCTTCAAGTCCGGTTCAACCGATGCCCCAGCCGTGCCCGCCGAACGCGGCACCACGGATGCCGCGGCCGCGCCGGCCGCGGCCGCCCGGCCGTCCTGGGCGCAGCGCCTCAAACAGGGGCTGGCGAAGACCCGCGGCGCCCTCACCGGGCAGATCGCCGGCCTGTTCGGCGCCGGCGCGAAAATCGACGAGACGCTCTACGAGGAACTGGAAAGCGTGCTGCTCAGCGCCGACGTCGGCGTCGAGGCCACCCAGCACCTCATCGGCCGCCTGCGCGAGCGGGTGAAGAAGGACAGGCTGACCGAGGCCGCGCAACTCAGGGACGCCCTCAAGGCGGAACTCGCCGCCCTCCTGCGGCCGCTGGAACAGCCCCTGCTTACCGGCGGCGCCAAGCCCTTCGTCATCATGCTGGCCGGCGTCAACGGCGCCGGCAAGACCACCACCATCGGCAAGCTCGCGCGCCGTTTCCAGGACGAGGGCAAGAGCGTGCTGCTGGCCGCCGGTGACACCTTCCGCGCCGCCGCCCGCGAGCAGCTCGCCGAATGGGGCAAGCGCAACCAGGTGGAGGTCATCCAGTCGCAGGCCGGCGATCCGGCCGCCGTCATCTTCGACGCCCTGCACGCGGCCACCGCCCGCGGCATCGACATCGTCCTCGCCGACACCGCCGGCCGCCTGCCCACCCAGTTGCACCTGATGGACGAAATCCGCAAGGTGAAACGGGTGCTGCAGAAGGCCGACCCCGGCGCCCCGCACGAGGTGTTGCTGGTGCTCGACGCCAACATCGGCCAAAACGCCCTCTTGCAGGTGAAGGCTTTCGACGAGGCCCTCGGCCTCACTGGCCTGGTCATGACCAAGCTGGACGGCACCGCCAAGGGCGGCATCCTCGCCGCCCTCGCGAAAAGGCAGCCGGTACCGGTTCGCTTCATCGGCGTCGGCGAAGGCATGGAGGACTTGCAGGCCTTCCGTGTCGACGAATTCGTCGACGCCCTGTTCGCATGATCGAGCTGTCCGGCGTCACCAAGCGCTATCCAGGCGGGCACGAGGCCCTGTCCGACGTCAACCTGACCATCGGCCAGGGCGAACTGGTCTTCCTCACAGGCCACTCCGGCGCGGGCAAGAGCACCCTGCTCAAGCTGGTCGCCGCCATCGAGCGCCCCACCACCGGCAACATCATCGTCAACAGCCAGAACGTGGGCCGCCTGAAGCGCGCCGCCCTGCCCTTCTTCCGGCGCAACATCGGCCTCATCTTCCAGGACCACAAGCTGCTGTACGACCGCAGCGTCTTCGACAACGTGCTGCTGCCCCTGCACATCCAGGGCCTCACCGGCCACGATGCCGCCAAGCGGGTGCGTGCCGCCCTCGACAAGGTGGGCCTGCTGAAGAAGGAGAAGGCCCGCCCCATCACCCTCTCCGGCGGTGAGCAGCAGCGCCTTTGCATCGCCCGCGCCATCGTCAGCCGCCCTGCCCTGGTGCTCGCCGACGAGCCCACCGCCAACCTCGACGAGGCCTACGCCCGCGACATCACATCATGGACATGTTCCGCGCCTTCAACGAGGTCGGCGTCACCCTCATCATCTCCACCCACGACCAGAGCCTGATCACCCGCTACGGCGGACGCACCGTGCATCTGGCCTACGGCAAGCTGGTGCAATGACGGGCATGGAATGATTACCCAACCATAAACGCCATGCAGCATGCCCGTTCCCTCACCCCCAACCCCTCTCCCGCCTGCGGGAGAGGGGAGCTTCGAGCGCCGCTAACGCGGCATCTGCCGTGAAAGCGTGGCTCGTCCACCACCTGCACAGCCTGAGGATCGCCCTGCGGCGTTTTCAGGATGCGCCGCTCGCCAGCCTCTTCACCGTCATCGTCATCGGCGTCGCCGTCGCCCTGCCGGCCGGCCTCTACATGCTGCTCGACAACCTCGATCGCGCCGCAGGCGGCATCACGCCGCAAGCGGAAATCACCGTGTTCCTCAAGCGGGAGGCCGACGCGGCCCGCGGCCAGAACCTGGCGCGCGAGCTGCAGGCGCGAGCCGACGTGGCCTCGGCGCGCTTCGTCAGCAAGCAGGAAGGCGTCGACAAGCTGGTCGCGGCCGGGCTGTCCGACATCACCGCCGGCCTGCCCGACAACCCCCTGCCGCACGCCATCGTCGCCACCCCCCGCGACACCTCCCCCGCCGCCCTGCAGGCGCTGGGCGAGCACCTCGCGCAGAGCGAGGGCGCCGAGCGCGTGCTGATGGACACCGAATGGATCAAGCGCCTGTCCGCCCTCATGGATCTGGGCCGCGACCTGGTGTTCATGCTGTCCGTCCTGCTCGGCCTCGCCCTCGCAGCCATCACCGCCAACACCATCCGCCTGCAGATCTATGCGCAGCGCGACGAGATTGAGGTGGCGCGCCTGATCGGCGCCACCGACCGTTTCGTGCGCCGTCCCTTCCTCTATTTCGGCGGCATCCAGGGTCTCGCCGGCGGCGTCACCGGCGGTGCCCTGGTCGCTTTGGGCACCCGCCTCCTGGAACGAAGCGTCGAGCAGGTGGCGACCGCCTATGGCGCCGAGTTCGTCCTCAGCGGCCTCGACCTGCCCACCCTCCTCGCCCTGCTCGCCCTCAGCACCGCCCTCGGCTGGCTGGGCGCCTACTTCTCCGTCGGCCAGGCGCTGCGCCAAGTCGAACAGGGCTGATCGCATCATTACTGTTACTGCAGCCGGGAACTCTCTAGCCATTAGCACTCTCTCAGCGCGAGTGCTAAAATTTGCTTGACTGAATCAGAGAGGTATTGCCATGACCGCACAAGCCTTGCATTTCCCCGTGCCGTCCACCCTGGGCAGCCTGGAGAACTACATCCAGGCGGTCAACCGTTTCCCGCTGCTGAGCGCGGAGGAGGAGCGCGACCTGGCCACCCGCCTGCGCCGCGACAACGATCTCGAAGCCGCCCGCCAACTGGTGCTGTCCCACCTGCGCCTGGTGGTGGCCATCGCCCGCGGCTACCTGGGCTACGGCCTGCCGCACGCGGACCTCATCCAGGAAGGCAACGTCGGCCTGATGAAGGCCGTCAAGCGCTACGACCCGGAGCGCGGCGTGCGCCTGGTGTCCTTCGCCGTGCACTGGATCAAGGCCGAGATCCACGAGTTCATCCTGAAGAACTGGCGCCTGGTCAAGGTGGCCACCACCAAGGCCCAGCGTAAGCTGTTCTTCAACCTGCGCAGCATGAAGCAGGGCAGCGGCAGCCTCAGCGCCGGCGAGGTCGAGGCCATGGCGAAGACGCTCAACGTCAACACGGCCGACGTGCGCGAAATGGAAACCCGCCTGTACGGCCAGGACATGGCCCTGGAGCCGGGCATCGACGACGACGAGGACGCCTTCGCCCCCATCGCCTATCTGGCCGCGCCCAACGCCGAACCCACGCAGCATCTGGAGACCGCCGAACGCGAGAAGATGGCCGGCGAAGGTCTCAGCCGCGCCCTCGCCAGCCTGGACGCACGCAGCCGCCACATCGTCGAGGCGCGCTGGCTGGAAGAGGAAAATCCCGCCACCCTGCACGACCTGGCCGCCATCTACGGCATTTCCGCCGAGCGCGTGCGGCAGATCGAAGCCAAGGCCCTGCAGAAAATGAAAGTCGCCTTGGTGGCCTGAGCATCGCCCGCCTCACGGCGACTGCCCCAACAAGCAAAAAGCCCCGCGCTGCGGGGCTTTTTGCTGGCCGGCCGACGACTCAGAACAGGGCGCCGAGCACGACCGAGAACAGGCTGAACCACGCCCACAGGATCATCACGACGACGATGGTCATGGGCAGGTTGGTCTTGTCGAACAGATTCATGGCGGTCTCCACAGGCATGGCCGGCATTCTACCGAGCCGTAAGGGGAGGCGGCAAGACGAATGCGGTCACGTCCGGCATCGGCCCCTAGCCCACTGGTTTATTCGTCATCCCCGCGCAGGCGGGGATCCAGATCGTTGATTCTTCTGGGGTCCCGCTTATGCCCTGCAGGGTATGCGCGGGAACGACGAAATTGGTATTACTCAGCAGTAACCCTAAGGAAAAACGGGCGCCTGTGGCGCCCGCAATACCAGGAAAACCAGTGGCTATTTCTTCGCCGCCGGTTTCGCCGTATCACCCACCGTCAGATCCTTGCGCAGCTTGTCGACGCTCGCCTTGCCGAAGCCCTTGACCTTGTCCAGGTCATCGACGCTCTTGAAAGGGCCGCTCTTCTGACGGTGCTCGACGATCGCCTTCGCCTTCGCCGGGCCGATGCCCTTCACCGCTTCGAGTTCCGATTGGGTGGCGGTATTGATATCCACCGCCGCCCACGCCGACAGGCTGAACAGCAGACCCGCCAGCAAACCTCCGAACCATTTCTTCATATTGCCTCCTGTAGGTAGGGATGCGCACGGAATGGCGCGGAGGCAAATGTAGTAGAAGCGTAACTGATTGAAAATATGACGAAAGTTATAGCGTTGGGCCGTTCTCAAGCCTGCCGGTAGATTTCCCTCCGGTTGCCGACCCGCAGCACACGCACGACGATACGGCGGTCCTGGATGTCGCAAATGATGCGCCAGTCGCCGACGCGGTATTTCCAATAATGGCCCAATCTGGCCCCGGCCAGCGGCTCGCCGAGTTCGCGGGGATTTTCGAGCGCACCTACCCGCTGACGCAGGAAAGCGAGCAGGCGTTGCTGGACGGGTCGATCCAGCTTCTTCAGGTCTTTCACCGCCTCGGGATCGAACTCGATCTCAAAGGCCAAGCTCGCGCTCCACCTCTTCCAGGGGAATGGCGTTGCGGTTCAGGCGCGCCCGTGCCTCCGCCAGGTAATAGTCTTCCAGGTCATCGATGTATTCCAGGATCGCTTCCCGCGCCAGGGTGGACTTCGCGCGGCCCGACTCCCGCGCCAGCGCGTTCAGGCGATGCTCGATGGATTCCGGCAGGCGAATGGCCAGCATGCTAGGCTCCTCGTGACGCTATACATGTATTGCAGAATAACAGTCCTTGGCATGAAAAACAAAACGGGCGCGGTTTCCCGCGCCCGCAACGACAGTCTTAGGCTGACTCAGTTCGCGAGTTCAAGACGGCGTTCGATGCGTTCCAGCCGTTCGGCCAGTTGATCGATGCGCATCTGTTGGCGCAGCGCATCGCCCATCTGATCGGTGGAATCCCGTCGCACGGCCACCACCGCCGATTCGACGGAACCCAGACGTAATTTGACATCGCGAAATTCATCGTGCATTTCCGTGCGCAAGGCCGCCACCTCATTACGCAGCATGCGCAGGTGTTCAAGTATCAAATTGTCGAGGTTCTCGCTCATTTCGAATTCCTCCGGTCAGCCTTTTACCCATCATAAAACAAAACGGGCGCGGTTTCCCGCGCCCGTTTCTGCTGCGAATCCGCTTAAATAGCCGGATTAGAAGCTGTGACGCATGCCGACGGTCCAGCCAGCGACATCGTCACCGACATCATTGTCAGCGCTGCCGTACACGACATAGGCGGTGGTGCGCTTGGACAGGGCGTAGTCGGCGCCGATGGCCCACATGTCCTGATCCATGGAACCAGCAGCTTTGACGCCAGCAGCCACATTGTCAACATCAGCCTGGCCATACAGAGCCTTCAGGGTGATGGCGCCCATGTTATAGGCTGCGTTGACCAGCCAGCTGTCACGATCGGCACCGCTCTCGGTACCAACAACCGAGACGTAGTTCTCGACATCTTCATAAACGAAGCCCAGCTTCAGATCACCGAAGGAATAGCCAACACCCACTTTCAAGGCCTTGCTATCGTTCGTATCCACATCCTGATAGCCCACATCGACAGTCAGGGGGCCATTGGCATACATCAGGGCCAGGGAGTAGGCGTCAACCGTGTCACCGCTGTCCAGGTTACCGGCAACGTTGGTGGTAATCAGCGCGCCGGCGAAGGTGAAGCCGGACATGTTGGGGGAGATGTAGGCGATGGCGTTCGGGCTGCGATGGTCGTGGGTGCCGTTGACCAGTTGCACGCCATCCAGACGGCCCAGGTTGTAGTCGGCAATGGTGTCGCCGAAGATGTCGTACTTGCCGGTGGCGATCTTGTAGGGGGTGTCGTGACGTCCGGCCAGCACGGTACCGAAGCCACCGGACAGGCCGATGAAGGTATTGCGGTTACCCAGAGAGTCACCGGTAGTGCCGGCATCATAGGCGCCACCCACACCGTCCTGCGCACCATTAGAAAGCTGGGACTCGATCTGCCAAATGGCCTTCAGGCCACCGCCCAGATCCTCGGAACCCTTGAAGCCGATGCGGGAGAAGTTGTCCACCACGTTCAGATCACGACCATTTACATCGGTATCTTCAATGGCGATGTTCATGACACCGTAGATATCGACGTTGGCGGTCGCGGCGAAAGCGGCGGGGGCGGCAAAGGCGCCGGCCACGGCCAGAGCGATCAGAGACTTCTTCATAGTTGATACTCCTATCAGGTTGATGAAACTCACGCCCTGCTGCGGTGGCCGGTTTCCCTGCCTCCGCCCTACCCGGTATGGGAAGGGGGCCTTAAAAACCTCTCGCGCGAGATGTTGGATCGCATTCTGCTGAACTTCCAATTGGACGAGCAAATCCGGAATTGCTTTTCAAGTAATTTCTCAAGAGTGTTGTTGCGGGGCTGCTACACACTGCTTCACGCCCGCGAAAAATAGTTCCCGGCAGGGTTTGCGCGGCACGCGAAACCGGGCACGTCGCAGCATGTCCTGGCGCATCGGAATGAGCCGGCTCATGGCGAGTCCGGCCGGCGCTTGTGGCGGTTGCGCATTTCCGATTAGATGGCGGCCATGCAGTCCACCCCGCTCATGACCGACTATTTTCGCAAGGACGTGCTGGCGAAACGTCCTTATCTGCGGCTGGAATGGTGTCTAGTGGCGCTGTCCAGGCCAATCCGGCGTGAAATTCAGGCGGAGGATGGGCGCATTCGGCACTGGGTTTTCATTCCGGAACTGGACAGGTATCTGCGCGTGGTCACGCTGCCGGATGGCGTGACCCTGCACAACGCCTTTCCCGACAGGAGGTTCAAGCCATGAGGCTTTCGTATGATCCGCAAACCGACTCGCTCTACATCCATCTGACAGAACGCTCCAGCGTGGCAAGCGACGAAGTGGCCGACGGGGTGGTGCTGGACTTCGACCAGAACGGGGCGCTGGTAGGTATCGACGTTCAGCACGCCAGCCAGCATGTGGATTTCAGCCGCCTGCTGGTGGACGCCATGCCCTTCCGCGCCCTGGAGGCGGCTTGAGCCCGCATCGAGGCAAGCAATAATTCGCGTCGATTCCCAGGATCCAAGCCTTGCGACGCGCCACCATCACGCATCACGCTGAGGCGGATTACCTCGGGAACGAACAGGACTCGACCCTCAAGCACGAATACGTGGCCGGCGAGGTATTCGCCATGGCCGGGGCCTCGAAGCGGCACGGCACGCTGGCACTGAACGCGGCGATCACCTTGCGCCAACACCTGCGCGGCCGGCCCTGCGGGGTCTGGATGGCGGACATGAAGGTGCGGGTGCGGGCGGATTCGGCCTATTACTACCCGGACGTGGTGGTCACCTGCGACGCGGCCGACCTCGGCCCGGACGCGCCCAAGGATTATCTGGAGGCGCCCATTCTGGTGGTGGAGGTGCTGTCGGAAACCACCGAGCCGGTGGATC